>Ga0308171_1001457_pt1 | contig 31484 bp, 27 predicted proteins | sample PhyGR1_FD_202135 | JGI IMG/M metagenome (GOLD analysis project Ga0308171, IMG submission 202135) | Phyllosphere microbial communities from UC Gill Tract Community Farm, Albany, California, United States - DLSLSG.R1 | ecosystem: Host-associated > Plants > Phyllosphere > Unclassified | place: USA...
ATGACGAGTTCCTTTCCGTTGAAGGAACCCGCATGGTCGGACGGCAACACCTCCCCGCCCAAAGCCTTTGAAATACTACGCTACCTCACCCCAAGCGACCCTCCCGCGCAGCGGGTTCGTGCTTTGGGACGAAGCCGTCATTTCGAAGCGGCTCGGTATACGGCGGTCTTTGACAATAGCTGACGTTCGCCCGCCCAGCCATAATGACTCGCCTCCGGTGGACAGCAGCTTCCCCGCTATTGGCGAAATAACCCATTTGGGATCATGCGATGCCCCCTAGGCGGTTGAGCCGCGTGGTCGAGCCACGATCCTTGCGTCTTGGCACCTGAGTCATTTTCTGACTTGGCCGAGCGGATCGCCAGCCTGGGAAACGTCCCGCGCTGGCGATCCAACACCGCCGTGATCAGCCGAGTATCTCTCGCCGCACGATTTCCGCGCCAGCCCCCAGAGCCTTCAGCTTGCCCCGTGCGACGTCGCGCGACAGCGGTGCCATGCCGCAGTTGGTAGCGGGCAAGAGCTTGTCGGCATCGACAAAGCGCAGCGCGTTGCGCAGCGTGTCGGCGACCTGCTCCGGCGTCTCGATCGTGTCGGTCGCCACGTCGATCGCGCCGACCATCACCTTCTTGCCGCGGATCAGTTCGATCAGGTCCATCGGCACGCGCGAGTTCTGGCATTCGAGCGAGATGATATCGATCTTCGATTTCTGGAGGTTGGGGAAGGTCTCCTCATACTGGCGCCATTCGGAGCCGAGCGTCTTCTTCCAATCGGTATTGGCCTTTATGCCATAGCCGTAGCAAATATGGACGGCGGTCTCGGCCTTCAGTCCCTCGGCCGCGCACTCCAGCGTGGCGATGCCCCAGTCGTTCGCCTCGTCGATGAATACATTGAAGGCGGGTTCGTCGAACTGGATGATGTCGACCCCGGCCGCTTCCAGCTCGCGGGCTTCCTCGTTGAGGATGCGGGCGAACTCCCACGCCAGCTTCTCGCGGCTCCGGTAGTGCGCGTCGTACAGCGTGTCGATCATCGTCATCGGTCCGGGCAGCGTCCACTTGATCGGTCGGTCGGTCTGCGCGCGCAGGAACCGGGCGTCGTCGACGAACACCGATTTCGGTCGCGAGACGGCACCGACGACCGTCGGCACGGTGGCGTCATAGCGATTGCGGATGCGCACCGTCTCGCGGTTCTCGAAATCGACGCCGTCCAGATGCTCGATGAACGTCGTGACGAAGTGCTGGCGGGTCTGCTCGCCGTCCCCCAGGATGTCGATGCCAGCCTGCCGCTGATCGTCGACCGCCAGGCGCAGCGCGTCCTGCTTGCCCGCGACCAGCTCCTCGCCCTCCAGCTTCCACGGCGACCAAAGGGTCTCGGGCTGGGCCAACCAGAATGGCTTGGGCAGGCTGCCCGCGGTCGTCGTCGGCAACAATGTCGTCATGATGCAAATACCTGTCGTGTGGGTGGGGATCAGAGGCCGCAGGTCGCGGACCAGCGCTGGAGCTCAGCGCCGTGCGGCTTGATGAAATGCTCTTCGGCGAATTTGCCCTGCTCGACGGCGAGGCGGCTGCGTTCCTCGCGATCGTAGACGATGCGGGTCAGCGAATAGTCCTGATACCTCAGGCTCGGCTGATAATGCTCCGCCGCGACCGAGTTCGCGTTGTAGATTTCCGGGCGATAGATTTTCTGGAACGTCTCCATCGTCGCGATGGTGCTGGCCAGTTCGAGGTTCGTATAGTCGCTGACCAGATCGCCGGTGTGGTAGAAGGCGAACGGCGCGACGCTGTGTGGCGGCATGAAATAGCGCACCTTCATGCCCATCTTCGCAAAATACTGGTCCGTGGGCGAGAATTTATCGTTGCGATACTCGACGCCGAGGATCGGATGCACGTTGGCGGTCCGGTGATAGACCTCCTTGCTCGACACGCTCAGGCATATGACCGGGGGCTTGCGGAAATTGTCGCGATAGGCGCTCGACGCCAGGAAATGCTTGAACAGGTTGCCGTGGAGGTCGCCGAACCCTTCCGGCGCGCCGCCACCCCCGGCCTTGAGGTGATCGGGCAGGACGACGCTGAAGTCATAATCGCGGACATAAGATGAGAAGTTGTTGCCGATCATCCCGTCGCTGCGCTCGCCGCTGATCCGATCAGTGACGGTGGTGTGCAGGATCTCGATCAGCGGAAACGCTTCGTCGTCCGCGCCGTCTCCGAGCGTGAGCGCGGCCGAGACGATCTCCAGCTCCAGCATTTAGCGATCACCCTTGGGATTGTCCCAGTGCATCAGCGCGTTGAAGCGGTGGTCGATCATCACCAGCGTGTTACGCAAATTCTCCTGCCGGCTGACCCCGCGCGCGAGATTGGCGAAGTTGGTGGTGATACGCGTGTTGTCGGCCGGACGATAATCCTCGTCGAACGGGATAGTGCTGATCGAGAATGTGAACCCGCTATTCGTCATGACTCAACCCTGGCTTTGCGGGCGGGAGGTCAGGCGAAAGCGCGCAAGGCGTGAGCAGGCCCGGATGGCGGCAAGCCACGGACCGTCGCATCAAGCGCGATCCACCGGAGGAACCCCCGTCCGAGGAACGTTATCGCGTCGAAGGCAGGTCTCCTGGCTCACGGGTCAACGCGGTGGCTCCGGCCTTCCCAGGCTCCTTGCGGGAGCCCAGTGACACGAAATGGAGCCGCCGCTCGCCGCTTACAGTTGCGGGGGCAGCGCCGGATTCTGCCCCGAAGGACATCACCGGCTTCCCGTCTTAGCCCCATTGCCACGCCTGGAATGGGGAACCTCGACATGATCATTCCACACGATCAGACCACTGATGTCAACTGACATATAAAGACATCTTTATATCTTGATGGGGCACCTCAGCGCGTACCTAATCGAATTCGGTACGGCGACAGCCACGATGCCGTTCGCAGCCAGCGAAGCCGCTCGGCCTTGACGTGAAGGGCGAATTCCTGCGACCGTTATGGGGTCAAGGTTCCTTCGCCGAACGGCCGAAGGCTAAGATGGGAAATCGGTTCGATGCCGATGCTGCCCCCGCAACTGTAAGCGGCGAGTCAAAATTCCCTCGTGTGCCACTGGCGCCTCGGCGCTGGGAAGGCCGGGATTTCGACGACGACCCGCGAGCCAGGAGACCTGCCTTCGACGTCATAACGACCACCGGCGGGGTGCCCGGTCTGGCCGCTGCGTTGCTGTGGGGGAGGTGTGCCTCTCTCGCTGGTCGCTGGCGTCTGGATGCCCTCGCGAATGATTGAGGACCAGGATGCCACAGGACTATCGCAGGACTCCCATCCAGCTGATCGACATGGTCTTTCCCGGTGACGCCAACCACCACGGCACGCTGTTCGGCGGTGTGGCCCTGGCGCATATGGACAAGGTCGCCTTTCTCGCAGCCTCACGCCATGGCCGAGCTGCCTTCGTCACCGCCTCTTCGGAGAAGATCGATTTCGCGGCGCCAGCCCGGATCGGCGACATGGTCGAGGTGACGGGCCGGGTCGTGCGGGTGGGGCGGAAGTCGCTCGACGTCGAGGTCGAACTGATCGCTGAGGCCCCGGTATCAGGTGAACGACGGCTGTGTACGCGAGGTCGATTCACGCTCGTCGCGGTCGGAACCGACGACCCCTTGCCCCCGATGGTGGAGATGGTCCCGCAGGATGCGGCGGAGCCCTTGCGGATGGTCGACATGATCTTCCCGAACCAGACCAACCATTACGGCACCCTCTATGGTGGCGACGCGCTTCGCATGATGGGCAAGGCGGCCTTCATCGCCTCCACCCGCCATGCCCGGGCGGTGATGGTCATGGCGGCCTCGGACCGGATCGACTTCCGTTCGCCCATCCGGGAAGGCGAGATGGTCGAACTGACCGCCGAGGTACGCATGACCGGGCGGAGTTCCGTGCGCATCGGTGTGGACCTCTCTGCCGAAGATCTGATCACCGGCGAAAGGCGGCACGCCGCGACCGCGCTGTTCACGATGTTGGGCGTCGACGCAGACGGCCGCCCTCAGGCTTTCGGGGAAGAAGTCACGCCAGACTGATCCCCAGCGGCCAGATTCAGGTCAACTTGGCCAAGCGATCAAATGCGGATACAGACCGTCTGTCGACCCGGCCAACCGGGACGACAGATCGCGCCGGTTCCCCGAGAGGGGATGAAAACGGGAATGCGGTACGGGCGGTCTGATGTCGCCCCGATCCGCAGCTGTCCCTGCAACTGTGAGCGGCGAGCGAGATGCGCATGCACCGGCCGAAAGCGCCGGGCAGCCACTGGGGAAACCTGGGAAGGCGCGCACCGAGCGATGACCCGCGAGCCAGGAGACCTGCCGGCGTGGGTCGCTCAATGCCTGGGTCCAGGGAATGGCCACGGCACGGAAACTTCCGTTCGAGCGACGAAAGCTGCGCGGCCCGGGGCCGCAGACAGTCGTGTGATGCCGGGCACCGCGTTCGCTCGCTCGTCGCACGCTGGCGTCCGCACGCGTGGACGGCCCCGCCACGTCTTCTGACTCGACGCGGGGGACTATCAATGACCAAGACGTTCGTATCGCTGTTGGCGCTCACCTTGTCCGGGACGATCGCTGCGCCCGCAACGGCACAGAGCAACCCGACGGTGCCGACCAGGGATGATGCCGGAAACGACATTGTCGTCACCGCCTCGCGCTCGGGTGACGGCACGGAGGTGAAGAACCTGCCCGCCTCGGTGACGCTCATCAGCAACGAGGATATGCAGGAACGGCAGACGCGCATCGTGTCCGACGTGCTGCGCGACGTGCCCGGCGTCGCGGTCAGTCGGACGGGCGCGATCGGCGGCCTGACCCAGATTCGCATTCGCGGCAGCGAGGGGAACCATGTTCTCGTCCTGATCGACGGCATCAAGGCCTCCGACCCCTATTATGGCGAATATGACTTTGGCACCCTGATCGCCGACGAAGCAGCGAAGGTCGAGGTGCTGCGCGGACAGCAGTCCTCGCTCTACGGGTCGGATGCGATCGGCGGCGTCATCCAGTATATCACGCTGACCGGCCGCGAAGCGCCGGGCTTCTCGGCGCGGGCCGAGGGCGGATCGTTCGGCACATTCTCCGGCGGTGCGCGGGCCGCGGGCTTCACGGATACATTCGACTACGCCCTGTCCGGCTCGCTCTACAGGACCGACGGCACTCCGACGGCGCGTGGCGGAATCCGCGACATCGGATCGACCAGCGTCGGAGCCAGCGGCAAGGTCACCTGGACGCCGTCCGACATCTTCAAGATCACCGGCGTCGGTCGCTACAGCAACACCGCCGCCGACACGAACAACAGCGAGATCGATCCCGCCAGCCCGCTGTTCGGCTACACCGTCGACAGCCCCGGCGTGCGGTTCGTCAACGAAGCCTTTTACGGCCTGACCCGTGCCGAACTGGCGCTGGCGGACGGTCGCTGGACCAGCGCGCTGACGGGTCAGTTCGCCGACACGACGCGGCGCGGCTACAACGCCCAGGGCTTCGACTATGGCGACAAGGGGCGGCGCTACAAGGGTACGTTCGAGATCAGCTATCGCTTCGGCACCGAGCGCGTCGTCAACCGGGTGACCGGCGCGGTCGATTTTGAGCGCGAGGAATTCCAGAACACGACGCCGTCGTCCTTCGCCTTCCAGGGGCGACGCTCGACCGACAATTGGGGCTTTGTCGGCCAGTATGAACTGACCGTCGACAACGCCTTTTCGGCGGGCGCCAGCATCCGCCGCGACGAGAATAACCGCTTTGCCGATACGACCACCTGGCGCGCGCAGGCGGGCTACCGACTGCCCTTCGGCCTGCGGGTGCGTGGCGCCTATGGCACCGGCGTCAAGAACCCCGGATATTTCGAACTCTATGGCTATTCCGACGGACGCTATATCGGCAATCCGAACCTGCGCCCCGAGAAGTCGGAAGGTTGGGAGGCGGGCGTCGACCAGGACTTCGCCGGGGGCAAGGCGACGATCGGCGCGACCTATTTCGATAGCCAGCTCGAAGACGAGATCTACACGGCCTATCCTGCCCCGAGCTTCATCGCGACGCCCTCGAACCGTACGACCAAGTCGCGGCAGCACGGCGTCGAGGCGTTCGTGTCGGCGCGACCCATCCCGCAGATCAAGTTCGACCTCGCCTACACCTATCTTCATGCCCGCGAAAACGGGCTGGAGGAGGTCCGCCGCCCGAAGCACGTCGCCAGCCTGAACACCACGGTGTTCAGCACCGATCAGCGGTTCAGCGGCACACTGACGGTGCGGTATAACGGGCGCAACACCGACGTCGCCTATACCGACCCGAGCTATGTGCCGGTGCGCGTGTCGATGCAGGAGTTCGTGCTCGTGAACCTCAACGCCGACTATAAGCTGACGAACCGGGTATCGGTGTTCGGTCGCGTCGAGAACCTGTTCGACGAACGTTATGAGGAGGTGTTCAGCTTCGCGACGCCGGGGCGGGCCGCCTATGGCGGCGTTCGGGTTCGCTTCTGATGCGGCTTCGGCCGATCCCGCTGGCGCTGGTGGCCTCCCTTGCGATGGGTGGTTGCAGCGGGGGCGGGTCGGCCGTTCCCGTGGCCCGGCGACATCCGCTGGCGGTGATGAGCATGAACCAGTGCATCGATCAGCTCGTCCTGGCGCTGCTGCCACCCGAGCGGATCGCCTCGGTCAGCTGGCTGGCGCGCGACCCGGGCGGCTCGGTCATGGTTACCCAGGCCAAGCGGGTCGGCGTCAACCATGGCCTGGCCGAGGAGGTGCTGGCGCAGAAGCCGGATCTGGTGATCGCCGGCACCTTCACGACGCCCGCGCTTCGCGGCATGTTGAAGCGCCTGGGCTATCCGATGATCGAGGTCGACCATGCGAGCAGCATCGACGACATCCGCCGGATCACCCGGCAGGTGGCCGCCGCGGTGGACGAGCGCGCGAGGGGGGAGGCGCTGATCGCCCGGATGGATGCTCAGCTTGCGGACCTCGCGCGTGATCCCGGTCCCCCGATCCGGGTGGTCGCCTGGGATCGCTCCGGCTTCGCGGCCGGGGAGGGAACGCTGTATGACACCATCCTTCGGGCGGCGGGTGCCCGCAATCTGGTCCGCGAACCGATGACGCTCAGCTATCGCAAGCCCGATGTCGAGGTCCTGCTGAAGGCCGACCCGACAATGCTGGTCCAGGGGGCGGCGGCCTCCGAAGGGCCGGGATTGGGCGATGATGTCCTGCGGCACCGCGTGGTGCGCCGCATCTGGGGGCATCGCATCCTGCCCATGGCCCAGGCCTATTATGTCTGTGGCACACCGATGATCGGCGACGCCGCGATCCGGCTGCGCGAACAACTCCGCGCCGCCGCGAAACGTACGGGGCCCGCACGCCCCATCGAGGAGACGATACGGTGAACCGATGGCTGGTGCCGGGACTGATCCTCCTGCTGCTCGTCCTGTCGGGTGCTTCGCTGCTGGCGGGCACCATCTGGCTGTCGCCCGGACAGACGCTGGCCGCGCTGCTAGACCCAAGGCCGGATCTGGCCCAGCTGGTCATCGTCGAGGTACGACTGCCCCGGCTTGTCCTCGCGCTGCTCGTCGGTGGCATATTGGGGCTTTCGGGTGCGGTGCTGCAGGGTCTGTTGCGCAACCCGCTGGCCGAGCCGGGTCTGCTGGGCGTGTCGTCGGGGGCATCGTTGGGCGCCGTCATTGCCATCTATTACGGCTTTGCCGCCAGCTTCGCCCTCGCGACACCGCTCTTCGGTCTGGCCGGGGCACTCATCACGATCGGCGTCGCGCTGCTGCTGTCGCGGAGCGGTGGCACGCTGTCGCTGATCCTGGCCGGAGTCGCGGTGTCCACGATCGCATCGGCGGGGGTGACGCTGGCGCTGAACCTCGCACCCAATCCATTCGCGGCCTATGAGATCATGACTTGGCTGATGGGGTCGCTGAGCGACCGCAGCTGGGATCACGTCCTGCTGGCGGGGCCGTTCATATTCGTCGGGGGCGTCATGCTTCTATGCACAGGACGCGGGCTCGACGCGCTGGCGCTGGGCGAGCGGCAGGCCGAAAGCCTTGGCGTCGACCTGACGCGGGTCCGTCTCCTCGCACTGTTCGGAACGGCACTGGGCGTCGGCGCAGCGACGGCGGTGACGGGCGCCATCGGCTTCGTCGGCCTGATCGCCCCGCACCTGATCTGCGGCTTCGTCGGCCATCGTCCGGGCGGAACGCTGATACCGGCGACACTGGCGGGAGCCGCCATCATATTGGCCGCCGACATCGCGACCCGCGTTCTGCGCTTCGGTCCCGACATCAAGCTTGGCGTGTTCGTGTCGGTCATCGGTGCGCCGTTCTTCCTCTGGCTTGTCATTCACGTGCGGAGGACGGTGGCATGACCATGGTCTCGCTCGAAGACGTCACCGTCAGGCGCGGACGTCGCACCGTCCTCGATGCGGCCAATGTTCAGTTCGGCGCGGGTAAGCTGGCCGTGGTCATCGGCCCGAACGGGGCGGGCAAATCGACGCTGCTCGACGTGGCGGCGGGGCTGCTGCCGCCGGATACAGGACGGGTGCTGCTCGACGGGCAGTCGCTTTCCTCGCTGTCGAGACGAGAATTGGCGAAGCGCCGCGCCTACCTCCCCCAGAACCCGCAGATCGATTGGGCAATCAGCGTCGAGCGCGTCGTGGCGCTTGGCCTGACCGCGCATCTCCCGGCCTTTGGCGGCCTTCCGGCGACATGGCGAGAAAGGATCGACCTCGCACTTGATCGCTTCGATCTTGTCGATCTGCGCGACCGGCCTGCCACGCAACTCTCGGGCGGCGAACTCGCCCGGGTGATGCTGGCGCGCGCGACGGTCGGCGACCCCGCGCTGCTGATCGTCGACGAACCCACCGCCGGTCTCGATCCGCGCCATGCGCTCGATGCGGCGCGTCGGCTCAGGACATTGGCTGATGGGGGATGCGCCGTGATCGTCGCGCTCCATGATCTCGACCTTGCCGCGCGGATCGCGGACGACGTCGTTGCCATGAAGAACGGCAGGATCGAAGCCCACGGCCTCGCCGAGACCGTGCTGACCGACCCGATTCTGAGCGATCTGTACGACATCGAGGCGCGGGTTTCCCGAACTGCCGATGGCGCCACGATCCGCTTCCACGCCTGACCGGAGCATCGACATGCAACCCGCACCCTTTTCCCTGATCGCCGACCTGATCGAAGATCCAGCCAATGGCTGGAGCATCGGCAGCTTCGGCGCGATAGGGGAGTTCATGCGCGATCCCGACGAGCCAACGACCATCCGCCGGTCGACCGATTGTATCGAGGTGGTGACGGGCCGTGGAGCGATCCGTGTCGTCGATACCGAATTGACGGGCGTCGCCTGGGACACGCTGTCGAGCGATGGCGAGACCTGGGGCCATGCGCTGGCCTTGTGCGTGGCAGTGCCACCGTCTTCCGCCAAGGTGATACGACCGCGAGGTCCCGATCATGAAGCCCTGCGCGACGAGGATCGGCATGGCCTGCTTTACGACCTGGGCGTAGGGACCGGGTGCGTCACGATGGCAATCCGCACCCAGGATGCAGAACTCATCGCCGCGCTTGACGCTGCGGTGGGCCAGCCGGTGCTGGCCAGCGGGGATGTGATGGAATGCATCCTGCGCTCCCAACCCCACCGCGTCCTTATATCGCCGGCCGGACGAGTCGAGGTGTACCAGCCGATCCCGATGCCGGGCGGCGAGAGCCCGGAGGGACCGCACACCCACCTCCTGCCCAGGCTGATCGCGAAGGATCGCCCCCATTCGGCGAACACGCCCATTCCGGAAGGGTGGCAGTCGGCGCTGACCCTGCATCCGCCATCACCGTGGCGGACCCCGTTGGGCGAACGTCGTCCTTTCTGTTCCCGGACCGACGCGATGTTCGCTCCGCTGCTCCAGCGTTTTCAGTCGGCGGAGGACGACGCCGTTCGCGCCGCGATTGTCACCGCCCTTAATGAGGTAGAACTGCCATGGCCCGACAGCCGGCGTGGAAGGCATAAGGCCCGGATTACCCTGCGGCGGCTGCATGCCGCTGGTGATGTTCCAGCGAGTGCGTGGCGGGATATCCATGACGGCAAGATTGACGGAGCTGAGTCAAAGGCCGTGCCGGAAAGCGATTATGATCCTATCGGCATCTAACTGAGGATTTGTTATTGTGGCGGGTAGCGGCACCAAGGAGCTTTTGATTGGTGGTCTGTTCCTATTCGCTTAATTTCCTAAGATCCGTTAAGTCGATCGCGTCAGCATCGTTCCAATTGCCGCCAGCGTCGGCCGCAAAGACCCAGAAACGGACGTTCCCGAGCTGTTGGCAGCCTCCTGATACCAGTCGTTCGTTCACCTGAACGAGTGTTCGATTTAAAGGCGGCGCCCACCGCGGGGACGACCGCGATCAGGTCGTCGAGCATGGTCCCCACCATGATGTAGGCGTGTTCGTCATGCGAATTCACCTCCACGCCGCGCCGTGCGATGGCGAGCCGCTCCACCGAGTCGGGTGACCTGGGCCGGAGCGTCGGGCACCGGGTCCTTGATGCTGAGGCAAGTCGTGCTGTGTGGGCTGCCGATCAGCCGGGCGGCCAGATCAATTGGCTCTTCCAATTTGGCCCGCGCCGCAGACTTAAGCAAGCCGGTGTGGTTCTACCAGCAGCCGGGCTTTGTTAGGCACCATCGCCAACGGCAGTTTGTGCAGAGTCAGCAGCAGCAGGCGTTTCGTCCAGTGGGCCTTACCAGAGCATATTGAGCTAGAGGAACAGCCTAAGAACAGCCGGAAGATGGAAACGGGTGGATTGTCACTTGAGGAACGTGGAGCCCTTGCCTAGCCTAAACCTAACAACCTGATGTTGAAGGCATCGGACAAGGGGGAACGATGCCGGTCATCAGATTCGTACAGGTGAGCCGATTTCGCGGTATCCGGCATGCCGTGTGGGCGCCATGCCCTGGCATCAATGCCATCATCGGGGCCGGCGACACCGGCAAGTCGACCCTGCTCGACGCCATCGAGATGACTCTGGCCCCTCGACGCAACATGTCGTTCTCGGACGCTGACTTCTGGTCGCTCGACGTGAGCGAGCCGATCGACATCCGCGTCACCATCGGCGATCTGCCAGATACGCTGCTGGACCTCGACCGATACGGGTCTTTCCAGCGAGGCTGGCACTCAATCACAGGCCTCTCGGACGAACCGACGACCGGGAGCGAGGTCGTCATCACGATCCGCCTGCAGGTGGACCAGGACCTAGACCCTCGATGGTGCCTCTACTCGGATCGTGCGGATGCCGATGGGCAAGCGCGGGAGCTACCCTCGGCGGAGCGGCAGCGCCTTGCGCCTGTAAGGCTGGGTGTGCTGGCCCACCATCATCTCGCCTGGGGTAACAGGTCGGTGCTCAACAAAATCACCGAGGCTCCTCTTGGAGCCGGCAGTGCGCTGGCGGATGCCGCAAGGCAGGCACGATCCGCCTTCGGAGATGCCGCCCAGGCGCAGGTGCAGGACGCAATCACCATCGTGCGCGACGTCGCGAACCGAACAGGTATTGCGGCGGCGGCGAACGCAACCGCACTGCTGGACGCGCACGGCATTAGCTTCACCGGGGGCGCGATCGCGCTGCACGACGGCGACGGCGTACCACTTCGCAATCTCGGCACCGGCAGCTCGCGCCTTCTTATCGCCGGGGTGCAGGCGGCAGCATCCAACACCAGCCCGTTTCTTCTCATCGACGAGGTAGAGCACGGACTCGAACCTTACCGGATCATCCGCCTGCTTCACACCCTCGGCAGCAAGCAGCCGGCGTCTACTCGACAGGTGTTTCTCACCACCCATTCCGCCGTCGTCATCAGGGAGCTCGCCGCCCGGCAGATCTGGCGCGCGGGCGATGATGGAACCGGGCAGGTTATCCTGCGCCAAGCGGGGGCAACGTCCGACGAGCAGGCGACACTTCGCGCATGCGCAGAAGCCTTTCTCGCGCCGAAGGTCATCGTGTGCGAGGGGCCGACCGAGATCGGGCTGCTTCGCGGTCTCGACTTGCATTGGGACACGCAAGGGTATGGGACCTTCGGGTCCTATGGCGCTGCGATGGCCGACGGCGGAGGGGGCAGCATGATCACACGCTCGCTGTGCTTCGCTGCTCTGGGATATCGCACCTGCCTGCTGCGCGACTCCGACGTCGTATTTACGCCTCAGCAGCTTGGCGCGCTCGCGCAGGCTGGAGTGACCGAGTTCTTCTGGGATGCCGGCCTCTCGACCGAACAGCAGCTCTGCATGTCCCTTCCCGATCAGCAGATCGAACAATTCGTTCAGCTGGCGGTCGAGGAACAGGGGAAAGACAAGGTCGAAGCCGATCTGCGCAATCGTGCCGCACACCTGACTGTCGATCACTATAGCGCCGGGCTCGGCATCTCCGTTGCAGAACGCGAATTCCTCGGCCTCGCCGCAAAAAAGGGCGGCTGGTTCAAAAACATCACGCTGGGCGAACGGGTCGGTCGCGAGATTCTCGCCCCGAACCTCGCCGCGTGCTCGCCATCGGTGACGAACGTGATCAACGCTCTCGGCAATTGGACGGCAGCGACACATTGAGCGCCATCATCGATCTTCTGGGCATCGGACGCGGGTCGGTCGTCGCTCCCGCAGGATGTGGCAAGACGCACTCCATCGTAGACGCGGTGGCGCGCAGCGTTGGCAAGCCGGTGCTTGTCCTCACCCACACGAACGCAGGGGTGTGCGCTCTGCGGACGCGACTTGCCCGCGGCCGTGTCGCCGCTGCTCGCTCCCGCGTTGCCACCCTAGACGGCTGGGCGCTCCAAATCGTTCTCGCCTATCCTGAGCTGACCGGACTTCGCCCCGATCTCTCGGCCATCAGCTACCCGGCGCTACGTGATGCCGCCATCAGGGCGCTGGCATCCGGAGCGCTCGACGTTATCCTGCGGGCTACCTACGGCCGGGTGATCGTCGACGAATACCAGGATTGTTCGGACCAGCAGCATCGGCTGGTGCTTGAGCTTGCTCGAAGCCTACCATGCGCCATCCTCGGTGACCCACTGCAGCGCATCTTCGATTTCGGTGGAACGCTGCCGGACTGGCAAGGCCAGGTCCTTCTCGACTTCCCACTCGCCGGCGAGCTCGACGAGCCGTTCCGGTGAGTCAACGCGGGCGAACCGGCATACGGGCAGTGGATCCTGCATCTTCGCGCACGACTTCTCGCCGGCGCGGGCGCCGACCTCACGTCCGTGCCGGCGAACGTGACGTGGATCGACACCAGCGCACCTGGCTCGCAGTGGCAGGCCGAACAGCGGGCGATGGCAGCCCTTGCCGGCATTGGGGATCAACACGCCCTGATTGTCGGGGACGCACGCAACCGCGATGCCAGGGCCGAGTTCGCGCGGCGTCACTCTCATGTGGAGGTGGTGGAGCCTGTTGACCTGACCGACCTGATGCAGGCCGTGGGACCCATCGCCGTCGCGACCGGTGCTGATCGAGTGACCCGTGCAATCGTTTATGCCGCGAGCATCATGACAGGCATTGACCAGGCGCTGTTCGATCGTCTTCAGGTTGTCGCTGACGGTCAGGCAGCGCCAAACGGTGCAGCCGAACTCGCCTTCCTTGCTGCCCTGGCTGCTCCGTCGTGGCGCCTGGTCGGCCGCATGCTCGAGATGCTGGCTGACGATCCCGTCCGCCGCGTGTTCCGACCCGAACTGCTCTCTGCCCTATGCGAGGGCGCTCGGCGAGCGGAGGCGATGGGCGGCGATCTGCGCGCTGGCGTTCTTGCCATCAGGGAAGCACGACGGGTGACAGGTCGGGCCCTCCCGAAAGTGGGCATCGGCAGCACGCTGCTTCTCAAGGGACTGGAGGCGGATCATGCCATGATCCAGGATGCGACCGGCCTGAATGCCCGACACCTGTATGTCGCGATGAGCAGAGCGTCCCGCTCGCTTGCCGTACTTTCGAGCCGCGGCCTGATCGGGCTCGCACCCTGAAAAGCCGATGAAGTTTGGAAAGTCGCGCGGATAGAGGAAGGCCATCTGCGACGTCTTCTTCACGCGAAGCTCGCTAGGTAGGTATTGTGCGCATTCACCTGCAGCCCATTGCGATTCGTTCACCCCGGTTACCGGCGCGCACTTAACGCTCGGTCACAGTGGAAAATCGTCGAAGTCGCTCGCATCAGGTTCTAGGTCGCTATCTTCCTCCTCATCATCATCGTCATCATACTGGCTGCTGCGCTTCTCGATCGCTCGTTCCACGTCGCCAAAATCATCGAATTCGACGTTTTCGAAGACGGGTGGCAGCCGGCTTGCATCGAAGATGGAAAGCTCCTGTGCGACCAAGTCGGCCAGCAGGTCGTTGCCGACCTGCAGTTCATCGTGACGGGGCCATTGCCTGACCTTCCACTCGAGCAGCAAGGGCCAGAACGCCCCGTTTCCGTTTTCGCCGCTGACCAACGGCCAGGCCACTTCGAATATCTGTGGATCGATGCGACCAGCAGCGGCAACAGACAGGAGCGCTACCGAGGTCAGCGCGCCGCAATTCAGAATTGCCGCCGTGGCGACCTGAAGCGGAATGTCGATCTGGAGACGCAGGGCCGCGTAAGAGGCCCAACATACCTCGCCGTCGTTTCCCAGACGTCCGTGCCGGGCTATCAGAGCCTGAAGAACCGGGCTCCAGCGAGCGGCATCCAAATCACCGCGGGCGAGATGCCGCCACACGAGCATACGGGCAACGTAATCTACGGTGTGACTGTAGTGCGTCACCGATCGCATCAGGAAAGGCTCGATTGTGGTCCAGTGCTTCAATGGCACGATGGAGCGATCAAGGAAGCGCAGCGTGTACTTCAGCACACCGTCGTCGGAGGTGGATGCGGTCATAGCGAACGCATGCTCCAGCGCGGCCCGCAACCGCTCGGGAGTGCGGCGGCTAACCGAGTCCAGTGCGAACTCGATCTTGGCGGCGACATCGGTGGGCCAGCTATCGGAGAATTGGAAGTCGTCGGAGTGGATCTGGGTCTTGGCCTCGTTGATATCGAGTTCGAACGAACGGATGGATTCCCGATAGCGCCACAAAGCCGCCTCTGCCTCGGCATGCGTATCTGCACCGATCCACACGTCGTCGACATGACGAATGACCGTCGACGTTCCAGCACCACCGCGGGACACAAATTCGTTGTCGATGGCTGTCCCGATTATTTCCGCAACATAGCGGGATGCATCCGGCCCCACCGGAATGCCGATCGTCTGGCCGTCTTGGCCATGCCGCAGAATCTGGTCGAGGCGATTACCGTAGATTGCCGCGGAGTTGGGCCGTTGTTCGGCCTTGGCGGCGGCCTTGCCGTGCAGTGCCCAAGGCACAGAATGTGTGTAGATCGAATGATAGTATCTGGAGATATCGGTCCGGGCGATGAACCGGTAGCGAGCAAGCCGGACCAGGCGCTGCTCCTCCAATTCGCCATGTGCCGCGATTTCGACCGCGCGGTCGCCGTCGGGGGTGTGTCGCGGCGCGGACATGCTGAAGGTGCTCGTCGCGATGAACTGGTTGATTGTTCCGGCGCGGGTCGAGACGAACTCAGCGAGATCATGTGACGTCCCAGGATGGATGAAGGAAAATACTCGCCGTGTGAGACCCCGCTTTGACGCGTTATAGGTTGCCGCACGCGTCGGCTTTCCTTTACTGAAGAGCTCAGCGAGACCTGCGAGATAGGTGCCAAGATCTCCCGTCCGAAAGGTCGGGGGCAGGTTTTCCGGCAGGTACCCCTTTGTGAGCAGGTCGAGCTTCAGCGTCATTCTATCATGCTAGCTTGATCCTGCGTGCTCGGGAAACGCTTTTGCTCATGCTCGCTGATCACAAGCGTCTTGTTGCGACAGCGCTGCGCGGGCAACGATCGAAAGCAGGCTGGCCCCTTTTCACCAAGACTTGGCCGACGACTCACTGGCTCGGTGCATGAACGAAGGTCCGCTTCTCGCGCTCGCTGCCCGAAAGCCGCCGGGCCGCAATCCACCAGTTTTTCCAAAATGCAGACAGTCCGCACTCAGGCATTCCGGGCAGAACGGGCCGCGCATCACTCGCGCTACATCCCGATGCCAAGCCCCCGGCTGCGGGTACGCCCAATCATCTGCTCAAGCTCGCGGCCGACGCCGGGGCCTGTACTGTTGCGGAGCCCCAGCTGCACCTTGCGATTGCGCAAGATGGACTCGACCTGGGGATCGCGCTCCAGGCCTTTGGCCATCCCCATCATCCGGTCTGCGACCCGGTTGGCGCGAGTCTCCTCATGATCGCGCAGCAGCAGGCGGCGCTGACGGTCCAGCCCCTGCCAGCGCTGGACGAAGACATCGGCGCGTAACGCTGGATTGTCGCGCATCTCGGCTTCGAGCTGCATGGCACGGATCGCTGCGGTCGTCCGCCCCTGTGCGGTCTCACCGATCAGGCGCAGATCATGCGCCATGGCCCGTTCGAGATCCTGTGAGGCTTGCGGGACAAAACTGTCGAGCAACGCTCGGCTGGCTCGAAGCTCGTGCCGCTGGTCCGGCGTGTACGGGGCACCAATGCTTTGCGCATGCCGCATGGCCTGGACGATGCGGCCATGGCGGGTCACGGCATCGCCAAGCTCGGACGCGCGGGCGTGTGCAGCGATGACAGGCTTGCTCGGCGAAGGCGGCGCGACGGGATCGAGCGACGGCATGGGATTTGACCTACGCAACTGCAGGCCATCAAACATGTTGCGTTTCGGCGCCGGTGTGTCGTGCTGATCGCGAATGTTGCGCCGCTTGGCAAAGGCGCGCGACACCTGGGCCGCAGGCTCTCTCGCATAGTCTGACGCCATGTCCTTGCCACGCTCGCGCGACAACGTCGCGGCAAGGCGGCCATGATCAGCAAAGTCATCCCGGCCATAGTGTAGATCGACACCGTCACGGTGACGCGACAGCGCGACATAAGCGGCATGCCGGTCCAGCCCTAGCGTCGCCAGCACATGCACCCGGTCGACGGTCATGCCCTGCGCCTTGTGAATGGTGGCAGCATAGCCATGATCGACAGCGGCATAGTCCTTTAGGTCAAAGGCGACGGACGTGCCATTGTCGAGCATCACCGCCATGCGGGTCGCAGTCACACTTTCGATCCGACCAAGCGAGCCGTTCTTAACGCCCAGGCTGCGTTCGTTGCGCCCGAACATCACTCGGTCTCCGGCGGCAAAGTGCCGCTCCCCCTTCTCGACTTGCAGGGCGACATCAACGCCAAGTTCCTCGCGCGCACGCAGTTGGCTGCGCGCTGCCTGGTTGAGGAGCGCCACCTCGTCATTGGTGTGGGTGAGGATGATCCGACTGGCACCAGGCTCGGCTTGGCGCTGCCGGTCCCAGCGGTCGATCAGATCGACCCGTGCCGCCTCGCGGGTCTCGGCGACATGGATCGCGTCATGCTGCTGGTATGCGGCAAGCGCTTCGCCGGTCCACTCGGTAGCAAGCTGACGCGTCGCCATACGCTGCCAATCCTCACGCTGGCGGCGAATGTCGGTGATCTCGATACTGCCATGGCGCTCCGCAACACTGCGGAACGCCGCGCCTGCTTCAATCGCCTGGAGCTGTTCGGGGTCGCCGACCAGCACGACTTTGGCGCCGCGCTTCTCCGCCTCTGCAATGACCCGCTCGAGTTGGCGCGTGCCGATCATGCCGGCCTCATCGATAACGAGAATCGACTTCTCGGTCAGGAGGTCTCGTCCCTGTGCCCATTGATGCTCAAGGCTGGCAATGGTGCGTGACGCAATGCCGGAGCCGCCTTGAAGGTTCTCGGCGGCAATACCGGACAGCGCTAAGCCCTGAACCTGATAACCGGCACTCTCCCACGCTTCCCGCGCGACGCCCAGCATCGCCGACTTACCGGTCCCGGCATAGCCGACGACGACCCCCAGACCCCTGCCGCTGGTGACGTGATCAAAGGCACTGCGCTGCTCCGGCGACAGGGTCAGCCCACGCATCTCTGCGCGCACGAGCGCCAGCTTGCGATGCTGGTCATCCAGCCCATGACGACGGCTCGCCTCGAGCTTGACGGTGGCGCGTTCCAACCGCGCTTCGGTGTCGATCATGTCGCGGCTGGTAAAGCGCTCTTGCCCCCGTCCATCCTTGCCGAGCTTGACCAGCTCTGGTGATGCGCGGACCGCCGCCATCACTTGGTCGAACTGCTCCTTTCCCTCGCTATGGCGATGAACAAACATCGCCAGGTCGCGGGTGGTGAAGGTTGCCTGCGTCCGGGTGATCGCGCCCAAGGCGATGGTCGGGTTGGCGATGAGCTTTTCACCATTAGCGCGGGCAATGGCGTGGTGCTCGGTGAGCCGCTCGCTACTGAGCCCCTGCTCGACCATGCGCGAGGCGGCCGGGCCGATCTTGTGCTGGGGTTCGAGGTCGATGCCCTGCGCTTCCAGGCTGCGGTGATCGACCCGTGCATCGATGTCGAGTTCGGCCAATCTGGCGTTGACGTGCTCCGCCCAACGCTCGCGCCAAGTCTCGAGCAGATCGGTGCGGTTCCAGTCGCGGTTCTTCTTGCCAAAGCCCTCCTCGTTCACCTCTCGAAGGGCCAGCATGACATGAGCATGGGGCTTGGGCTCGCCGTCTGCACCCACATCCCAATGCACGTTGAGATCGGCAACCATGCCGCGCGCGACAAACTCGCGGGCAACGAAGTCGCGCGCGAGCCGAATGCCTTCGGCTTGGTCGAGCTCGCGCGGGATGGCGATCTCGACCTCGCGAGCGAGCTGCGCGTCTTTCCGCACCTCCGCCGCCTCAACCGCATTCCACAGCGCTTCCCGGTCGCGCCACGCTTCAGACGCACCATCGGGTAGCAGCACTTCGGAATGGACGACGCCGGCCTTGTTCGAGAAGTCGTGGTGGCGATCGAGCCGCTGATCATGCAGGCGCGAGGCGGAACGATAGGCAGCTGCCGCCAGCGCCGACGAGCCGTTGGCGCGTGAGATGATCTTGGCGGAGAAATGGTAGATCGCCATGGCGGCAATCCACTTACACTACACAAGCGACGTCGGCACGACGTATAAGCGCGCCCTTCGAAGATTTCATCTGTCTCGGGACGCGATCGTCCCAAGTCATCCCAACGCATTGCAGCTGATTGAACGCACCGATAACTGGATCATCCTACCCGCACAACGGAAGGATTATCCCATGCGCAAACCCCGGGACTATGACGCCGAGCTCAAAGCGCTCGATGACAAGGCCAGACAGCTGAAAGCCCGCAAGCGCGAGCAGCTGGGCGAGTTGGTCATCGCGACTGGTGCCAACGCACTGCCGATCGAGCAACTGGCCGGGGCGTTGCTGCTGGCGGTGGAGGCGACAGAAGCAAGCGTGAAGGAGGCGCAGCACACGCGCGGGGCGGCGTTCTTTCGCGCGAAATCCGGCACACGCGAAGGGGCTCGCCGTGACGATAGCGGCAACACGTCGGACGGCGGCTCTGCGCGCCCGGCTTCAGCTGCGCCGGGCGCGGCATGACACGCGCGACTGGCAGGTGAAGCGCCGCGAACGCACCCGGCAGCTGATCGAGCTTGGCGGTCTCGTCGCCAAGGCTGGGCTGATCGAACTGACCGACGACGACCGTGCGCTGATCTACGGCGCGCTCGTCGACGTGGCGAGCAGGCTCCGGGGTGAGGACAGCGACCGCTACCGGCTGATCTGGACGCGGCGCGGACGGCGCGCCTTTGCCGATGATGCGAGCGCGGGCTGACGAACGTCAGGCTTGCGCGAGCCGCTTTTCACAGGCCTGCTTGACGATCTGCTGGAGCAGCTCGACCCGTTCGGCCAGCCATTCGAGTTCGGCCGGCGTGACCTTGTAATGCGGCGAATAGCGCGCGTTGACATAGGCCTGGCGCAGCAGCTCGAAACAGCGCTGCGCGAACTTGGTGTCGCGGGGCCAGACGGCGATAAGCTCATGCACGAGCGGCTCGGCCTGGCTGCGCAGAAAGTTCAGCTTGTGCGACTTCGGGCTGTAGAGCGTCAGGGTCAACAGCAGACAATGGTAATAGCGTTCGGTTGCCTGATGGAGGGAAAACGCTGCTTCACTCCGCCAGTCCTGCGTATCGCCCTCAGCGCGCTGCAAATGGGAAGTACGAAGGGCGGCTTGCGCTTTAGGAAACCACTGTTCGAAATGCTTCCGAGCCTCGGCCAGCGCCGCCTTCGGCTCAAGCGGCTGAGGCGTGACGAAGGGGTAGTCCTCAACCTCATAGAGCGCGATGCCCTGGTCGATCGCATCGATGAAGAACGGCCGCCCCTGCGTCAGCTGGTTGTTCACGTCGGCAAGGCTGTGGACGATGAAGCTGACCGGCGCCGAGATGCGCTTCGAGATCGTCACCTCGCGGACGAACTGGTCGTCGGCCTTGGCCCAGAACTCGCCCGGCTCGGTCAGCCGCTCGTCGCTGACGACGACGAGGATGTCATAGTCGGACTGGTAGCCGCCGATGGGATCATCAACCCAGTCACCGCGCGCATAGGAGCCATAGAGGATGACCTTGAGGATGCGGCCCTGCCGACGCCACTTCTGGGTCGACAGCGATGTCGCCTGCTCGAACTCGGCAAACAGCACTTCCACGATCCGATCGAGATCGCGGCGCTTCTTGTCCGGCAGATGAGCAACGTCGTCGCGCATGATCCTATTCCTAGCGAACCGTTACGGATGCGTACATCCTTTGTACTCATGAGAGGCCGACGCTCGCTTCATGGCGGGGCATCGTCCGCATCCACCAGCGCGACGAGGACGCGGACGATGACCCGTTCAACGTCCTGCGCGGTGCAGCCATGGCGAGATGCCGCTTCGTCATAATTCAGCCCGTCGATCCGCACGCTAACGAAGGTCGCACGGTCACGGACCGGCAGCGCGTTCCAGGCGCGCCAGCGCGTCTGGAATTGCGGATCGCGCGTCATGACGACTGCCCCTCATCCGCTGCGAAACCGAGCAGATAGTCCGCCGACTTGCTGGCCGCGCTCGCGGCCCGGAAAATCGCCTTGTCGTCGTGGCGAAGCACCTCAAGCCATGAGCCGATATAGTCGGCATGGCGCACCGTCGGTTTGATCGACAGCGACGCGCAGGCGAAAGCGCTCGCCATCTCGGCAACCAGCTCTTCGCGCGCATAACTGGTGCTACCGAATGCGCCCGTCTGATCACGGTTTAAGCGCGTCGGGTGCCCCGTCCAATGGCCAAGCTCGTGCAGCGCGGTACGGTACCAGTCGATCGGCGCGTGGAAGACCGCAACCGGCGGCACCGCGACATAGTCGGCCACCGGATGGTAATAGGCGCGGTCACCACCGATCCGGACATCTGCGCCGGTGGCCTCAATGAGCGCAGCAATTTCGGGCAGAAGCTCGATTTCGGAACGAACATCGGGCGCTTGCGTCAGCGCTTCGGGCAGGCCTTCGCATTGGTCGATGTTGAAGACCGTGAAGCGCTTGAGGAAGCCGATGGTGCGCGCCTCCCGCTCGTCGTCGTGCGCGCTGTCATCCTTGGTTTTCGGCGTGAAGCGGTCGGCATAACAAACGGTCGTACCGCGCTCGCCCTTGCGGACATTGCCACCCCCCGCTTGGGCTTGGGCGTAGGTCAGCCAGCGTTGCGAGCTGTACCCGCCCTCGATGACCCTGGCCCACAGGATGAGCACGTTAATTCCGGAATAACGCCGGCCGGTCACGCCGTTTGCCGGCATTGTGCAGGCACAGGCTGCGCTGTCCCAAGGCTGCACCCAGGGCAGCCGCCCTTCCTCCAATTCGGCAATCACGCGGGCCGTCACTTCGGCATAGAGGGACTGACGTTGGTCGATGGTCCTGGACATGATCCTCACTCCTTCAAAACCACCGCAGCCCGGCCGGAAAGGCGGGGGTGGGCGGCAGGAGCGGACCGACAGTCTCGCCGAGAGGAGGCGGGCTGCACCCAGAGGGCCGGAACGTACGTGGAGGACCGGCGCAGCCGGTTGCAGCACGCCGCGGCGGGACTACAGGGCCGTGACGCCCACCCTCGCCAGACGCGCCCGGCGCGTCACGCCAGCGTGGGGGCACCCCACGCTGTCCGCTCGACGGTGCGCCATGCGCACCGTCACCCGTCAGGGATCGCAACCCGCATGGGCCGAGACGGCACGGCTCGGCGCCGCGCCAGCGGCGTAGAGCCCGGTCCTGCGGCATCGCAGGAGACGGCAGCACTCCTACTTCTGGATGTCACCCGACAGTGCCGTCAGGACCTCAGTCAGGCACTCCTACTGATCAGGCAAAAGCAGGACCTTGGCGCCTTCCCTCCCAAGAGCCGTGAGGCAACGCCATGTCCGCCAACCCCGACCGCATCCTGCGTCTGAAGGCCGTGCTCGACCAAACCGGGCTTTGCCGCTCCACGCTCTATCGCAAGATGGCGAACGGCACCTTTCCCAAGAACATCCAGCTCAGCACCCGGTGTGTCGGCTGGCGGGCCTCAGCCGTCGAGGCATGGCTGCGCAACCCTATGTTCGACCATGTGGATGATCATTTCGCCGGATAAGCGCATTGCGAACCATCGCAGCGTTCCAACTTGGTTTCAGAAATTACCTAAAATCTGCCGCCCCGAGACGCTTGTACGCGAAGATGCTTTGTTACCCCAACTGGCGTGATGTGGGACAACCCCGCTATTCGCAGCAGCCTCGCCGTAAGGCGGGTTCGACGGAGTCCGGCCATTCGCGAGTGTCCCGAAAAGGACGATATTTTGAGAAACCAGCCGCTCTCTGAAAGTCGAAAAATGGGGAAGCGGGGAATGTATTTGCCAGTGCGGTTCCGGCTGAACGCGGACAATTCCGTTTCGCGCGACCCAATATCGACGCGGTACATAAAAGGGGCATAAATTTCCGCCAGGATAGCGGATGGGCGCTCTTTGGCCCGGGGCTTCGGGTGGATCGCGTGCGGGATCGGTCAGTCTCAAGGGGGGTGCTCAGCCGACGCGCGACGGTGCGCTATCTGCTGGCGCATTTCGCCAAGAGCCATCTCTGGCATGCCAGCACGCTGCTCTTCGGCTTTTTCCTGACCGAGGTCTGCGCATTGGATACGCGGGCGATGGCCGCGATCATGGCGGGCTCGCTCATGCTCAACGGTCTGATCGACGCCGCACTCGGGGCCTGTTGGAGCCGGACGGTGACGACGGTGGGGGCCGCGACCCGGCGGCAGGCGCTGGCCGCGCCGTTCGCCTGCCTGTTCTTCCTGGCGTTCTGCGCCACCCCGTTGCTGGCGCCCGGATACAGGCTGGGTTGGGCGATGGCGATGCTGGTGGCGTTTCGGGCATGTTATCCCTTTGTCGACGTCCCGCAGAACGCGATGGTCGCCTTGCTCGTACCGGGAACGGATGCACGCTGCGAATTGCTGGCGCGGCGTAATGTCGCATCCGGGCTGGCCGGGCTGAGTGTGGCGACGCTCGCGGCGCCGCTTTTGATCAATGGGCAGGCCCTGGCCGTCTGGCTGTCATGGGCCGGGTGCCTGGCACTTTTCGTATGCGGCACGGCCTGGTCGCTGCGCGGCGGGCCGGAGAACGACCATCGCGCGCCTCCCAACCCCGTCCTCGAACGCGATGCGCGTATCGCCATGCCTATCCTACTGGCGATATTGGTGTTGATGATGGTCCTGGGCACCAGCTTTCGTGCCCTCGAACCCTATTATGCCGCCTATGCCGGGGCCGGCGGCAGTCTGCTGATCGGGGGCGCGCTGGGAGGCATCGTCAGTCCGCCAATCTGGGCCCTGTGTCACCGGCGTCTCGGGCCAGCGAGCGTCCTGTCGGGCGCCGCCGCGCTGCTCCTGCTTGCCGCCGCTGCGTTGCTGGTCGCGCCACCCGCCTTGGCCGGGGCGATGGCGGGGCTCGGCTTCGGCGCGGGGATGAGCGGCCTGTGGCTGATCCTCTGGTCGGCGATGATGGCCCATGCCGCCACGGCAAAGGCGACGGGTCATGCGGGTCTGTTCACCTGCGTCTCGAAACTGGGCCAGGCGGCGGCCATGCTGCTGCTCGGCGAGATACTCTCGGCATCGCCCTACCGCGTGACGATGGCCGATCCCGGGTCGGCGCCCCTGCTGCTGATGGCGGCAGCGGCGGGTATCGTCGCGCTGCTGTGCGTGGCGGCCATCCCCGTCTTTCGCATCAGTCGAACAGCGTGCGATGAAAAACCAGGGCCGCGGCGCCCAGCGGGCCAGACAGTTCCGGCTCCAGATGCGCCACCATCGTCGCGGTGGCCGGTGCCTGTCGCCCGCGCCGGATCGGCCAGTGGTTTTCGGGCCAGTCGATCGCATCGACGATCCGCCGGGCGAGCGCGCGCGGCAGGCGGCCGCCCAGGATCAGCGCTTCGCAATCCAGCGTGAAGCGCAGCGCACCGAACAGATAGGAGAAGGACGGCTGATGCGTCGCCAGCCACGCCTCGACGCCGGGCCATTCGGGATCGAAGCGGGCGATCATGTCGGAAATGCCGTCGCAATGGACGCCATGTTCGGCCAGGCAGTCTCGCAGCGTGGCGAGATTGGGGGTGACGCGGCCGCTGGACAGGAACAACCCGCCGATCTCGCCCGCATTGCCGTGGCGTCCGCGCATCAACGCGCCGTCGACCACGATGCCCGCGCCGAACCCGGCGGCGACGTTGATGTAGCAGAAGCTCTCGAACCGCGCGCCCGTCCCCAACAGGCGTTCGCCAAGTGCCGCGGCATTGGCGATATTCTCGACCACGACCGGCATCGCCAGGTCGCGCGCGATCGCATCGCCCAGATCGACAAGCGCCCAATCCTCCAGTTCGAAGCCGGGATTGACCGTGCCCGGATCGACGAAATAGCCCGCCACCGCGACCCCCAGCCCCAGCAGGCGCCGCCGGTCCAGCCCTGACGCGGCGAAGACATCGTCACAGAAGCGCAGGACCTCCGCGATGATGGCGGACCGCGACATGTCGGCACATGTCACATCGCGCCGGGCGCGCACCGTCCCCGCCATGTCGATCAGGACGACGTCCGCCCGGTCGGTCATTACCGACAGGCCCAGGCTGAATGCGGCATCGGGTTCGATATGGATCGTGGTGCTCGGCTGGCCGCGCCCCGCGATGACCGACTCGCCCGAGCGGACCAGACTTGCCGCCTCCAGTTCCTCCGTCGCGCGAAAGATCGCGGTGCCCGACAGGCCGCTCTCACGGATCAGCACCGCCCGCGACACCTGGCCATGACGGCGGATCATGCTCAGAACGCTGCGCGCACGCGCGGATAATCGACGGCTCGTCATCACATTCCCCACGCCACCGGCCTCTACCCGGCTCGATTGGCGCTGCATAGCACATGACTGTCAAAATAATATCATACAACATGATATATAAAGAGGCCAAAGGGGAAGACGATCATGCGAATCACAAAGCGATGGGCCGGTCTGTGGCTGGCGGGAACGATGCTGGCGGGGGTGTCGCCCGCGCTGGCGCAGGCGACGAATCCTTCGACCGGGTCGTCGACCGCCAAGGCGTCCGGCGAAGCGGGCGACGAGGTCGTCGTCACGGGCTTCCGCGCGTCGCAGCGATCCGCCACGAAGGCGAAGAAGAACGCCGCCGTCATTCTCGACGCCATGTCGCAGGACGATGTCGGTCGGCTGCCCGACCTCAATATCGTCGAGGCGAGCCGCCGCATCACCGGCGTGTCGGTGGTCGGCGGCGCCGATCCGACCAAGAACCGCGACATCTATCAGCGTGCGACAATCCGCGGGCTCGACCCGCGCTACAATCTGGTGACGATCGACGGCATTCCGCTCGCCTCGCCCGACTGGATCTATCGCGGCGCGCGCCTCGACATGCTGCCCGCCTCGCTCGTGTCGCGGATCGAGGCGATCAAGAGCGTGTCGGCGCAATATGACCCCCATGCGCTGGGCGGGCAGATCAACATCGTGTCGAAAAGCGCCTTCGACCAGCAGGGGCACAGCTTCTTCGTGGTCAACGCCAATGGCGGCTATAACGATACGACCGGCAAGCTGGTGCGCGGCGGGGGGGCGTCGATCCGCACCGATGCCACGGCGTCGCGCGTGTTCGGATCGGGCGACCAGTTCGGTGTGGTCGCGTCGGTCGAATATCAGCGGCTGCCGTCAACGGCGCGCGCCGAACTGCCGGGCGACAGCAACGGTGCGGGGTGGAGCTATTTCACGGCGGCGGGCGCGCGCACGGCCTTTCCCGGCCTGTCGAACGGCAATCTCGTGCCCATGCGCAACCAGGATTATTTCTTCGAGAATATGCGCACCCGCCTGTCGGGCAATCTGAAGTTCGAATGGCGCCCCGACGATGCGACAGCCGTGTCGCTGTTCGGCGGCTATTATCACGATACCGACACCGAGACGCGTTACGAGGCGCTGACCCAGCCGACCGGCGCGCCGACGGATACGACGCCGACCAGCGGCCGCTTCGCGCAAGGCGATACGCAGCAGGGGCTGACGTTCCAGCCGGTCAACCGCGACACCTGGCTCGTCGACATGAAGGGGCGGCATGATTTCGGCAGCGGCTGGGTGCTCGACGCGACGGTCGCCCGGTCCAAGGCGCTGTACCGGGAACATCGCGAGATGATCAAATATGATGTCGCGCCGCGTGCTGGTGCGGCATCGAACGGGTTCGCGAACGCTTTCGGCTACAGCTACACGTTAGTCGACGGGCGTCCGCGCCTGACCTTCAACGACCCCGTCGCGGCGGCCGACCCGAATTCGTACAAGAACCTCTATTATCGCGACATCCACCGCGATCTGGATTCGACGGTCCAATATGCAACCGCCAATCTCGGCTATAACAGTGGCGCGGACGATCGCGGTGCGGGCCTGAACGTCGGTGTCGCCACGACGCGCACCGATGTCGGCTATGACCAGACGTATCTGGAATATGTCCCCGGCACCGTGGCTGGGCAGGCGGCGGTCGGCACGCTGGCGGGCCTCCTATATCCGCAGCGTCCGGCGACCTATGAGACGCCGGGCGTCCCCTATCTCCTGCTCAACCGCGCTGCCGCCTGGGCGCGCTTCGCCGCGAACCGCAGCGCCTTCATCGCGACCAACCAGGTTGCGAACAATGTCGCCGACGACTTCAACGATGTCGAACGGGTCAAGGCGGCCTATCTGCAGGGCCTTTACCGCACCGAGCGGTTCGACCTGCGCGCGGGCGTCCGCTACGACCGCACCGACCTGGTCATCGACACCAACCAGCTGATTAACGCCACGACCTATACGCCGCAGCGGCGGACGACCGGCTATGGCTTCTGGTTGCCCTCGGCGCTCGCCACCTATGATCTGGGCGACGGAATGCGGCTGCGCGCGGGCGTGTCGAAGACGATCGGCCGCCCCGACTATAGCCAATATGCGGCGCGCACGACCTTCGGCGTCGGGACAGACGGCACGCTGACCATCAACACCGGCAATCCGGCGCTGAAGCCGCGCGAGGCGTGGAATTACGACCTGTCCTACGAATGGTATCTGGGGGGCGCGGGCATGGTGTCGCTCGCCGGGTTCGCCAAGGACATCCGCAACGAGATCTTCACCTCGTCCCAGGCGGGCAGCCCGACGAGCTTCGCCGGCGTCACCTACCAGACCGTGTTCATCAGCACGCCGCGCAATGCGGCGCGCGCACGGGTCAAGGGGATCGAGGCGAGCTATACGCTCGACCGGATCGCGGCGATCCCGGGTCTGGGCGTCAATGCTAACGTCACCCTGCTCGACGGATCGTTCGACCAGCCGGTCAGCGCGGCGGGCATCGCGACCGGCCTACCCCGGACGCGGCGCACGACCGGCCTGATCCAGCAACCCGCCTATATCGCCAACATGACGGTCTTCTACGTCGCCGGGCCGGTCGAGCTTCGCGCATCCTATAATCGCATCGGCCGTGCGCTGCAGTCCGCCGATGGCGATACGCCGACCCGCGACCTGTATCAGGAACCGCGGCAGCAGCTGGACATGCAGGCGCGCGTGACGCTGCGCGAGGGCGTCGAGCTGGTCGGGCAAGTGCAGAACCTGACCAAGGAGCCGTTCATCGTCCGCCAGGGCGTGCGGCGCGATTATGTAAACTACTATTTCCCGGTCGGGCGCACCTTCTGGCTGGGCCTGTCGTGGAAGCCGAAATGGTGACCCGGTCAGGCTGGGCCCTGCTCTGCGCCGCCTTTCTATCTGCCGTCCCGGCTTGGGCTGCGCCCCCGCAGGAGGGGGGCGATGCGGAGCAGATCGTTCTCAAATTCGTAAAGCACGGTTCGCCGGACCGTCCAGTCGCACGGTTCCAGCCGGAATCCTGTCCGGCCTGCGCGCCCGTGACCACGCCGCTGTTCAACGCGGACAATCCGCGCGAGACCGTGGTCGCCCTGCGCGTGCCGAGGCGGCGATCGCTGGAGCTGTCGTTCGACGGGCCGCGCCTGGCGGTGCGGCGCGTGCTCCTGTCGGGCGGCGACGTGCCATTCCGGTCGGGGCCGCACGGCGTGGTGGTGCTGTTGCCGCCGGTCGCGACCGATGCGATCACCGCCGCCGAGGTCGCGACGCATATCGTCGAGCCGGGCATGGTGCTGCGCTTCGAACATGCCGACCCGGCGCGCCGCGCCGGTGCCTATGCGACCGGCCCATTTCCCGATCGGCAACGCCGCGCGGCGAACGTGCTCGAATTCGCCCAGCGCGAAGTCGTGCGCCGCCTGGGCCTGGGCGAGGAGGCCGAGCGGGAGGGGCTGGGCCGCATCCAGATCATGGGTTTCGACACCAATGCCCCGCATGGTCATGTCGATGCGCCGCCGCATGTCCATATGCATCTGCGCTGGCCCGATGATACGGGCACGCAGATCGGCCATTACCATATCGGCCCGGATGGACTGCTGACCGAAAATATCGTCGGCGTGAAGGGCTTGGGTACGCCCGAGCGTCGCTTTGGCCGCGGCGATACCTTCACCTCGATCGCGCCCGACGGACGTGGCCTCTACAGCCACCGGATCACCGCGCGAGGGTGGCTGGAGATTGCCCAGCCCGGCGGTCGGTCCTGTCTCATAAAGCCCGATGGCGGCGCCGGTTTCGACGCCGGGGCGCAGGTCGTCTGCGGCGATGAACCGGCGACCCGTATCGCGGTGACGGACGACCTGCGCGGAGTCCTGACCGTCGTCACCGGGCCCGTGACAGAGGTATTCCGCTACGATCCCGATACGGGCGCCCTGCTGTCCCCCGCCATCGCGCCCGCGCCGCCGCCTTCGGTCTTCGTCGCCGATACGGACCCCGACATTCGATTAGTACCGCGTACCGATCCACGAACCCTTCACTGAGGAACGATCCATGGGATTTCGCCTGTCCAGCATCATCGGCCTGGCATCGGCCTGCCTGGCGGTTTCGACCGCACACGCCGCGAATTACAACACGGACAAGATCGGCAATCTGATGAAGACCGCGCGCACCGACATGACGATGGTGTGCGCGCATCGGGGCCTGCACGGCACGGCGGTCGGCACCAACTCGCATCAGGACTGGCTGCGCGACGTGCCCGAGAATTCGGTCGCGGCGATCCAGGCCGCCGCGACGCAGGGCATCGAATGTTCCGAGATCGACCTGCGTTTCGACCGTCACGGCAATGTGGCGGTCATGCATGACAGCAATCTCGGCCGCACGACCAACGCCTATAGCGCGGTCAGCGGCGCCACCGAATATGATCCCTATACGGGGCGCGGCTATAACCCCAATGTCGATCAGTTTCCGAGGGAAACCTATAAGCTCGCCCTGCGCAAGCCCAGCCTGTCGGGCTATACCGACAGCCGCTTCACGCGCCTGCACGATATCCTCAGCGCCGTCCGCGACCAGAAAATCTCGATGATCCTGTTGTTCGACGTGAAGGACGTCGCCGTCGCCAAGGCGGCGTGGGAGATCGTCAAGGGTTACAAGAACGCCTGGGGCACGCCGGCGGAACGCTGGGTCTATTTCAAGATGCCGGTCAGCTCGATCGGCAAGACGCCCGCCGAATTCGAGCAGAAGGGAATTTTCGATCCGTCGACCGAAGGCGGTCGGTTCCGGCTGATCCCCGTGTTCGGCGCCGACTTCATCGATGCGAGCGGCGGCCCGTCCAACGCGCTGTCGAATTGGCAGGCCTATTACGACAAGGGCTATGTCTATGCGACCGAAGTGCGGATGAAGCAGTATGATAATTCATTGAGCTATCCGCTGGATAACATCGTCAACCGCTATTACGGCCTGCGCACGACGCAGCGGACCACCAAGATCCTGGGCGCGTACCAGCCCGTGCCCGAAACGCGCAACAATACCTATTTCGCGCTCGACGGCCATTGCTGCACCGAACCGAAATACTGGCTGTGGAAATCCCAGCATGGCTGGGGCCAGGAAACCGCCGACAACCGGCCGGACCTGAACTGGCTGACGGATGTGGTGAGCGGAAGCTTCTCCTACATCATCACCGACGACCCGATCACTGCCATTTCCAACCTGCGTGGCAAGAATCGCCGCAACACGTCGGTCATCAGCAACTGAGCCCGCCGGGGGTGGGCCATCATCGGATGCGCCCATCCCTGGTCACGGCATCCCAGGGGATCGGATGATATGCGCTTTGCAGCCGGGGCGGGAATGGCATGTATCACGGTGCTGACCATCGTCATCACCGTGTCGTTGCTCGTCATGCGGTCACACGGTCCTGCGTCGCCACGCGATACAGGCCGCGTCCAGGTGGTCGGCGGCGGCGCGACATCGACGCCGCCGGCTGTCACCGCCCCCAGGCCAACCGCGCCGATCGCGGCGGCGGCGATTCCGGCCAATGATGGGCAGCACCTCGTCACGCTCGTAACTGCCCGCTTCCCGATGATCCGGGAGGGGCGGATCGAATGCGATCGATCCTGCAAGCTCATCCTGGCGCTGGGCGACCAAAGCCAGGGGCCATCGCCATTCAACGGCACGCTAGAACGCTATCTCAGTGAACAGGGCTATATCCTGACCGGGCCTCTGGTGGTCGACCAGCCGGGCGACAACGACACGTTGCTGACGCTTCCATTGCGTGTGCCCATGGAAGTGTCCCGGATCGGAGGCGGGGCGCGCGCACTGACGATGGACAGGTGATTTCCAAAGGACAAGTTTCACCCATCGCCGGTCGGCAGGATCGCCACCTCCGCATAGCTATGCTTCTCTTAGGGGATGTCCCCATGTAAGCCGTTCTCGTTGGGAACCGCTAGCGCGACGGGACGAGCGCAACGGTCTTTCCTGGGCCTATAGGCGGCAGTTTTGCCACAATCTATTCCCGACCACTCTTTCCTGAAACTGTCCCGAGAGATGGAGAACTGGGACTGCCAAATGCGTAGCCCAGCAGCAAGTGCCGGGTCTGAGGAGCGTACGACGAACGGCTTGCAACGGGGCGATGCTGGTCGCTTGGTCGAGCACCTGCGACTTACCGCTTTCGGCCAAAGCAGCCATTTGGATCTTGCTTCCCGAAAGACCTCGATTGTGAAGGGTTTCGGGCGCTTGCGTACGAAAGCCTCCAGTGCAGGAACCCGCGGCCCCCAGGTGCTGGTCTATGGGTAAATAGGCTTTGGAATGGTTCTGGCGGGTAAGTGCTGCCGATCCAGA
>Ga0308171_1001458_pt1 | contig 31468 bp, 28 predicted proteins | sample PhyGR1_FD_202135 | JGI IMG/M metagenome (GOLD analysis project Ga0308171, IMG submission 202135) | Phyllosphere microbial communities from UC Gill Tract Community Farm, Albany, California, United States - DLSLSG.R1 | ecosystem: Host-associated > Plants > Phyllosphere > Unclassified | place: USA...
TCGTCCTGGACGATTTCGTCGGCTGTGCCCGCGCCCGCGCCTCGATCGCGTTCCAGCCCAAGCCGATCGTCGAGAATCTGATGAACCGCGCGCTCGGCCCCGAACGCGCCGGCAGCGTGCTGTCGCGCATCGTGCCCACCGAGGCGCAGTGCGAGATCGAGATGCTCGGCTGGCTCGATCCCGTCGACATCGCCAAGATCGTCGAGAAGGAACATCCCCAGATCGGCGCGGTCCTGATCGCCAATTGCGATCCCGCCGTCGCGGGCAAGGTGCTGGAACTGCTTCCCGAGACGATGCAGCCCGACATCCTCCACCGCGTCGCGCGGCTGGGCCCGGTGACGCCGCAGGCGATCGACACGCTGAACGAGATCCTCAAGCGCTGGAGCGAGGGCAGCGGCGGCGGCCAGGGCCTGGCGCTGGGCGGCTCGCGCGAGGCGGCCAAGATCCTGTCGAGCGCGCGCAAGGCGACCGAGCAGCGGGTCATGCCCAAGCTGTTCAAGATCGACCGCGACGTCGCCAAGCAGATCGAGGAAGCGCTGTTCATCTTCGAGAACCTGCTCGACATGGACGACAAGAATCTGGGCACGCTCATCCGCAACGTCGATGGCGAAATCCTCACCCGCGCGCTCAAGGGCGCGGAAGAGGCCGCCCGCGAACGCTTCCTGGGCTGCATGTCGGCGCGAGCGGCGGCGGGTATCCGCGACGAGATCGAGTCGCGCGGGCCGATGAAGCTGTCCGAGGTGCTCGAGGCGCAGAAGGCGATGATCACCGTCGCGCGCAATCTCGCCAAGGAAGGCACGATCATGATGGGCGGAGGCGAGGACGACTATGTCTGATTTCGTCGCGGGTTTCTCCGCACGCCAGAATGCCGCCGCGGCCGCGCTGCATCAGGCCTTCGCCCCGCCGGGCGGCTTCGCGCCGTCCAACATGGCGGGACTGGGCATCGACCTGGGTTCGGGGCCGATCTCCTTCCGGCCGCAGGGACCGGCAGGCACGGGCGCGGGCCAGACCGGCGGCGCGCCCCGGCAGGCCGAGGGGCAACCGCGTCACTTCCACCCCGCCAATCGCGACCAGGACCCGACCGAGGGCTGGGACCCGTTCGCGGCGTGCGAGGACCCGGCGGCCCCTGCAATCGATCCGATCACCGCCGCGCACGACGCCGGTCATGCCGAGGGCTATGCCGCCGGGCTGGCCGCCGCCGCCGCGCAGTTCCAGGCGCGGGCCGAGGCCGAGGCGCGCGACGGCCAGATGGTCGATGCGATCGCGCAGGCGCTGTCCTCGCGCGTCGACCGGTCGATGATGGCCGAACAGCTGCGCCAGACCGTCCTCGCCCTGGTCGGCAAGCTGGTGGGCGAGATCGGCGTCGATGCCGACCGGCTGACCGGCCGGATCGAGGCCGCGATCGACCTGCTGGCCGATACGCAGGAAGCCGCGATGCTGCGCGTCCATCCGGACGATGTCGCGCTGCTCGAAGGCCGCCTGCCCCAGACCGTCTTCCCGGTCGGCGACCCCGCCGTGGAGCGCGGCGGCTTCGTCCTCGAAAGCGCGTCCACCATCGTCGAGGACGGCCCCTCGCTGTGGCTCGACCAGCTTTCCGCCGCGATCGACAAGGTGCCCGTTCCCCAATGCTGAACCGTTTCACCGCCGATTATCTCGATACGCTGGCCCAGGCCGACTTCGCGCCGCGTCCCGTGGTGGCGGGGCGGCTGGCCTCCTATGACGGGTTGCTGATGGAGGCGGTCGGCCTCTCGCTGCCGGTCGGCACGGTCTGCGCAATCGGCGAGAAGGGCGGATCGTGCGTCGAGGCCGAGGTGATCGGCTTCCGCAACGGCCGCACGCTGATGATGAATCTGGGTGGCCCCGCGCCCCTGCTCCCGCGCGCGCCGGTGCGCCCGCTCGGCCCTCCGGGCGAGGCGGAAGTGGGCGCGGCGATGCTCGGCCGCGTGGTCGACGGATCGGGCAAGCCGATCGACGGCCTGGGCCCCATTCGCGGCGCGGGCCGCTGGCCGCTGGCGGGCCGGATGCAGTCGCCGCTCGACCGGGGCCGCGTGCTGGAGCCGATGGATGTCGGCGTGCGCGCGATCAACGGCCTGCTGACCATCGGCCAGGGCCAGCGCGTCGGCATCATGGCGGGCTCGGGCGTCGGCAAGTCGGTGCTGCTGGGCATGATGGTCCGCGCCGCGCGCGCCGACGTCATCGTCATCGGCCTGATCGGCGAGCGCAGCCGCGAGGTCGCCGACTTCCTGGAAACCAAGGTCGCCGGTGAAGCCCGCGCGCGTTCGGTGGTGGTCGCGGTGCCCGCCAACCATTCGCCGGTGCTGCGTATTCGCGGCGCATTGCGGGCGACCGCCATTGCCGAGGCGTTCCGTGCCGAGGGCAAGAAGGTGCTCCTCATCATGGATTCGCTGACCCGCGTCGCGCATGCCGGTCGCGAGATCGGGCTGGCGCTGGGCGAACCCGCCTCGGCGCGCGGCTATCCGCCCTCGGCCATCGCGATGCTGCCCAATCTGATCGAGCGGGCGGGCGCCGATGCGCATGGGCCGGGTTCGATCACCGCCATCTACACCGTGCTGGCGGACGGCGACGACGGCAACGACCCGGTGGTCGACTCGGCGCGCTCGATCCTGGACGGGCATATCGTGCTCAACCGCCATCTTGCCGAGCGCGGCGTCTATCCCGCGATCGACATCGGCCCCTCGGTCAGCCGCGTGATGACCGACATCGTCGGCAAGCCCCATGCCCAGGCTGCGCGGACGCTGCGTCGTCATCTGGCGACCTATGAGGAAAACCGCGATCTCGTCCTGATGGGCGCCTATCGCGCCGGCGCCGATCCCGCGATCGACGCCGCCATCGCCTGCCATCCGGCGGTGATGGAATATATCCGGCAGGACGCCGACGAGGTCGTGCCGCTCGATCATGCGGTCGAGGAACTGGTGGGCATTTTCGGCCAGCCGCTCGGCTGAGCCCGGTAAAGGGGGACATCCATGGCATCCCGGCAACAGACGATGCTGAACCGGCTCCACCGGGTCCGCACGCTGCAACTCAACCTGACGATGGCGGAGGAAGCGCGCGCGCAGGAACGCGTCGCCACCGAACAGCAACTCTCCCAGCGTATCGGCCAGCTGATCGAGGCGGTATCCCCCGCCCCGACCGCCAGCGCCTCGGCGGGGTCGCTGATGGCCAATGCGCATTTCCGCAACAGGCTGCTCGAATCGGCCGATGCCGCGACCATGCGCATCCAGGTCGCCGAACAGCGCGCCGCCCATGCGGGCGAACAGACCAAGGCCGCCAAGCGCGACCAGACCGCCGTCGAGAAGCTGCTCGACCGCGCGCGCCTCGCCGCGATCCGTGCCGAGATGCGCGCGCTGGAGGATATGCCGTCCAGCGGCGGCAACCGGCGCAATCGGCACGAACCTTGCTGACATGTCTGTCATGATGTCGCCCCTCGCCTCCGTCCCCGCTTCCGGCCCCTCCGCCGTCCGCTCGTCGCCGACAGCGGGCGCGGGCAATGCGATGAGCTCCGCCTTCGCGATGCTGTTCGCGCTGGTGCCCGGCATGGGCGGGAACGCCACGGCGGAGACGGGCGAGGCCGCGAAACAGGGCAAGGGCAAGACCGGCGGCGAGACCGCCGCGAGCGGCAGCGAGACGGACAAGGACGGCAAGCCCTTGCCGAGCGACGCCACCCTCTTGCCGATGGCGGTGCCGCCGCTCCCGATCCTTCCGGTCGAGGAGACGACCGTGGCGGCGCCGACCGATGCGGTACGCGCCTCGGCCGCCCCGATCACGACGCTGCTCGCCGCCATGCCGGTTTCGCCGGAACAGGCGATGCCCGTGGCCGCCTCCACCGGCGACGGCGCGGCACCCGCCGATGCGGTCGCGTCGAGCGGCACGACAGGCTTGGCGAAGGTGCCCCACTTCCCGTCCGAAGCCCTGCCGGTCGCTACGGACATACCGACACAGGCGATGGCCGCTCCCGGCGACGGGCAGGCCCTTGCGACCACGGCATCCGCGATACGGACCACCGCCCCCCTACCCTCCGGTACGGGGTCCACCCTCCGCTCGACGGGGGAAGCGGCGTTGGCGACCCTGTCGACCGATTCGACCGTGACCCAAGCCACTCGGGAGCAGGGCCCGGCGCTCCGCTCGGACGTGCCGGCGCGCTTTGCCGCTACGGCGCAGGCGGTGCCGCTCGCCGCGCCGCCGACCGCCGAAGCTTCCGCCCAGATCCTGCAGACGGGCCAGACCGCGCCCGCCATCCAGCTGTTCGCCGGTGCCATGCGCGCGGCACAGGACGAACCCGAGGAGCGGTCCGGTCGCCGCAAGGATACGGGGCTGGGCGCCATCGACCCCGCGACGCTGGCCCGCGCCGATTCGCTGACCGCCGCGCCGGTCGCGGCGATGACGGGCGCCGAGCAGGCCCCGCTCGACATGACGCAAGGCCATTGGCCGCAGGGCATGATCGACCGGATCGAGCGGATGCGCGAGGACGCCGCCACCGCCGACACCCGGATCCAGCTGTCCCCCGACGCGCTGGGCGGCATCGCGGTCGCGCTGCGCCATGAGGACGGCGTGACGCATATCCACTTCACCGCCGACCAGGCGCAGACCGCGACGATGCTCGCCGATGCGCAGCCGACGCTCGCCCGGCTTGCCGAGGAAAAGGGCATGCGGCTGGGCCAGACGGCGGTCGATCTGGGCCAGTCGGGCGGCGGCGAGCGCCAGCCGCAGCGCCAGCCCGAACCCGTTCTGCCCACCCGCCCGGCGCTTGCCGGGGGGACGGCCTCCAGCGACGCCGGGGATGCCCCCGCCGACGTCACCACCCGAATCGCCTGAGGATTGAGACATGAGCGACGCCAAGGAAACCGAAGAGAAGGCGCCCAAGAAGAAGGGCAAGCTGGGCAAGATCATCGTGATGGTGGTCGGCGTGCTCGTCCTGCTGGGCGGGGGCGTCGGCGCGGGGCTCTATGCCGCCAATTCGGGCCTGATCGGCGGCGGCCATGCCAAGGAAGAGGACCATGGCGAGGCCGAGGCCGAGGCCAACCACCCCGGCCCCAAGCTGGTGCCCAAGTCCGAGCAGAAGCGCGCGGGTGAAGGCGGCGAAGGCGAAGGCGGCGAGGGCGGCGGCCATGGCGGCGGCGAGGGCGGCGAAGGCGGCGAGGCCAAGGAGCATGTCGGCATGGCGACCCCGGTCGGCGACGGCGGCGAACGCTATGCGTCCAACTATTACGAGATGCCCAAGGACTTCACCTCGAACCTGCGCGACTCGGTGCATGTCATCCAGGTCGGGCTGGCGGTGTCGACCCCCTATGACGACACGGTCATCAACAATCTGAAGACCAACGACCTGGCGGTCCGCTCGGCGATCCTGATGGCGCTGGGCGATGCCAATGAGGAACAGGTGTTCAGCAGCGAGGGCAAGCGCCAGCTGCAACGCAAGCTGGTCGACGCGATCAACGAGATTCTTCGGCAAAAGGAGGGATTCGGGGGTATCGCTAACGTCTACTTTACCAATTTCGTTGTTCAGTGAGGCATGGTTAACGCCCCCGCCCAGGCCGACGAACGCGAGCGTCTTCGTCCCCAGAGCGCCGATCACGGCGTGCTGGGGACGACCAAGCTCAATCCGTTCGGCGACCTGCACACGATGCAGCATCTGTCCGCGCGCCTCGCGCGGTCGCTGCGGGGGCTGTTCGAATCGCTTCTTCGCGAAGAGCTGCGCTGCTGGGCCGAGCCTTTGGTCGTCCAGCGTTTTTCCGACTATCGCGCCGAGCGCGGCGACGGCCTGAGCGCGTGGTTGCCGATGGCGATGGTGTCGGTCGGGGGCCCCGCGATCCAGGACAATGCCCATGCGCTGTGCGTGCTGGAGGGCGGGTTCAGCCTGTCGCTGATCGACCTGCTGTTCGGCGGGAACGGCACCGCGCCCGACACGCTGCCCGGCGAGTTCTCGCCCGCCGCCGACGCGATGATCCGTCGCCTGGGCGGCATGATGGCCGAGCCGCTGCGCCGCGCCTGGGAATCGCTCGCCCGGATCGAGTTCACCGCGGGCCCGCCCGAATCCTCGCCCGCGATGCTGCCGGGCCTGGAGGGCGAGGATGCGATGATCGTCACCCGCTTCGGCATTGCGGGGCATAACCGCCGCCCGACCATGCTCGACATCCTCTATCCGGTCGCCGCCCTGAAGCCGCACGGCTCGGCGCTGACCGGCAAGGTCGTCGACAAGCAGGCCGAGGCCGATCCGACCTGGCGCGGCGACCTGACCCGCGCGGTGATGACGGTGCGTTTCCCGGTCCGCTCGGTGCTGGCCGAACCCGTCGTCTCGCTCAGTCGCCTGATGGAGCTGAAGATCGGCGACGTGATCCCGATCAGCTTCGGCCCCGAAGTGCCGGTGATGGTCGGCGGCGACCTGCTCGGCATGGGCACGGTCGGCACCGCCAATGGTCGCGCCGCCGTCCAGCTCACCTCGCTTGCCCGCTCGGCCGAAGGTCTGGCGCAGAATTTCCACGAAGGACCCGTAGAATGAACGATATGGCCGGGGGATTCCCCGTCGACACGTCGGTCGCCGCCAATTTCCGGCTGCTCCAGGATGTCGATGTCAAGCTGACCGTCGAGATCGGCTCGACCCAGTTGTCGCTCCGCGAGTTGCTGGCGCTGTCCGAATCGAGCGTGATCGAGCTGGACCGCCAGGCCAACGAACTGCTCGACGTGCTGGTCAACGGCACGCTGATCGGGCGTGGCGAGGTGGTGACGGTCGGCGACCGTTTCGGCGTGCGCATGACCGAGCTGGTCAACCCCGACAAGCGCGGCTGACCCCCGCCATGCTCTGGTCCTACATCCTGAAGCTCGCCGTCCTCCTGCCGCTGATCTGCGGGCTGATGATCGGGTGCCTGTATCTGTGGCGGCGGCTGGAGAGCCGGATGCCGGGCCGTCCCGCGACGCGGCTGATCCATGTCCGCGAGACGATGATGATCTCGCCCGGCCTTCGGCTGGCGGTCATCGAGTTCGAGGGGCGCAACCTGCTCGTCTCGGTCGGGCGCGGTGGCGTCCAGCTGGTCGACAAGGTGGAGGGCAAGGGCCAGGCCCCGATCGCGCCCGCGCCCGTGCCCCCCACGCCTCCGCGCCGCGGCGACTTCGTCTCGCGCTTCGCACCCAAGCCGACATCGTTCGACCAATGAGCATTTCCGTCACCCGTCGCGGCACCGGCCCCGCGCTGATCCGCGCCCATAGCCAGGACGCGCCGCGCCGCAGCCTGAAGCCGCTGTGGATCCTGCTCGCGCTGCTGCTGGCGCTGGTCATCGCCATGCCCGCCTTCGCCCAGGCCGCGCCCGGCGCAGCCCCGGCCGCCGCCCCCGCACCGGGCGTCGGCGACGCGGTCGACCGCGCGCTGGGCCAGCTGGGCGGCGGGGCCAATGGCGGTTCGGGCTCGCTGAGCCTGTCGCTCCAGGTCCTCATCATCATGGGCCTGCTGACGATCCTGCCGGGCATCATCCTGATGATGACCAGCTTTACCCGGATCGTCATCGTGCTCGCCATCCTGCGCCAGGCGCTGGGCCTGCAACAGACGCCGCCCAACCAGGTGCTGATCGGCCTGTCGGTGTTCCTGTCGCTGTTCATCATGGCGCCGACCATCAGCCAGATCAACGCGAACGCGATCCAGCCCTATGCCGAGGGCCGCCTGCCCGGCACCGAGATGATCAAGACCGCCGGCGCGCCGCTGCACGCCTTCATGGCCAAGCAGACGCGGGTGAAGGACGTCACGATGTTCGCCGAGATGGCGAAGTCGGGTCCCTATGCCAGCCCCAACGACATTCCCTATGCCGTGCTGCTGCCCGCCTTCGTCACCTCGGAGCTGAAGACCGCGTTCCAGATCGGTTTCCTGATCTTCCTGCCGTTCATCGTCATCGATCTGGTGGTCGCCACCGTGCTGATGGCGCTGGGCATGATGATGCTGTCGCCGTCGATCATCTCGCTGCCGTTCAAGCTGCTGCTGTTCGTCCTGGTCGACGGATGGGCGCTGACCATGGGCAGTCTGGCGAACAGTTTCGCGACTTGAGGGATCAACGGTCAGACGGCCCCCATTCCTCCCCTGTAAGGGGAGGGGGACCATGCGAAGCATGGTGGAGGGGTGTCCCCGGCCGCGGGTTTCGACCTACCTCTCCCGTCGCGACACCCCTCCGTCAGGCCTTCGGCCTGCCACCTCCCCTTGCAGGGGAGGAATTGGAGGAACGCCGATCTGAACGGCGACCGGGAGGGAAGGCCTTCGTTAACCATTTTCGGACCATAACCCCGTTCAGCCTGAGCGAAGTCGAAGGCCATGGGAAACCCTGACCCACACGGGACAAAGACCGCATCATGGACGCCCAATATTTCCTGACGCTGGCCAACCAGACCATGTGGGTGCTGGCGCTCGCCGCCGCGCCGATCCTGCTGCCCGTGCTCGTCTCGGGTCTGGTGATCGGCATGATCCAGGCCGCGACCTCGATCAACGAGCAGACGCTGTCCTTCGTCCCGAAGCTGATCGTCGTCGCCGTCTCGATCCTGATCTTCGGCAGCCTGATCGTCGGGCTGCTCAGCGACTTCACCGTCAGCATGTTCGAGCGCATCCCGGACTTGGTTAAGTGAAGGTCCGGGTAAAATAACATGCTGGGCTTCGGCCTCTCGATCGAGCCGCAGGCCTGGGCGATCCTGTTCCTGATGATCCGCATCGGGGCGGCGTTCGTCACCGCGCCCGTATTCGGTGCGGTGTCGATCCCCCTGCCCGTCCGGATCAGCCTGGCCGGGGCCATCGCCTTCCTCGTCAATTCGGTCCATCCGGTGGTGCCGCCGCCGGTCATCTTCTCGGTCCCCACCATCCTGTCGGTCGCGGCCGAGGCGATCGTCGGGCTGGCGCTGGGGCTGATCCTCCAGGTCGCCTTCACCGCCCCGCTGGTCGCCAGCGAGCTGATCGGCGGGTCGATGGGGATCAACTTCGCCGCGACCATCGATCCGCTCAACGGCCGCTCGACCCAGGCGCTGGGCCAGTTCTTCACCGTCATGCTGACCCTGTTGTTCCTGTCGGTCGACGGGCATCTGGTGCTCGTCGAGACGATCGTGAAAAGCTATGAGGCGCTGCCCCCCGGCCAGGCCTGGATGGCCCCGGCGCAGTTCAAGGCGATCGCGCTGTTCGGCGGCTATGCGTTCCTCGCCGGGCTGCTGCTGGCGTTGCCGGTCGGATTCCTGCTGCTCTGCCTGAACCTGGTGGTCGGCATGATGAGCCGCGCCGCGCCTGCGCTCAACCTCTTCTCGGTGGGCCTGCCCGCCGCGCTCGGCGTCGGGGTGATCGCCATCGCCGTCGCCTTCCCCGCCATGGGCGATTACATGCTCGCGATCATCCGCGAGGCGCTGTCCGCCACCGAAACATTGGTGATCGGCTGATGTCGGAGGGCGGCGAGAAAACAGAAGCCCCAACCCAAAAGCGTCGCGACAAAGCGCGCGACGACGGGCAGGTGCTGCGCAGCCGCGATCTGGCGGCGGCCCTGGTGATGATGGCGGGTATCGCCTGGCTGATGTTCGCGGGGCCCACTTTGCTCGGCGCGTGCAAGGCGGTGATGGCGACCAGTTTCCAGTTCACCCATGCCGATGTCGAGGATTTCGAGCCGTTCCGCCCGCTGATGGAGGCGGGATGGAAGCTGCTGCCCTCGCTCGCCTCGCTGTTCGCGGTGACCATCGTCGCGACCATCGCGTCGCAGGCGGGGCTGGGCTCGCTCCATTTCAACGCCAAGGCGCTGACCCCCAAGCCGTCCAAGCTCAACCCCGCCTCGGGGCTGAAGCGCATCTTCGGGATGCAGGGCTGGACCGAGCTGGGCAAGTCGCTGCTCAAGGTCGTGCTGCTCGGCGCGATCGGCGGCGTCCTGTTGTGGCGCTCGTCGCGCACCACCATGGGGCTGGCCCAGTCCGACCTGAACAGCGCGATCGGCTCGCTCGGCGGCACCTTCACCACCATCCTGCTGGTGATGGGCATGGGGCTGGTCCTGATCGCGGGCTTCGACGTGCCGATCCAGATCTTCCAGCTGATGTCCAAGCTCAAGATGACCAAGCAGGAGGTCAAGGACGAGCATAAGGAAAGCGAAGGCAACCCGGAGGCCAAGGCGCATATCCGCGGCAAGCAGCGCGAGATGTCGCGCCGGGCGGTGCGCGCGGCGGTGCAGGAGGCGCATGTCATCCTGACCAACCCGACCCATTTCGCGGTCGCGCTGCGCTACGAGCGGGGCCAAGACGAGGTGCCGGTCGTCGTTGCCAAGGGTCGCGGCGCCACCGCGCTGGCGATCCGCGAGCTTGCCGCCGAGCTCGACACGCCGGTGCTGGAATATCCGCAGCTCGCCCGCGCGGTCTATTATACCAGCCGCGAGGGGCAGGAGGTGCGCGCCGACCTGTATCAGGCGATCGCGGTCGTCCTGGCCTTCGTCTTCGGGCTCAACGCGGGCGCGGGCGGCACCGCCCAGCCGCCGGTCGAAGTGCCGGAGGGCGCCCGCTTCGACGAAAACGGCGTGGCCCAGCCATGAGGGGCAAGGCCGTGATCGCCGCGCTCCATTCGCCGCATCCGCCTAAAGTTCGGACGCAGGCGGTCGTTAAGGATGTCGGGCGCGTGCCGAAGGATTGCCGATGACTGATGTTTCCGTGACCGCGTCGTCGACCAGTACGACGACCAGTTCGACCGCCAGCACCACAAAGACGGCCGCCCAGGCGCTGTTCAACTCGCTGCAGACGGGATCGGGCATCGACCTGTCGTCGGTCGTCCCCGCGCTGATCGAGGCCCAGTTCGCCGCGAAGACGGCCGCGCTGAAGACCCAGTCGGACACGCTGACATCGAAGATTTCGGACGTGTCCTCGATCAAGAGCAGCATCACCGATTTCGCCTCCGCCCTCGCCTCGCTGGCGAAGGGGGGGACGCTCGCGACGCAGGCGGTCAGTTCGGACCCCAACAGCCTGTCCGTCACCACCTCGGCGGGCGCCAAGCTGGCGGGCATGTCCAAGTCGATCACCATCAACGCGCTCGCGACCGCGCAGGTCTCCTCGACCAAATCCTCCTATTCCTCGACCGCCTCGCTGGGCACGGGGAGCCTGTCGATCAAGGTCGGGTCGAAGGATGCGATTTCGGTCACCATCAGCAGCGCCGATTCGACCCCGGCGGCGCTCGCGGCCAAGATCAATGCCGCCAATACCGGCGTCAAAGCCGCCGTCATCACCGATTCGTCGGGCAACGCCTATCTGTCCTTCTCGGGCGCGACCGGCAAGGACAACAGCTTCACCATCACCGCGAGCGAAGGCGACACGGCCGGCCTGTCGCGGCTGAACGTGGGCAACAATGCGAGCGGCACCTCCACCTCGTCGACCGCGGCCAATGCCAGCATCACGATGGACGGCGTCACCGTGGAGCGCGCGTCGAATACCGTCAGCGATCTGGTCCAGGGCGTGACCATGACCCTGTCGGCGGTGACCAGCAAGGCAGTGTCGCTGACCGGTTCGTCGCCGACCACCGCGCTCAGCAATGTCGTGTCCAACTTCGTGTCGACCTTCAACGACAATATGAAGGCGATCACCAAGGCCACCGATCCGATCACCGGCTCGCTACGCGCCGACCCCGCCGCGCGTTCGCTGGCCCAGACCCTGCGGACCATCACCACGACGAAGCTGGTGCCCGGCGATTCGGCGGCGGGCGCCCCGCTGACCCTGGCCGATCTGGGCGTGAAGACCGAGAAGGACGGCACGCTGACCGTCGACCAGACCCGCCTGTCGCAGGCGCTCAGCAAATATCCCGACGTGGTCGAGAAGATGTTCCGGGCCAGCGACGACAATGTCATCGGCCTGTCGGCCCAGATGAACACGATCCAGATGTCGTCGACCAGCAGCATCTATGGCCTGACCGCCTCCTATAACAATCTGACCCAGCAGAAATCGGATACGGCCCTGGCGCAGACCAAGCTGGCCGACTCCCGCCAGACGGCCAGCGACGCGCTGACCGCGCGCTTCGCGCAGATGAACAGCCGGGTCACCGCCTATAAATCGGTGCAGAGTTTCATGGACCAGCAGGTGAAGATGTGGACGAAGGGCAATTGAGATGACGTACGCCTCCGCCCTTCTGACCGATCCTGCCGCCGTCTATCGCCAGATCGACGTGGTCGGCCGCACCGCCATGGCCGATGGCCCCGCGCTGGTCACGCTTCTCTACGAGGAACTGGTCGCCGCGCTCCGCTCCGCCGCCTGGGCGACCGAGCATGGCCAACTGGCGCGCAAGAGCGAGCGGGTGACGCGCGCCACCGCGATCCTGTTCGCGCTGGAGGCGGGACTCGATTTCGAGAATGGCGGCGAGATGTCGATCACCTTCGCCAAGCTCTATGGCGGCGCGCGCAAGCAGATCGTCGACGCCTCGCTGGGCCAGAACGCCCAGGTGTTCCGCAACGTCGCGGCCAGCATCGCCGACATCGCCGAGGCGTGGGAGACGGTGCGCAAGATGAACAACCCCAAGAAGGACAGCTGAGCCCCTTCCCCCCGCTTCGCCCCGGATCCCTTCCCTCCGTTCAGCCTGAGCGACGTCGAAGGCCATGGGATGACAGGGGGTTCCTGGCAAAACGCGGGACGTGCGCTTCGACTTGGCTCGGCGTGAACGGCCGTTGGGACCGTAAGGCGGTATGACCCAGGGCCGATCGACATTCAGCGCCGCCTTTCCGTCCCTCGCCCCTCGTAGAGGGGAGAGGGTTGCGCAGACTTGGCCTTTGCGAAAGCAAAGGCTTAGTCGGAGCTGGGTGAGGGGTGGGCGCTCGCGAAGCGAGCGCGCGAGCCTTTGGGCTCGCTCAACCCCTCACCCAAGCTGCGCTAGCCAGCAGGCTGGCAAGCTTCGCTAACCCTCTCCCCTGTCCAGGGGAGAGGGGAAGAAGAAGCGATACTGAATGTCGATCCGCCCTAACGCCGGAACCAGTGCTTCTGCACGAAGTAGATCACGATCCCCGCCGAGATCAGCGCGCAGGCGCCCAGGATCGCGTCGAAGGCCCAGGGCTCCTCGGCATAGGGCAGGTTCTTGACGTTCATCCCGTACAGCCCGGTGATGAAGGTCAGCGGCAGGAACACCATCGCCACGATCGAGATGACCAGCGCGCGATTGTCGATCTGTTCGGCGCGCAGGTCGGTCAGCGTCTCGTGGATCAACGCCGAGCGTTCGCGGATCGACTCCAGTTCCTCGGCCATGCGCGCCGCGCGGTCGGCGGCGGCGGACAGGTGCAGCCGGTCGTCATCGGCCAGCCAGTCGCCCGGCAGCGCCGCCAACTTCTCCAGTGCCGCGCGCTGCGGGTTGAGGAAGCGGCGATAGCCGATCGCGGCGACGCGCACCCGGCTGACCGTGCGGCGAAGCTGGAAGACGCGGCGTTCGTCCAACTGCTCCTCGCAATCGTCCAGATCGTCGCCCAGGCCCGCGACATCGGGGTCGAGATCGTTGGTGATCGCGGTGGCGAAGGCGGTGATCAGGTCGCCGGGATCGTCGATCGCGCCCTTCTCGACCTCCTGCCGCACCAGATCGACCGCCAGCAGCGGACGGCGCGTCACCGAATAGACCCGGCCCTTCACCGCCCAGATCCGCACCGAGGCGAGCATGTCGGAGCCGTCGAGCGGTTCGCTGCTCCGTCCGCGAAGATTGACGAACGCCCCCTCGCCCACCGCCTCGCACCGGGGGCGCGTCTCGGTCGCGGTCAGCGCGTCGACGACATAATCGGCGACATGCGCCGAATCGCTCAGCCAGCGCTGCGCGACCGCGTCGTTGGTCTCCAGATGCACCCAGACCAGCCGGGCCTGAGTCGCGACCGCCTCGCGGATCGGGATGGTCGTCGCCTGGCCCTGATCGACGCGATAGGCAAAGCCGGTCATGCCGGGATGGCCATCGCCAGATCGACCACCTGCCCCTCGCCCGGATCGGCGGGGGCGGCGTCGCTGGCGATCCGCACCGCATCGGCGCGCGCCCGGTCGAGGATCACGCCCGGCACGTCGGCGCGGTGATAGACCCGGTCGGCCGCGGCCAGCGCGCGCGCCTGGCGCAGCGTCAGGTCGTCGGGATCGGTCGAGGTCAGCACGAACGCCTCGAACCGGGCCGCAGGCCGGTCCGCCCCCGCCAGCCAAGCGGCGACATCGCCCTCCGCCTTGAGCGGGTCGAGCGGCCCGCCCGGCGACAGCGCCGCGCCGATCGCCCGCCGCCGCTCCGCCCCGTCGGGAAAGCGCGCCCGCAGACCCGCCCGCGCGGCATAGAGTCCCTCGGCCAGCGCCCCCAGCCCGGCGGGCAGCAACGCCTCCAGCCGCTGGCGCAGCGCCGCCGCCAGTCCGGCCGACACGCCGCCGGTTCCGACCGCGACGATGACCGGCCCCCGCTCGACGATGGCGGGCAGGGTGAAGTCGCACGCCGCCGGGCGATCGACCGCATTGACCAGCACGCCGCGCGCCTTCAGCCGCGCGATCGCGTCTTGCGCTTCGTCCTCATCCTCGATCGCGACGATGGCGAGCGCGGCCTGCGCCTCTTCACCGACGACCAGCGCCCCCGCCCGGTCGAGCAGGCGGCGCTTGGCCTCGGCGGGCTCGCCCTCGCCCAGCAGGATCACCGGACGGCCGCCCAGCCGGACGAACAGCGGCAGGCTGGCGAGGCTCAACGCCCCGCCCCCGCACCGTCGCCCCAGCGCAGGCTGGGGCCTATGGCGACGGAGGCACCGAAAGCCGCCAGAGATCCCAGCCTGCGCTGGGATGACGGCTGAGACGGCGACCCCGCCCGGCGCGTCACTTCTTCAACCACTCCGGCACACGCTCGGCGGCGATGATCGTCTCGGCGGCGATGCGGTCGGCGACGACGGCGAAGCGGTCGCCCTCGACCATCACCTCGGGCACCAGCGGGCGGCTGTTATAGGTCGACGCCATGGTCGCGCCATAAGCGCCTGCGGTGCGGAATACGGCGAGGTCGCCCGACTTCACCACGTCGATCTCGCGGTTCATCGCGAAGGTGTCGCCCGTCTCGCAGACCGGCCCCGCGATATTCGCCATCATCGTCTCGCCGGTCGGCCGGACCGCGACGAAGTCATGCCAGGCATCATAGAGCGCCGGGCGCGCCAGGTCGTTCATCGCCGCATCGACGATGACGTAAGGGTTGGCGACGCCGGGCTTCACCCAGACGACCTCGGTCGCCAGCACGCCCGCATTGCCCGCGATCACCCGGCCGGGTTCGAACATCAGCTCGACATCCCAGTCCTTCGTGACGCGCGCCACCATCTCGCCATAAGCGGCAGGCGCGGGCATCACGTCGCCGGGCTTGTAGGGCACGCCCAGACCGCCACCCAGATCGACGCGGCTGATGCGGTGCCCCGCCCCGCGCAACTCGGCGACCAGCTCGCCGACGCGCTTATAGGCGGCCTCCAGCGGCGCGAGATCGCCCAGCTGGCTGCCGATGTGGCAGGCGACACCCTTCAGGTCGATGCCGGGCAGCCCCGCCAGACGATCGAACATGCCCAGCGCCTGGTCGATCGGCACGCCGAACTTGTTCTCCTTGCGCCCGGTCGAGATCTTCGCGTGCGTGCCCGCATCCACGTCCGGGTTCACGCGCAGCGTGGCGGGGGCGACCAGGCCGCGCTCATGCGCCAGCTCGGCCAGGACCGCGCCTTCTTCCTCCAGCTCCAGGTTGAACTGGCCGATCCCGGCTTCCAGCGCGGCGACCAGCTCTCGCTTCGTCTTGCCGACGCCCGAGAAGACGATGTCCTCCGCCTTCATCCCCGCCGCCAGCGCGCGGCGCATCTCGCCGACCGAGACGACATCGGCGCCATAGCCTTCATCGGCCAGCACGCGCAGCACGGCGAGATTGGGGTTCGCCTTGATCGCATAGGCCAGGTGGACGCGCGGCAGGCCCTTGAGCCCCTCGCGGAACACCTGCGCATGCCGCCGGAAGGTCGAGGCGGAATAGATATAGACCGGCGTGCCGACTTCGGCGGCGATCCGGGACACGGCCACGTCCTCCACATGGAGTTCGCCGTCTTGGAAATGAAAATGGTCCATCAGCGGGGGGGCAAATCAAATTCGTCCGAACGCCGTTCCTGCGACTGGGTCATCAGTTCGTCGGAGCGTTGCGGGCGTTGTTGGGGGGTCGGCGTCAGCAATTGCTGCGCCGTGGGGCGGACGGTGGCGCCGCGCGGCGCGACGGGCAGTTGCTCGCCCTTGGGCGGTTGCAGCCGGTTGGCCGCGCCGCAAGCACTCAGGCCCAGCGCGACCAGCAGGACGAGCGCCCGCCTCATGCGGGAAGGCCCCGCGCGGTCGCGATGGCGGCGCGGACATTGGCGGGCGCGGTGCCGCCGAAGCTGACCCGGCTGGCGACCGAGGCATCGACCGACAACACGTCATAGATGCGCTCATCGATCCGCGCGTCGATGCCGGTCAGCTCTTCGATCGACAACTGGTGCAGCATCACGCCCTTCTCCTCGGCCAGCTTCACCGCGCGGCCGGTGATGTGATGCGCCTCGCGGAAGGGGATGCCGCCGACGCGCACCAGCCAGTCGGCCAGGTCGGTCGCGGTCGAGAAGCCCGCCTCGGCGACGCCGCGCATCCGTTCCGTGCGGAAGGTCGCGCTCTGGATCATGCCGGTCATCGCCGCGATCGACAGCGCCAGCAGGTCGTGCGCCTCGAACACCGGCGGCTTGTCGTCCTGCATGTCCTTGGAATAGGCGAGCGGCAGGCCCTTCATCGTGACCATCAGGCTGGTCATGCAGCCCATGATCCGCCCGGCATGGCCGCGCACCAGCTCGGCCGCGTCGGGGTTGCGCTTCTGCGGCATGATCGAGCTGCCCGTCGACCACTGGTCGGACAGCGCCACGAAGCCGAAGGGCTGCGACGCCCAGAGCACGAACTCTTCGGCAAGCCGCGACAGGTGCAGCGAGCAGTTAGTCGCCGCCTGGAGATAGTCGATCGCGAAGTCCCGGTCGCTGACCGCATCCAGCGAGTTGCGCGTCGGCGCGTCAAAGCCCAGCGCCGCCGCCGTCATGTGCCGGTCGACCGGAAAGCCCGTCCCCGCCAGCGCCGCCGAGCCCAGCGGGCACTGGTTCATCCGCACACGCGCATCGGCGAAGCGGCTGGCGTCGCGCACGATCATCTCGTGATAGGCCATCAGGTGATGGCCCAAGGTCACCGGCTGCGCGGATTGCAGATGGGTGAAGCCGGGCATCACGCTGTCGGCATGCTCTTCCGCGCGGATCAGCAACGCCTCGCGCAGCGCGCCCAGCGCGGTCAGCGTCTCATCGATCGCGTCGCGCACCCACAGGCGGAAATCGGTCGCCACCTGGTCGTTGCGCGACCGCGCGGTGTGCAGCCGCCCCGCGACCGGGCCGATCAGTGCGGCCAGCTTCGCCTCGGTCTGCATATGGATGTCTTCGAGGGTCAGGTCCTCGGCCACGCCGTTCGCGGCATAATCCTCGGCGACCCGGTCCAGCCCGGCGGAAATCGTCGCGGCGTCCTCGGCCGAGACGATGCCCTGTTTGCCCAGCATGGCGACATGCGCTTTCGATCCGGCGATGTCCTGTTTCCACAGTCGCTTGTCGAAGGGGATGGACGCGTTTATCTCGCGCATCACCGCGGCGGGACCTTCTGCGAAGCGCCCGCCCCACATTGCGTTGGAGCCGCCCATGTCGTCGCGTACCGTGATCGCCTGTCTCCTGGGGCTGATGGTCGCCGGGTGCGATAAGCAAAGCCCCGCGCCGGAGCAAGCCGCCAACACCGCCAGCGGCGAAGTTTCGAGCGGCGAAGTGACCGGCGGCGAAGTCGCCTCGACGCCCGACGCGCCCAAGCCCGCCGGGGCGGTGAACCGCAGCCACAAGGGCGAAGCGGCTCCGACACTGGGCTTCACCACGCTCGACGGCAAGCCCGCGACACTGGCCGATTTCCGGGGCAAGCCGGTGCTGGTCAATCTCTGGGCGACCTGGTGCGGGCCGTGCGTCGCCGAGATGCCGACGCTGGCCGCCACGGCCGAGCGGCTGAAGGGCAAGGTCGCGGTGATCGCGGTCGCGCAGGACGAGGCGGCCAAGGTGAAGCCGTTCCTGGCGGGCCGGAAGCTCGACGCGCTGCCCGTCTATCTCGACCCCAAGCTGGGGTTGAGCGTCCATTACCAGGCCAATCTGCCGACCACGATCCTCTATGGCGCGGACGGCAAGGAGATCTGGCGGGTGACGGGCGGATTCGACTGGGCCGGGGCCGAAGCCCAAAAACTGCTGTCCGAGGCGAAATAACCGTCACAGCGCCGGGAATTTTCGATACAAGGCGGGGGAGCGTCGTTCGCGATACGCGAAAAAAGCCCCGCCCGGCATGAACCGGGCGGGACAGGCTGGGGTAAACGGTCGACGAAGCGGATCGCAAACGGCGCTCGCCCGCTTTCGTCCTGACAAGACAAACAGATGCCGCGCCGGTCATCGGCCGCCGAACAACATCGTCGGCGCATCGCAAGGATGCGCGACTTCATCATTGTCAGTTATGCAAGGGAACGCGACGGACGGATCGAACACAGGATCCGCCTGCACTTTTTGGTCATTCAAGAGCCCCCCTCTTGATTTGCCTTAGTCATAATCGATCCCGTCAGCCCGGTCAAATATATTATACTTTCCTTTGCTGCTGTCGGTTCGACAGTAACAGAGCAACCGATCATCGCATGCTGCGTTGCACCACGAGCCATGTCCCGCCAGCGAGGGACGGATGGATTCACCGATGGAGACGCCGAGCCGATGATGCAGGCCAATCGCCGTGAACTGGTCGCGGCTCTCGCCATTCTGGGCGTATCGCCACGCCTCGCCGCCCAGGCGCTTGCCCCCGGTGGCGCGACCGGCACCCCCCAGCCCTTTTCCTGGGCCGCGCTGCAAAGGCGGGCGGAAGAACTGGCGCGCCAGCCCTATCGCCCCCAGGCCAAGGTCGAGGCGGCGGCGGCGATCGACTATGACGCGGTGGGCACGATCCGGTATCGCGACGACCGCACGCTGGCGGGCGGCATCCGCCTGTTCCCGCTGGGCCGCTATGCCCCCAATCCGGTCGGCATCAACATCGTCGCGAACGGCCAGGCGCGCGCCGTGCCCTTCTCGCCCGCGCTGTTCACCGCCGAGGCGGGCCATGCGCCGCCGCTGGGCATCGCCGGGTTCCGCGCGATGACGGCGGACGGCAAGAGCGACTGGCTGGCCTTTCAGGGTGCCTCCTATTTCCGCACGGCGGGCGCGCAGGACCAATATGGCCTGTCGGCGCGGGGTATCGCGATCGACACCGGCATCGACGGGCGCGAGGAATTTCCCGCCTTCACCGACTTCTGGATCGAACGGACCGGCGCGCAAGCCTATACCGTCCATGCACTGCTCGACGGGCCCAGCGTCACCGGAGCCTACCGGATCGAGTCGCAAAAGGGCTCAGGCGGGGTCGAACAGCGTGTGTCGGCGGTGCTGTTCTTCCGCCGCGATGTCGAGCGACTGGGCATCGCGCCCGCGACCAGCATGTTCTGGTATGGCGAGGGCAACCGGGCAGCGGGCAGCGACTGGCGGCCCGAGATTCACGATTCGGACGGCCTCGCGCTGCTGACCGGCGCGGGCGAGCGGCTGTGGCGGCCTTTGGTCAATCCGCCGCGCCCGACGCTCGACAGCTTCGCCGACACCGATCCGCGCGGCTTCGGCCTGCTCCAGCGCGACCGGGACTTCGATCATTACCAGGACGACGGGGCCTTTTACGACCGCCGTGCGAACCTGTGGGTCCAGCCGCAGGGCGATTGGGGCCGGGGCCAGGTGATGCTCTATGCCTTTCCCACCGCGTCGGAGACGGTCGACAATATCGTCGCCTTCTGGAACCCCGCCGATGCGCCCAAGGCGGGGCAGAAGCGGCAGTTCGACTATCGCCTGAGCTGGGGATCGACCGATCCCACCATCGTCCCGGCCGTCGCCCATGCGGTCGACCTGTGGACCGGCGCGGCCGGGCGGCCCGGTGCGGAGCCGACGCCGGGCGCGCGCAAGCTGGTGGTCGACTTCACCGGCCCCGTGCTGGCCGGGCTCGACCGGCAGAGCGGCGTGACGGCCGATATCTCGGTCACGCGCGGCAAGCTGCTGACCCAGGCCGCCTATCCGGTGGTGGGGCAGCCCAATCGCTGGCGCGTCACCGCCGACATCGCGCCCGAAGGTCAGGGCCCGGCCGATGTCCGCCTGTTCCTGAAGCGCGGGACCAGGGCGCTGACCGAGACGGTGCTCGCCCCGGTCTTCCTGCCGTGACCCATCCGCGCGCCATCATGCCGCCGCCCGCACCGCTGACCATGGCGGTGCAGCGTTTCGATGGCCCGCCGCCGCCGCACTCCGCGCCTGAGCCGCGCGCCGGGGTCAATCTGGCACCCGACGATATCCTGACCCGCCGATTGCTGCTGGTGCTGCTGACCGGGTTGCTGGCGACCGCCGCCTCCGCCTCGGTGAAGGAGGCGCTGCTCAGCGACGGGCTAAACCTGCTCGACGGGCTGTTGCTGCTGCTGTTCTTTCCGCTGTTCGCCTGGATCTCGTTCGGCTTCGTGACGGCGGCGATCGGTTTCGTCCTGCTGATCTCGCGCGCGCATCCGGGCATCACCCCCGCGCCCAAGGGGGCCGCGCCGCCGACCGCGCGGACGGCGGTGCTGGTGCCGGTACATAACGAGGATGTCGATGCGGTGTTCGACCGGATCGCGCGCATGGCCGTCATGATCGACCGGGCGGGGGCGGCCGACCGTTTCGCCTTCTTCGTCCTGTCCGATTCGGACGAAGCCGCCGAGGCCGAGGAGCGCGCCGCCTGGGAAAAGCTCGCCCCCTGGCTGGCGGTGCCGCTCTATTATCGCCGCCGGACCGAGAATGTCGGGCGCAAGCCCGGCAACGTCGCCGACTGGATTCGCAACCAGGGTGCGGCCTACGACTTCATGCTGATGCTCGATGCCGACAGCCTGATGGGCGGCGACACCATCGTCGGCATGGCGCAGATCATGGAGCAGCGCCCCTCGATCGCGCTTCTCCAGACCGTGCCGATGATCATCGGCGCGACGACCTTCTTCCAGCGCTGGATGCAGTTCGCCAGCCGGTTCTACGGCCCGATCTCGACCGCCGGGCTGGTCTGGTGGTCGGGGTCCGAATCGACCTTCTGGGGGCATAACGCGCTGATCCGCATCCGCGCCTTTGCCGAGAGTTGCGGCCTGCCCGACCTGCCCGGACGCCCGCCCTTTGGCGGCACGATCATGAGCCATGACATGGTCGAGGCCGCGCTGCTGCGGCGGCGCGGCTGGCGGCTGCACATGCTGATGGTCGAGGACAGTTTCGAGGAATATCCCCCCACGCTGATCGACCAGGCGGTGCGCGACCGGCGCTGGGCGCAGGGCAATACCCAGCATCTGAAACTGCTGGGCGCGAGCGGTTTCCACTGGATCAGCCGGTTGCAGTTGCTGATCGGCGCCTCGGCCTATCTGACCTCGCCCGCCTGGCTGATCCTGATCGCCACCTCGATCGCGCAGAGCCTGTCCGACGATGCCGCGACGGTGCGCGCGGTGACGTCGGCGCGGGTGCTGATCGTGACGCTGATCCTGCTGTTCGGGCCGAAGCTGCTGAGCATCGTCTGGGCGATGGCCGACCGCGAACGCCGGGCCAGCTATGGCGGCGCGCGCGCGATCCTGGCCTCGGTGGCGCTCGACGTGCCGCTGTCGATCCTGACCGCGCCGGGAATCGCGCTGACCCAGACGATCGACCTCGTCAACATCATGCGCGGCAAGCCATCGGGCTGGAATCCGCAGAGCCGGGTGCGCGACGGGCTGGCGGCGGCGGATGCGATGCCGCGCTATCGCTGGCATCTGGCGCTGGGCGTGGTGTTCCTGGGGGTGTCGTTCCTGAACCCGGTGCTGGGGGCGTGGCTGTCGCCGGTGACGCTGGGGCTGCTGCTGGCGCCGTGGCTGGCGATGGAGACGGCCAAGGTCCGGCCCGGCGAGCGGTTGGCGAAGAAGGGGGTCTTCGCGGTGCCGGGGTCGGTGGTGGCGGACCCTGCCCGGCCTTTGGCCTTGGTGTGAGGGATTCACTTGGGCTTCGACTTCGCTCAGCCTGAACGGCGTTTTGTATCCAGACCCATTCCCTCGCTCCGTTCAGCCTGAGCGAAGTCGAAGGCCACGCCCCGCCCCCTCAATCATCCTCATCCTCGAACCCCACCAGCGCCAGCGCCCGCGCCTTCATCTGACGCGTCTCGCACCAGTGGACCAGAGCCTCTTCGCGCCCATGCGTCACCCACACCTCGCGCGGGGCGATCTCGGTCAGCGTCCGGGTCAGCTCGTCCCAATCGGCATGATCGGACAGGATCAGCGGCAGCTCGACATTCTTCTGCCGCGCGCGCTGGCGCACCCGCATCCAGCCGCTGGCCATGGCGGTGATCGGATCGGGCAGCCGCCGCGACCAGCGATCGTTGAGCGCGCCGGGCGGACACATGACCACATGCCCCGCCATCTCCGCCTTGGGCGTATCGGCCACCATGCGAAGCTCGCCCAGATCGACGCCAAGCTCCTGATAGAGCGCACATAGCCGCGCCAGCGCGCCGTGGAGGTAGATGGGCGCCTCATGCCCCCGCACGCGGAGTTCGGCGATCACCCGCTGCGCCTTGCCCAGCGCATAGGCGCCGACCAGCACGCAGCGCGTCGGATTGGCGTGAAGCCGCGCTATCAGCTTGTCGATCTCGTCCCCTGTCTCCGGGTGGCGAAAGACGGGCAGAGCGAAGGTCGCCTCGGTAACGAACACGTCGCATTTCACCGGCTCGAACGGCACACAGGTCGGGTCGGCGCGGCGCTTATAGTCGCCCGACACCACCACCCGCTCGCCGCGATAGTCGAGCACGATCTGCGCCGATCCCAGCACATGCCCCGCGGGTACGAAGCCGACCTCCACCTCGCCCAGCCGGATCGTCTCGCCGTAAGCGACCTCGACGCCGTTCTGGGGGCCGTAGCGCGCCGCCATGATCGCCAGCGTCTCGGGCGTCGCCCAGACGGTGCCATGCCCGCCGCGCGCATGGTCGGCATGGCCGTGCGTCACCAGCGCCTTGGCCTCCGGCTCGGACGGATCGACCCACACATCGGCGGGGGCCACGTAAATCCCGTGTTTATGGGGCTGTATCCAGTCGCCGAGCTTGACCATGATACCTATATCCTTCGGGATGCTCCCCGGTTCCCTTCCGCCCGCCCTGACCGACTGGTTCGCCGCCAAGGGCTGGCACCCGCGCACCCATCAGCTGGCGATGCTGGAGGAAGCGCGCGCAGGCCGCCACGCGCTGCTGGTCGCGACGACGGGCGCGGGCAAGACGCTGGCGGGGTTCCTGCCGACCCTGACCGAGTTGATCGAGCAGCCGAGCGAGGGGCTGCACACCCTCTACGTCTCGCCGCTGAAGGCGCTGGCGGTCGATATCCGCCGCAATCTCGTGACCCCGATCGAGGAGATGGGCCTCGACATCCGGGTCGAGACGCGGACCGGCGACACCTCGTCGGACAAGAAGGCGCGGCAACGGGTGAAGCCGCCGCACATCCTGCTGACGACACCCGAATCGCTGTCGCTGCTGCTCAGCTATCCCGATGCCGCGACCATGTTCGCGGGGCTCAAGACCATCGTGGTGGACGAGGTCCACGCCTTTGCCACCGGCAAGCGCGGCGACCTGCTGTCCTTGTGCATGGCGCGGTTGCAGCGGCTGTCGCCCGGTCTGCGACGGGTCGCGCTGTCGGCGACGGTGGCGGACCCGGACGGCTATCGCGCCTGGCTCGCGCCCGACGGGGATATCGATGCAGTCGGCCTGGTCACGGGCGAACCCGGCGCGCCGCCGGACATAGCGATCCTGCTGCCCGAGGACCGTATTCCCTGGGCGGGCCATTCGGGCCGCTATGCCGCCGCGCAGGTCATGCGCGTCATCGAGGCGAACCGGACCACCATCGTCTTCTGCAACACGCGCAGCCTGGCCGAGCTGATCTTCCAGGATCTGTGGAAGGCGAACGACAAGAGCCTGCCGATCGGCGTCCACCACGGCTCGCTATCCCTGGAAGCCCGCCAGAAGGTCGAGGCGGCTATGGCCGACGGGCAACTCCGCGCGCTGGTCGCGACCGCGAGCCTCGACCTGGGCGTCGACTGGGGTGATGTCGATTGCGTGATCCAGATGGGCGCGCCCAAGGGTTCCTCGCGCCTCCTGCAACGCATCGGCCGCGCCAATCACCGGCTGGACGAATCGAGCCGCGCGATCCTGGTCCCCGGCAATCGCTTCGAATATCTGGAGGCACGCGCGGCGCTCGACGCGGTGGAGGCGGGCGAGCTGGACCCCGACCTCTTCCGCCCCGGCGCGCTCGACGTGCTGGCGCAGCATGTCATGGCCTGCGCCTGTGCAGCACCGTTCGAACAGGGCGCGCTGCTGGGCGAAATCCGCTCGGCCATGCCCTATTCGGCGCTGGACGACGAGACGTTCGACCGGGTGCTGCGCTTCATCGCCGATGGCGGCTATGCCCTGCGCGCCTATGACCGGTTCAAGCGGTTGGTCCAGCAGCCGGACGGGACGTGGCGCGTCACCCGTCCGCAGTTCGTCGCGCAGCACCGGCTGAACGCCGGGATCATCGTGGAAGCGACGATGCTGAAGGTGAGATTCCGCAACGGCCGCCAGCTGGGCCGGGTGGAGGAAGGCTTCGCCGCGACCCTGGCGCCGGGCGACACCTTCTTCTTCGCCGGATTGAGCCTGGAGGTGGAATCGATCGATGGCGAGGACCTGATCGTCCGCGCCACCTCCCGCCCTGCGCGCATCCCGACCTATGGCGGCAGCCGGATGCCGCTGTCGACCAGCCTGGCCGACCGGGTGCGCGCATTCCTAGCCGACCGGGGCGAGTGGGATCGCTTCCCGGCGGACGTGCATGCCTGGCTGGAGATGCAGGACCGCCGCTCGGTCCTGCCCCGCCCCGGCCAGTTGCTGGTCGAGACCTTCCCGCGCGAGGGGCGGCACTATATGGTCGCCTACAGCTTCGAGGGGTGGAACGCGCACCAGTCGCTGGGGATGCTGATCACCCGGCGGATGGAGGCGCAGGGGCTGAAACCGCTGGGCTTCGTCGCCAGCGACTATGCGCTGGCCTGTTACGGGCTGGAGAAGGTGACCGACCCGGCCAGCCTCTTCTCGCCCGACATTCTCGAGAACGAGTTCGTCGACTGGGTCCAGCAATCGCACCTGCTCAAGCGCGCCTTTCGCGAGGTGGCGGTGATCGGCGGGCTGGTCGACCGCCAGCATCCCGGCAAGCGCAAGACCGGGCGGCAGGTGACCTTCTCGACCGACCTGATCTACGACGTGCTGCGCAAGTACGAGCCCGGCCATCTGCTGCTCCAGGCGGCGTGGGACGATGCGCGGGCGCGGATGACCGATGTGGGAAGGCTGGCGAATCTGCTCGACCGGGCGGGCGGCACGATGCTGCATGTCGATCTGGAGCGGGTGAGCCCGCTCGCCGTGCCGGTGCTGGTGCTGATCGGGCGCGAGAAGGTGGCGACGGGGACTGCGGACGACGACCTGCTGATCGAGGCGGAGGCTCTGGCGGCGGAGGCGATGGGGGTGTGATTCCCGTGGCCTCACCTCTGGCCGCTCCCCTCCCGCAGGCGGGAGGGGATGGGGGAGGGCACGGGGTCTCACAGAGACCAGCCCCGTGGCTCTTGCCCCTCCCCAACCCCTCCCCCTGCCGGGAGAGGGGCTCGAAAAAGAAAGCGGCTTGAGAAGCCCGTCCGATCACCCTGATCGCATCAAAAATGTTGCAATGGTCATCCCACCCACGCAAATCTGATTTCGTGCTCCGCCAGTATGAACTCGTCGACCGCGTGCTCGACTATGACCCCCAGGCCGATGAGGCGCTGCTGAACCGCGCTTACGTCTTCTCGATGAAGGCGCATGGCAGCCAGAAACGTGCCTCGGGCGATCCCTATTTCAGCCATCCGATCGAGGTGGCCGGCATCCTGACCGACCTGCATCTGGATGACGAGACGATCGCCACCGCCATCCTGCACGACACGATCGAGGACACGGTCGCCACCTATGACGAGATCGAACGGCTGTTCGGTCCCAATGTCGCGCGGCTGGTCGACGGCGTGACCAAGCTGTCCAAGATCGAGGCGCAGACCGAGAGCGAACGCGCCGCCGAGAATCTGCGCAAGTTCTTGCTCGCCATGTCGGACGATATCCGCGTTCTCCTGGTGAAGCTGGCCGATCGCCTCCACAATATGCGCACGCTCCATCACATCGCGAAGCCGGAAAAGCGCCGCCGCATCGCGAAGGAGACGATGGACATCTATGCCCCGCTCGCCGAGCGGATCGGCATGTACGAGTTCATGAAGGAGATGCAGATGCTCTCCTTCCAGCAGCTCGAACCCGAGGCGTATGAGTCGATCACGCTTCGCCTCGCCCAGATGAAGGAAGGCGGCGGCGACCGGATCGCCAAGATCGCCTCCGGGCTGAAGCTGCTGATGTCGCGCGGCGGGGTGGAGGCCGAGGTGACGGGGCGCGAGAAGTCGGCCTTCTCGATCTTCCGCAAGATGAACGAGCGGCACATCAGCTTCGAGCAGCTGTCCGACGTCATGGCGTTCCGCGCGATCGTGCCGACCGAGGAGGATTGCTACCGGGCGCTGGGGCTGATCCATCGCCGCTGGCCGATGGTGCCGGGGCGGTTCAAGGATTATATCTCGACGCCCAAGCGCAACGGATACCGCTCGCTCCACACCAGCGTCATCCACGCCGACAATGCGCGGATCGAAATCCAGATCCGCACGCCGGAAATGCATGCCGAGGCCGATTTCGGCCTGGCCGCGCACTGGACCTATAAACAGGCGACGCGCCACGATGCGCAGGTCAGCTGGATTCGCGACCTGGTCGAAATCCTCGACACCTCGGACAGCCCCGAGGAGCTGATCGAGCATACGAAGATGGCGATGTACCAGGATCGCATCTTCGCCTTCACCCCCAAGGGCGAGCTGATCCAGTTGCCCAAGGGCGCGACGCCGATCGACTTCGCCTATGCGGTGCACACCGATCTGGGCGACCAGGCGGTGGGGGCCAAGCTGAACGGGCGGGTGGTGCCGCTGTCGACCGTCATCTCCAATGGCGACCAGGTGCAGATTCTCCGCTCGGCCGGGCAGACGCCGCAGGCGAACTGGCTGAACCTGGCGATCACCGGCAAGGCGCTGGCCGCGATCCGCCGCCATCTGCGCCATGCCGAGCGCGCCGAGCAGGTGACGCTGGGCACCAAGCTGTACGAGGATATCGTCCGGCGTCTGCCCGCCCAGATCGGCGCGGACGCGCTGACCCATGCGCTGCAACGGCTGAAGATGCCCGACGAGGCGCATCTGATGATCGCGATCGCCAGGCGGACCGTGTCGGATGCCGCGGTGATGGAGGCGCTGATGCCGGGCTCGGCGGGCGCGGACGTCGCCGCGCTGCCGCCGCAGTCGAGCGCCATCTCGATCAAGGGGCTGACACCCGGCGTCGCCTATGACCTGGCGCAATGCTGCCACCCGGTGCCGGGCGACCGCATCGTCGGGCTGCGGCGGCCGGATGCGGGGATCGAGGTGCATGCCATCCAATGCCCGGTCCTCGCCGAGCTGGCCGACCGGACCGACGAGGAAACCGACTGGGTCGACGTCTCCTGGGGCGACGACAGCGAGGGCGCGACCGCGCGAATCTCCGTGATGGTCAAGAACGAACCCGGCGCGCTGGGCATCCTGGCGACGATCATCGGCCAGCATAAGGCGAACATCATCAACGTCCGGCTGGATACCCGCGACACGCGCTTCCACACGAACCTGATCGATGTCGAGGTGCATGACCTGCAACACCTGATGCGCCTGATCGCCGCCTTGCGCGCGGCGGATGTGGTGAGTTCGGTCGAGCGGGTTTAGGTTCGCGCAGAGGCGCGGAGACGCGGAGAGGTCCGGCGCGCGGAACGCCCGTCCTGTCATCTTCGACGCTGCACGATGACCGTCGCCAGGGTGGTTGAACGAACCCCCTCTGCGTCCTCCGCGCCTCTGCGCGAACAGCATCTTCTTCGTTCCCCGGCGAAGGCCGGGGCCCAGTAGGGGTGAATGATCGAGAACGCGGGGCGTTTGCCTCCCCCGCATCGTTTTGCGCCTCCTAAGCCGCCAGGAAACTGGACCCCGGCCTTCGCCGGGGGCAATGCGGCATTGGATTTCCTGACACCCGGATGACGCCAGCGTAACAAAAAGCTGGAACCCCCGACGCGCCTGCGCTTTGGAGACCCCAAACAGGGGAGCCTTAACATGCGTTTCGTCACCGCCGCCGCCATGCTCGCGCTCGTCGCGGCCCCCGTCGTCGCCCAGCAGACCCGGTCGATCTCCGCCTCGGACAAGGCGCAGGGGGCACAGGCCAACCCGGAACTCGTGAAGCAATATGGCGGCCGCTATACCGGCCCGCAGGCCGCGTTCGTCGAGCGGGTCGGCAAGCGGGTGGCGGTCCAGTCCGGCCTGTCCAACGCGCAGGGCGATTTCATCGTGACGACGCTCAACTCGCCGGTCGAGAACGCCTTCGCCATTCCCGGCGGCTATATCTATGTCACCCGCCAGCTGCTCGCGCTGATGAATTCCGAGGCCGAGCTCGCCTCGGTGCTGGGCCATGAAGTCGGCCATGTCGCCGCGCGCCATTCGCAGAGCCGCAACACCCGATCGACCATCGGCTCGATCCTGGCGGCGGGCGCGGGACTGCTGACCGGCAGCAATATCGCCACCCAGCTGGTGGGCACCGGCGCACAGCTCTACACGCTGAAATATGGCCGCGATCAGGAATATCAGGCCGATGGCCTCGGCATCCGCTACATGACCGCCGCGGGATATGATCCCTATGCGTCGGCTGACATGCTCGCCTCGCTGGCCGCGTCGAGCAATCTGGCGGCCCGCACATCCGGCAAGGACGCCAACGCCATTCCGACCTGGGCCTCGACCCATCCCAACAGCGCCGACCGCGTCCGCCGCGCCGCTTCGCTCGCGCAAGCGACCGGCCGCCCGGAAACCACCCCGCCGCAGGACACCGCCTTCCTGCGGATGCTCGACGGCCTGCCCTATGGCGACGATCCCAAGGAGGGCATCGTCGACGGCCAGAGCTTTCGCCATCCCGGCCTGAAGCTGAAATTCACCGCGCCCGGCGGCTATGCCATCGCCAATGGCAGCGATGCGGTGACCATCGCCGGTCAGGGCGGCCAGGCCGAGATGCGTCTCGGTCAGGGCAGCGATCTGGCCCAGGCAATCGCGCAGCGCTTCGGCCAGCTCGGCACCGGCACCCCCTCGGGCCAGGTGCAGAACGGCACGGCCAACGGCATCCCCTATGCCTATGTCACCACCCGCGCCGCCGCCAACAACCGCGCGGTCGATGCGACGGTGGTCGCCTATCGCTTCCCCGCCGCGACCTATACCTTCACGCTCGTGACGCCGGCGGGCTCGGGCATCGGGCCGTTCCAGCCGCTGCTCGCCTCGGTCGCGCCGCTCTCGACCGCCGAGGCCAACGCCATTCGCGGCAAGAAGATCAGCATCGTCACCGTCCGCCAGGGCGACACGATCGACAGCCTGTCGGCGCGCATGGCCTTTCCCGATTACCGGCGGGAGCGGTTCGTCACGCTCAACGGGCTCGATCGCGAACAGCCACTGACGCCGGGTCGTTTGGTGAAGCTCGTCGTGAACGGGTGACGGACGGCTTCGACGCCGCTAAACCGGCGGCGTCATGAAGCGCCCTGCCCTGTCCGTCGTCGTCCCCTGCTATAACGAAGCCGCCTGTCTGGACGTGCTGCACGCGCGCATCTCGGGCGCGGCGCGTGCGGCGGTGGGCGAGGATTATGAGATCGTCCTGATCAACGACGGCTCGAAGGACGACAGCTGGCCTGTGATGCAGCGGCTGGCCGCCGCCGACCCGCATCTGGTCGCGATCAACCTGTCGCGCAATCACGGCCACCAGCTCGCTTTGACCGCCGGGTTGGACCTGTGCGCGGGCGAGCAGGTCCTGATCATCGACGCCGATCTACAGGACCCGCCCGAACTCCTCACCGACATGCGCGCGACAATGGCGGCGCAGGGGGCGGACGTGGTCTATGCCGTGCGCCGCAAGCGGGCCGGCGAAACGCTGTTCAAGAAGGCGACGGCGGCGATCTTCTACCGCATGCTCGACCGGCTGACCGACACGCCGATCCCGCTCGACACCGGCGACTTCCGCCTGATGAGCCGCCGTGCGCTCGACGCGTTGCAGTCGCTGCCCGAACAGGCGCGCTTCATTCGCGGCATGGTCGCCTGGGTCGGCTTCCGCCAGGTCCCCTTCCCCTATGACCGCGCCGAGCGGCATGCGGGCGAGACCCATTATCCGCTGGGCAAGATGATCGCGCTGGCCTTCGACGCGGTGACGGGCTTTTCGACCGCGCCCTTGCGCTGGGCCAGCCATATCGGGCTGGCGCTTACGGCGGCGTCGCTGTTGCTGCTGGTCTATATCGCGATCGGCTGGCTGACCGGCTCCGCGGTGCAGGGCTGGACCTCGACCATGCTGGTCACCGTCATCCTGGGCGCGGTGCAGATGTTCGTGCTGGGCATGATCGGCGAATATCTGGGGCGGCTCTATATCGAATCGAAGCGGCGGCCGCTCTATCTGGTCGCCGATGTGGCGGGACCGGTGCAGGGCCATGCCCGGCTGGGCTATAGCGCGCATGAAGGGGCCAAGGACCCGGCCTGACCGCCATCGCGCGGGCCAAGTCCGGCGCCCCTGTGGTATTACCCCGGCGTTCGTCGGGGTGGTGGTGGTAGCGGGCTGACTTTCGCACGGGAATCTTGCCTCCGGAACGCACGCGGCGGGGGTCGGGGCGTGGCCTTCGACTTCGCTCAGGCTGAACGGCGTTCGGGAATGGGTCTGGACACAAAAATCCGTTCAGCCTGAGCGAAGTCGAAGGCCAAGGGAATCACCCACCCTCATTCGCCGCAACGAAAAAGGGCCCGGGGTTTCCCCCGAGCCCTTTCCTGCCTCATGGCAAAGGATCAGTCGCGATCGCCGGTCAGGAAGGCCGGAGCGGCGAATTCGGACGAACCGCTCTGCTCGCTGCCTTCGCGACGGGGACGGTCGCCACGGTCGCGACGCGGACCGCTGCGGCCTTCGCCACCGCGCTCACCACCACGATCGCCACCGTCACGGCGCGGACCGCGACCGCCTTCACGGTCGCCGCGCGGGCCACGGTCGCCGCGCGGTTCACGCGGTTCGCGGGCCGGACGATTGTCCTCCAGCTCGGCGCCGGTTTCCTGGTCGACGACGCGCATCGACAGGCGGACCTTGCCGCGCGGATCGATCTCGAGGACCTTGACCTTGACTTCCTGGCCTTCGCTCAGGACGTCCGAGACCTTCTCGACGCGCTCGTTCTTGATCTCCGAGACGTGGACCAGACCGTCCTTGCCGCCCATGAAGTTCACGA
>Ga0308171_1001459_pt1 | contig 31447 bp, 43 predicted proteins | sample PhyGR1_FD_202135 | JGI IMG/M metagenome (GOLD analysis project Ga0308171, IMG submission 202135) | Phyllosphere microbial communities from UC Gill Tract Community Farm, Albany, California, United States - DLSLSG.R1 | ecosystem: Host-associated > Plants > Phyllosphere > Unclassified | place: USA...
GCGGGTGTTCGGCCAACAGGTTTTTCGGCTTCTTGGCGAAAAACCCTTGCATTCATTTTTTTAAAGCAATAATCAGGCCGCACCGGAGAGGTGGCCGAGTGGTCGAAGGCGCTCCCCTGCTAAGGGCGAGCGTTGTTTGTTTTTATCTCCAACATGTTGTTTTCGCTTGCGTTTTTAGGTTCAGTGCCTTCAAGCTCGTTTTTGTGCTTATTTTGGGATGTTTTCCCGTCATCGTTCCCAAATACGCTGTCGATTACTGCGTGTCCTTCATCGGCCTTTGCGTAGGTATCCATCATCACTTTCGGGCTTGCCCATCCGCCAAGTTTTGCCGCTGTAACGACGTCCACGCCCCTTTTTACAACTAGCTCTGTCGCAAATGAGACACGTCCAGACGAGTGCGGCGGGGCGTATGTGATGCCCGCTCGATCGCATGCGGTTTTCCAACCGTTGTAGACAGCATGACGGCTGGCGTATCCGAATAGGCCGTTTACCTTGCGCTTGTTCTTCCTGTGCCGAACCGGCGGCATTGCAATCAGCTCGGCGATCATATCGGCGAGAGGTTGAGATATTCGAGTTACGCGTGGCTTGGTCTTTGTCTTCGTCAGCGCGACCGTGCGACTGGCCAGATCAACGTCCTCTGGCAGCACGCGGACAGCTTCACTAATTCGTGCCGCCGTCTCGTACATGAAGCGGGCCATAACGGCCATGTGCCGCGATATTGCGTGCTTAGCAAACTTATCGTGCCATTCCCCGTCGACAGCCGACTTTTTCTTTACGTCCTTCACCTCAAATTTTTCGATCTTGATCTGCCTGCCGTCCTGCGCTTGGTAAGCATGATTTATCACCGATTGAACAGGGGTTATGACTTGCCTGTTGAGAGTTGAGGGGAGTGCATCAGGATAAAGGTCGCGCGCATGGGACCGAACCCAAGCCGGTTTCATATCTGATACCTTCCGGTGTCCCCACTCCTTGGCAATTTTATCCAGAAAGCGCGGAGACTTCCCGTCTGCCTCATAGGCAATAATCGCCTCAACCAGTTTCAGTTCGGCGTCATATCCTCGGAGATTGGCGACCTTTATTCGCGCGATAAAGGCGTCAGCTTCCTCTTGCGCCTGCTTTTTCGAAGTAAGGCCAGTGCTTCGTTTCCGCTGCTTACCTTTAGCATCGGTGTAGTAGTGGTAGTAGACTTTTCCTCGCTTAAAGGGCGTTGCCATTTCCTGTTTTCCTCTTGGAGAAGCGCAGGTATATCGCGCGATGATATCATCGGAGATCTACCAATCTTGAGTGATACCCCGATGCGTTTAGACTTTTCCCATACGGTTCTTGCCGTTACGAAAACGCCGGTGGACGCCGTTATTCGTGCCGCTACCTGCTCTGGCGTCAACAACGTTTCTAGAACGGAGTCCGGTGGCTCATTGTCGTTGTCGGCTCTTCTGGTCATTCGCCGCCCTCCTGCTTTGCGGGTGCTGCGGCGAGCATGGCGAGATAGCGCTTCCGGTTAACGATAGCGCTCATGCTCCATCCGGATTTTTTAAAGGGCAGGTCATCTATTGCGTGAATAGCTGGCAGTGACGGTGCAGCGTCACACATTTCTTGCGTCGGCTCTTTCGGCACAAGCTGCCAGCCTTCCGGTACCGCCTGCGCTTCAAGCTCTTTTATCCGCCCGATAGCCCAATCCGATGCGGGCCAAGGCGATTGCGGCATGTCCGCCACGTCCTGCACCTTTGCGGAGAGGGCGGAGCGGGTGTATGCGCTACCGATATTGTCCCGGCGTTCAGACAGGTCGCCACCATCATGACCGCAGTCTCGCGGTTTTTGCGGGTGCGCATCTGCCTCGGCCTTCTCTGCCTGAACGATGTAGCCCATCAAAACCTCGGGGAGAGTTCCGAAGTTCTTCCATCCGTAATCGTTCAAGCCTTGGCGAATTGCTCTGGAGAGCAGAGAGACGCGCGCTTCTGGAATATGTTTTGATGCGATCTCGAACGGTGTCTTCACCGGCTCCGCAGCGGACAGGGCGGCTTCGATGTCGCTGAATTTTATATCCCAAAACGCGTCAGAGCCTTCGGGTGCGTGTTCGATAACCGCTTTTGCCAGTTTAACCAGCGTGTTGCTTTCTTCACTCTGCATTGTGTTCGCCTCCTGTGCTGGCGAGGGCTGTGCGGATACGGTCGGCCTGCTGCTTGATGTAAGCGCGCTTGTCGTCCCAGTTGCGCTCGTTCATATCGTCAGCGAAGACGCTAATCAGGTGAACGGCAGGAAGGGTTTCGACATAGACGCCGACCTGAAGCCGCTTGGTCTCGGATCGGAAATCTTCAAGCTGGGCTGCTTGGCGATCAACTTGACCCTTCCACATGTCGCGATTGCGTTCCGTGCGGTCGATCTCGGCTTGGAGACGCTTCAATTCGGCCTCTGCTGCCTCGGCGCGTGTGTGTTGTTTATTGAATGCGTATTCCCAAACCTTTGCCCTCTCGTCGTCTTTCCACTTTCCTGTAATTGGTGGACCGTTACGCAGTTCCTCGTTCTCGCGCTGCAAGCTTTCGAGGGTGGATGCAGAATAAAGCGGCTCCCAGATTTCTCCGTCATCGATGGCCTTCGGCTTCTTGCTGAAGTAGTGCCAATAGTTTTGGTCTGCCGTCGTGCCCATGGATACACGCCATGCGACTGGCTGGATGGCGTCGGTTGTCATGCATCACCTCCAGCGCCGCAATCAAAGCCGTGCGCGATTCTGGCTATGGTGCCCTCTTCAAGGTACGAAAGAGCCGCACTCCAGTCGCCGTGCAGCCATTCAACGATAGCTTCCCATCGGTCGAATGGATCGTCGCAATCATCCTGGAGCGCAGCGGCGAAGACGTCCATGTTGCAGGGGCGACCGTCTGATGGCTCGCACTTTGTAGCCGCGTCCATCAACTCGCTAACGATAAACGTCCCGCCAGGCACGCGAACGCCAAGAAGCTCGCCGACGCCGAATCGAACAACGGTTACAAAGTGCGCGCCATATTCACGAACAAGGTGCTCTGCGAATTTAGTCTCGGCTTCAGTGCCGGGCCAATTTTTTGCAGCACTCATGCCGCCACCCTCCCATTACGCACCAGCCGCCGCTCACGATTGTCGTTCGCAGCGCCAGGTATCTGAAGCGGCAGGCCGGTATCGAGCGCAACGATGCGCGCTGCGTCTTCAAGCTGGCTGCGTAGCGCGCGGTCTTTCTGCGTGGACGCGATGGAAAGGATGGCGCCGGGGCTGGTGCCTTGCGCGATGAACTGCTCTGCGGACAGAACGTGAAATCTTCTCATGTCGGTCTCCTTGTGGTGTGGTAGGGCCGGTGGTTGCCGGCCCCTATAACGATTAGTCTTCGAGATTGGCTTCTACAAATTCACCTGCTGAATTGAGGCTGTACGCCTTACCGGATTCGACGCCGTTCTCGCCGACCATTGACGAGCGCACGGACACGAGCTTTGGCGGCCATACACTGTCGTCGTAGTAACCGAGACTGATTGCGCTACCCGCAACAGCTGTAGCTTTGCCCTTGTAGCCTGGTGCGTGCGCGATAGAGGATACGCCTTTAACTTCTGCGTGACCGCCATCACCAGCCGCAGAGGCGTGACCGTAATTGCCAGCCGCAGAGGCGTGACCGCGATAACCAGCCGCAGAGGCGTGACCGTAATTGCCAGCCGCAGAGGCGTGACCGTAATTGCCAGCCGCAGAGGCGTGACCGTAATTGCCAGCCGCAGAGGCGTGACCGTAATTGCCAGCCGCAGAGGCGTGACCGTAATTGCCAGTGGTATGTTGGCCGTTTCCTTGCTTCTTGGCCATATCAGCGACCCATCGGACTGCACGGCGGGTCAGATCCCCGATCGACAGCTCGACATTGATCGTGATCTTTGCTGATGCGAGCTTGCTGTCGTCTTCGCTCTCGCCGTGATCGATATCACCCGATGCTATGACTTCAGCGAAGCGACTCGTGTTTGGGGCGTAGTAGTTCCAGATGTCGAGCGGGTTCTCGCAAGAGTGGAAGCCACCACCGGCGCAGCGCACAACGCTGCCATCGTGAGTATAGGTCTTGCCGACTTCGTATTGAAAGTCCCGGCATTTCCAGTCCTTGTTAAATGCCTTGTATGTGACGATGGAGCCGTCGGTCGCAAGTTCGGCGGAATCCGCCTTAGATCTCTTTGTCATAGTGGTCTCCTCAATTTGGTGTGGTGTGGTGGTTCAGTCGGGTTCGTATTCCTCATCCCAAGGCCAGCGCCGCATGCGGTCTAGCCGAGGTACGGGCTCCCCAAGATTTCTAGCGAGATCGTCCAGCGTCTCTTCCTTGGCCTCACCGTCTACGAGGTTTTCAAAAGCAGAAAGCAGGGCGCGCAGCTCTTCGAAAGATATGCTTTCGGCGAGGAGGCGGGCGCGGTGATCGTTTTCGAAGGTGTACTCACCGTATTTCTCGATGCAGAAGACAAACTCTTGCATCGCTTCGCCCATGAAGAGCGGCTTAACAGCGGCGGCCATTTCAATAGGACCAGATGAGCAGAGCCGCGATGAAGAGCGACAGCGCCAGAAAACCGGCGATGTCCTTCATAAGCTGTGCGTGTTCGGAAAGTATGATCTGCTGGACGCTTGGCTTATTGCCAGTCAGCGCGGTCGCACTCATTCGCCGGCATCCGGCGTCGTGCTGACCTGACCGCAAACGGAGAGGACATCGTAAGTGCCGCCGTGCTCAGAGTGCAGGCGAGCGGCTTCGACCAGCGCTGAGTCGTAGGAGGGGTGTTCAAAGGGCCACATGCAGGGACGGATGCGTCCAGTGCTATCGCCACGGCGGAATACGAAGTGGCCGCCGCCGACTTCCTCGCCGTTACGCGGCTTCTTGGGGAAGCGGCGCATGTACTCATATTTCGTTTTGGGCTTGCCGTGCTTCTTGGCCTTGTGGTCCGGGCGCTTCATAGGCTCATCGGACTGGGCGGCAACGGCGACGTCGTCGAACTCTTCCGGACGTGGTCTGTACATGGGTAATCTCCTCTTGTGGTGGCCAGCTTGGTTTGCTGGTTGCAAGAGGAGATATAGACCGATACCGGAATGCTGTCAACCGTTAAACCGGTAAAACGTTATTTTTGGGCGTAGTCTATTTTATGGATCGAGACAACGTCGTCGCGCGGGTATTTGATTTCCATCGGGGGATTGAACTGGCACACGACCAGATAGCTTGGCTCCCACCGCACAAACTCCTTGATGAAGCCGCGAGGAACGCCATCCTCTTCGTTCGGTGCCAACTGCACGATAACATCGTCGCCGCGGGCGATCGGCTTCGGCGGATTGGTCCATACCGTTTCGCCTGGCTTGTAACGCGGATACATGCTCTCGCCGTCTACATAAGACGCATATGCCTCGGCGACGCCCGCCAGGTGAGGCGGCCTCCATTCCCAGCCCATGATCTGCCCGTTGAACTCAAACTCGCCGTCCGACCCTCCCTTTGACCTACCTAGAACAGGCACGTCACGCTCCCCGGACGGCGGTTTAGGAGCGGCAATGATACTACCAGTATTGATGACAGGGGTGGTCGCCTGACGCAACGCTGGAATCATGCGCTCCGTCTTTTCCGACTCGGTCGTCGCCTCGGCCATAAGGTCGAGAAACTCCGATTCGCGCAGGCCAAGAGACCCCGCGAGCTTCTGCCAATTGCGCATCATAGATATCTTGCCCTTCTCCCAATCGGAGACGGTTGTCTGCTGCGCACCGAAAAGGTTGCCGAACGCCTTTTGCGTTAAGCCCATTTCCTTGCGCTTAGACCTTATGATGTCGCTCAACTTTGCCATGCGCACCGGTATAACGGAAAAATATCGAAAAATAAAACCGGTTTAGAGTTGACACTAAACCGGTAAAACGGTAGAACAAAAATCAACAGCGGCCAGACAGAAGCCGGCAGGGCAAAAGACCCGAAAGACGAAACTGCAAATGAAAGGGAATGCGCGTGATGAAAGACTCAGAAAGAAGACGGTCAACGACCCAAGCGATGACCGCGAGAAGAAGATGGGTGCATGAGGCGCCCGAGCGCAGAAGAAGATGGCGGCCAGTGACCGGGCCGCCGTAATCGCCAGAAACCAACTGGCGATAACAAAATCAATAATGCCAGAAGGGGAGACGACTATGAGAAAGACCGCAAATATTGACTTCCAAAACTTAGCGCCGGTGGAGCATGAAGCTCTGCCGGCGTTGTCGTGCATGCAGCATAAAACGAAAAGGGGCGTAATGAGCCGGCACCACCCGTATCTCCGCCCCTTCTCCGTACTAACACGCCGAGGAGACCTTCGCCGTAAGGCGGGATCAAAGCGCGTGTTCCATATCCGACACCACATCGGACAGCCAATTCCTACACAAATTTGTAGGAATTGTCAAGCGCTATAAGGTTTTACCAAATGCCTTATAACCCTACCAACCTGCTATGCCGTCACCACCCGCTCCGAAAGGACGATGACATGAACAGCTTCCACGTTTTTCACCTCAAGCTGCGAACCATCGTAGCGGCCCAGTTGAACAGCGCCGTTGCTCATGCCTTCGAATCGCCCGATCCAAGCAAACCCACCCGAATGCGCAAGCACGTCGTCACCAAGGGTGGGCCAGCGGGAAGGGTCGAGCCAAGCTTTCACGCCAACGTGGAAAACCGGCTCCATCACCTTCGTGTCGATGACGATCGCGTACCGGCCTTCGGGGATACGTTTGCGACCGTCGTTGATGGGCTCGAATTTGAATTTGCCGGCCTTGCGGTCGGAGATCTTGCCGTAGGTGCGGGCAACCGTAATAGGCGTGATGGAGGGAGCGGTTTCTGCCGCCTCGCGAGCCATCTCTGCCACGTCATCTTCGGAGACACCCAGGAAGGCGGCAATCGCCGGGAATTGCCTAGGTCTTGGAATGACGCCAGCCTTCCAGGTGCTGTAGGTCTGCTGAGGCACACCTAGCTCTTCGTACACAGCGCGATCCTTTACGGCTCTCCGCTTCTGTTCTTTCAGTATCGACTGCAGGAGGCGCGACTTAACTTCAGGCATGCATCCACCTTGGTGAAATCTTGACAAATTTGTAAAAATAGTTTAGTTTCACAATCAAGCCGACTTGTCAACCGCAGGGCGGTCACCACCGAAGAGGAGACGAGATGACCATGATCACCAGCACTATGCTGGCGGATATGCACGCGCGCCGTGAGAACGGGGAGAGCGTCGCAGATATCGCAGCCAGACACAACATCAAGCCAATGTCCGCATACCAGCGCCTTCGCCGAAACTGCGGTCTTAGCAAGACCGCGCCGCGCATTTTTTCGGCGCCAACCTCCGCAAATGACAACCCTGTTCCCAAGGATGTCGTGATGTCGCCGCACAATGGCGGTTGCTCCACGCTCTCCGGCCTCATGCCGGTTTCACTCCCGCGCGTCGCTGCGAACGACAACATCGACGACGCTGACTTGCAGGCAGGGCAGGCGGTCAATGACTACGCGCTGCGTGGGGTGGCGGCATGACCTGCGACTGCGAGTTCTTCAATTTCGGCGATCCGGTCCGCAACCGGCAAAACCCGCATCTAACTGGCGTTGTCATCGGCGATCGCAACTGGGGCAGCGAGTACCAGGTGCGCCTTGCCGACGGCGCCTCGACGATCTGGTGGCACGGCATCGAGATCGAACACGATCAGGAAGGCCAGCCACCCGCGAAAGAGGACGACGACACGAACGTCGTCAAGGTCGACTTCACACAACGGCGCGCGATGACCGCCGAGACAAACACGGAAGGAGCAGCGTGATGGGTGAGCAGAGATTTAAGGTTGGTGACTGGGTTCGCGTTATAGACAATCGCGGTGCGCCGATGGACTACAAGAAGGATGACGTTTGCCAAGTCACCGCCGTGCGCGACGATCTAGTCTATTCCAAAGGGAAGCCGGGAATGTTTGCCAAGCGCTTCGAACCCTGGCAGCCGCGCGTCGGCGAGCGGGTTAATGTGAAATACGGGCACGGCTGGAATGGTGAAGGCGAAGTCGTTCGTTTCCTCGGAGTGTCAGCCGTAGTATTGATGAAAACCGGGAAGTGCGCTGGCATCGAAGGCGGCTTCAACGTCAGCTGGCTCGAACCAATCCTCTCCACCGCCACACGAGAACAGCCCGCCACCCTCAAGATCGAGGCGGGCAAGTTCTACAAGACGCGCGATGGGCGGAAGGTCGGACCGATTCGCCTCAAAGCCACACACGGTTCAGACGGTCCGTACCGGATCGACGGCTTGTGGAATTATCTTGAAAATGGCCTTGTTGGCTCAATTTCAAATGGCGATCACAAAGACGATCTCATCGCCGAATGGATCGACGAGCCTGTAGCCAAGGCCAGCACAACCACGGCCAGCAACGACAACGCGCAGCCGAAATTCAAGGTTGGTGATCGGGTCAAGCTGGCGCGGAGCTTTTTTGGCGTAGCGAAAGTGGGGGCGACCGCAACAGTCGGCGAAAGAGGGATGTTCTCCGACTATGTCGACATCGTCTGGGACAAAAATCATCTCTATCAAGGTCAGATGAATGGCGGCTACTCGCCAGATTATTTCGAACTGCTCCCGGCAAGTCCACCCACCACCGCCATCGTCGCCCTCATCGAAAACGGCCAGCCCAAGCCATCCTCAACGCCGCACGTCCACACTTCCACCGGCGCGGCCGAGAAGGAAGCCAAGCGCCTTGCGGCCAAATACAAGGGCCAGCAGTTCGGCGTGTTCACGCTGACCACGACGCACGAAGAAGCCGCGCCGGTCTATGACCACAAGTGGCAGAACATGGCGTACCTAGGCCTCAAGATTGATGCCATCAAGGAACTGCGAGCTGTTGCCGGCCTCACTTTGAAGGGTGCCAAAGACGCCGTCGAGGCATGGATCGAATACGAGAACGCAGCCTAACCAGCGCTAGCGGCTGGCTACCAACCAGCCGCACTTCACCACATCATTGAGGAGACCTTTATGAAGGATGCTTTTGCAATCCTCGGCGCGACGCTCATCACGCTTGTGCCGCTCAGCGCTGTCGTTGCTGCAGTCGCAGCTTGGGTGACGCACGTCTACGTCTGCATTCAGGCCAGTGCATGGATCCTGCTTGCTTTCGGTTGTGTCGTCGCGCCGGTCGGCATCATCCACGGCGTCGGCGTTTGGTTGGGAGCGTTCTGATGACGTCCCGTTGGTACACCGAATCCATCACCGCACCTCCGCTCGACCACGTGCCGGTCACGCCGACGCCACGCAAATACGTCCTTCGCGGACTGAAGCGCGGCGGCATTGCTGCGGTGACAGCAGCGGCGGCAATCGCCCTCATCACGCTGTTCCCCTTAGCGATCGTTGCAATCGTCGTGCTTGGCGCCTTCTGGTGGCTCTTTTGCCTCCTGTTCGCACGCTGATCGCTCATTGGCGGTGGCTGATCGTTATCGCAGCCGCCGCCTACATCGCCGCCATCATTTTCACCACACCACACTGAGGAGGCCTTATGGCTATTTCACTTAGCAGATTGAAGTCTACCAAGCGCAGCGATCCGCCCATCATCGTTCTTTACGGCGTCGACGGCATCGGCAAAACCAGCCTTGCGGCTGAATTCCCGAACCCGATCTACCTTGCAACTGAAGGAGAGAGGCCACCGTCTGACGTTGAAATGGCAACGCCAGAAGATGAGAACGGCGAGCAGAAGCTTATCGAGAGTTGGGAGGACATCGAAAGCATCTTCCAGGAGCTGCTGACCGCTGAGCACGATTTCAAGACTGTCATCATGGACAGCCTCGACGGCCTTGCACCGTATGTCGAGAGCGTCACAGCTGCTCGCATTGGTGCAGCATCGATCGACGACAACTCCAAAGGGTCGCCCGCTGCTTTCGGCAACGGCTACAAGGAATCCACGGTCGAATGGACGCACTTCATGTCCGGCTGCGAAGCGCTTTCCCGTGCCGGTATCGGTGTCGTGCTCATTGCGCACAATACCATCCGCAACTTCAAAAGCCCAACGACTGACCCGTACGACACGTACGACATCGCATTAAACAAGCTTGCTGCGCCGGTCGTGCGGGCGAAGTCCGACATCGTTGCCTTCCTCAACCGCCGCGTCTCCATCAAGGAGAAGGAAGTCAGTCGCGACAAGAAGGTGGCTCACGCGGAGGGCGGCAAGGAAGTCATCATCTACCCAGCCGGCGGCGCCGCATTCCACGCCAAGAACCGCTTCGGGATGCCCGATTCCATCCCATACCGGAAGGGCAACGGATATGCCGAGATGAGCAAGTATTGGCTCAAGCCAAAAGAGGAGGCCGCGTGATGGGGTGGCCTCAGATCATATGGATCGCTCTTGCTGCTGCGGGCGTAGCAATCAGCGCGGCAAAGCACGGTGAAAGCCGTGGGCCGCATAGCGTGTGGCAAACCTTGATCGGTACAGGTATCGGCGCCGGTCTTCTGTATGCGGGAGGGTTCTTTTGACCATGTTCCGCGGCGAGTCGTGGTTCGCGTGGCATCCCGTGAAGGCACGCACGCGATCCGGCCAGATCATCTGGGTCTGGCTCACTCATGTCTGGCGCGACCAGGCGTCGACGCAATTCGGTAGCGGACCTTTCCGCTACTACCTCCGTTAACCACCACTCCAACACCACAGGAGACTACCCATGGCCAAGATTGGCAATAACTACGAAGCCGAGTTCGAGAACACAGAGAAACAGGGCGGCGGTGGCAGCGTCCTCCCCCACATGTATGCCTTGCTGCAGGCCGAATCCATCGAGCTGCCGAAGACAAAGGATGATCGCGGCTACCAGGCTGAAATCACTTTCGAGGTTGTCGAGCCTGAGGAATTCAAGGGTCGCAAGTTCTGGGCTTACTGGACGATCGTCCATCCGGATGGCTACCAGCTCGGCGCCTACAAGTACGGCAAGCCCATGTTCGACAGATTCGGTCGTGCCGTTGGTGAAGAAATCACCGCAGATACAGACACCGACGATCTGCTGTTCAAGACGTTCGTTGCTGAGGTCGGAATTCAAATCGGCAATGCCAATCCCGCCGGCGGCTTCTACAAGGACAAGAACCAGATCGAACGGTTCTTCTACAACGACGACAATGCCAGGGAGCCAATTCCGGAGCTTGGCGTTATCGGCGATGGAACACAGGGCAAGAAGCGCAACGAAGACCGTCCTGCCGCGAATGACAACAAGCCAGCGGCCACTTCTGCGAACCGTCCGCTGGCGGCTGCGGGGGGCGCTGGTCGCAAGCCTTGGGGAAGCAAGTAATGGGCTGGCCTGATGCTTTTGCACTGGTGGGCACTGTATGGGGATTCGTCCTCTTGGTTGCCTACTATGTCGCACTAAAGCTTGGCGGCTAACCCAAACCACTGCGGGCCGTTACCAGCGGCCCGCTATTTCACCACGTTTGAGGAGATTTGCATGACGAACTACAAGGCGGAAGCCAGAAAGATCACTGAGAAATGCTACCCGATCCCTGGCGCATTCGCGGCCGGTGGAGCAGTGACGAGCGTGTTCACCAATCGGGATATCAACGACGTCGATATCTACTTTAAGAGCCGAGAGGCATTCGAATACGCTGTCGCGGACGCTTACGAGAATGGCTTCTGGTGCGTCTCTACGACCAAGCGCGCAGTGACATTCACGGACAATGGCGGCACACCCATCCAGTTCATGCACTTCGACTACTTCCCGACAGCACAGGACATCTTCGACGCGTTCGACTTTACCGTCGTCATGGGCGCGCTGGATTTCGACAATGACGAATTTTCATTCCACGACGATTTCCTGAAGCACAATTCACAGCGCTTCCTGCGTTTCCATCCCGGCACTCGCTACCCGTTGGCGTCGGCGACACGCGTCCTCAAGTATCAGGATCGCGGTTATACGATCGGCAAGGGCGACATTCTCAAGATCGTGCTGGCTGGTCGGAAGGTGAAGATCGACACTTGGGAAGACCTGAAAGACCAGATCGGCGGCGCTTATGGCGAGAAAGTCGTTCTCGGCACGGAAGGCACGCCTTTCTCAGTCGATGCAGCTATCTCCGATTTGACGGTCGACGAAGAAGGCAAGGATTCGTGGGTCGCAAACGACAACGAGGACCAGCCGGGAAGCGCAATTGGTCTGTTCAAGAAGATTGCTGAGCTGAAGGGCGAGCAGTTCGACGAGAGTCGGTACGATGAGGGCGAGGACGGCTGCGGCTATCCTGTCGGCTACGAACCGCCGAAAAAGTCGTCGCCGTTCGCTTTCGCTGCCTAACACCACGCGCCTGTCGCTCACCACGGCAGGCACCACCACACACCACCGAGGAGACACCCATGCACCTTGTCATCCACAAGGAAGACCTGACGCGTGCGCTTGCCGCCACGACGAAAGTCGTCGAGGCAAGATCCACCATTCCCATCCTGTCGAGCGTTCAAGTTGCTGCCGCAGGTGAAGGCCTTGCTATCACGGCAACCGACCTCGATATTATTGCCACCGCAGGCGTACCTGCTGAGGTCAGCAAGCCAGGCAACATCTGCGTCAGCGCGAAGCTGCTCAACGACATCGCGCGCAAGGCAACCGGCGACATCACCATGACGCTGGATGGTGACAAACTTCTGGTGAAGTCCGGACGGTCGCGCTTTTCTCTTGCCACGCTGTCAGCAGATGACTTCCCAACGCTCGGCGACGACAAGTTCGACGCTGAATTCGAGATCGATCTGGCAGGACTGTTCGCGCCAGTCTCGTTCGCCATTTCGACCGAGGAAACTCGCTATTATCTAAACGGCGTGTTCTTCAAGGGCGGCAAGTCCGAAGCAGTTGCGACAGACGGCCACCGTCTCGGCCGCCACTACGGTCCAGAGCTGCCAGCCTTCGACGGCATTATCGTGCCGCGCAAGACCGTTGGCCTGTTGCCAAAAGGCAAGGTGCAGGTGGCTGTGAGCCAGCAGAAAATCCGCATTGTTTCGGACGATGTGCGCATTACCTCAAAGCTGATCGATGGCACGTTCCCAGATTACGAACGCGTCATTCCGAAAAGCAACGAACGCGTCGTGACTGTCGACCGCGATGCGCTGATGAAGGCGTCCGATCGGGTATCGACGGTTTCGTCTGAGCGCGGCCGCGCGGTGAAGTTCAGCATCGCGCCCGGTAGCATTGCGCTTGCCGTCGCCGCCGGCGAGGCATCAGCAAACGATGAAGTCGAAGCCGAATACAGCGGTCAGCCGATGGATATCGGTTTCAACGCGGCGTACGTCCGCGACGTGCTGAATGTTCTGCCGTCTGGACCAGTGAAGCTGGCCTTGCAGGATGGCGGCACGCCGGGGCGGATCACGTCCGATGGCTTTGAGGGGCTGACGCTCGTTTGCATGCCTATGAGGGTCAGCTGAGCGCCGAGAACCAGAATGGCGGGCTATGGAGGCCCGCCAACTCCACCGAAGGCGAAGATTTCGAGCGCAACTGGTGCCGTCACTGTCGCAGCGATGAAGGCGAAAACTGGGAAGACGAGTTCGGCAATGACGTCCCCGGCGTCTGTGTAATTCGAGCGCAAGCCTTATGGGGCGGCCAGCCAGATGAGTGGGTGCGCCGTGATGGCATGCCGTGGTGTCTGGCCTTCGCCCAAGATCCAGAGAAGCCAGCCCGTTGCCTGTTTACGAAGGAGATGGATGTATGAAATCGTTTATGGGAATGCCCATTGTCACCAACCGACTCCTCACTATTCCGGCAGAGGATTGGTCACGCGTTAGATCGCCCAGCCGCGCGCGACGTCGCATGCGACGCGGATTTCGCCAGAACGTCCGCTACTATGATGCGCCAACGCCCAAAGCGATGGTTATCGGTGGCGTGATGTATGTGCACCCAGACATGCTGGATGAGATTATGAAGCGCGCAAATTTTGCTGGGTCTTCATTCTAATGGTGGCTCTTCCAAAACCCACGTCATCCACCGTAGCCGCCATATACCGTGCTTATGAACAAACGAACGAACACTACGACAGCCTCGGTATCAGCGTCGGCGTGGCTGCGACGGAGTGCGACCGCGCCTTGTGGTTCATCTTCCGTTGGTGCTCGGCCCCAGAGGCGGTCGACGGAAAGAAGATCAGCATCTTCCGCACTGGCGACATGTGGGAAGAACGGCTGATAGCTGACCTTGAGCGGATTGGCTGCGAAGTCACGGGCCAGCAGGACCGCATTCGGCTCGTATCTGGCCATGTGCGAGGCAAGATAGACGGTCGCGCTGTGGGCGTTCCTGAATCTCCAAAGACCGAGCACTTGTGCGAGTTCAAAAGCTCGAATGATAAAGCGTTCAAGGAGGTTGTGGCCAAGGGCTGCAAAACAAGCAAGCCGCTTCACTATGCCCAGGTTCAGCTTGGAATGCACCACTTCGGCCTGTCGCGCGGCCTTTATCTCGTAGTGAACAAGAACACGGATGAGCGCTATTCGGAGCGGATCGAATACGATGCAGAGTATTGCCTTCGTCTGCTAGCTCGGCTTGAGCGCATTATCACATCGGATGAGCCGCCAACGCGTCTTTGCACCAAGCGTGACGACTTCCGCGGCATGTTCTGCCGGCAGGCGGCCGTATGCTGGGGCGAGGAGCTGCCGCGTGTCAGCTGCCGCACATGCCTGCACAGCACGCCTGAGATGGGTGGCGGTGGTCACTGGAGCTGCGCACGATGGGCAAAACCAATTTCGTTCGATGAGCAGAAGGAGAGTTGTCCGGCTCATTTGAACATCCCGGCCATCCTTGTCGGATACGAGCAGGTCGACTGCTCGGAGGAGGACGAGACGATCACTTACCGAAGACCAGACGGTACTATTTACGTCGACGGCGCCACCACCGCCTAACACCACTTGAGGAGACCATCATGCACGCCGTGAATGATAATCGACCACCAGCATTCGATAGCGCCTTGCTCGCTTATCAACCTGGCATGCGGAGGCTCGCCAGCAAACTAGGATACAGAGGCTCAGACGCTGCTGACCTTGTAACCGACACCATCGCCTATTGCCTGGAGCACTGGACCAATTTCCGTGGCGCGACGGATAAAATGTGGAACTGGATCTACTGGCAGATGCGCGGGATCGTCAAAAACTCACGCTCAAAAAGGCGCGTGATGATGGTTGTAGCAGGGCAGGCTTACGAAAATGCCGAGACCAGCGCAAACCAGGTGGACGTGGCGCACGCAGGGCAGGTCGTCAGCTTGCTGGCGGGCCGCGCCGGGGACATGACAATTCGTCTCGCCATGGGTGACACCTTGGAGGAGATTGCCCGACAGCACGGCGTCAGCCGCGAGCGCGTTCGCCAGATCGTCGAAAAAGAGCGCGAGCGTGTGCGTGGGCTGTTGGGGGAGGCGGTTTGATGGCATTCGTCCCCCGCTATTACCAAGTTGAGGCTGTCGACGCGATTTTCGACTACTGGCAGGAAGAGGCCGGACACCCGCTCGTTGATATGGCGACGGGAACCGGCAAGTCAGGCACGATGGCGATGCTCAATCAGCGCCTGCTCGAAGGCTGGAATGATCTTCGCATCATGTCGGTGACGCATGTGGAGGAGTTGATCGAGAGCAACTTTAAAGAGTTCATAGGCCTTTGCCCCTTTGCTCCGGCTGGCATCTATGCGGCTAGCCTCAATCGTCGAGACGCCAGAGCGCAGGTGCTGTTCGCTCAGTTACAGACTGTCTGGAATAAGGCGCAGGAAATCGGCCACGTTGACGTGCTCGAGATTGATGAGGTGCATCTCGTGCCGAATGACGGGAACACGATGTACCGCAAGCTGATAGCAGCGCTTATGCAGATAAATCCGGACATGAAGATCGTTGGCTTTACGGCGACGCCGTACCGCCTCGATTCCGGCCGCCTGGATGAGGGTGACGATCGGCTGTTTGATCGTGTCGTGTACACCTACACGATCGCGCAGGGCATCGACGATGGGTACCTCACCCGCCTGACCAGCAAACCTGTAGAGACGCGCTACGACATGACAGGCGTCCACCGCCTTGGCGGCGACTTCAAGAAGTCTGATTTGGCAAAGGCAACGGATAAAGAAGAGCTGACCAGGGCGGCCGTGGCTGAGGTGATGGTTGCTGTTCACGCCGAGGGCAGGAAAACAGCAGTCATCTTCTGTAATGGTATCGAGCATGCGACCCATGTTCGTGATGAGTTTCGCGCGAACGGTCTGACCTGCGAAGTGCTGAGCGGCAAGACACCGAAAGGTGAGCGCCGCCAAATCATCTCCGATCTAAAGTCCGGCAAGCTTTGGGGATGCACAAATGATAACGTCCTCTCGACTGGAACGAACATTCCTTGCATTGATCTCATCGTTGATATGGCGCCGACAGAATCGACCAACCGCTACGTCCAGCGTGCAGGCAGAGGCACTCGCGTTATCTATGCTCGTGGCATGCCTTTGGATACAAAGGAGGAACGTCACACAGCTATCGCTGCAGGACCGAAGCCAAACACCCGCTACATGAATTTTGCAGGTAATATCGAGCGTCATGGGCCAGTCGATTGCGTCACACCAAAGAAGCCGGGAAGCGGGCAGGGCGAAGCTCCGATCAAGATGTGTATGCAGTGCGATGAGATTGTTGCCGCTGGCGCGCGGGTCTGCCCGAACTGCGGCACTGAATTTGTATTTGAAGAGAAACCGAAGTTCACTGCCCGACCAACAGATGTTGCAATCCTTGCTACCGTCGCCGAGGAAGACTGGCGCACTGTGACGGACCGCACATTCCAGATTCATCCAGGCAAGGACGGCAAGCCGGACAGCATCAAGTGCGTTTACGTCGTCGGCTACACCTCGATCAATGAGTGGATCTGCCCAGGCCATAAGGGATTTCCAAAAACCAAGGCTGATAAGTGGTGGCGTGCGCACGGCGGAAAAACGCCGTTCCCTTCGACACCGCTTGAGTTTCTGAAGCGTCAGTCCGAACTGCAGCCGACAGCAGAGATATCGGTCGTGCCGAACAAAAAATACTGGAACGTCGTGGATTTCAAGGTGGGCGATCGAGTTGCTGCGAACGACAATCGTGTGTCGCCGTCGAATGACAATGCGCCGGAAGAAGAGGATTGGCGGGTGTTGATGGACGATGACGTGCCTTTCTGATCTTGACAAATTTGTAAAAGCGGTTTAGCGTTTAAATCCACGCCACACCAATGGCGTCACCACATTGAGGAGATGAAAATGAGCGAGAGAAGATCCGCCAACGACAACTTTCTAGCCGCCGACGTCGCCAACCTCGAAGCGCTGTTCGCCGACATGCAGGCCGCATATCCCGAGCTCGAAGCCGACGAAGAGCTGCGCGCTGATATGCTGGAAGGCGAGACCAACTTCCACGCCGTCCTGACGCGTCTTGTCAACGGAGAGCGCGACGCCGACAGCCTGGCAAAGGCCGTGGCTGGTCGCATCTCCGATCTGCAAGCGCGCAAGTCGCGGGCCGAGCGCCGCAAGGAAGCCATGCGCAGCCTGATGTTCAAGCTGCTGAAGGCCGCTGGCGTGCCGCGCGTGCCGCTGGCTGAGGCTACGATCTCAATCGGCAAGAAGGCTGCGGCGGTTGAGATTGTGGATGAAGCGTTGTTGCCGAAGGCCTACGTGCGTGTTTCGACGTCACCGGACAAGACCGCCATCAAGGAAGCGTTGCAGGCTGGCAAGAAGGTCCGCGGTGCACAGATGGGTGAGGCGGGTGAGCAGCTATCGGTGAGGGTGGCTTGACCACCCCCAAATACATGATCGCCCACGGTAGCGCAGCTGTTCAGGCTGCGCGCATCATCGCGGCTGTGGCAAAGGATCGGGAAGACAAGGCGCGTGGCTACGATCTGGCCGCGCAGTGGCATGACAAGCAGGCAGCGTCGTGCCGCGAGATTGCGAACGATGCGCCTCGCATTGACGCAACGACGCGCGCGAAAGCAGCCGTAGCTGCCATTCATCATGGCGCTAGTGCCGCTGGCCTTCGTAATGCTGCTTCCGATTTGCTTAGGAAGGCAATTGCGGAGGCTGCTTAATATCAAACTGCCGTTGGAGCGAGTGTCCATATGACAAGGCAGCTTCAACGTCTTTTTGCGTAGGTGACCAAGATCCCGTTGCGAATGCCCATGTGCCATCGGATCGACCCAGGACATTCACAGTCACGCTGCCGCCAACGTGGCGACGGATCATAGTTTTCAATTCTTCTGCGGTTTTCGTGGGCTTCATATCCAATCCTTTCGATTCACCGCACAGTTATAACATAACGCCACCCGCCGCGCCACCAACGCGGCTTCCGCTTCGGCGGTAACACCATAGTCTGAGGAGACAATATGAACATGAATGTTGCGCCCAGTGCGCAAGCGAACGCCTATGCTGCGTTCCTGGCGAGAAAGGCCATCTTAGACCCGCCAACGGGTCTATCAGAGATTCCAGATCTGCCGCCGGTGCTGTTCCCTTTTCAGCGAGACATCGTGACGTGGGCTCTTAAGCGCGGCCGCGCAGCGCTATTCGCTGGCACCGGCCTTGGTAAGAGCTTCATGGAGCTTGCCTGGGGACAGGCGGTCAATGCGTCGACACAAGGCGATATCCTTCATTTCGCGCCGCTTGCGGTTGCCGCTCAGATGGTGCGCGAGGCCGAGAAGTTCGGCATACCGGCCAGACACGTGCGATCGCAGTCAGACATAGGCCCAGGCATCAACGTCACGAACTATCAGAAGATTGATGCCTTCGACCTATCGCAGTTCTCTGGCGTCATCCTCGACGAGAGCAGCATTCTGAAATCCGAGACTGGCCACTACCGCAACGAACTTGTCGAAGCGTGCCACGTCATACCATTCCGGCTGGCAGCGACTGCTACGCCAGCGCCGAACGATTTCATGGAGCTCGGAAACCACGCTGAGTTTCTCGGCATCATGTCCTACTCCGACATGCTCGCAACGTTCTTTACCCATGACGGCGGAGAGACGCAGAAGTGGCGGCTGAAAGGTCACGCGGAGAACGATTTCTGGCGCTGGATGGCATCATGGGCCGTCATGCTGCGCAAGCCTTCCGATCTTGGCTACGACGACGGCGCCTACCTGCTGCCGGCACTCCATCAGATCCATCATACGGTCAACGCTCCTGTGTCGACTGACGATCTCGTTGGCGGCCGTGCATCGACGCTCCAAGAACGCATTAGGGCTCGCCGAGAGAGCGTTGAGGATCGCGTGGCCTTCGCGGCATCGATGACGCCCACGGAAAGGCCTTTCGTGTGGTGGTGTAACCTCAACGCCGAGAGCGAGGCATTGACCAAGGCCATACCCGGCGCAGTCGAGGTCCGTGGATCAGACAAGGAAGATGTGAAGGAGCGCAAGCTCATCGACTTCAGCGAAGGCCGGATCCGTGTGCTCGTGACTAAGCCGTCTATCGCCGGGTTCGGCATGAACTGGCAGCATTGCGCCGACACTGGCTTTGTCGGCCTCAACGATAGCTTCGAGCAGATCTATCAGGCTGTACGCCGCTTCTACCGCTTCGGCCAGCAGAATGAGGTCACTGCTCACTTTATCGCCGCCGAGACCGAAGGTGCTGTGGTTGCCAACCTGAGACGCAAGGAGGCTGACGCCGACAGGATGGCCGCAGCGATGGTGCTCCACACCGCCAATATCACTAAGCAGGCAATCAATGCGCAGGCGCGTGAGAAGGCCAGTTACGATCCGAAAATACCGATGCAAACCCCATCATGGCTAGGAGGTGCCGAATAATGACGAACGCACAAAACAATGCGGCACTGGCCGCTGACATCAACGCCGTGAACCAAGTTATCACCGACAAATACGCCATCTACGAGGGCGACTCGTGCGAGCTCGTTCGCGCAATCCCCGGCGACAGTGTACATTTCGGGATCCACTCTCCGCCGTTCGAAGGCCTCTACAAGTTCTCGAGCTTTGACCGCGATATCAGCAACAACGAGGGTGGCGCGTTTTGGGAGCACTACGCGTTCCTCATTCAGGAACTGCTGCGCGTGACGAAGCCTGGGCGCATCCATTCGGTTCATTGCATGCAGTTGCCCACGAGCAAGAGACGCAACGGCTTCATCGGCATGCGCGATTTCCGAGGCGAGATCATCCGCGCATATGAGGATGCTGGTTGGATATTCCATTCCGAAGTCTGCATCTGGAAAGATCCGGTAGTTGCCCAGCAGCGCACCAAATCCATTCGCTTGCTGCACAAGCAGATCACGAAGGACAGCTGCATCAGCGGGCAGGGGCTTGCCGACTACATCGTTTCGTTCCGCAAGCCGGGCGATAATCCAGAGCCTGTCGATGGTATGTTTGATATGTGGGTGGGAGACGAAAGTCTCGACATCAGCCGCGAGGCCTATGACCGCCACGCCGCAGAGACAATTGCCGATGGTCGCACACCGTGGAGCTTCGAGCAGTGGCGTTCCGTATTCGTCTGGCAGCGCTACGCGTCGCCAGTTTGGAGCGACATTCGTCAGACACGCACCCTGCAATATCGTTCGGCGCGCGACGAGCAAGACGAACAGCACATCTCGCCTTTGCAGTTGGATGTGATTGAACGTTGCATCGATCTTTGGAGCCTGCCCGGTGAGACGGTGCTGACGCCGTTCCTTGGAATTGGCAGTGAGGTTTATTCTGCCGTCGAGATGGGCCGCAAGGGCGTCGGTTTCGAGCTCAAGCCTTCCTACTTCCGGCAGGCTGTAAAGAACATCGCGTCGCTCGGCACGAAAGATCAGCCAGTGGCCGATCTATTCTCCGCCGCAAACGATAATCATGCTGTCGCCAAGGTAGCAGCATGAGCCCCGCCGAGATGAAAGGAGCCTGCAACGCAAGCCTCAAAGGCGCGCTCGAACTGGGTCTGGATGAGAGCAAGGCTAGCGTCACGCTAGTCTTGCCTAAGGGCTTTAAGCCGCCGGCGAGGTTCCCGCGTGGTTATCTGTTGCAGGTCAAGGATGATGGCAGCCGACTTCGCAGCTTCCCTGCAAAGAAGCTCTTGGCGTGGATCAAATGGGCGGAGGCGCAGGCATGACCAAACTCCCGACATCCCCACGCCAGCATACGCCGACGATCGACACCGACCATAACCCAACCACCTGCTTCGTCTGCGGTATGCACGCATTCGGGATCGGCGTGAACGCCAACGGCCGCGACAAAGACCCTCACTATATCTGCCGGAGGTGCGCCGTGGGTATCGATAATTACAAGAAGATCGATCGCCTCGACGACTACGAGCTGCGCGCCCTGGACGCCGGCGTCGATGCCGTCGGCGAGTACATCGCCGAGCATGGCGTGACGGATCTAGCGCACTTCGACGAGCTCATGCAGCGGATGATGGTCAAGGCTGCTTGGGAGGGCTGTGCTCGGGGGCTGAGAGCGGCTTTGTCGGAGGCGCCTTTTTAGGCTGAGGACCAGCACCTAACATCACAACAATTTCGAGGAGAATACATGAAGCGCAAGATCAAAGTCGCTGACCTACTTTGCGGTGCAGGCGGATCGTCCACAGGTGCCTATAGAGCACTGAAAAAACTGGGTTTGGAAATGGATCTCGTGTGTGTGAACCACTGGCCAACAGCCATTGAAACGCACACCATCAATCACCCAGAAGCCAGGCACTACGTCGAGGACATCTCGACCGTCAGACCACATATCCTTGTGCCAGAAGGCTATCTTGATCTCCTCATGGCATCGCCGACTTGCACTCATCACTCTGTGGCGCGCGGCGGAAAGCCAACAAGCGACCAGCAGCGCAGCGACCCATGGCACATCATCACGTGGCTTACGGAGTTACGTGTCAAGCGCATCATCATCGAGAACGTTTGGGAGTTTACCGGATGGGGACCGGTCAACCTTAAGACGGGCCGTCCTATTCAGTCTCGCAAGGGGGAGTACTTCCATGCTTGGATCGATACGCTCAAGCGCTTGGGTTTCCAGCTCGAATGGCGAAAGCTCAATGCGGCAGACTATGGAGACGCAACCACGCGGCAGCGTTTTATCTTGATGGGACGTTCCGACGGCCGCAAGATCCATTGGCCTATGCCCACTCATCAAAAGCGAGACGGCAACAACAGTGATCTGTTCAACGATAAGCAGTCATGGCGTCCAGCGCGCGAGATCATCGATTGGGAAATCAAGGGTAAATCCATTTTCAATCGTAAGAAGCCTCTGGCGCCTAAGACACTTGCCCGCATCCACGCCGGTGCTGTGAAGCACAAATGGCCTGAGCCGTTTATTGTTGTCTTGCGCAATCATATGGCGGCGCAAGGCATCGACATGCCTATACCAACGATCGCAGCCAATGGACAGCATATCGCGCTTGCTGAGCCCGTTGTCGTCAACATGAAGGGCAAGTCAACCGCATCCAGCATTGATGCGCCACTACCAACGCAGACATCGCATGCACCTCATCTTTATGCGGCCGAACCTATCATCATGAACGGTCGCAAGGGCAACAAGGATGAAGGCGTGACAGAAGGTCTTATCCCAACGCTCGACACCAAGGGCGGTGTATGGCTGGCGGAACCAATGGTCTTGTCCCAGCATAACAGTGGCGCAGCGCGCACGATTGGAGAGCCTTTGCCTACGATCACAACCGGTGGAGCTGCCAATGAAGCTCGGCCAGGATGCGCTCGTCCAATGCTCATTGAGCCATTCGTGTTGTCACAGGCATCAGGTGGATCACCGCGCTCGGTTAGCGAACCAATTCCGACGGCGCCATGCGGAGGAGCACATGCACTGATCACATCCTATTACGGCATGTCGTCAACCGCTGCGGACACTACGGAACCACTACCGACGGTCACGACCAAAGACCGATTTGGTATTGTTGTTCCGGTCACCCACAGCCAAGCAGGAAACAACGGTCGATCGCTAGCTGATCCAATACCGACAATAACCACAGCCAAGGGCGGTGAGTTTGCAGTCGTGTTGCCGGTTACTCACGAGGGCGGACTCGAGAGATCGCTGAATCCATCAAATGACCCTTTGCCTACTGTAACAGGAGCAAATAGTGGTGAATTGGCCGTGGCAGAAGCATTTGGGGGATATGACATCCTATTCCGGATGCTCGAGCCTCATGAACTTGCTGCAGCTATGGGCTTCAATACCGAAGAATACACCTACGAATTTGCTGGCACAAAAACTGAGAAGATCAAGCAAATCGGCAATGCCGTGTCCGTCGCAAAGATGGAGGCGTGTGTTGGCGCAATCATGGCCGATGACGCGCCAAAGGTAGTCGCCAACGACAATCAGGAGACACCCATTGCAAACGCCTCAATCAATGACGCCGCTTGATCCGCAGACGCACATCAGGAAATCAGCATGACCACACCTAAAGACCTTGCTCTATCATACGTGCATCACGGCGTGCCGGTATTTCCTTGCCGTGCGGCCGATGAGGTGACGGACCACTACGACCCAGAAACGGGAGAATTCACCGTCCTTAAGGCTAAGACGCCATTACTCTCCAATGGATTTAAGGGCGCAAGAACCAATGGATCGCTTGTTGCCCGCATGTGGGATAGTTACCCCGGCGCCATGGTCGGCATACCCACAGGCGAGCAGCTGGGCGCATGGGTGCTTGATGTGGACGTCCATAAGGATGAGGACGGTAACGTCATCAATGGCTATCAGACGCTCGCCGCACTTGAAGATCAGCATGGCAAGCTGCCGGAAACGGCTCGGGCAAGAACCGCAGGCGGCGGCACCCACTATTATTTCAAGCACGTTCCGAGCGTCCGCAATCGCGGCGGCCTCGGCGCCGGTCTCGATGTGCGCGGTTCAGGCGGCTACGTCATCGCCCCCGGTAGTCGCACAGCGGATGGCCGGGAGTATGTCTGGATAGATTATGACGGCGAAGGATTGCCGCCTCTTGCTGACGCCCCTGAATGGCTTCTTAAGCTTGTGCTACCGTCTGTCATCCACTCAGCGCCAAGCGATTACTCCTATGCACCCGGAAGCAACGACGCGTACGTCGAAGCACTCATTCGTGCTGAGCTGGAAGAGACAGCATCCGTTCCGATGGGAGCAGGTCGCAATAACAGGCTAAATCAGGCGTCATATTCACTCGGCACGGTGGTGGGCGCTGGAGCGCTGAGTGAGAGCGAGGCACGCGCTTTGTTGCAATACGTGGCTCGTGGATGGGGTAGGGACTGGACGCAATGCTGCAAGACGATCGATAACGGGTTACAGGCGGGAATGCTGAACCCGCGCGTAATTCCGGAGCGAACATCATATCGCGATGACACACCAGAGCTACCCGCTGATCAGATGGTGGCAAACAAGCTACGCAAGGACGCAGAGCGGCTTATGGCCAACGCCACTGAAGAAGCCCCCCCCGCCCAAGAAGAAGACGAGCCGCCAGAATACAAGCTTGAGGCGATCGCCGATCTGGAAAGCCTCACCTATCCAGGTGGCATTGTGGAGGATCTTATCGACTGGATTGTCTCGTCTGCTGAGCAGCCATGCCGCGCCCTTGCAATGGCGGCTGTATTGCCATTCGTGGCCAGCCTTTGTGGCGCGCGCTACTCAACGACAAGCCGCGACACCCGCCCTAACATCTACACCGTTGCGCTTGCTGACTCCGGTTTTGGCAAGGAACACGCACGCTCGCAGATCAAGCGGCTGCTCATGTCGGACCAGGGCGTCTTCGAGAAATACAGCGGGCCAGCCCGCATCATGTCGGCGTCTGCGCTTCGCGAGGTGCTGGAGCAGAACCATTCTGTAAACTGCATGATCGATGAGTTCGGCGGCTTCATAAGGGATATCACCGACCGAAAGGCGGGAAGTCACCAGCGGGCGATATCGACCGACTTGCGGGACTACTACTCGGCCAGCTCGACCTTCTTCGAAGGTGCTGCCTATCGCGGAACGCCGCCGAAGCGGATTTACAACCCGATTCTGTGCGTCCACGGCACATCGACGCCGGAGCAATTCTGGTCCGCCCTTTCTTCCGCAAGCGCTGAAGATGGCCTTCTGCCGCGATTGATCCTGTTTCACATCACCGGTGATAAGCCACAGGTCGTGAAGCCCAAGAAAACGGTGCGGGAGGTGCCGTATCTGCTCATGGAGCGCATGGCGAAAGTGGCGGGCATAGATGTCGTGAAGAAGCGGGGCACGCTTGGGCAAGTGGGTTATGTGGCCGAGGCTGGCACCAAAGAGGTGAAGCCATACGTTATTCCATGGACGCCGGATGCTGAAGGCATTCTGCGCTCCGTCAAGGAAACCATCGAAGAGAAGGAGAGAGCAGTAGCAGCTGAGGCACAACCGTTTGTCAGACGCATCATCGAAAACGCCATCAAGCTATCGATCGTGGTGGCCGTCGGTCGCAATCCAGACGTGCCTATCATAACCGAGGAGGTCTTTGAGTGGGCGGCGGCTGTGGCCTGGACGTGCGCCGCGGCCATGCTTGGGGAGGTGGGCGAGAGGCTTGCCGATAACCAGCGTGAAGCCAATTACAAGAAGATTCAGGGGCTGATCCGAAACGCAGGCAAGAAGGGGCTAACTGAGGGAAGGCTGCTTGATCGCTGTAAGGCGATCGAAGCGTGGCAGCGTGAGGATATCATCAAAGACCTAGTGGCCGGCGGATCCGTCGTGGCCAGCAGGAATGAGAAGTCTGGTCCGAAGACAAGGCGGTTTATGTGGGTGGCGTGAAAGGGGCTTCGGCCCCTTTTTGCTATGCTGCCGACCTTCCTAGATTATCTATCCGACGCTGGGAATTATCCATGGATAATTAAAAAACGCCGCTGATTATCCCGGAAAGTTCCGAAGTGCTATTGGATAATTAGAATGCCGAAAAACGGAATAAATACAATAACTTATATACACTATATATAGAACTATCCAATTATCCAACGCATTATATAAATACCTTAAAATAGGTACTTATAGGGGGTCTATATAAAAGGGTTTGAAGAATTGGATAATTAGATCTGGCTTCACCAGCCCTAGACCATCAGCTACCGCGCCCACCAAGCGCACCACACCATGGGAGACCGAAATGAAAAACACCAACATCAAGACCACCACCACCAAACCCACCACCCAAACTACCCGCATCAACGGCAAGCGCGTCGTCATCCGCACAAGCGCGACCGGCAAGGTCACAGTCAAAGAGGCGCCGGTGCTCGAGTGGGAGCTTCAAGCGGCTGCGGTACGCGCTCTAAAAGCCATGCCCAATTACGCCAAGGATGCCGACGCACTCGCTTCCAACGCAAAAGCGGGCATCCCAAGTTTCACGCTAGCGGCGGACATGAACGGCGATTACAGAAGCGGGAACGCGGCTGTGAAGGCCGATGCAACAGGTATAGCGGCAGGTGATCCGGATCTGCGCATCTACCTGCCCAATGGGGTTCTCAGGTTGATAGAGTACAAAGGCAAGCTAGGGAGACTCACGGACAGCCAGAAGGAGCGGCATCCACTGCTTGAGGCGCTAGGGCATCCAGTGGTGGCTGTGAAGGTGTCAACCGAGGAAGATGCCGTGAATCAGTCTGTTACCCTCGTCAAATCCTGGTTGCTGAAAGCCGCTAATGACAACCGATTATAGTCGCCGTTCTTGACAAATTTGTGGAAATTGTTTATATTACAACTGTGCGGATACCGACCGCACACCACCACAGGGGAGACGATATGGCCAGACATGGATCACTTGCAGAGCAGCTTTTTGCGTTGTCGAATGAAACACCGGCACCAAAACCCAAAGCCCGCGTAGCCGCGAATGACAACAAGCCAAGGGTTCGGTCTGATCTTCCAGCACTAAGGTGGCTCCAAGAGAACAGGCCGGATCTGGCGCCTGCCGTTGCTGACGCAATCCCAAGGCCACCATCCAATTGGTTTATCGAGGTGGAGCCAACGCGCCAGGAGATACGCCCCACGGTCGGCGAGTTGATGAAGGCATGCCAAGACGACGATGGGAATACCGGCAAGCAAGAGATCACCAACAAAGGCGTACAGCTAGGAAAGCTGGTTTTCCGCAAGGGAATTCTGGTTGAGTGGGGCGAAACAAAAAAAGGGAAGACACTCAAGCCAACCGACAGGCCTCGCACCACCCAAGACAAGTCTGCATCGGAACGCCGCCCTGATTTTTACCTCAAGACGAAGCCTACGACCAAGTCTCCTATGGATGCGGAGCACTACCATCGGCCACTGTCACCCTTGCCAGCTATTCCGCCGATGTATGACCCGCTGACTGGCGTTGAGAATGCAAGGCGGTTGCTGCGGTTGCTAGGAGTAGATGGCGGCACTCAAGCAGAACAATTGCCATACGCCGTCACGTTATGCCCGACCGCTGTGGCAAAAGGGTCAAGCTTCCTAGGCGGGGTTTCCAGCCCATCTGGCAATTCGTCAGAAGGCGCGGTTGCCTGGGAGGCACCAGAAGACCGCGAAAGCAGCGCTAAGGATGTCTTGGACGAGGTGGCGGCGAGAGGAACATTGAAGTCGATCGGGATGATGCTTGGGTACAGCGAGGCCTACGCTCACATCGCCGGGAAGCAGGCTCTGTTGGAATTGGCGGAAACTTTGGACGCAATGAAAAAAAAGCAAAAAAAATAGAAACCATATACACTCGAGCGGCCTCTTGTTGCGTACTCTTATGAAGGGGATGGTTATCCATCCCCACTGAGATGCGACTGAGGTCGCCCCGCCGTCATGCTGCATTCGGTGCAGCCGCTGAACGTAGCGGGTAACTATCCAAATGGCCGACCCAATCCTCTGCTTGCAAGCTTGGCCCTGAATTGACAGGCGTGCACCACGGACGCGTGGTTGCTGGTCGGGATCCTTTATCGTGGAGTAGAGCAGCCCGGTAGCTCGCCAGCCTCATAAGCTGGAGGCCGTGAGTTCAAATCTCACCTCCGCAACCAATCCCATGCGCGTTCTCCTCCGCTTGCATGGTGATCATGCGGCCCGTTCCCTTAAGTGGTTGAGCGGGCCGCTTTTGTTTTTTGATTGCTTTCGTTGCCGATCCGCTGCGGTGCTACGCTGCGATACGACGAGCAGCCTTGTCAGAGGCTTTGCGGTCAGAGCCGTATTCGGAGATGATCTTCTCTGCTTCATCTACTGAGATGCGATGCTTCTTGGCCAATGTCTTGGCGTCATAAGCCTGTTCGGACGCCGAAGCGCCTTGCGGTTGTGCTATGGTTTTTCTCCTTGAGATGGCCGACGCTACTTGAGCCGCATATTGCAGGCTGTCGGTCACTGTCCTGTATGTAGGTAGTTGGGCTGCACTGCGCAACCACGATGGCGTCCATATCGGGAGACGTGATGCCCAAACCATACGGCCGCTCGGCCGAAGCCGCGCTCTACCGTCGAATGTACAAGACAGCACGATGGCAGCGCTTACGTTTGGCGCAGCTTGCTGCCGAGCCGCTATGCCGGTTCTGCTTGGCGATCGAGGATGTTACCCAGGCAACGACGTGTGACCACGTCAAGCCGCACAAGGGCGACGAGGCTTTGTTCTACGACCCGAGCAACCTGCAATCACTTTGCGCTCCATGCCACGACAAACTGAAGGCCCGCATCGAACGAGGCCAGCAGGCCGTGGTCATTGGTGTTGATGGATATCCGGTGGAGGTCGGTGGGTAGGGGGGGCCTCGAAAGTCGAGGATCGACCCGGTCTAGGACCGCCGGGGTAACGCAATTCAAATGCAAACACAGATTTTTGCCTAGCGCGTGCGCAAGCGCGCGTGCGCGAGGGGATTCCATGTCTGAGAAGAAAAGCCGCGTCGACAGCGTTGATGAGGCCGTGAGGATTGCCTCTGCGGCTTCTGATGAGATCCAGTTTCCTGAGAACGTGCCGCTCGACGAGGGCGACGTCCCATTTTTCAAGAACGTGATTGCCGAATATGCCCGCGCCGATTGGTCGGCGCACCAGCTTGAAATTGCCGCGATGCTTGCCCGCACGATGGCCGACCTTGTGAGGGAGCAAGACCTGCTTCGCACCGAGGGCTCGGTCGCCGTTACGGAAAAAGGGACGCCCGTAGCAAACCCGCGGAAATCCGTGGTCCAGATGCACGCTTCTTCCATCCTTTCGTTTCGCCGATCACTGGCGCTGCATGCGCGCGCCGTACAAGGCGAGGCGAGGGACGCAGCCAAGCGGCGCGATCAGGCCAAAGAGATCGAGGCAGGCGCGAGCGTGGACGACGAACTCCTAGCCTAATCGAGGTTGTGAATGCTTTCTGAGGCCGTGGTCGGCGCCATCAAGTGCGGCCCGATCCCGGTTCTGCGCGACTGGCGCGCACTGCCGACGTCGGAGCTAACCCGCGGCGAGAAAATGTGCCGCTTCGTGGAAGAATATTTGGTCGTGCCAGAGGGCGCGCTTGTCGGCCAGCCAATCAGGCTGCTGGACTTCCAGGTCGCATTCATCCTTTCCGTTTACGACAACCCGAATGGCACGTCGCGAGCATATTTGTCGATCGCGCGTAAGAACTCCAAGACGGCTACCATTGCCTGCCTCTTGCTCGGCCACGTGATTGGCCCAGAGGCGTTTCCGAACAGCCGCATTATGTCAGGTGCGCGGTCCCGCGATCAGGCTGCCGAGGTATTTAACTACGCCAGCAAGATGCTGATGATGTCGCCGCGCCTGAAAGGGCTGTATCGCATCGTCCCGTCCGGCAAGATGATCGTCGGTCTGCGTAAAAACGTCGTCTACCGCGCCAGCTCGGCCGAGGCCAAGAGCGCGCACGGCGGTAGCCCGCTGGTCGCCATCCTCGATGAGGTCGGCCAGATCAAAGGCCCGCACGACGACTTCGTGGAAGCTATCGTCACATCGCAGGGCGCGTACGGCGACAAGGCGATGATCTTCGCCATCTCGACGCAGGCGGCAACTGACGGCGACCTGTTCTCGCGCTGGCTGGATGACGCCGAGACGTCAAAGGCACCACGAACTGTTTCGCACCTCTATACGGCTCCGGCGGATTGCGACGTCCTCGACGAGGAAGCGTGGAAGGCTGCAAACCCGGCACTTGGCAAGTTCAAGTCCGTTTCGTCAGTGCGCGACGACGCAGAGCGCGCGTCTCGTATGCCAACAGAAGAGGCCAGCTTTCGTTGGCTACATCTCAATCAAAGGATTGATGCGAATGCTCCGTTTGTGTCGCCGGCTATTTGGCGAGCGTGCAACGCTCGAGTTGTGGACTTCGCTGGTCTTCCTGTCTTTGGTGGGCTCGACCTTTCTGAGGTGAGCGACCTGACTGCTCTGGTGCTCATGGCGCCGAAAGAGCAGGAGGGTAAGACCGTCTGGCATGTGAAGCCGACGTTCTGGTTGCCGGGAGACGGCATCCGAGCCAAAGCCAAGGCCGACCGGGTGCCGTATGACATCTGGCACAACGACGGCCATCTCGAAGCTGCTCCTGGTAGAACCGTCGACTACGAGTTTGTTGCGCATTACCTGCGCGATCGGTTCGAAGAGATGGACATTCGCAAAATCGCCTTCGACCGCTGGAACTTTCGGCACTTGAAGCCGTGGTTGCAGAAGGCTGGTTTTACCGACGATCAGCTTGAAGGCGACGACGCCGTTTTCCAGCCATTCGGGCAGGGATTTCAGTCGATGTCTCCGGCTCTTCGTGAGCTCGAAAGCATCATCCTAAACGGTAATCTGGCTCACGGCGACCATCCCGTGCTGACGATGTGCATGATGAATGCGACCGTCAAGCCAGATCCTGCCGGCAATCGAAAGCTCGTCAAACATAACCGCGAGCGCCGCATCGACGGCGCGGTCGCCCTGGCGATGGCGACAGCGATGGCCGGAACCTATGAGGGCGACGACAGCGGCAATCTCGACGACTTCGTCAACAATATCATTTCTGTCACCTGGTGACGGGCAACCTAGTGGTGGGGCCTGATGGGCTTTTTTGAGAGATGGGTCGGAAGGCCTATCAAGCTCACCGACGGCGAGTTCTGGCGAGGCTTCTTTGGCCTCGGCACCACGTCCGGGGAGACAGTCACGATTGAGAGTGCCCTATCGCTTGATGCGGTTTGGGCGTGCGTTAATCTCGTGCAAAACGCGGCCGGCACGCTTCCTTGCATCGTTTACGGCGAGGACGGCGTCACGGTCGATAAGAACGCTCCGCTATACGAGCTTCTGCACGACATGCCGAACATGGACGATACGGCGCCAGAGTTCTGGTCGATGGCAGCTATGTGCTTGCTGCTCGACGGCAACTTCTTCGCCGAAAAGAAGATGAACGGCGAGCGTCTCGTTGCGCTCAATCCTCTTCACCCTTTGAGCGTCGATGTGTGCCGATCGAAAGACGGTCGAAACACGCGTTATTACGAGGTGACGGAAGACGGCAAAAAGCGCCGCGTCCCCGAAGGCAAGATGTTTCACGTCCGCGGCGTCCGTCTGCCGGGCTGTGATCGCGGCATGTCGCCGATCGCCGTTGTGCGCAATACGGTCGGGAGCGCATTGGCAGGCGAGAAAGTCGCTGGCCGGATGTTCAAGAACGGCCTGCTTTCTTCGCTTATCGTTAGCTCGGATCAGATCCTGAAGCCTGAGCAGCGCAAGCAGATATCCGACACGCTGACGCAATTCGCCGGTGCCGAGAAG
>Ga0308171_1001460_pt1 | contig 31442 bp, 34 predicted proteins | sample PhyGR1_FD_202135 | JGI IMG/M metagenome (GOLD analysis project Ga0308171, IMG submission 202135) | Phyllosphere microbial communities from UC Gill Tract Community Farm, Albany, California, United States - DLSLSG.R1 | ecosystem: Host-associated > Plants > Phyllosphere > Unclassified | place: USA...
ACGCGGGGGCCGGCTAGGCCTGTGGTCTGGGGGCCGTCACGTCGGGGCGACAGGATTTGAACCTGCGGCCTCCCGCTCCCAAAGCGGGCGCTCTACCAAGCTGAGCTACGCCCCGGGGCGACGCGCTGCGCGCGTTCGACGAAACGACCCCTGAGAGTCTAGTCGATCAGGTCGCGGGGACCGGCGCGCGCGGGTGCGTTCACCGCGACCCCTCCGGTGCCGTAGAGTGGAGGAGTCCGATTCCGGCGGAACCTCATCGAGGTCGTCGGAAATCCGGGGCTGTAGCTTAGTGGTAAAGCCTCTGTCTTCCAAACAGATGATGCGAGTTCGATTCTCGTCAGCCCCTCCATCCTCTCCCCCGGCCGCTGAGTGACTCAGCTCACACGATCGGCTTGCGCAGCGTTGGCACGGTTGCGTCCGGCCCTCCGTGGGAGTGGCCCCTCCACCGTGAGCCGGACACAGCAGCCGCGGTTCAGTTCTGCGTGATGCGACTGGCCGCTCTTCCCGCGGCGAACGACCCGATGATCAGCCACACGACGATCCACGCGCAGCCCGCCATGGCGACGTAGACGGCGTCCTCCTCCCCCGCGAACACTGCGGCCGCCGCGGCGACGATGAGGCCGATCCCGCCGACCGAGATGGGAACAGCGGCGGCCGCATGCCCGGCGCGCCACGCCTCTTCCGAACGCAGTGTCGTGGCGGTGCGGATTCCGATCCAGAAGTTCATCGGCAGCATCTCCCGGTACGCGCGATAGGCGGTCCACAGGACGAGGACTCCCGCGACGAGGAGGGGAAGGGCAGTACTGATGGCGATGATCATGACTGTCTCCGTTCAGCATGGATGCAGCGGCTTCCTGCCGTGGCGGGCTCGACCCCGCATCGTGGCCCCTTGGGTGGGTGCGCCGATCCAGGATGCGCACGCGCGAGCGCGCGAATCCAGGCGAGTGGCGAGCTGTAGCCCCAGGGCTACGAATCGCGACGAGAGCTCGTCAGAGGGAGACGACTCCGAGCTCGGTCGCGCGCAGCACGATCTGCAAGCGGTTCTCGACCTGCCACAGGCGATTGATGTTGCGGATATCCGCCTTGACGGTGCTCTCGGCGTAGTGGAGAGCCTCGGCGATCTCCGCGTTGGAAAGTCCTCGAGAGATCAGCCCGACGATCGCCCTCTCCCGATCGCTGAGGGCCACGGATGACGCAGAGCGCGGGTTCTCGTCATTGAGGGAGCCGAGCACGAACGTGCGCTGGACCTCGGGCGAGACGACACGATCCCCGTGATGCGCCGCGACGATCGCGTCGACGATCTGGTCGGGCGTGGAGTCTTTGACGAGGTAGCCGACGGCGCCCGCCTTCAGCATCTCGATGGCACGCCACTCGGTCGTGAACGTCGTGAGGGCGACGACGCGACAGCCTGGGTGCCGCTGGACGAGCCCGCGTGTGGCTTCGACGCCGCCGAGGTGGGGCATCTTGATGTCCATCAGGACGACGTCCGGGGCACACGCGGCGTAGGCCTCGATCGCCGCGCGTCCGTCCGTGGCCTCGCCCACGAGGTCGACTCGATCGTCCGCGGCGAGGAAGGCGCGCAAAGCGTGCCGCAGCAGGGCTTCGTCATCGACGACGAGGACGCGAATGGGCCCGTTCACCCCTCCACGCTACCCGCGCTGGGTGCGGGTGAATCCGTTCCCCGCGTGGACCGCTCCCCGGAGGCGCGCCAGAGGGCCGGGTATCGTCGAGGGCGACGAAAAGGGGACAACATGCTGAACGACCTGGTATCCGACATCGTTCTCGCGGGGACAACGGGGGCGATCATGCCCCTCGACCTCGGCGACATCATCTGCCAGCTCCTGGGGTTCTGTGCCTGAAAGGCTCCCCGCGAGCAGATCGGGCAGGCCCGCGATCCCGGACGCGGATGCGCCGATCTCGCTGGCGCACTTGCTGAGGAGCCCCGTCTTCTGGCGCACGCGTGAGCTGCACTCACTTGTCCGTCTCCTCCTCCTGCTCGTCGTCGCGGTCCTGGTCTGCGTGCAGATCGGTGTGGTGATCGCGGCCGGAGAGGTCGCACGAGACGACCTCCTGTCTCTCGCGCTCTACGCCAGCCTCGCCCTCTTCGCGTGGCATCCGCTCAGTGCCGCGCTCATGGCGATGGCGATCTGCGGGACGAGTGGTGTTCTCACGGGCAGTGGTGGCGACCTGCTCGAGCTCGCCGTGGCGCTCGTCCTCGTGTCGGCGACGTGCGCGCCCGCCGTCGTCGCCCTGCATCTCGCGTTGCTCGCCGGGTTGAGTGCCTACCTGCTGATCGCCGAGTCGACACTCGTCACCAACGGGGTCTACGGCATCCTCGTGTGTGCCCTCGTCGCGCTCCTCGCGGGGATCACGGTGCGACTGTTCACCACACGCGAGGAGGTGCTCCTCGCCCAGCGCGCGCGGCTCGCGCGCGCCTTCGAGGAGATCTCACGCCTCCAGCAGGATCGCATCGCGGACGAGCTGCACGACGGCATCGCGCACGACCTGACTCTGCTGCTCTTCCATGCGCGGGCCCTCCCGAAGCAGCCCGACGAGAGGTCCCGCCAGGTGTCGCTCACAACGATAGAGAGCTCGGCGAGCCGGGCGCTTCGCAGCGCCCAGTCCCTCCTCGCCGTCATGAGGGACACCCCCGGACGTTCCCCCTCCGCCTCCGAGGAAGCAGCGCCCATCGATGTGTCGAGCGCCGCGGAGGCGCTCGCGCAGAAGCTCCGGGATGCCGGCATCCGGACGCGCGTGAGCGTGTCGGGGGCGACCGAGTTTCCCCCGTTTCCCCCGGGCGTCGCGGAGGTTCTCGTGGAGACCCTCACGGAGTCCGCCATGAACATCATCAAGCACGCTCCCGGGGCGACGGCGGCGGCCATTGAGGTCGCGACCGGTGTGGACATGATCACGCTCGAGGTGCGCAACAACCGCCCCCGCGGACGGGCACCTGCCGAAAGCGCCCTGGGAGGTCGGGGATTGGCGCGTGCGCGGGAACGCCTCTCGCGCGTGTCCGGGGAACTCGATGCCGGGCCGACTCCCGATGGGTGGGTGTTGCGCGCCGTCGTTCCCACGCGCTGACGACTACCGATCGACGTGTCGAGCCCGTTCGTGCAACTCGGAGTGGCCGAGGTAGCTCGCTGCATTCCGCCGGATCTTCTCGCGCTCCTCCTCGGTCAGGGCACGCCGCACCTTCGCCGGAACGCCCGCGACGAGCGATCCCGCGGGGACCACCGTCCCCTCGAGCACGACCGCTCCCCCGGCGACGAGGCATCCCGGTCCGATCTCGGCGCCCGACAACACAACGCTGCCCATGCCGATGAGCGATCCGTCTCCGATCGTGCAGCCGTGCACCACCGCGTTGTGTCCGATCGAGACGTCGTCGCCGATCGAGACCGGGTGGCCCCGGTCGACGTGGATCGACACATTGTCCTGGACGTTCGACCGCGCCCCCACGACGATCGCGGCACCGTCGGCGCGCAGAACGGCGTTGTACCAGATGCTCGCGCCGGCGCCGAGGGAGACGTCCCCGATGAGGCGAGCACCGGATGCCACGAACGCGTCGTCGTGCACGGTCGGTGCCGCGTCGGGCAGAGCGAGGATCGAGGCGTCCACAGCGATGGTCACGAGGCATCCCCTCGTCGGTCGCGCAGGTGTTGCCGCACCCAGGCGGCAACGACGGGAACGTGTGGACCGTCCGGGTCGATGAGGTCCATATGGGGAAGACGCGCGAACTCGAAGTAGTCCACCGGAGCGTGCGCGGCACGGCCGCGGCGCGCGAAATCCTGAGAATGGCTCACGGGGACGCGGTCGTCGTCCGCTCCATGGACGAGCAGCGTCGGCACGACCGTCGGACGAGGGGTGGCCGCGTCGAAGGCCTCGGGTCGATCGGCGGGCGACGCCCCCATCAGTTCCGCAACCGCCCCGGACCCGATACGCGCCGCATACCCGCCCACGAGATCGGTCACGGGCGCGAGCGCGACGACGAGCTCGACGTCGTCGGCGCAGAGGAGCGCGAGATGACCGCCCGCGGAGTGCCCCACGGCCACGCGCACGGCGTCCGGGAAGAGTTCCCGCGCTCGGCGGAGCGCGGCGCGCACGTCGGCCTGCATCGCAAAAGGGTCGCTCTCGCGCCGATACTCGATGTTCATCGCGGCGAGGCCGTCTCCACCGCGCGAAACCCGCTCGACGAGCGGATCCATCAACGCTGCGGTGTAGGAAGGGCGCCAGTAGCCGCCGTGGACGAAACACACGACGAGCTCCGCGGCGGAATCCCCGACGATCTGCACCCATTGATCGGGGTGGTCTCCGTACGCCTCGGTGCGCGGGGTGTGGTGCGGCATGTCCCGATCCTCACATGCCCGCGACGGGACGCGCGCCCGACGCGGCGAGTGAGGTGAGGATTGCCTACTCACCAGGGATTTAGCCGAGCCTCAACTTGCTTGCGGAATGCTCCGGCGTGAGTAGCGTTACATGCATCAGACTTCGTTCGCTGCGAGAAGGAGCAGAAAAATGAGCACCGTCCACACCCCCGCCGCCACCACCGTCGACCCCACGATGGCCGCCGGCACCGCCCAGTTCCTCTCCCCCGTCGTCCTCGGTCTCGAGGCTCTCGTCGTCAACGGCAAGCAGGCGCACTGGCACGTTCGCGGCGCGAACTTCATCGGCGTCCACGAACTCCTCGACTCCGTCGTGGCCCACGCGCAGGACTGGGCCGACCTGGCCGCTGAGCGCATCGTCGCCCTGGGTCTCCCCATCGACTCGCGCCTCTCGACGGTCGCCGCCAAGGCCAAGGCCACCGAGGTTCCCGCCGGCTTCGCTCAGTCCGACGTGATCATCCGCGCCATCATCGCCGACATCGACGCCGTGCTCGTCGACATCGAGGCCGCGATCGAAGGCCTCGACGAGATCGACATGACGAGCCAGGACGTCGCGATCGAGATCAAGCGTGGTCTCGACAAGGACCGCTGGTTCCTCTTCGCGCACCTCGCCGCGTAAGACGTTCTCCACGAAGGGGGCGGTGCTTCGGCGCCGCCCCCTTCTGTTCTGCCCTCTTCTGCGCGCGAGGGGTCAATTTCTGTCGCGGGGAGGGGCTTCGGGCGACAAATTCTGACCCCTCACGCGCGTTGCACCGGAGGGGGCGGAGTCTCAGGCACCGTGCGTCACACGGCCGGCGAGCATCGTCGTGCGCACCGGCATCGCGCGCAGACCGCGCTCGTCGGCGGTGAGCGGGTCCGCCCCGACGATGACGAGGTCGGCGAGAGCGCCCGGAGCGATCTCCGCGGGTGCCGTGGAACCTCCCGCGGTGGATGCCGCGATCGCGGTGTCGATGTCCACGCGCTCGTGCGGCTGCCACGCCTCGCGCCCGTCCCGCGTGCGGAACACCGCCGAGGCGATGGCCGACCACGGGTCGAGGGGCGCCACCGGCGCGTCGGAGCCGAAGCGGAGGTTGGCACCGCTGTCGGCCAGCGCCCGCAGGGGGTAGGGCTGCGCGGATTGCTCGGCCCAGATGGCATCCGTCATGTCGCGGTCGTCGAGCGCGTGCTCGGGCTGCACACTCGCGGCCACTCCGAGTCGCGCGAACCGCGGGATGTCGGCGTGCGCGACGAGCTGGGCGTGCTCGATCGTTCCCACGGCGCCGGTGCGGGCATAGGCATCGAGCGCGTGCGCGTTCGCGAGGTCGCCGATCGCGTGGATCGCGCACTCGAGGCCCGCGGCGGTGGCGCGCGTCATCATGTCGCCGAGTTCGTCCGGTGGCACGGTCAGGATGCCGTGATTACCGACCTCTCCCGGATAGTGGTGGGCGCATGCAGCCGTCCGTGTACCGAGGGAGCCGTCCGTGATCGCCTTCAGAGGTCCGACGCGCACGAGGTCGTTCACCGCGCCGCGCACACGGTCTCCCGTGCGCAGCCCTTCGGCAATCGCGCGATCGAGGTGCTGCGGATATGTGCCGTACGAGACGCGGAGTGTGTCGAAGCCGCGCGCCACCCGGCGCTGCCACGGCTCGTCGTTCCACGTCATGTCGAGGTCGACGAGCCCCACGATCCCCCGAGCGGCCGCCGCACGCGCCATCCGCTCCACCGCGCGGTCGGCGATCTCCGGCGCCACCGCGTTCACGCGCCGCGAGATCTCGAAGGCATCCTCCTCACGGAGCATCCCGGATGCCACGGGCTCGAAACCCTCGCGACGGAAGGCGGCCGTGTTCATCCAGACGCTGTGGACGTCGGCGTTGATGAGATAGGTCGGGACGCTGCCGGTGGTGGCATCCAGGAGCTCCAGGCTCGGCACATCGGGCCACAAGCCGTCGCGGAATCCCGAGCCGATGCGACGCCCGTCGTTCTCCGGAGCGACTCCCATGATGGCCGCGGCGTCGCGGGCCGAGGCCACCTCGCCGAGCGGCACCCGCTCGGCGGCCAGGGCCCACTGCAGCACGTGGACGTGGTGGTCCCACAGCCCCGGGAGCAGCCAGCCTCCCTCACCTTCGACGACGAACCCGGTCGGCCGGAGATTGCCGGTCGGCGCGATGTCCGCGATGCGACCGTCCGCGAGGACGAGATCGACGGGCTCGGTCGTGGGGAGGAACTCCCGCCCCGGCCCCGCAACGCGCACGGCCCGGAGGAATCCCGCGGTCTCGCCGATCACGGGCGGACCCGGGCATCGGCCGCGCGGCGCATCTCGGCGGCGAGGGCGGGGTTCTGTCCCGAAAGCCCGTCGATGATCGTCTCGACCACCTCGGGCGTCTTGTTCTGGCTCAGTTTGCGCTTGGCCGTCACCCGGGTCGGGGTGAGGCGGAACCCGACGGTTCCTCGTTCGAGCCGCTCGACGAAGGTCACGTCATTGGGCAGCGCGTAGAGGCCGCGCGCCCCGTCTCCTCGACCCTCGAAGCGCTCGACGAGCCGGTCGAGCACGCGCAGGTTCTCTTCGGGGCTGAGGATCTCCGGGATGCCGGACAGGTGAGCGGAGACGAAGTTCCACGTCGGCACCGCGGGGACGCCTCCGTACCACCGGGGCGTGATGTATCCGTGCGGTCCCTGCACGACCACGAGTAGCTCCCGCTCGCCGAGACCGAGGATGGCGTCGTCGGGCTTGCCCACGTGGCCCACGATCGAGAGGTCGTCGCGTTCGTCGTCGAGCATCACGGCGTAGTGCGAGGCGACGAGGCCGTCGGCGCTCTGGCTGACGAGGGTGACCCACGGATGGAGGTCGATGAGACGGCGAAGTTCGCCGACGTCGGTCATCGCGAAGCTCGGGTTCTGACGCACGGGTTCAGCCTAGGAGCTGACCCGCGGTGGCTTCGACACGCTCAGCCACCTGCCCGACCGCGCCCCGCGCGCTCACGCCTGACACCTCGGGCACCAGTACAGCTTTCGCCCCGCGGCCTCTTCCATGAGCACCGTCGTGCCGCAGACGCGGCAGGGCAGACCGGCACGGTGATAAACCCAGTGTCGATCGTCGCGGTGGGCCATCGCGCGGCGGTACGCCTCCGGATCGAGGTCGTCCATGGTCATCATCTGGCCGGTCTCGACGCCGATCGACAGCAAGCGCACCCAGTCGCGCCACATCTCGCGCACGACCTCCTCGGGCACGTCGCGGCCGGGCGTGTGCGGGTTCTGCCGGGCGCGGAAGAGGATCTCCGCGCGGTAGACGTTGCCGATACCACTGACCACGGACTGATCCATGAGGAGAAGGCCGATCGCCGTCGGCTTCTTTCGCACGGTGGCCGTGAAGCGCTCCTCCCCCTCGCTCACGTCGTCGACGAGCGGATCGGGTCCGAGCTTGGCGATGGTCGCGGCGACCTCGTCGGGCGTCTGCAGCGCGCAGGCGGTCGGCCCGCGCAGGTCGGCGCACGTGGTCTCGGTGAGCAGACGGAGGCGGACCGCCCCCACGACCGGAGGCGGCCACTCGGTCTGTTCTTCGAGCCCGGTCGTCTGCTCCGACATACGCACACGCGCCCGCCGCGGAGCCCCGATCGAGCTGAGAGAGTTTTCGCCCGCGGCATCCAGGATCGGTGTGTCATCGAGAACCGTGCCGCGCTGGTTCGTGTGTCCCATACGACCGTTCGCGGAGGAGATGGTCGCATCGACGGCGACCTCGCCCGAGAAGTCCCAGGCACCGTACATGCCGAGGTGGACCCGCAGCCAGACGTCGCCGTCGAAGGCGAGGAACATCTGCTTGCCGACGGCGCGCACATCGACCGCTTCGCGCCCGTCGATCACCGACGCGCCCTCGACGAATCGCCCTTGCGGACTGGATGCCGACACCGTGCGGCCGACGATGTTCCGGGCGAACTGCCGGGCGATGCGGTGGACGGAATGCCCTTCGGGCATCAGCCTGCCTCGGGGTCGAACGAATCGCCGGCGGCGAGGACGTCGGGGTGCGACCGCTTCTCGCGCGGATCGGGCAGCAGAACGCCGTCCTGCTCGTAGGCGGCGAGCTGCGCGATGCGGCGCACGTGGCGTTCCTCACCGGAGAAGGGAGTGGCGATGAAGCGGTCGATGAACGAAGCTGCTTCGTCGAACGTGTGCTGGCGCGCACCGATTGCGATCACGTTCGCGTCGTTGTGCTCGCGGGCGAGCTCGGCGGTCGCGATGCTCCACACCAACGCCGCCCGCACACCGAGGACCTTGTTTGCCGCGATCTGCTCGCCGTTGCCCGAACCGCCGAAGACCACGCCGAGGGTCTCGACACCGTCTGCCTGATCACGGACGACGGCCTGCGCCGCGCGGATGCAGAACGCGGGGTAGTCGTCGAGCGGGTCGTACTCGATCGGACCGTGGTCGACGACCTCGTGCCCCTGCGAGGCGAGGTGGTGCTGGATCTGGGTCGAGAATTCGAGACCGGCGTGGTCGGTGCCGAGGTGGATTCGCATGCGCTCATCCTATTGAGAGCCGACGACATCGCGGCGGACATGACGACGCCGTCCGCTCCCCGAAGAGAACGGACGGCGTCGGTCGGATCGTCAGGGACGCACGCCCGCCGCGACCGGCTTGAAGCCGGCGCGGATGTTCTCGCAGCACCCGGGGCGGCAGACGTCGTACCAGGGGCCGAGATCAGTGAGGTGCGGACGCTCCGCCTTCGGGGTGCCCTTGAGGCGCTCCTCGACGAGATCGATGAGTCCCGAGACGTAGGCGGGATCGATGCCGGGGGTCGGGGTGCGTACCGCCTTGATGCCGGCTTCCTCGGCGGCCTCCATCGCCTCGGTGTCGAGGTCCCAGAGCACCTCCATGTGGTCGCTCACGAAGCCGAGGGGAACGATGACGACGGCCTCCGCGCCGCGGCCGGGCAGCTCCGCGATGACGTCGTTGACGTCGGGCTCGAGCCACGGCTGCGTCGGCGGGCCGGAGCGCGACTGGTAGACGAGTTCCCACTCGACGTCGGCCACGGCCGCGGCGACCTCGGCCATGACGAACGCGGCGACGGCCTTGTGCTGCGCCTCGTAGGCGCCGCCCTCGCCGAAGTCGACGTCGCGGGGGCCCGAACGCTGTGCGTCGGCGGTGGGGATGGAGTGGGTGGAGAAGAGCACGCGGATCTTCTCGGGCGCGATCCCCTCGGCGACGTAGGCCGACACGGCATCCGTCACGCCCCGGACGAACGTGGTCACGAAACCGGGGTGGTCGAAGAACTGGCGCACCTTGTCGATGGTCACCGTCTCGCCGAGGCCCGTGGCCTCGAGCACGCGCGCGTAGTCCTCACGGTATTGACGGCAGCTCGAGAAGGAGCTGTAGGCGCTCGTGGCGATCGCGAGAAGGGTCGTGTCTCCCGCCTCGGCGGCCTCGGTGACGGCCTCCTCGAGGTACGGCTCCCAGTTGCGGTTGCCCCAGTAGACCGGCAGGCCCAGTCCGCGCTTCGCGATCTCGGCCTCGAGGGCCGCCTTCAGCTCTCGGTTGTGCTGGTTGATCGGGCTCACGCCGCCGAAGTGGCGGTAGTGATGGGCGACCTCTTCGAGGCGCTCGTCGGGGATGCCGCGGCCTCGCGTCACATTGCGGAGGAACGGGATGACGTCGTCCTGGCCCTCGGGCCCGCCGAAACCGGCGAGGAGGATGCCGTCGTACGCCACCGGCGTCTCGACCCACTCGGGCCCGGACGCCGCAGCGGGCGACGCGTAGAGGACGGTCTCAGGGTTGGTTTCCGTGTCGGTCGTGCTCACCCCCACATCCTCCCACCTGCCCGTCCGGGCCGGATGCGGGTTATCTCGTGACTAGGCTTATCTGGTTGTCATCGTCGCCGACGGCGTTCGTCGTCACACGCGCCCGCGCTTTCTGCGGCGATCCACCCTCATCCCAGGGAGTACGCCAGTGCCAGGAGAGAACCTCACCCGCATCGAAGCACAGGAGCGTCGCGCGATCGTCGACACGCGCGCCTACGACGTGCAGCTCGACCTCACTCGCGGCGACGAGGTCTTCTCGTCCCGCACGGCGGTGACCTTCGCGGCCACCGAGGGAGCCTCGACCTTCATCGACCTCATCGCGCGGACGGTCCACTCCGTCACGCTCAACGGGCGCGAGCTCGACCCCGCGACGGTGTTCGCCGACTCGCGTATCGCGCTCGACGGCTTGGCATCCGAGAACGAGCTCATCGTCGAAGCGGACTGCGAGTACACGAACACCGGTGAGGGCCTGCACCGCTTCGTCGACCCCGTCGACGGCGAGGTCTACCTCTACTCGCAGTTCGAGGTGCCCGACTCGCGCCGTATGTACACGGTCTTCGAGCAGCCCGACCTGAAGGCCGAGTTCACCTTCTCGGTTACGGCACCCGCGCGGTGGAAGGTCGTCTCCAACTCCCCCACGCCCGAACCCGACGCCGTGTCCGACGACACCGCTCGGTGGGACTTCCCGCCCACCCCGCGCATCTCGTCGTACATCACCGCTCTCGTCGCCGGTCCCTACGAGGCCACGTACAGCGAGCTGACGAGCGCCGACGGCCGCGTCATCCCGCTGGGTGTGTTCGCGCGCAAGAGCCTGTGGCAGTACCTGGATGCCGACTACGTCATCGACAAGACCCGTCAGGGCTTCGCGTACTTCGAGGAGAAGTTCGGCTTCCCCTACCCCTTCGCGAAGTACGACCAGCTCTTCGTGCCCGAGTTCAACGCGGGCGCGATGGAGAACGCCGGTGCGGTGACCTTCACCGAGACCTACGTCTTCCGCTCCAAGGTGACGGATGCCGTCAAGGAGCGCCGGGTCGTCACGATCCTGCACGAGCTCGCGCACATGTGGTTCGGCGACCTCGTCACCATGAAGTGGTGGAACGACCTGTGGCTGAACGAGTCGTTCGCCGAGTGGGCGTCGACCATCGCCACCGCTGAGGCCACCGAGTGGGAGGCCGCCTGGACGACCTTCAACGCGATGGAGAAGACCTGGGCCTACCGCCAGGACCAGCTTCCCTCGACCCACCCCGTCGTCGCCGAGATCAACGACCTCGAAGACGTGCAGGTGAACTTCGACGGCATCACCTACGCCAAGGGCGGGTCGGTGCTGAAGCAACTGGCCGCGTGGGTCGGCATCGAGCAGTTCTTCGCGGGCGTCGCGGCGTACTTCCAGAAGCACCAGTGGTCGAACACCGAGGTCGGAGACCTGCTCGTCGAGCTCGAGGCGACGAGCGGTCGCGACCTGGGCGACTGGTCGAAGAAGTGGCTCGAGACGGCGGGTGTCAACACGCTCACCCCGCTCATCGAGGAGGGCGCGGACGGCACCGTCTCGCGCTTCGCGATCGTGCAGACCGCCCCCGCCGACTACCCCACCATCCGTCCGCACCGCCTGGGCGTCGGCTTCTACTCGCTGAACGACGGCGGAGCCCTCGAGCGTGTGCACCACGTCGAGATCGACGTCGACGGCGACCGCACCGAGGTGCCCGAATTGCGCGGCATCCGTCGTCCCGACCTCGTCCTGCTGAACGACAACGACCTCGCTTACGCGAAGATCCGCCTCGACGAGCGGTCGCTCGCCACCGCGATCGCGCACCTCAAGGACATCTCCGACCCGCTCGCTCGCTCGCTCGTCTGGGGCGCGGCCTGGGATCAGACCCGGGATGCCGAGGCCTCGGCGACCGACTACCTCGACCTCGTGCTGCGCAACATCGGCTCCGAGACCGAGTCGACTACAGTGCGCACGACCCTCGCGCAGCTGCAGCTCGCGGCGAACTCCTACGTCGCTCCCGCGAAGCGCGAGGCGTCGCGCCAGCGCGTCGCCGACGGTCTGTGGGAGCTCGCGCAGGCAGCCGAGGCCGGCAGCGACAGCCAGTTGCAGTTCGTCACGGCGTTCGCGTCGGCGGCATCCACGCCGGCCCACGCCGAGACGGTGAAGGCCCTACGCGGCGGCTCGACGACCCTTGCGGGTCTCGAGATCGACACCGACCTGTCGTGGCAGTTGCTCGTGTCGCTCGCCGCGTCGGGAGCGGTCACCGCCGCTGACATCGACGAGGCCCGCGCGGCGGACAACACCGCGAAGGGCGGCGAGTTCGCCGCGATGGCCAAGGCGTCGCTCCCCTCGCACGAGGCGAAGCAGGAGGCGTGGGACTCGCTCATCGCGCGCACCGACGCCCCCAACACCATCGTGCGCTCGACGGCTGCCGGATTCACCAACCCGGCCACGGTCGAGGTCCTCGCCGACTTCGTCGAGCCGTACTTCGAGATGCTGCTGCCCATCTGGGAGTCGCGCAGCTACCAGATCGCGCAGTACCTGATCGTGGGTCTGTACCCGGCAGCCCTCGCGAGCGCCGCTCTGCGGGACGCGACGCGCGGGTGGCTCGCCGAGCACAAGGATGCCGCCCCCGCGCTGCGCCGCCTCGTGAGCGAGAACCTCGCCGGTGTGGAGCGTGCTCTGGCCGTTCAGGAGCGCGACGCGGCGTAACGCCTGTCCTTGCCCTCGGATGCCTCCGCCCCCTCGGGAGCGGAGGCATCCGTCGTATCCAGGCCCCGCTGAGGAGCCGCTCGTTACGATGAAGGGGATGTCCCTTCTCGCCGAAGTCCCCGACCCGACTCCCTCTCCGTCCACGACCATCGACCCCGGCAACCTGACGAGCCTCGACACCTGGACCTGGATCGGGGCCCAGCTGCTCGGGTTCGGCGGTGTGCTGCTGCGCATCCTCGGGATCATCGTCGGCATCGCGATCGCCGCGTGGCTTCTGCGCGTCGTCATCCGACGCGTCGTCGACCGCATCGTGAACGGGGCGAAGAGCAAGGCGCGCGTCGACGACACGCAGGCGCTCGACCGTTCCCCGCTCAGCGCGGTCCGGCTCGTGCAGCGCACCCGTACTCTCGGCACGATCCTTCAGAACATCGTGAACGTCATCCTGGTGATCGTCGCGTTGGTGTGGATCGCGAGCATCGCCGCGCCCAACGCACTCGCTTCGCTCACTCTGCTCACGGCCGCCGTCGGTGCCGGGCTCGGTTTCGGAGCGCAGAACATCGTCAAGGACGTCCTCAACGGCATCTTCATCGTCGCGGAGGATCAGATCGGCATCGGCGACGTCGTCGACCTCGGGCTCGCGACGGGAATCGTCGAGTTCGTGAGCGTGCGCATCACCCACGTCCGCGACGTCAACGGCACCCTCTGGTACGTCCGCAACGGGGAGATCACGCGCATCGGCAACATGTCGCAAGGCTGGTCGCGCGTCATCATCGACCTCGCCGTACCGACGAACGCGGACATCGACGATGTCGAAGCGGCGATGCTGTCGGCGGCGAAGGCCATGGCCAAGGAGTCGAAGTGGCGCTCCCGCATCATCGAGCAGCCCGAGATCTGGGGATTGGAGTCCATCAGCGGCGATGCCCTCGTCATCCGTCTCGTGATGAAGACGAGGTCGAGCGCCAAGGACGACGTCGCCCGCGAACTGCGTGCCCGGCTGAAGCGCGCGATAGACGCGCTGGGAATCGCCCTCCCCCAGCTCAACTCGATCATGCTCACCGGTCCCGAGGGCGCGCAAAGCGTGCGGGGCGCGCATCCGCCGAAGACCAAGGAGACGCAGGTCGCCCCGGGTGCCGAGCGTCCGCGGTGGCGGCCGCGGGGCCGGAAGATCGATGTGTCCGAGACGGTGGAGGACCGGACAATCGACGCTCCGCCTCAGGTCAAGAAAAAGAAGGCCGTGCGGGACGACACCCCGACGGCGATCGTGAACCTCCCGGACGCGCCCGGTGCCGACCAGCCGAAACCGACCCCACCCGCGGTCCGCGCCGACGAGAAGGACACCCCGTGAGCGAGCCCGTCAGCTTCTACGACCAGGTCGGGGGGATGGACACCTTCCGTCGACTCGTCGATGCGTTCTATCGCGGCGTGGCCTCCGACGAGGTGCTCAAGCCGATGTATCCCGAGGAAGACCTCGGGCCTGCGGCCGAGCGGCTGACGCTCTTCCTCGCTCAGTACTGGGGCGGCCCGGCGACCTACGGCGAGACGCGTGGACATCCGCGCCTGCGCATGCGCCACATGCCGTTCCACGTGGATCCCGACGCCCGCGACAGGTGGCTGCGGCACATGCGCGCGGCCGTCGACGAGATCGCGCTGCCCCCGGCTTTCGAAGCCCCGCTCTGGGATTACCTCGAGCGTGCGGCCTACGCGATGGTCAACACCTTCGAGGCGCGCGGGATCGGTCCGCGGCAGAACGGCCGCCCCGACACGGGCCTCCCGGTCCGCGCGGCGGACTGAGCGACGCCAGGTCGTCCCCGACGTCAGAAGATGTCCCCGAACCCCGGGATCTCCACGTTCGACAGCTGCTCGCCGACGCCCGCCACGGCATCCTGAGCCCCACCGATCCACTCGCCGACACCGGCTCCCTCCGCGAGGGTGGTCAGATCGACTCCCTCGGCGAGCCCGGCGAAGTCGACGCCCATCTCTCCCGCCTGGGCGAGCAGAGGTGCGGCGACCGCGCTGACGACCGCCCCGCCGGCGACGGCCGCGAGCAGTCCCCCGACTCCCACGACGCCGGCGCCGATGAGTCCCCCTCGGCCGGCCTTGGCCAGCAGCCCCGACATCCGGCCGGGCCGAGCCGCCTCGGCGCGGGCTGCCGTGCGGGCGAGGTCTTCGGGAGCATCGGAGCGGGGCCGCTCGTGCGAGTCGAGATCGGCGTCCATCCGTGCCCGCACGTGCGCCCTCTGCTCGGGTGTCAAGCGGGCGAAGGCCTCGCGGTGCATCTGCTCGATGCGGTCGGGGTCTGCTGTGCGCAGGAGATAGTCGTAGCGGGCGATCGCGTCGCGATCGTGGGCCGACAGGGTGTCCGCCGAGGCTCCGGGCGACGCGGGTCGGGCGGGCGCACCGGCTCCGTGCGGGGATCCCGCCGGCGGGGGCGCGTATCGGCTGGTCGTGCCGGCCGCGGGCGGCGTCGTCGTGGACGCATCCCCGCGCCGGTCGCCGGTGACGGCGTCTGCGGCGGAGCGCACCATGTCGCGCCAATCTCGGCTACCTCCGGTAGCAGGACGCGAACCAGCCCCGGACGACGACGCCTTGTCGACGGCCTTGGACGCGAGATCGAACAGACGGGAGAACGAGACCATTGGGGTACCTCTCGACGGGCAGCACGAGGCTGCGACGTCAAGGTCTCCTCCGCCGAAATCGGCCCGACGCACCCGGAGGCCAACGGTGACCTCGTGATGACGGATGCATCGCGATGGGAGTACTCCCCTTGCGTGACTCAGCGTAGGGGAGGCTCCTTTGCGTTGCCTGAATCAGCTGCCGGTCGCGCGTACGGCCGTCAGACCTGATCGCACCGGGCCGCGGACGAGCACGTGCCCCCGCGAGAGTGTGACGCGCGTCCACGCCCCGCTCGTGCGAACAGGTGCTTCTTCACCGCCGGCGATGAATCCGAGCGCGAATGCGGCGAAGGCCGTCCCGAGGGGCAGCCCGCCGAGCGCCTCATCGGGCTGCCCCCAGACCTGGGCCCGAATCACGCGGACGACGTCCTCCCCCGCGTCCGATGGAAGAGCGTCGGCGACGGCGGCGACCCCGTACTGGGCGCGGGATGCCAGAACGGCGGCGTCGATGGCATCCGCCTGCTCCCATCCGCTCCGCGGAGGCGAGATACCTGCCCACGCGGGTGAGGTCGCGGTCTCCGGCAGGATCACGGCAGACGCGTCATCGGGCGCGGGCAGCAGCGCGGATGCCTCGACGACCAGGTCGCATTCGAGCTCCGGGTCGATCGCCGAGACGCGCATCCCGAGCACCGTCGGGGTCGCGTCGAACAGGCCTCGCGGTGCGAGGGGAGCTGCGGTCGTGGCGAGGACGCCGGAGGCGGCGCGCAGACGCACCGTCCCGTCGCCGAGACGGATGGCCCGGGAGGCGAAGGTGAGCAGGTCGGCTGCCGCCTGCGGGTCGGGGAACAACAGGCGCGCGGACACCCGCCCTAAACTATCAAGTGGCGCGGGTTCGCTGCGCCGGAACGGGAGTCAGCGTGACCGACGCCAACGATCCGGTGGCATCCCTCCTCGCGGTGCTCGACCTCCGCGACGCCGGCGCCCGGACCACCGAAGACATCTTCACCGGCGTGTCGCAGGCCATGCCCACCGGGCGGGTCTACGGCGGACAGGTGCTCGCTCAGACGATCGTCGCCGCTTCACGCACCCTTCCCCCTGAGCGGACGGTGCACTCGATGCACGGCTATTTCCTGCGTCCCGGTGATCCGACGGACGGCATCACGTTCTCGGTCGACCGGATCCACGACGGCCGTTCCTTCTCGACGCGGAGGACGCAGGCGTTCCAGTCCGGGGTACCGATCTTCTCGATGATCGCCTCCTTCCAGGACGAGGACCCGGGTCTCGAGCACTTCGAGCCGATGCCCGATGGCATCCCGCGGCCCGAGGACGCGCCGGCCCTCGAGGTCGATGCGCTCCACCCGATCAGTCGACGAATCCTCTCGGAGAGTCCCGTCGACGTCCGGCACGTCACGTCGCCCCTGTACGGCTCGGTTGACGGACCGCAGGTGCCGCGGCAGGCGGTCTGGATGAAGCTCCGCCGTCCCATCACCGATGATCCTGCGGTTCACCGCGCCGCGCTGGCGTACCTCAGCGACCTCACGATCCAGGAGTCGATCATGCGCGCCCACGGTGTCGCGTGGAATGCGCCCGGTCTGAAGGTCGCGAGCCTCGACCACGCGATGTGGTGGCACCGTGCGGGCCGTGTCGACGACTGGCTCCTGTACGTGCAGGAATCGCCGAACGCCCGCGGCGGGCGCGGGCTGTCGACGGGGCGGATCTACACGAGAGACGGCGTGCTCCTCGCGAGCGTCGCGCAGGAGGTCATGGTGCGGGTGCCGCGCGACTGATTCCGGATGCCGAGACCCTGGCATCCGTTCTCTTCGTGCGGCTCGTCAGCTTCGCCCGGACCGCCGACGATACTCGATGGGATCGCCGATGTAGGGCGCCCAGGCGGAGCGCTCGTTCTCGGTCCACCGAATCGGACGACCGCTCGCGGTGTCGACGAGGACCGTGACGGCGGTCGCCCGGGCGTAGAGGACGGGCTCGGCGTCGCCCACCGGGCTGTAGACCTCGAAGCAGATATCGGCACTCGAGCCGCCCATCGCGCCGATCCACATGCGCACGTCCAACGGACGCTGGCTGTAGGGAACAGGACGCAGGTACTCGATCTCCTGCCGGGCGATGAGCGTGGCTCGGTCTCCCCCGCTCTCGAGGACGTCCATGTGGAACACCGCGGTCGGGAGGGGCTCGCCCTCGCCGTCGCTGAACCAGAACGCGCGCAAGCGCGCTTCCTCGAGCAGTTTGAGCATCGAGGTGTTGTTGACGTGCCCGAGAGCGTCGAGGTCGCCCCACCGGAGGTGGATCGGGACGTGCACCCGCGAGGGCCCGGCGGTGGCCGGACCCTCGTCGGGAGTGGTGTTCTCAGTCACGCGTGAGCTTGCGGTACGTCGAGCGCGAGGGGTTCGCCGCGTCAGCACCGAGGCGCTCGACTTTGTTCGCCTCGTAGGCTTCGAAGTTGCCCTCGAACCAGTGCCACTGGTCGGGGTGCTCTTCGGTGCCCTCGTACGCGAGGATGTGCGTCGCGATGCGGTCGAGGAACCACCGGTCGTGCGTGATGACCACGGCGCAACCGGGGAACTCGAGCAGAGCGTTCTCGAGCGAGCTGAGGGTCTCGACGTCGAGGTCGTTGGTCGGCTCGTCGAGGAGGAGGAGGTTGCCGCCCTCCTTGAGCGTCAGCGCGAGGTTCAGACGGTTGCGCTCGCCACCGGAGAGCACCCCGGCCTTCTTCTGCTGGTCGGGGCCTTTGAAGCCGAACTTCGACACGTAGGCGCGCGAGGGGATCTCGGTCTTGCCGACCGTGATGATGTCGAGCCCGTCGGACACGACCTCCCACAGCGTCTTCTCCGGGTCGATGTTCGAGCGCGACTGGTCGACGTAGCTGATCTTGACCGTCTCGCCGATCTTGAGCGTGCCGCCGTCGAGGGGCTCGAGCCCGACGATCGTCTTGAAGAGCGTCGTCTTGCCGACACCGTTCGGGCCGATCACGCCGACGATGCCGTTCGGGGGCAGGTTGAAGCTGAGGTTGCTGATCAGCGAGCGGTCGCCGAAGCTCTTCTCGAGCTTCTTGGCGTCGATGACGATGCTGCCCAGACGCGGACCCGCGGGGATCTGAATCTCGTCGAAGTCCAACTTGCGCGTGCGCTCCGCCTCGGCGGCCATCTCCTCGTAGCGGGCGAGGCGCGCCTTCGACTTGACCTGGCGTCCCTTGGCGTTGGAGCGGACCCACTCGAGCTCTTCCTTCAGGCGCTTCGCGAGCTTGGCGTCCTTCTTGCCCTGGACGTCGAGACGCTGGCCCTTCTTCTCGAGGTAGGTCGAGTAGTTGCCCTCGTAGGGGTAGAGGTGGCCGCGGTCGACCTCGGCGATCCACTCCGCGACGTTGTCGAGGAAGTAGCGGTCGTGGGTGATCGCGATGACGGCGCCCTTGTAGGCCTTCAGGTGCTGCTCGAGCCAGAGCACGCTCTCGGCGTCGAGGTGGTTGGTGGGCTCGTCGAGCAGCAAGAGGTCGGGCTTCTGAAGCAGCAGCTTCGCGAGGGCGACGCGACGGCGCTCACCACCCGAGAGCGGAACGACGCTGGCGTCGGCGGGCGGCGTGCGCAGAGCGTCCATCGCCTGCTCGAGCTGCGAGTCGAGGTCCCAGCCGTCTGCTGCGTCGATCTCTTCCTGCAGCGTGCCCATCTCGGCCAGCAGCGCGTCGAAATCGGCATCGGGGTCGGCCATGAGCGCCGAGATCTCGTTGAACCGGTCGAGCTTCGGCTTGATCGCGACACCGTCCTGGATGTTCTCCAGCACGGTCTTGCTGTCGTCGAGCTCGGGCTCCTGCATGAGGATCCCGACCGTGAAGCCCGGGCTCAGCCGCGCCTCTCCGTTGGAGGGGGTGTCGAGGCCGGCCATGATCTTGAGGATCGTGGACTTACCGGCACCGTTCGGCCCGACCATTCCGATCTTGGCACCCGGGAGGAACGACATCGTGACGTCGTCGAGGATCAGCTTGTCGCCCACGGCCTTGCGCGCGCGGACCATGGAGTAGATGTATTCCGCCATAACCCGTCCAGTCTATGGCCCGCGGGCGGCGTGACCGGGCCCGGGAGGTGCCAACGACGGGCCGCGCCCCGCGTCAGGCGGGCTCTGCGGGGTTTGTGGTCGAGCGCTCCGTCACCAGTCGATCGGCCGGGTCTGCCCGATCAGACAGCCGCCGGAGCTGAGTCCGGGGAGCACCGTGGTAACCGGTGCGCCGATGGAGGGGCCCACCTGACCGACGAGGCACTGGTCACCCCATCGCACCGAGAACTCGATGCTCTCGGCGGGGTTCCCGATCGTCGATTCATCCTCGGTGACCTGCATAGCTGCTTTGTCGAAGCCGGCCTGGGCGAGAGCATCGATGTACGCGCGGCCCGACACCGGCGTGGAACCCGCGGCGACAGTCGCGACGACCTGCGCGAAGTACGGCAGGTTGTCGGATGCCGAGCCTTCGGGGGCGAGAGTTGGCACCGGCGCGCTGGTAGGCGACGGTGCGACTGTCGCGGCCGGGGGCGCGGTGGTCACCGGGGCCGGAGCCGGCGCCGGAGAACCACTCGTGCATCCGCTCAGGGCCAGGAGCGCGACGAGTGCCACGGGAGCGAGCAGGCGACCAGCGGGACGAGACACGCGCTCGATTCTACGTACCCCGCCCGCCGAGCCTTCCCGCGGTTCCTCCCGCGCCGCCCGAACACCGGGTCAGAACGGTGTGGCGTCAGCCGACTCGAGCAGTGCCCGATCGCTTGCTTCCTCGTTTCTCGTCTCGGCGGACGTAGCCGGCTCATCGGCGTCCGCCGTGGTCGCCCACCCCTCCGACGGCGTAGAGGAAGGAGTCGCCGTCTCGGCCCTCACGGCGTCGCCGCGCGGTGTCCGCTCGAAGCGCGTCACGCCCCATCGGAGGTCGTGGCCGATCGCGTCGGCAGTGACGTCGGCACTGACACCGCGCTTGGTCTCGTTCTCCCATTCGCGGAGGCGCAATCGCCCCGTGACGACGACGCGTTCGCCCTTGCGGACGGAGGCGAGGGTGTTCTTCCCCAGGTCTCCGAAGACCGAGATGGCGTAGTAGCTCGTGTGCCCGTCGACCCATTGGCTTCGCTCGCGGTCGAACCGGCGTTCGCTGACGGCAAGTCGGAAAGCGGCGATCGCGTCGCCGCCGCGGGTGGTGCGTTCCTCCGGGTCGCCGACGATGTTGCCGACGAGGGTGATGTGGTCGCTCATGGTGAAGTCCTTTCCTCGGGGTGTGCGCTCCGGCATCCGTGTGCCCGACGGATACCGGAGCGAGGCCCACACTGCCCGGGACGTCGCGGGCGCCGAGAAGGGAAACGAGTGATCAGTGGAGGATTCTCCAAGGTCGAACGATGGGGAGGAGGGGCCGGAAGATGTGCCGAGCTCAATGTCGGAGGGTGGTCGTACATTCGCGGCATGAGTACCGCACTGTGGAACGACCTCGCCCCGGCCCCGCGCCCGGTCGGGTGGGGCGCAGCCACCCATGTCGCCGCCGGCCTGTGGCGGATCGCGGATCCTCGGGGCGTCGTGGTCGGGCATGTCCGTGCCACCGCGTCCGATCGTGGCTGGCGGTACGCCGCCGAGCGCTTTCACGCGGCCTCGGGCGCGTTTCGCCGACTCGGCGAGTTCTGGTCGGCCGCCGAGGCCCTCGAATGTCTGAGGTACGCGCGGTGATCGCCGCTCAGCGCCGGGTCTTTCGGCTCAGACGACGGCGGAGAGCTCGCCGAGCCGCGCTGTCCGGCCCTCGCCGCGCACGTCGACCCACGCCGCCGCCAGCATGTCGACAGCACGTTCGAGGGTCGCGGGCGGGGCGGTGAAGGGCATGCGGAGCTGTCGGTCGTGACCCCCCTCGGTCGCGAAGCGCGACCCGGCCGAGAGGAACAGACCGCGCGAACGCGCGTTCATCACGAGAGGGGTGCTGACCGGCTGGCCGATACCCAGCCACAAAGACACACCTCCGTCGGGTTTCGGGATGTCCCAGTCGTCGAAAGTCGACCGCAACGTCGTGACGAGTGCGTTCCGGCCGGCGCGGAGGAGGGCGCCCCGCTGGGCGGCGATCTCGTCGAGGCGCGGCAGAAGGCGCGTCGCCACAGCCTGCTCCAACTCGGGCGTCCCGAGATCATGGACGGGCCGCCCACTCGCGAGTCGACGGACGATGTCGGCTTCCGCGCGAACCCAGCCCACGCGGAGGCCACCCCACACGGTCTTGCCCAGCGAGCCGATGCGGATGACGAGGTCCGACTCGGGAAAACGCGTTCCGCTCCCCCGGCGGTCGATGTTCAGTTCGGCGGTCGTCTCATCGAGGACCAAGAAGGTCCCGGTCGCCTCGGCCCCCGCGACGAACGCCGACACTTCCCCGGGCGACATCGTGCGCCCCGTCGGGTTCTGGAAGTCGGGCATCAGGTACGCCAATGAGGGAAGTGTTCTCGCGAAGGTCTGCGCTGCCCGGTCGAGGTCCCAGCCTGTCCTCGCCGAGACCGGCACGCCGACGAGCCGCGCGCCGATGTAGCGGAAGGCTTCGGCGGCGTGGGGATACGTCGGCGTCTCGATGAGCACGCGGTCGGCCCGATTCAGCAGCACAGACGCCACGAGGTGGATGGCACTCTGCGCCCCGGTCGTGACGAGGATCTGATCGGCCGCGGTGGGAATGCCACGCTCGCTGTACCGGGCGGCGATGGCTTGCCGCAGCTCCATCGACCCGATGACGTCGTATCCGGAACGGGCGACGAGCGCGCTGGCATCCTGAAGGACCTCGGCTATGACCGCGGGAAGACCCGGCCACGCCGCGGGACTCGCCTGTTGCAAGTCGATCGCATCCGTGTCCGCCGGCAGCCCGCCGGGATCGTTCCTCGGCAGAGGACGCGTGATGCTGCCGCTACCGCGAAGACTCTCGATGTGGCCGGTGTCGCGCAGGCTCCGGTACGCGGCGGCCACCGTGGTCCGGCTCAGTGCCAGCGCGGCCGCGAGCTCGCGCTCCGCGGGCAGGGCCGTGCGCGGCGCGATGCGATTGTCGAGACACAGCAGTCGCACCGCGTCGGCCAGCGCCTCGTAGGCGGGGCCTCGACCACGCCAGCCACCCAACGCCTCCGCGAGCGCCCGCGCCGAGATTCGAGAGTCCATCAGGCCACAGTAGGGGAATTGGCCTCTCGAGAGAAAGCCAATCCGGTGATTGGATCCTCTTATGCCCGAACGCATCCTTCGTCTCCTGATCGGCCTGATCGCCTACGGCTTCGGCTGTGCGCTCACCGTGGCCGCCGGTCTCGGGGTCGACCCGTGGACCGTCTTCGCGGAGGGGCTGGCGCGCGTGAGCGGTATCGGTGTCGGGTGGATCACCAACATCGTGGGGCTCGGCGTCCTCCTGCTCTGGATCCCCCTCCGGCAGAAGCCCGGCGTCGGCACCGTCGCCAACATCCTGCTGGTCGGCACGAGCATGCAGGTGGCCCTCGGCTTCCTTCCGCACCCCGATGCGTGGTGGCTTCAGGCGCTCATGCTCGTCGCCGGAGTCGTCGTCGTGGCCGCGGCATCCGGTCTCTACATCGGCGCCCGCTTCGGGCCCGGTCCGCGCGACGGACTTATGACCGGCCTGCATGCGCGGTTCGGATGGCCGATCTGGGCGTGCCGCCTGGGCGTCGAGGGAACCGTTCTGGTGCTCGGCTGGTTCCTGGGTGGAACCGTCGGTATCGGAACGGTGGTCTTCGCTCTCGGGATCGGACCCCTGGTGCACCTCGCTCTGCCGCTGCTGGCGACTCGCGAGAGGGTCTCGGCACCGGCGCACGCATGACGCCGCTTCCGCACCGCGCGTGGCCGAAGGAACACCGACGCGCGGTGCGGACGCGTCAGTGCTCCCGGAACTCGGGGCGGTCGCTGCCGGGCTTCAGGTGCGCGTGGAGAGCGTTCTTCGCGATCTCCATCGTGGGGTACACCCCGAGCGGCTCGTCCTTGCCCGCCATGTGCACGCCGTACCCGTCGGCATCCTTCTGGATCTTGCCGACCACGCCGACCGGACCGTAGGCGACCCAGATTCGTCGCGTCACCGTTTCAGACATGAGTGCTCCTTTGCTCTCGATGGCGGCAGGCTACCTCCGTCTGGGCGACGGAGCCAGGGGGTCGACGCGCGCGGTGTGACGTCGGTCGAGCGCGGCGATATCCTGGTCGACGACCCCCAGTAGCTCAGTGGATAGAGCAGCGGCCTTCTAATCCGCCGGTCACACGTTCGAATCGTGTCTGGGGGACACGGCTTCGGTGTCGGACCCCCTCACTAGACTGGAGGGATGGTAGGCGCCTCCACGAATGACCGGCTCGTCTGGATCGACTGCGAGATGACGGGCCTCGACCTCGCGGTCGACGAGCTGGTCGAGATCGCCGTCGTCGTCACCGACTTCGAACTCAACGTGCTCGACCCGGGCTTCCACATCGTGATCAAGCCCGACGCCTCGGCGATGGCGAACATGGGCGATTTCGTGACGGAGATGCACCGCTCCTCGGGCCTCCTCGACGAGATCCCGAACGGCGTGAGCCTCGCGGATGCCGAGTTCCAGGCGCTCGAGTACATTCAGCGCTTCGCGCCGGTCGAGGGTAAAGCGCCTCTCGCGGGCAACACGATCGGTACCGACCGGATGTTCCTGGCGAAGTACATGCCTCGCGTGGACCGGTGGCTGCACTACCGCAACGTCGATGTCTCGAGCATCAAAGAGCTCTCGCGTCGGTGGTACCCGCGCGCCTACATCCATGCTCCCGCGAAGAACGGGGGGCACCGCGCCCTCGCGGACATCCTCGAATCCATCCGCGAACTCGCCTACTACCGCGAGGCGGTGTTCGTTGCGCAGCCGGGGCCGACGAGCGACGAGGCGAAGGCTGTCGCGGCATCGGCCGTGTCGTCGTTCGCTCACAACGTATGACATAATTGTTCAGTTGTCCGCTGCGGCGGACACATGGTGGCTATAGCTCAGTTGGTAGAGCACCGCGTTGTGGTCGCGGGGGCCGCGGGTTCAAGTCCCGTTAGCCACCCCACTCCCCCGAAGGCCCGTCGAAGACATCTCGACGGGCCTTCGGCTTTCGGAAAGCGTCGATCGCATCGACCGTAGAATCGACGGAGCAGCCGACCTCCCAGGAGACGACATGAGCGATGACGCGGACACCGGCGTCGCTCTCGATCTGGACGCCGAACAGTTCGAGGCGCTGGTCATCGACGAACTCGACCGTCTCCCCGATGACATGGTCGACGGCTTGGACAACGTCATCTTCGTCGTCGAGGATCGGCCGGAGGACGGCTCACTCGATCTCCTCGGGCTCTACGACGGCTGGGCGCTCACGGAGCGCGATCGCTATGGCGTCGGTGAACTCCCCGACCGGATCATCCTCTACCGCGAGCCGCACCTCGCCGCGTGCGCCGATGAGGAGGAACTGCGCGACGAGATCCACACCACGCTGGTGCACGAGATCGCTCACTTCTACGGGATCGACGACGCGCGTCTCCACGAGTTGGGATGGGCCTGATGCCCGCCATCGCCATCCCGGATGTCGACACTGTCAACGAAACCGACCTGACCGCTGTCCCGCCCTCCTCGTGGCAGACAGTGGTGTGGAACGACCCGGTGAACCTCATGAGCTACGTCAGCCACGTGTTCCGAACCTACTTCGGCTTCGACGCCGCGACCGCTGAGCGCCTGATGCTCGCCGTTCACCACGACGGTCACGCCGTCGTCGCCCGCGGCCCCCGCGAGGTCATGGAAGCGCACACCCACGCGATGCACGACTACGGACTCTGGGCGACCGTTCGAAAGGAACCCGTGTGACGGACAAGATCGTCGTGCTCGAGATCAGTGGTCTCGAGGCTTTGCACCTGGCCGGGATCGTCGGTCAGTTCCGTGACGTCGTGACCGACACCCGCCGTGGCGATGACCCGGCCGTCGCTCGCCTCCTCCCCGACGCGTACCCGGACGATGACGACGCGACGCAGGAGTTCCGCCGACTCACCGGCGACGATCTGCTCACCCGACGCGTGGCCGACGCGGAGACCGTGCTGCGCACCCTGGGCATGGACGGGGGCGATGCGGCATCCGATGGGGATCCGGATGCCACCCTCACGGTCGCCCTCGGAGAGGAAGAGGCCCTGTCGTGGATGCGCACGCTCTCCGCCGTCCGCCTCGTCATGGCCACACGTCTCGGCATCCAGAACGAGGATGATCACCAGCCGGACGACCCGCGATTCGGCATCTACGACTGGATCGGGTATCGGCTCGACGGGCTCGTCACCGCGCTCGATCGGCGCTGAGCCCGAGCTCCCCCGGAGAGCTGGCAGAGTTCGCTGAGGGATCGGTGCCCGGCGCGTCCCTCAGGGCACGCGAACGAACAGGGTCGCGAGCGACACCGGGTTGTTCCTTTCGAGGTGCTCGTCTTCCTGAGCAGCCCAGCGCTCCCAATGGGGACGATAGGTGTCACCGTCGCGATCGAGGGCGCGGTGTTTCCGCGAGAACGATGGCGCGTCGACCCAGACGGCCACGTCCGCGAGACGTGCTGTCGCGGGCGTCAATGCTCCGGCGCCCTCGACGATGAGCGGCAGGGACGGGTCGACAGCCTGAGCCTCGGCGCGTTCGCTGGCGTCCCAATCCCAGCGCCGCCACACGCCGACGAGACCTTTCGCGTGCGGCGTGAGGATCTTCTCGCAGGCATATGCCGATCCCTCGGCGAGTCCGTCCCACCCGGGATACACGTTGTCCAACGTTACGAGCTGTACGCGGCCCCGGAGCGGCCATGCGGCGACGAGACGGCGCGCGAGCGAACTCTTGCCCGCACCGCTCCGCCCGTCCACGATCACCACGGGGTTCGCGGCGCCGATCGCACGGACACGCTCGACGACCGCCGCCGTCGCCGCGGCGAGAGCGTCGTCGACCTCGTCCGCGCTACTTCTTGAGGGCGCGGATGACACGGCTGAGCGCGCGACCGGCGACCCACACGAACGGGACGGCCACCGCGAGCAGCGAGACGATGTTCGGGTCGAACCGCAGGTCATCGCCACGACGGATGTAGGCGCCGAGCGGAAGGGTGTAGCCGCCACCACCGCCCCCGCCGTTGCCCTGCTCATCCGAACCCCCGCCGAAACCGGCCCAGGTCAGCGCGACCGGGACGATGCGCACGCCGTCGACGTCCTGCTGCTCGCCGTAGGCGGCCGTGACGCCGAAGGTGGTGGACTGCTTGCCGAGTTCCAATGCGATGTTGGGCATGCCCCCACCGTACCCGCCGAGTATCGTCTCGCCCAGGGTGTTGCGCCCCCGGGTGGAGCCTGTCAGTGATCGTAGGAGGGGCGCGGGTTGGTCGGGAGAGCGCCCCCTCCCCGCGTCGGACCGAGCAGCGATCCCCGGGTCACGGCTCCCCGCCCGAATCGAGCGACGGCGCTGTCGAGAGCGCCCTCGACCCGACGCCATTCCGCGTCGTCGTCCCAGAGGGTCGCGGCCATCGCCGCCGGAGCCAGCTTCTCGCCGCGGACCCCCACGAGACGCACCGCTTGTCGACGGTCGATCGCGTCGAACAACTCGATCGCCGCGTCGCCGATGCGCTGGCCGACAGAGGTCGCTTCCGGAAGGGTGCGCGAGCGGCTGAGCGTGGTGAAGTCGCTGAAACGCACCTTGATGGCGACCGTCGCGGCCTCGTACTGCTGAGCGCGGAGCCGCGCGCCCACGCGATCCGCGAGGCGGCGCAGCTCGACGTGGAGAGTGGGCGTGTCGGTGATGTCGGTGTGGAACGTCTCTTCGTGCCCGATGCTCTTCTCCGTGCGCCCGGTGTGCACCTCCCGCGCGTCGATCCCCCGCGACAGATGCCACACCCGCTCGGCCATCGCCGGGCCCAGCGCCTGTTCGAGAACGGATCGCGGCGCGTCGAGAATGTCGGACACGAGACGGATGCCACGGGCCTCGAGCGCTTCTGCGGCCTTCGGCCCGACGCCCCACAGGGCGCGCACCGAGCGAGGGCGCAGGAAGGACTCGGTGTCCGCCGCGGCCACCACGAGGAGGCCGTCGGGCTTGGAGATCGTCGAGGCCATCTTCGCCACGTGCTTGGTCGCCGCCACACCGATGCTGCACGTCAGCCCGGTCTCGGCCTGGACGCGGGTGCGGAGATCCCGTGCGATTCGTCCGGGACTCCCCCACAGGCGACGCGCCCCGCGCACGTCGAGGAAGGCCTCATCGATCGACAGCGGCTCGACGAGCGGTGTGACGTCGTGGAAGATCGCCATGACCTGCCGCGACATCTCGGTGTAGCGCTGGTACGGCGGGTTCACGACGATCGCGGTCGGGCAGAGTCTCAGGGCGATCGCGACGGGCATCGCGGACTTCACGCCATAGCGACGGGCTTCGTAGGATGCGCTCGACACCACGCCACGCCCCTCGGAGCCGCCGATGATCAGGGGTTTTCCGGCAAGCGACGGATCGTCGAGGACGGCGACCGAGGCGAAGAACGCATCCATATCGACGTGCAGGATCCCCGTCCCGCTGTCGTCGGCGTCGGGGCGCGAGACGATGCGTCCGGTGCCGTCCCCTCGTCCCATGCCTCCATTGTCCCTCGGACCTCCGACATCGGGCCGGTGGCACGGTGAGACGACGGATGCCACGACCCCGAGCCGCGTGAGGCGGCCGGGGTCGTGGCATCCGGTGCGCGACTACTGCGCGGCGGCGCGCTCCAGGACGAGCTCGCGGACGCGCGCGGCGTCGGCCTGACCCTTCATCGCCTTCATGACCGCGCCGATCACGGCGCCGGCGGCCTGGACCTTGCCGTCGCGGATCTTCGCCAGCACGTCGGGCTGAGCCGCCAGGGCCTCATCGATCGCGGCGATGAGCGCCCCGTCGTCGGACACGACCGCAAGCCCTCGCGCGTCGACGACCTCTTGCGGGGTGCCTTCGCCCGCGATGACGCCCTCGAGCACCTGGCGCGCGAGCTTGTCGGTGAGGGTGCCGGCGTCGATCAGCTTCTGCAGCGCGGCGACGTTCTCCGGCGAGACGAGGTCCGCCGCATCGCGCTCCTGCGCGTTCGCGACGCGGGTGATCTCACCCGTCCACCACTTGCGGGCCGAGGCGGGCGCAGCGCCCGCGGCGATCGTGTCGGCGACCGCGTCGAGCAGGCCGCCGTTGGCGACGTCCTGGAACTCGAGGTCGGTGAAGCCCCACTCGGCCTTGAGCCGGCGGCGACGCGCAGCAGGGGGCTCGGGAAGGGCAGCGCGCAGTTCCTCGATCAGCTCGGGAGCGGGCACGACCGGCAGCAGGTCGGGCTCGGGGAAGTAGCGGTAGTCGTCGGCATCCGACTTCGGACGCCCCGGAGAGGTGCGCCCGGTGTCTTCGTGCCAGTGACGCGTCTCCTGCGTGATCGTGCCGCCCTTGGCCAGGATCGCGGCCTGGCGCTGGATCTCGTAGCGCACCGCGCGCTCCACCGAGCGCATCGAGTTGACGTTCTTCGTCTCGGTGCGGGTGCCCAGCTTCTCCTGGCCGCGGGGGCGCAGCGAGACGTTCGCATCGCAGCGGAGGTTGCCGCGCTCGAGCTTGGCCTCCGAGATTCCGAGACCGCGAACGATGTCGCGGATCGTCGCGACGTACGCCTTCGCGAGGGCCGGAGCCGAGTGCTCCGCGCCGAAGATCGGCTTCGTGACGATCTCGACCAGCGGCACGCCGGCGCGGTTGTAGTCGACGAGTGAGTACTCGGCGCCCTGGATGCGACCGGTCGCGCCGCCCATGTGCGTGAGCTTGCCCGCGTCTTCCTCCATGTGCGCGCGCTCGATCGGCACGGTCACGATCGTGCCGTCCTCGAGTTCGACCTCGACCGAGCCCTCGAACGCGATCGGCTCGTCGTACTGCGAGATCTGGTAGTTCTTGCCGAGGTCGGGGTAGAAGTAGTTTTTGCGTGCAAAACGGCTCGACGGCGCGATCGAGCAGCCGAGGGCGAGCCCCAGGCTGATCGACGAGCGGATCGCCTCGGCGTTCACCACCGGCAGCGCGCCGGGAAGACCCATGTCGACCGGGGCGACGAGCGTGTTGGGCTCGGCGCCATGGTTGGCCTCGTTGGCCGGGTTCGGAGCGGCCGAGAACATCTTGGTCGCGGTGTTCAGCTCGACGTGCACCTCGAAGCCGAGGACAGGCTCGAACAGCTCGAGCGCCTCGTCGAAGTCCATGAGTGCGTCTTTCGCCATCAGAGCGACGCTCCGTTCGTGAGAGAGGGGGCACGGTCCAGGAGAGGGCCGCCCCACTGGTCGACGAGGAGCGCTTCGAGCGCCGCGCCGACGCGGTACAGACGGGCGTCTTCACGCGCGGGGGCGAGGAATTGGATGCCGACGGGCAGGCCGTCTTCTTCGGCAAGGCCGCTCGGGATCGAAATGCCCGGGACACCGGCGAGGTTCGCGGGGATCGTGGTGATGTCGTTGAGGTACATCTGCAGCGGGTCGTCGATCTTCTCGCCTAGGCGGAACGCCGTGGTCGGCGCGGACGGCGTCGCGATGACGTCGACCTGCGCGAATGCGGCGTCGAAGTCCTGCTGGATGAGCGTGCGCACCTTCTGGGCGCTGCCGTAGTAGGCGTCGTAGTACCCCGCCGACAGGGCGTAGGTGCCGAGGATGATGCGGCGCTTGACCTCGGGACCGAAGCCTGCGTCGCGCGTTGCGGCCATGACGTTCTCGACGGTGGCGGCACCCTGCGGGTTCACGCGCAGGCCGAAGCGCACCGAGTCGAACTTCGCCAGGTTGCTCGAAGCCTCGGCGGGCAGGATCAGGTAGTACGCGGCGACGCCGTACTCGAAGTGCGGGGCGCTGATCTCGACGATCTCGGCTCCCTGCGCCTGCATCGCCGCCAGCGACGCGCGGAACGAGTCCGACACGCCCTTCTGGAAGCCGCGGTCGTCGAGCTCGCGGATCACGCCGACCTTGAGGCCCTTCAGCACCTCGCCCGTCGCTCCTTCTCGGGCTGCCGCGGCGAACGAGGGCCACGCGTCGGTAAGAGAGGTCGAGTCGTTTTGGTCGTGACCGCCGATGACATCGTGCAGGAGCCCCGCGTCGAGCACGGTGCGAGTGACCGGACCGACCTGGTCGAGGCTCGATGCCAGGGCGATCGCGCCGTAACGGCTCACTCCCCCGTAGGTCGGCTTCACACCGACCGTGCCCGTGACGTGCGCCGGCTGGCGGATTGAGCCGCCGGTGTCGGAGCCGAGGGCCAGGGGCGCCTCGAACGCGGCGACCGCCGCAGCGGAGCCACCGCCCGAGCCGCCGGGGATGCGGTCGAGGTCCCACGGGTTGCGGGTCGGGCCGTAGGCCGAGAACTCGGTCGAGGAGCCCATCGCGAACTCGTCCATGTTGGTCTTGCCGAGCGGCACGAGACCCGCGGCGCGGGAGCGTGCGACGACGGTGGCGTCGTACGGCGACATGTACCCCTCGAGGATCTTCGATCCGCTGGTCGAGGGCATGTCGGTCGTGACGAGGACGTCCTTGACCGCGAGCGGCACGCCGGCGAGCTCGTGCAACTGTTCGCCCGCCGCGCGGCGGCGGTCGATGTCGGCCGCGACCTCGAGGGCGTGGTCGCTCACGTGCAGGAAGGCGTGGACGTCGCCGTCGACCGCGGCGATGCGGTCGAGGTGGGCCTGCGTGGCCTCGACGCTCGACACCTCCGACGACGAGAGCTTGGCGGCCAGCTCGGCCGCGGTCAGACGCGTGAGGTCGCTCATCGGTCCTGCTCCTTCGTCGCGTCGGAGATGCGGACGTCGGCAGTCGCGGTCGCCATCGTGGACATCACTGTTCCTCCCCCAGGATCGCGGTGACCCGGAACCGGCCGTCGGCCTGGTCGGGAGCGTTCTGCAACACCTGCTCGCGCGTGAGCGGTTGCTGCACGACGTCGGGGCGGAAGACGTTCTCGAGCGGGATCGGGTGGCTCGTCGCGACGACCTCGGGGGTCGCCACCTCGGACACCTTCGCGATGTTGTCGACGATGGCATCCAGCTG
>Ga0308171_1001463_pt1 | contig 31406 bp, 30 predicted proteins | sample PhyGR1_FD_202135 | JGI IMG/M metagenome (GOLD analysis project Ga0308171, IMG submission 202135) | Phyllosphere microbial communities from UC Gill Tract Community Farm, Albany, California, United States - DLSLSG.R1 | ecosystem: Host-associated > Plants > Phyllosphere > Unclassified | place: USA...
GACGCATTCAAGGATACGAGTTGCGGTTGCAACGCATTGTACGTCACTTCATAACCGAAGTAGACGACAGCAATCGGGATTAACGCCCCGAGGACACCCATCAACAGTCCTTCGATGAAGAACGGAGCACGGATGAAGCCGTTTTTTGCACCGACGAGGCGCATGATTTCAATCTCACGGCGACGTGAGAAAATCGTAACCTTGATCGTATTCGAAATGAGGAACATCGCCATGAATGTCAAACCGACAATCAGGATGATACCGCCGATCCGAACCCCTTCAAGGAAGTTAAACATCTTCTCAACATAATCTTCGCCATATTCGACACTATCTATATTTTCCATTTTTTTGACTGTATTTGCAATAGTTTCTGTCTCATTTGGTGAAGTTGCCTTGACGATATACCGGTCGTGGAGCGGATTATCCTTCTCAACCGACTGGTAGGCTTGCGATCCTTCGCCAAGCTGTTCCTTGAAGCGGTCCAGTTCTTCTTCTTTTGAGCTGTAACGAACAGATTCAACACCCGGCATCTGTTCTAGTTTTTTTCCAACTGCATCGATTTTTGCCTGATCGGACTCTCGTTCGACGAACACCTGGATTTCGACGTCTTTTTCGACGTTATCGGAAATCTTGTTGACGTTGAACATGACCATGGCAAAAATACCAACGAGTAATAAGGTCACGGTAACGGCACTGACGGAAGCGAATGTCATCCAGCCGTTTCGGACGAGACCTTTTGCCCCTTCCCGTAAATGACGGAATCCATTAAACTTCATAGCCGTACATTCCTTTCTCTTCGTCTCGGACGATTTTTCCACCGTCAATCGCAAGGACGCGATGACGCATCTTATTGACGATATCTCGGTTGTGTGTCGCCATTACGACCGTTGTCCCACGGCGATAAATCTCTTCAAACACTTCCATGATCTCCCATGCTGTATCCGGGTCGAGGTTTCCGGTCGGCTCATCGGCGATGACGAGTGACGGACGATTGACAATGGCTCTCGCAATCGAGATTCGTTGCTGTTCTCCACCGGATAATTCATCAGGATAGTTCCGTTCCTTGTGCTTCAGTTTTACGAGTTCGAGTACTTCAAGTACTTTCTTGCGGATCTGAGATTTGTCTTCACCGACAACTTCAAGGGCGAACGCGACGTTTTCATAAACCGTCAAGGACGGGAGTAGTTTAAAGTCTTGGAAGATGACGCCGATTTGGCGACGAAGTTCGGGGATTTGGCGGTTTTTTAACTTACCTACTTCAATTCCTTTAAATAAAAACGAACCGCTGGTCGGTCGTTCTTCACGATACATCATTTTCATGAATGTCGATTTTCCGGCTCCGGATGGACCAACGATATAGACGAATTCGCCTTGGTTGATCGTCAAATTGACTTCACGAAGTGCCGTGACACCGTTCGGATAAATCTTGCTTACTTGTTGCATCTTGATCACTTGCTTCACATCCTTACTTGATTACTGATGGTGATCAGATAGGTCTTAGCGCCTACCGAACCCCATTATAACAGGCAATAATTTTTAAGCACATTACAATCAAATGTCATTTCCGGCGGATTTACATAAAAAAAGGGAGCCGGACAACAAACATTTGTCATGTTCGTCATCTCTAGCCCCATACTATCACATATTTATTTTTTGTCAGCTAACCAGTCTGCCACCGCGACGATTTCTTTATCGTCTTTTAAGACGCCGGCCGGCATTTGACCTTTACCGTTTTTGATGATTTTTTGAATTTCTTCTGATGAGTACTTCGCGCCGACTTTCGTTAAGTTCGGTCCGACGTTCCCTTCAAGGTTTTTCCCGTGGCATGTCGCACAGTTGTTGGCAAAGATTTTTTCAGCGTCGACGGCTGTATTTGTTTTTGACGAATCATCGCTCATCGTCGATTCGTCCTTTGATGTATCCGATGAACTGGAATCATCACTGCCACATGCACCGAGTACAAGTGTCGCACCGAGTCCGGCTGCGAGTAAAAGGTTTTTCAGTTTCATTCTTATTCCCCCTTAGTTAAGTACAAAACGACATCGTTATCTACTAGAGTATAACCGTTATCCGTACTTTCTAAGCGTGATTTCACAAAAACTTCACTCTTTTCGAACGGTTACGGCACATTCCGGTACCGTTTGTCGTCCGAGAAACCGAGCCCGAGCACTTCATGGGCCTCGCTGACGACCAGAAAAGCGTTCGGGTCGATATGTTTGACGATTTCCTTCAACGTCGTGATTTCCCCCTGGCGGACGACGACCATCAGCATCGGTTTCCGTGTCCGGGTAAAGGCACCTGCAGCTTCGATTTCCGTCGCTCCCCGGTCGAGCGTCTGGAAAATCTCTTTAACCAGCGCTTCCCGTTGATCGGAGATGATGTATGCCAATTTGTCGTTCGTGATCCCGAGCTGGACGACATCAATCATCTTGATTGTAATGAATAAGGCGACGAGGGCATACAAGCCGATTTCCAGCGAAAAGATGATTGCGGCACTGATGACGATCGTCCCGTCGAGCAACGCGATACAGAAATGGAGCGGGATTTTCGTAAAGCGATGCAGAATCTGAGCAATCAGATCCATCCCGCCGGTCGAGGCACGGGCTTTAAAGATCAGACCGAGACCGATCCCGACACCGGCTCCGCCGAAGATCGCAGCAAGCATCGGATTCATCGTCGCTGCCGGCACCTCGAACCGTTCATAAACCAAGATGACGACCGGTAAAAAGATTGAGCCGACGAGTGATTTGACGCCGAAGCCCATCCCGAGGATCATCCAGCCGATTGCAAGCAACACGATATTGGCAATCAGCTGAAACAAGCCCGGTGAAATTCCGAACAGATCGTTCAAGACAATCGACAGACCGCTGACGCCTCCGGAGGCCAACTGGTTCGGTGCCAAAAATAAACTGAAGGCACTGGCGACAAAGACGGAGCCGAGTAATAAATAAACATAGTCGCGGACGACTTCCTGACGTGTTGATGTCATAACGTTACATTTCCCCTTATATAAGTTCTACAACCCGTTTTTCATTTTAGCGGAAAAACAGAGGAGCGACTAGAAGGGCTGAGCAACTCGCAGTGGTTCTCTTATACCGCACTAAAGGGTTTCGAGTACCGGACTATCCCGGTGACTCCTTTTAACGCCTGCCGTTCAAGCGGCATGACCAGAAAGACGTCCGTCGGGACCGGAAACGGGGCTTCGATGCCGTAATCGACGGCCCGCTCGAACCCGAACTGCGGATAATAACTGTCATGACCGAGGACGACGATATGCGATTCACCGGCTTCCCGCGCATCTTCAATCACTTGACGGATCAGTTCCGAGCCGATGCCTTTACGTTGCCAGTGTGGTTTGACACCGACCGGGGCTAACGCAAGCGACGGAATGTCTTCGATGTAAATCCGGCTCAGTAAGACATGACCGACGATCTCTCCTTTATCGGTGACGGCGACGCGGCTGTAGTGCGGCAGCGACTCCTCCTCTTCCCGCAACGCTTCGACGAGATCGGCTTCCGTGCGTTGACCAAAGGCGGCTTGATGAACAAGCCGGATTCCGGCCGCATCCTTGAATATTTCTGTACGAATCTGCATCTGTTTCGCTCCTTCAGTTGAATTGGTAGAAAAAAACCGCCGACACAAAGGCCGACGGGATATCCACTTACATATTCATTAAGCGCAGGTACGCATCGATGAAGCCCATGATGTCCCCATCCATCGCGCCTTGCGTATTCCCGACTTCGTAGTTCGTCCGGTGATCCTTGACCATGCTGTATGGGTGGAAGACGTATGAACGAATCTGACTGCCCCAGGCGATATCTGATTTTTCGCCACGGATTTCGTCGAGTTTCTTTTGTTTTTCTTCGATTTCACGTTGATAAAGTTTTGCTTTCAACATCTTCATTGCCGCTTCACGGTTCTTGATTTGCGACCGTTCCTGCTGACATGACACGACGACACCTGTCGGAACGTGCGTAATCCGAACAGCAGAGTCCGTCGTATTGATGTGCTGTCCACCGGCACCGGATGCCCGGTACGTATCGACACGCAAGTCTTCCGTGCGGATATCGATATCGATATCATCGTTGAATTCCGGCATGACGTCACACGACACGAACGACGTATGGCGACGGCCTGACGAGTCGAACGGAGAAATCCGCACGAGACGGTGAATCCCTTTTTCCGCTTTCAAATACCCATAGGCGTTGTGCCCCTGGATCCGGAGCGTGACCGATTTCACACCGGCTTCGTCACCCGGCTGATAGTCCATTGTTTCGACTTTCCAGCCCTGCTTGTCGCAGAAACGTTGGTACATCCGCAACAACATCGATGCCCAGTCCTGTGACTCGGTTCCGCCGGCGCCCGGGTGCAATTCGAGAATCGCGTTGTTCGCATCGTATTCGCCGTTCAACAGGATTTGCAGTTCGAACTCATCAAATTTCTTTTTGATGTCGCCGAGTTCCGACTCCAGTTCTTCCTGGAGTTCAACGTCCGGCTCTTCTTTAATCAATTCGTACGTCAAGACGATGTTTTCGTGACCGTCCGCGAGGTGCTGGTATTTATCGACCATCGCTTTCAGACCGTTTGATTCGTCGATGACTTTTTGAGCCGACTCCTGATTGTTCCAGAAGTCCGGGTACGTCATCTCGTTTTCAAGCTCCTCGATGCGTGAGATCTTCGTCTCGAGATCGAGTGATGCTTTGTATTCATCGAGTTTCTTTTCCATCCACTCGGCGGTATTGCGTATTTCTGCTAATTCCATTGTGTTCCACCTTCTCTTTCCGTCAAAAGAGGCAGGAATCTCCCGCCTCTTTCAGCCGCTTCGTCACTTATGCCTGACGGCCGTGACAGTTCTTATATTTTTTACCGGATCCGCACCAACATGGGTCGTTACGTCCGATTTGTTCATTTGGATTTTTCCGGACCGGTGCTTTCTTGACGACCTTGTCCTCTTTTCCGGAAACAGCAACTTCGTCTTTAACGACTTTTTCGCGTTTCAGGTTCGGATCAAGATCCGCCCGGAGAACGAACTGCGTCACTTCTTCCGCAATCGCTGCGTTCATCGTATCAAACATCATCGAACCTTCCGATTGATACTCACGAAGTGGATCGTTCTGACCGTAAGCGCGTAAATGAATTCCTTCACGGAGTTGGTCCATCTGATCGATATGGTTCATCCAGTGCTGGTCGACGGCACGGAGGACGATGACTTTCTCGAACTCGTCAAACGCTTCAGCCGGCACTTCCGAGCGTTTGTGCTCGTAATGGGCGAAAGTCCGTTCTTTTAACAGTTCGATGATTTCTTCGCGTTCCTTACCGAACAGATCCTGCTCGGAGACTTTTTCTTCGAGTGCAAGCGTTTGGTTTGCCCACTCTGCTAACGCAGCGATGCTCCACTCTTCCGGAACGAACTCGATTGGCGTGTACTGATGGACACCCGCTTCAATCGTCTGTTCGACCATCGGACGGACGATGTCAGAAACCGACTGGGCATCAAGAATCGCCGCCCGGTCCGCGTACATGACTTTCCGTTGGTCGGCCATGACGTTATCGTATCCGAGAACCTGCTTCCGCGCATCGAAGTTATTTCCTTCGACCCGTTTTTGAGCCGATTCAACGGCACGTGAAACCATCCGGCTTTCGATTGGTTGCGAATCATCCATTCCGAGACGATCCATCATCGATTGTAGCGAATCCGATCCGAAACGACGCATCAATTCATCTTCAAGTGACAGATAGAACTGGGATGCCCCCGGATCTCCCTGACGTCCGGCACGACCACGGAGCTGGTTATCGATCCGGCGGGATTCGTGACGTTCCGTCCCGAGGATGTAAAGACCGCCTTTTTCAATGACGCCTTGTCCGAGCTTGATGTCGGTACCACGACCGGCCATGTTCGTTGCGATCGTGACCGCGTTCGGTTGTCCGGCATTCTCGATGATTTCCGCTTCCCGCGCATGGTTTTTTGCGTTCAAGACTTCATGGCGGATGCCACGTTTCTTGAGGATGCTGCTGAGCAACTCTGACGTCTCGACGGCAACCGTACCGACGAGGACCGGTTGTCCTTCGCGGTGGGCACGTTCGATCTCGTCCGCGACTGCGGCAAACTTCCCGTTCATCGTCTTGAAGATCAAGTCAGCGCGGTCATCCCGGACGATCGGTTTGTTCGTCGGAACCGGTACGACGTGCATGTTGTAGATGTTACGGAATTCTTCTTCCTCGGTTTTCGCTGTCCCGGTCATCCCGGCAAGCTTCGTGTACATCCGGAAGAAGTTTTGGTACGTGATCGTCGCAAGTGTCATCGATTCGCGTTGAATCTCAACACCTTCTTTCGCTTCAATCGCCTGGTGCAGCCCTTCCGAGTAACGGCGGCCTTCCATGACACGACCCGTGAACTGGTCAATGATCATGACTTCATCTTCACGAACCATGTAATCGACATCCCGGTGCATGACCGAGTTGGCACGGAGCGCCAGGCTCAAGTGATGGTTAAGAGCGATGTGATCGAGCGCAAACAAGTTATCGATGCCGAAGTATTTTTCAGCACGGTCGATTCCCTGTTCCGTCAGCAATACACTTTTCGTCTTGATGTCGACCGTATAGTCTTCATCCGCTTTCATCATTTTCGCGAACATATCGGCTTGCGAATAAAGCGCTGTTGATTTTTCGGCAGAACCGGAGATGATGAGTGGTGTCCGCGCTTCATCGACGAGAATCGAGTCGACTTCATCGACGACAGCGAAGTAAAGCGGACGCTGGACGCGGTCTTCTTTATAGAGGACCATGTTGTCACGCAAGTAATCGAAGCCGAACTCATTGTTCGTTCCGTATGTGATGTCACAGCTGTACGCCGCTTGTTTTTCCTGGCGCGACATGCTCGACAAGTTCAGACCAACCGATAAACCGAGTGCTGCGTAAAGGGGTTCCATGATGTCCCGGTCACGTTTCGCCAAGTATTCGTTGACGGTGATGACGTGAACGCCGTTGCCGGCGAGGGCATTCAAATAGACGGGAAGTGTCGCGACAAGCGTTTTCCCTTCCCCGGTTTTCATTTCGGCGATATCGCCGTTGTGCAGAACGTATCCGCCGATCAGCTGGACACGGTAATGACGCATCCCAAGGACACGTGTTGAAACTTCGCGACAGACCGCAAAAGCTTCCGGTAAAATATCATCGAGGTCTTCCCCGTTCTCAAGACGAGTCCGGAATTCGACCGCTTTTCCTTCTAATTCCTGATCCGATAAGGCAGCGACTTGTGCCTCAAATGATTCCACGGCATCCGCCGCTTTTTCTGCTTTTTTCAGAACACGTTTCGTCGGTGCGAATAACTCTTTTAGAAAATTAGCCATGCCTTACAGTCCCCTTACTTCGAACGATTCTTTAAACGAACAGAATTCCGAGATTTTTCCTTTATTCAGTGTACCGAATACGCCGTCAAATTTCAACAAGCGGAGCGACTGCGTCTTATGAAATACAACTTTAGTCTGAGACATGTTCTATTCACAAATAGTTTTTTATCATACCAAAAGAGGACTTACTCCGGAGAGTAAGTCCTCTGTAGATTCATTATTCTGGTTCAATCAAGCCGTAACGGCCATCTTTCCGACGGTAGACGACGTTCGTGTTACCCGTTTCAGCGTCTGAGAAGACGAAGAACGTGTGACCGAGCATGTCCATTTGAAGAATTGCTTCTTCCGTGTCCATCGGTTTGAGTGTGAAACGTTTTGTCCGAACAAGTTCGAGTTCCGCTTCATCCTCTTCGTAGACAGGTGCTTCTGCCTCCGGTCCTTCGAGCGTTTTGAAGTACTCTCCAATACCGCCGTCTTTGGCACGGCCTCTCCGGTTGATTTTCGTTTTATGTTTCCGGATTTGACGTTCGAGCTTATCGACGACAAGGTCGATTGCTGCGTACATGTCGCCATTGACATCCTCTGCCCGTAGCAAGAGGTTTGGCATTGGAATCGTCACTTCGACTTTTTGTTTCTCATTGTTGACTTTGAGATTGACATAAGCCGTTTGCGCTTCCGTAGGAGTTGTAAAATAACGAGTTAACTTTTCAAGCTTTTTCTCGACGTAGTCCTTGAGAGCATCTGTGACGTCCAAGTTTTCACCGCGAATGTTGTAGATCATGTAAACTCCTCCTTAAGTAACCGGTTGAACCTATGAATTCGTCATCGTTTCAGTCGTTTCCTTCTGAAGATTCAAAATTCTTTTGGTTCGTAATTATTATACCACGATAAGCCCTGCAAGGAAATGAAAACGGTGACATTCTGTTGAACATCTCCTGCTAAACCTAGCGTACTATAATAGTTGTTGCCTGTTGATATTAGCGTATATACCCTTAACAAATTGAGATGAAACAAAAAAACCGCTTTTAGGAGATTCCTAAAAACGGTGGTGGCTGCTAACAGAATTACAGTTTCGAGACGTTTGCCGCTTGCGGGCCACGATCGCCGTCGACGATTTCGAATTCTACTTCTTCGCCTTCTTCAAGTGATTTGTAGCCATCTGCTTGAATTGCCGAGAAGTGGACGAAGACGTCTTTTGCATCCGATGTCTCGATGAAGCCGTAACCTTTTTCAGCATTAAACCATTTTACTTTACCTTGTTCCATTCGAATTCACGTTCCCTTCGCAAACTGGATTGCGAGAGCAAGCTCTCTACCGAGTATACTATCAAAAGAAGCAATTATTGACAATTAAAAATTCTGATTAATTTGAATTAAATATTCAATTGAATTAAATTTCCTTATTTATTGCTCTATTTTTCAAAAAATTACATTGTCATTACAGGTGTAGTATTGTATTATATCGTTAGTAATTACCTATTTTATCCATTGTCCTATCTAAGGAGGATGTAGTCGAATGCGACCATTCCATAATGACGAAAAGTATCGAATCACGAAACGGACCGTTGCGATCTTACCGTGCTATGACATGATGAAACAATCCATCATCGTCTTAGAAGACGGATCAACGATCATGACGCCGCTTCGTCCGTATCAACTCCTGCAGCTCTCTTGCAGACAGTACAACAGTTCCATCGAGGAACGGATCGTCACCGCCAAACGTGTCGCTTCCGTGAAAGGAAAAGTCCCTGTCGTCATCGAACCGACACTCGGTCTCGTCTTTTTCCCTACCAAATCACCAAAACGTGATGATTGCGAGTGGTACGCCTGGAGCCACATGTCCGAAGTCATCGAGGAAGACGGACAGACTAAACTCAAAACTCGTAACGGCATGATCCTTCCCGTAAACGCCTCTCCTTACATCGTCCGCAACCAAATGAAAGCAACCGGCGAGCTGATGGCTCGTTACCAGCAATTGAACGCGATGACATTAGAGGACCGCTTTAATGCAATTAAATCGTAAAAAAAATGGGTTGGGCGATGATTTCGCTCAATCCTTTTTTGTTTGTGCCGATATATAATAAGATGAAGAATTTTTCAAGAAAGGAGGTTCATCGATGAATATCCAGATGAATCCAGCAAGTCCGACCCGTTCCGCCCCCACGACCACCTTATCGGAGACGAAAACATACAGCGGGACCGTCCTTGAAAAGACCGGTCCGAATACGGCCCTCGTCCAGGTCGGCCGCGAAAAGGTCGGCCGCGAAAAGGTCGAGATGACCTTCACCGGTGATGTTCCTGAAGGCACGTTCCAGTTCCAGGTCAAAGGCCAGACGACAGAAGGTTATCTGATCGAACAGGTGACGGAACAGACCGAGCCCGATGTCCCGGTGACCGGACCAACGAAACCGGATTCGTCTGGTGTCGATGCGACCTTACTCGACAATCTCCCGCCGGAATTAAAACAGGCCGTCGCCCGGTTGCTTGCGACCGGTCAACTGCCACAGACACCGGAAACGGTCGCCCGACTCGTCGCCGCCCTCCAAGGCACGTACAAGGACCTGGTCCTCCAGCTCGTGACACGTCCGTCCGACAGTGCGCTGCCGGCTGACGCCAATGTCCTGATTGCCCAGTTGCTCGGCGCAACCGATTCGCTGATTGACGTCTTACCGGAACGGCAAGCGGTAATCGAAAAACCGACGCTCAGCAACGTCATCGCACTCGACGTCGCCCGCACGACACTTCCGACACACCATGACATCGATCAGGCGACACCGGTCGCCCTCCGGCAAATCGCGGCGCACTTACCACAGGACGTCCAACCGAACATCCTTGCCCGGATCGACCGCGGTGACCTCCCAGAGGTCCGGGAGCAACTGCGGTCTTATTTTCCGAGTGAACGACCGGTATTGGTGGAACGGCCGGCACCAAGTAAACTCGAACAATTGACGGCTGTCATCGCTCAGGCACAGGCAACGCCGGCGGAAAAAACCACTCCGGCTCCGTCCGTCGCTCCCATCCGGTCGAATTTGACGGTCATCGCTGAAGTAACACCGCGGCTGGCGGAAGTGACCAATGATTTCCGCAGTCAACAGCGGACGATCGTCTCGCAACTGCGGCAACTCGAACCGCTCGTCGAGGAACGACCGCTCCAGATGGCCCAAGTGATTGAAAGTACGGCGAACCGGCTGCGGCAAACGTTCCAGCAGACCGATGCGATGTTACATACGAGTATGCGTGACGAAAAACAACTGATCCAACTGTTGTCGAAACTCGAACGCGGAACGGAACTAGCCCTGCTCGGACGCGGGACGGAAGCGAAAGCCGTCGTCCAGGAAGTCCGTCTGGCGCTGGAAGCATTCCGCTATACCCCGGCAAACGTCCGGACCGCCTACTTACCGGAACTGAATCCGGGCTTACGTCCGGCTGTTGCAAACCCGCAACAAACATCGGTTCCGTCGCAAAGCCAGCCGTTATCACCAAACCAGCCGGCTTCAACCGGACAACGACCGATTCCGTATGAACCGGGACAAAACAGTCCGCGCGTCTTACAGGAGACGGTTCAAAAAACGCTTCAGTTGCAGACAGCGGAATTAAAGCTTGCGACACCGGCTGCGAATCCGGAAGCAGCGAAACTACAGACTTTCCTGAACACGCAACAGCAGGTCAATAAACCGGACAACAATCAGCAGCTGCAGCAGCTATTGCTCGCCCTGCCCGTCCAGCTTGTCGAAGGGACAGCCGGACTGCACGTCCACTTACAAAATAAACGCCCGGATGAAGTGATCGACTGGGAAAATAATACGTTGTACGTCCAGCTCGAGACACCACGGCTCGGCGACATCGGCGTTCGTGTCGAGACCGTCAACCGGAAGATGCAGATTACGATTGAAAATGATTTCCCGCTCCTTGAGCGTCTCGCAACACCGTTCCTCGAACGGACGACGGAAGCCTTACAGGCGACCGGTTATCAGGACGTCCGGATTCGGTTTGATGTCTTTACGAAAGATCAGACGACACCGGAAACCGTCAAACCGGACGAGACACCGACCGGTTACGACTACCGGATTTAAGGAGGCCCTATGTATCAGAAAATTGATTTAAAACACCGGAAATCAGCGGCTGTCCTCCGGTACGATGAAGCGTCGGGCAATGCCCCGATCGTCGTCGCCCGGGCAACGGGTGCCGCAGCGGACCGGATTTTACAGGAAGCCCGGGCAAGCGGCGTCGCGATTGAACAGGATACGTCGTTGCTCGGTCATCTGCTTGACCTCGATCTCGGAACGGCGATTCCCCCGCAACTCTATGATGTGATGGCAGAACTGTTACTGTTGATTGAAGAACTCGATCACGCGAAAGGACGGAACTCATGACCGAACAAGAACTGTATCAAATGACTCCGCAACAATTGACGGAGACGATGTTAAAAGGACTCGTCTTTCAATATGACCAGGCAATCATCAGTCGCGATGAGCACCGATTCGATGTCGTCAACATCCGTCTACAAAAAGCGTACCAGCTGCTTGAGAAACTGCAGGCCGGTTTGAACGACGAAGGCGGCATCATCACGGCCCAGCTCGACCAACTGTATTATTATTTAGCGGAACAGACGTTACAGGCTTATCTCGAGCCGACACGCCTCGAAGAACTGTTGCAACTGACGGAAGAACTGCTCGTTACCTGGCAGGCAGCCAGTCTGAAGAAAGACCGTCCCCTCGTTCGGGCGGCACACCATGAGCGTTACGAAGGGATGGACTATTAATGCGGATTTCAAACAACGTACAGGCTTTAAAAGCCTACCGAAACCTAAGCGCCAATCAGATGAACGTCAAGACGACGATGGATAAACTGTCGAGCGGTCAAAAAATCAACCGTGGTGCCGACGATGCGGCCGGTCTCGCCATCTCGGAAAAGATGCGCAACCGTCTCAAAGCGCTTGATAAAGCGGAACAAAACGTCCTTGACGGGATTTCAATGGTCCAGACGGTCGAAGGCGGTCTCGGCGAAACACACAACCTATTGCAACGGATGCGGGAACTGGCTGTCCAGGCCGGGAACGATACACTCGCGACAGAAGACCGGACGGCAATTCAGGAAGAAATCAACCAGTTGACGAACGAAGTTTCACGCATCGCTGAGACGACGCAGTTCAACGGCAAAAAATTACTGACGGGCGCTTATGATAAAGACAATGCCGTCTTCATCCAGACGAATGCCGGCGCAAGTGAAGGAATTTCGTTAACGATTGAGGATATGCGGGCGCGCAACATCGGGATCGCCTCAACGACACAACCGAACGAGAGCGTCCGTACCCTCGATTTCCCGAGTGACGACGGTCAGCCGGAATACGCCCTCAGCGTTATGACGAGCGATGATGCCGAAGAAGCGATCAGTCACTATACGAAAGCAATCGATGCGATTTCCCAGCAACGGGCACAGCTCGGCGCGGTTCAAAACCGATTCGAAGCAATGTCGTCCGTCCTCAGCGTCAGCAAGGAAAACCTGACGGCGTCCGAGTCGCGGATCCGCGATACAGATATGGCGCGGGAAATGATGGAGTACGCCAAATACAACATCCTCAACCAATCCGGTATGGCGATGATTGCGCAAGCCAACGCCTTGCCGCAAGGCGTCTTACAACTACTCAACTAATCGAAGGAGGAATCACTGATGGACATCCGGCGCATCCAAGAAACAAGCCGCCTGCAGACACCGAAGACCGGACCACGTGAGGTCGAAGCCTCGACTACGTTTTCGGCGTTAATGCAGGGCAAACGCGAACATAAAGGGTACGAACGCCTGCAACAAAAACTGATGCTCGTCGAAGAGCACGGTCAGTTGCTCGCGGAAAGCCAAACAATTGAGCATCTCGAAGCCTATAAAGAAAAAATCAAAGACTTCTTAAAAGATGCTCTCGACCAGTCGCAACAGCTCGAAGAAAAACGCGGTTTTAACCGCCGCGGCCGCACAAAAATCTACAAAGTCGTTGAACAGGTCGATACGAAATTACTGCAGTTAACCGACACAGTCATTTCCGGCGAATCCCGCCGACTGGAAATTCTTGATCAGATCGGTGAAATCAAAGGAATGCTCGTCAACGTATTTGTCTAAATTTATCTCGAGGAGCAAGCATCATGCCCGATCTTTATCTTAAAAAATGCCGTTGCCCCTACTGTCTCAAAGAAACGGAGACGAAACGTGTCCTGAGCCGTCACATCCGCGTCGACAAGACGGATAGGGACGGTATGATTCATTACCAAGGACCAAACGTCTACTTTTATGAACCGGTTCAGTGCAACCACTGCCGGTTTTTATTTCACGATACGTTCGGCAAGTTACCGCTCGATGTCCGAGAGACACTCGCCGTCAACATCCTGCCGACGTTACCGATCCTGCCGTTCGCTGCAACCGAACGGACGGCGGAACAAGCGCTTCAACTTTATAAACTCTGTCTCTACACGGCACAAATCACCCGTCAAAAAGACGCCATTCAAGCGATGCTCGGCGTCCGGATTGCCTGGCTGTACCGTTTGATCGGCAATCACGAACAGGAACTGCTCTGGATGGAGCGGGCTGTCGTGAAGTATGAAGCACTTTATGAATCGTATACCGATCCCGTCGACACCGGAATCCCGGAAGATGTCCTGTTGCTCCGACTCGCCGATCTGTACGCCGTCCTGGAACGGACGACCGAAGCGCGGACCTGGTACAGCATCATTTTCCAAAGCAAAACAGCCTCGGACCGGGTTAAAAAAGACGCCCGGCACCACTGGGAACTGTACCGGGAACAGCACGGCCTCTAACCCTGTTCGTCTTCGATGTGCGAGATGAAACAGGGTTTTCTGACTTCATGCCGAAACAGAACTAGAACTACTTTATTCAGAAAGGAGGCGAACCCATGACCCGACGCTCCGCCCTCATCCTGTATCTCGGTCTCATCTATTTGATTTTATTCACCACGTTTGATCCCGTCCTCACACCGATGATTGCCGGCATCAGTACGTTAATCGGTTTAAGCTATTGTGCCCGCCTGGCTTATCTCCACTTTCTTAAGCCGTCCGAACACACATATCGTTTGATCGGTCAGGCCGTGTTGCTGTTTTGGCTTGGTCTTGTCATCAACTTCGTATTGGCTTTATTACCGGACCGGTTTCATCCTGTCTGGTCGGATGCACTGGCGAACGTCACGTTGACGCTCTTTTTATTCATGACGGCACTTGTCCTGTTCCGGCTGATTGACTGGTCGTCTTTCCAGCAAAACCGCTTGCTGTATCTCGACGGCTTTATCCTGTTCGGCATGGTGTTCGTCTTCAGTTATGTCCTGATTCTACGACGACTCCCCGATTTTGCCCGGACGCCGCTCGAACTGGTCGCGATGACGGTTTATTGCTGTTGTTTTTCACTCCTGTTACTGGCCTTTTTAATGCTCTATACGACCGGACTGCGCGGGAAAACACAGCATCTTTTGATCCAGGCGGGCACCCTGTTCTGCGTGACGAACCTTGGGTATTATATCTTTTTAGTCCGCAACCAACTCGATCTCGCGGCGTTCTTTTTACCGCTTTATCCGGTCAGCCTGTGGGGTCTGTTGCTGTATTTCCGTGATGCGCCTTCTGTCGCGTCCGGACAGCGGCAATTGTCACGACCGTACCTGCCTTACCTCAGTCTTGTTTCGCTGTTGATCTGGATTACATTTTTTGATGTTCCCCGGATCGTCTACCTCTTAGCGGTCACGATTTTATTTTCACTGTTCTTGATGCGCCAAGTCCTATCGGAACGGTTGAACCGGCAACTGTTGCAGGAACACGAAGTCGTCCAACTCGATCTCGCCGATCGGGTCAAAGCAAAAACCGCCCTGCTCGAAATCCGGAAAGAAGAGTACCGCCGGCTGTTTTTAGACCATCCGCAACCGATTCTCCAAGTCACGCGGACCGGCGCTTTGCAAGCGATGAATCCGGCGGCATACGTCAGTTTCGGCGAACAGATCCCGGAACGTTTATTGGATCAGGTACAGCAGAAAATCACTCAACTGGAGAGCAGTCTGAAACTGCTCTTACAGGACCATGATTTGACCTATGAAACGACGCTGATTCCGGTGCCGGACCAGGATTATGTCTATGTCCTGTTATCGGATATTACGGAAAAACTCGAGCAGCAACAGTGGCTGGAGGAGCTCGGCTATCATGACGTTTTGACACGGTTACCGAACCGCCGGTATTTTGAAGATTTTCTGCAGGAACGACTGGCACAGATTGACGCCGGTTCGTTGCTGTTCGTTGATCTCGACGGGTTCAAGCAGGTCAATGATTCGTACGGTCATGATGCCGGTGACTATGTCCTGCAAGAGACGGCGAACCGGCTCCGGCTCCATCTCGAGGAACACGAAGTCGCGGCCCGGCTCGGCGGTGACGAGTTCATCGTCTTCTTACCCCGTTCGAAAGCAGAAACGATTCGCTACACGGAAGACTTAATTGATCAGCTCAACCAACCGTTCTGGTTCCAAGGGACGGCGATGTCGGTTACACCGTCAATCGGGATTGCCCGCTATCCGGAAGACGGCGCGACGACAAGTCTGCTGTTGATCCGGGCTGACGAAGCGATGTACAGTGTCAAACAGCATGAAAAAAATGCCTATCGGTTCAAATGAAAAAAGGATCTTCCGCAGGTGGAAGATCCTTTTTTCGTTACAACGACTCGCGCCGATATTTTTCTTCTTCATACGCATCCGGTAAATCAGAAATCGGCCGTTCCGCTTCTTCCCAGGATTCCGACTCGACATCCGGTTCGATAAACTGATCGTACGAGCCGTCAGAGTGATAAAATGGTTTGACGACTTTTCGTTTCTTGTCTTCACGTTTTGTCACGCGAGATCCCTCCCTAAGTCTAGAAAGTTACTGACGAGAATCAAAATACGGTGAAAAACTGCCTTCAACTTCTTCATACGGATCAATATACGATTTCCGACTCGTTTTCGTCTGACGCAATTGATTGATTTGTACCCCTAATTTAGCGGTTTCTGACGATAATTTCAAGTCGATTTTTCGACTGTCGGCGACAAGCTCCTGAATGACGGCTTGATTGGCTCCAGCCAGTAAGTTCGAATGGGCCGCAATAAACGCTTCCCGTTCATTCAACAGGTTCTGAATCTTCACTAGCCACTCGTCGTAGACCTCTTCCTCCGGCGTCTGCTCCAGCAGTTCCATCAGATGTTTCGTCTTCAGACGGAGCGGATCAAGCGGACTCATCGTTGACGCGCGAGTTTCATCGCTTCTTTCCACGTCTCGCGGAATTCTTCCGCAAAACCGATCACTTCGTCGATGGCGACGACGTCGTTTTTAATGTTGGCGTCAATCAGACGGCCTTGCATGTAGTCATAGAGATTATTTAAGTCTTTTGACAACGCAATCGACTGGTTGAGCGTCAATTGAAGCTCAAGGATAATCGCCTGTGCTTTTTGGATGTTCGTATTCTTTTGTTCAATTAATCCTTGTTCGATTGCACGTTTGGAAAGCATTGAGAACTTAATCAGTCCTTCATACAGCATTAACGTCAAATCTTGCGGTAGTGCTGTCGTAACAGAGTTCGTTTGGTACGTTGCATACGGGTTTGCCATCTGAAGTCCTCCTTATTGTCCTAAGTATGAAGCGAGAGTCGCCGATTGGCTGTTCGCTTGGTTCATTGCCTGTTCCATCGCGGCAAAGCGACGGTAATAGCTGTCTTCTTTTGTTTTTAACTTGTCTTCCCATGTCAACATGCTCTTATCGAGATCGGCCAGTGATTTTCCGAGACGGTACGTCGTCGCAACAGCGCCGTCAAGTCCGGCGACCTTCGAGATTTTATCTCGCATCGTCGTCGCGAAGCCTTGAATTTGGCGGACAAATCCGTCCAGTCCAGCTGTACTCGGAATCGGATTTCCTTGAGCATCTTTCGCTGGTTCAGGTGCATCTGCTGTAAATAGCTTATAGACACCTTCCGGCTGTTCTTCGAGCATCTTCTTCAGTTTCGTTTCATCAAGTTTGAGCTTCCCGCCATCACGGAAGTCACTGGTTGTCGTGATTCCGATTTGCGACATGTAATTGAGTTCAATCGTTTTTGAGTCCGCTGTATAAGAATACCCTGTATCAATCTTCGCAGAGATGGCACTACGGAATGACGTCATCCCGTCACGGAGGAAACTGTCATTTTTCAAAACACCGCTCATCGCTTTCTCTTCCCACTTCTTGACTTCATCTTCAGTTAACTCTTTGCGCTGCGCATCCGTCAATGGTTGAAAGTCACGGTACTTTTCTTCCCGGACTTTTTTACTCATTTTGTCAATCAAGTCATTATACTTATCAACAAACTTCTTGATCGAATCAAAGTTCGCTTGCGTGTCGAGTTTCGTATTAATCGTCGTTGAGGCATCGGATGTCCCGTTTAACGTGATTGTCAGACCGTTTTGAGTAAATGTATTGGTCCGCTGTTCGAGCTCTTGCCCACCAATCATGTATTTAGCATTTTTGCCTTCTTGCCCCATCGTCAGTGACTGGGAATTAACAATTTCTACATTGGCATTCGCATCACGAATCGTTATATCTGCTCCGCTTGGATTCAGTTTTCCGGTACTGGTTTTTGTTAAGACCAGCTTACCGGTAAGATCGTTGTAGACAGCGCTCATGCCGAGACTTGCTTTACCATTGATAGCTGATGTCAAATCAGATAGCTTTTGCGTTGCATCCAACGAAATCGTTTCACTGATTGCTTTTCCATCGGCACTAAAGCTGTTAATTTGAACGTTAACTTTTCCATCCGTCACTGTAAACATGCCACTCGCAACAAGTGTTGTATCAGATGAATTACCTGCTGCTGTCGTCATCGTTACAGATGCAGATGACGCTAATTGACCAATCTTATCAATCGTCACACTACCGGCTGTCGCTGCTGGACTTGCGCTCACGGAGACCTTTGATGCGTCCGAACTGCTTGCCGTCTTCGCCGTATAGTTTTTGGATAACAACATGTCATTTGCCGCTGTTCGTAAATCAAGTAAGCCTCGATTCATTTCACGATAGGCATCTCTTTGCCATGTTAACGTCTGTTTTTTTTGTGACAAACGATCGACTGGTGCACGTTCTGCCTGCATTAATTGTTTAATCATCGTTTCTGTATCAATCCCACTTGCAAGACCACTAATACGTATCCCTGCCATCCAATCAGTCCTTTCTATTAAATACGTTTATCAATCAATCGATTAAATTCCATGAATGCTGCAAAAAAATCTAAAGATTTTTTACTTGGAATTTCTCTAATCACTTTCTCGCTCGAGTCAACGATTTGAATATAATAATCATTTAACTTCTCGTGCTTCACAAATTTCAAACCCGTTCGTTGTTGCTCTAATACAATGTTAGCCTTTTCTACTGCCTTTTCTAATTTTGTTATATGTTGAGGAGTTGGCAGAACAACGGTTCCTTCATCAGCAAGTTGCTCTTGGTTCGCTTCTACAAAAATATTTTTTAATTGTTCGTATGGCAAGACAGAAGAAGGTAAGTGCAGTCGAACTTCAGATAAGGTCGTATTCATAATTTTCTCCCTCACGTGTTTTGTTCTCATCCTTTATATCGACCAAAAAACGATATTTTTCAACTTTCTTTCATTTCTTATAATTTTTATAAAAAAAGGAGACGACACGCTGTCATCTCCTAAAAAATTAGTATGAATCACTCAAATAAGTCCCAACTAACAGGGGTTCCACGTTCAACATCCGTTCTAGCTACTCTTCCTAAAACATCTTGAATATATTTTGGTGCTAAACCATGACCCGGTCGGATAGATTTTACATGTTCGAATGTAAATACCTCACCTGCTTTAATGTTTTTTACCACAAATAAAGAACGTGCGAATTCCCGATTCTTAATTTTTTTATCTGTAAGTTGATAGTCAACATTCCCTAATGATTTTTCAGCTTCTCGTACAGCATCTACCATAGTTTTAAACTCACCCGGTTCTAAAGAAAAACTAGCATCTGGTCCACCAATTTTTTTATCTAAAATGAAATGTTTCTCGATCACCCTAGCACCCAATGTCACTGCAACAATAGGAACTGTAATACCTAGCGTATGATCTGACAGACCGATTTCCACACCAAACGTTTCTTTCATATTTTGCATCGTTAATAAATTTGTATCTTCAATTTTTGCCGGGTAAGATGAAGTACATTTTAACAAAACGATATGATCATTGCCTGCTTTTTTACATGCAGCTATCGCCTCTTCAATTTCTTGCATTGTTGCAATGCCCGTTGAAATGATTATTGGTTTTTTCTTAGATGCTACATATTCGATAAGAGGAATATCTGTAATTTCAAATGACGCGATTTTATAGGCGGGTACGTTCAGACTTTCCAATAAATCAACTGCCGTATAATCAAAGGGGCTTGAAAAGCAGATGATATCTAACTCTTTTGCATAATCCATTAAATCCTTGTGCCATTCCCAAGGAGTGTACGCTTCTTTATATAAATCATAAAGCGTTCTACCATCCCAAATTGTTCCGCTATCAATTTTAAAATAATCGTTATCACTATCTATTGTTATAGTATCTGCGGTGTAAGTTTGTAATTTTATCGCATTTGCTCCGGCCTCTTTTGCAGCCTTTATTGTCTCAAAAGCAATTTTTTTATCCTGACGATGATTCGCTGATAACTCGGCGATAATAAATGTAGAACTATTCCTGTCAATTAGGTGATTATCAATTTGTATTGGCAATTTTTTTACCTCCTTCTTTTAAAATTCTATAAGTGACAATTTTCAATAGTGCATCTTTGCATCTTACAAAGTAATTATCACTAATCTTCACAATTACTCCTATTGTAATATTTAAGTTTTGTTTGTTTTGTTCGTTTGGTTTTTTTTCTATTTTTTGTATGACGATTTTCTCTCCACTATTCAAATAATAGTATGCTCCTGGATAAGGTGAAGCCTGTGCTCTAACGAAATTTATAACATCTTGTGAATTTTTAAAAAAGTCAATATAACCCATTTCAGATGTTCTTTTCCCAAAATAACTCGCTTGTTGTTCATTTTGTTTTGTTAGGGTTTCTCCACTTTTAATATTATTTAAAGAATCAATTAACAATTGAGGATATATTTTCTCGAATTTTAGTAATAGACTGTATCCAGTATCCTCATCACTTATTTCCACTTGAATCTGCTTAATAATATCTCCAGTGTCAACACCAACTTCAATTAAATGCGCGGTCACTCCAGTAATTTTTTCGCCATTGATTATACTCCATACATGAGGAGTACGACCTCTATATTTTGGTAATAAAGAACCATGAATATTAATTGAATTTTTAGTCGAATTAATAAGTTGAACAGGCAGAATGTATTTATAATTTATACTAACTAAAAACTCCACTTTTTTTGAGCCTATTTGCTCTAGAAAATCAATAGATTCTTTTCTCACGTCTTTGTAAGAAAACGGAATATCGTGTTCTTTCGCATATGTATCAACGCTATCTTTTTCTGATTCTTTATGTGTAAGTATGAATGAAATTCTGTATCCTTCAGATACTAGTCGCTCCAAACAAAGAACACCTAATTTACCAAACCCACAAAAAATTACATCCACTAGTTGTTTCACCTCTACCTTAATAGTTTATCAATAATTCTTTGACACCCTCGCCCGTCAATCAAATCCTTGTAAAGATGATAGCGATTTTGTCTAATAGAATATTTTTGTAGCTCTACCAACTCTAAAACTAATTTTTCATCAAGTTTCTCATCTTCAAAATGCAATATTTTATTAACTAAATCGTGCCTAATCAATCCAGCAACATTATTATTTTGATTTTCAATAACTTGAACCGGAATAAACGGTGTTTGGGTAGCAAGTAATTCATAAATAGTTTGACCTGCTGCAGTAATAGCTAAATCGGAATCTAGCATTAGTGTTCTCATTTCTTCAGAACTTAAATCTTCCTCAATTACTAAATTGTCTAATTGGATACTTTTAAGAACCTTTGTATTTTTAAATGATTTCCCAATGATTACTTTAAATAATAATTCTGGAAAAAGAGGAACTATTTTATTCAAGATAAGATTTGTCAAATTTCGAGGGTCCGATCCACCAAGCGTTACTAGTACTTTTTTAACATTGCGCTTTACAGTCTTTCTTTTTCCATTTTGAAAAGAAGGCCTCAAAATTATATATTCTGGTCCATACAAGCACATAGTATTCATATTATGAATAGCATCAGACAATTTGGAGACAAGAGATGGATTAACGATAATACCTTTAGGATACTCAATCCGACTGTTATCATCAATATACATACATTTGCTAGCTAAATCAGCAATAAATTGATATATTTCCTTATCTGCTTTATATGAATCGATGATACAATAAGAATTTTTTGATACACATTTTTCTAAAAAACTTTTAGATAACCAATTAGTTATTGTACATTTTTTATTATCTATCATATCAATATAAGTCATCTCACTGTTTATAATAAACTCTACTTCCACTTCCCTAGAAGTTAACTCATCAAATAACGCTGAACATCTAGAAATATGGCCAAACCCTAAATCCTTACCGCCCTCTGTAAAAATTAGTACTTTCATAACATCATTCCAATTTTTTTAATATGATTTTAATTTAATTGCTTTTGTTCAATATGAGAGTTGATTTTAAAATAATCAGGATTTTTTTGAAATATAGATATAATCTCTTTCAAATAAAATGAATGCTCTCCTTGATATAATTCATCATATAATTTTGATATCAACAAAAAGTCTTCTGGAGTGTCTAATGTACAACGATAGTTGGAAAAATCTTCATCATTCATAAAGTGATAAATATTTTCACTATTCTCATAAATATAAGGAGTTACATGCTCTATATGGTACATTTTTTTCCCATTTTTCATTGCATTTCTCAGCAATTTAAATGAAAAAATCTCAGTATCTAGTCCTCTAGGATAAGTTCGTTTTTCTAAATCTGAACCTGCATTTGTTACAACTTCATAATTATACTTATTATAAAATTCCAACATTTTATTTATTATTAACGGATCAATGAGTGGACAATCAGATGTGATTCTTACCACAACATCTGCTTCACATTCTTTTGCAGCTTCATAATAGCGACTCAACACATTTTCTGAACTACCTCGAAATACACGAATTCCATATTGATTCACTTTTTCCGCAAGAATATCATCTTCTTCAAGCGTCGTGGTCGCTACAACAATTTCATCAATCATTTTGACTTGCTTAACTCTTTCTATTACGTGGTAAAGTACACTTTGACCTTTTAATTGTTTCATCACTTTACCCGGTAGTCGTGTTGATCCCATCCGCGCTTGGATTATCGCTACAGTTTTCATTATTGCTCGTCACTTCCTATATCGAATCATGATTTTCATTACTGCATCAATCACATCGTTTACATCCTCTGTCGTCATCGCAGGAAAAAGTGGGAGAGTGATAATTTCTTCGTATAACCGTTCGGCATTCGGACAGATTCCTTTTGAGTAGCCCAGTTCCTGATAATACGGCATCCAGTAAACTGGAATATAATGCACATTCACCCCAATATTTTCTTTTATTAACGCTTCAAAAATCTCTTTTCTAGTCACTGTCAACTTTTCTAAATCGAGTCGAATGAGATAGAGATGCCAACTTGATTCTCCATCCGGATGCTGATATGGTATTTCAATTTCAGGAATATCTTGAAATGCTTGATTATAGAGTGTGATGTACTGTTTACGTCTGTCAATAAATCGTTCAATTTTTTTGAGTTGACTTGTACCTAGAATTGCTTGAATATCCGTCATTCGGTAATTGAACCCTAAAAACTGCATCTCATAATACCACGGTCCCTGGATATCGGAGAGTTGATTGCTACTTTTAGTAATACCATGAGTGCGAAACTGTATTAATTTCTGATAGTACACTTCACTGTTCGTTGTAATGATACCGCCTTCACCCGAAGTGATATGCTTCACTGGATGAAAACTAAACATTGTCATATCACTCAATCCACCGATCCGTTCTCGACGATACTTTGCGCCTAATGCATGTGCCGCATCTTCAATTACAACTAAATTATGCAATTTAGCTAGACGATGAATTTCCTGTAATGCAACCGGCTGACCTGTAAAATGAACCGGAATGATCGCTTTCGTTTTCGAGGTAATTACTTTCTCTATTTGAACAGGATCAATATTATAGGTTGCATTATCAATATCTGCAAAAACCGGAATACCTTTCTGATATAAAATACAGTTAGCGCTCGCAGCAAAAGTCATCGGCGTAGTAATGACTTCATCTCCCCGTTCAATTCCTGCCGCAAAACATGCTCCGTGAAGTGCCGCCGTCCCGTTCGAAAAAGAGACAGCATACTTTGCCCCTACATAACCAGCCACTGCTTGTTCAAATTCCGCAACAGCCGGTCCAGTCGTTAGGAAGTCACCTTTCAATACATTAACTACCGCTTGGATATCATCATCTTCAATCCACTGTTTTCCGTATGGTAAAAAGGTATTTCTTACAGGTTGATCATTCAATATAAACTTCCTTTCTCGCTTTATAAATCTATTTTGCACATCATATTTAACCTTTAACTAACTCTCTAAGCTCTTCGATTGTAAGCCATTTTTCATTCACATTACTGACATAGGTGAATCCTTCTTCTAGAGACTTTCCTCCATTTGAATGTTCATTACTCCACCAAGGAAATTCTGGCTGAATGACAAAATGATCCGCATATTCTAGTGTATGGCGAGCATCATCTTCGGTAATCATTGCTTCATGCAATTTTTCTCCAGGTCGAATACCTACGATTTCAGTAGTACATTCCGGTGCAATCGCTTTAGCTAAATCGAGAATATTCATACTTGGAATTTTAGGAATGAAGATTTCTCCACCTTTCATTCGTTCTAGGCTATCAATCACGAACTGTACACCTTGATCCAAAGTGATCCAAAAGCGTGTCATGCGCTCGTCTGTAACCGGAATAACCGTCGCTCCATCCTCTTTCAATTTTTTAAAGAACGGCACCACACTCCCTCGACTACCAACTACATTTCCATAGCGAACTACAGAAAAGCGAGTTTCTTTATCCCCAGCATATGAGTTCCCGGCAACGAACAATTTATCAGATGCTAATTTCGTCGCACCATATAGGTTGATCGGACTCGCTGCTTTATCTGTACTTAAAGCAACGACCTTTTTTACACCACGATCAATAGCAGCTTCTATGATATTCTGTGCTCCATTAATATTTGTCTTAACAGCCTCAAATGGATTATATTCGCATGCTCCAACATGCTTCATTGCTGCTGCATGGACGACGATATCTACACCATCGAAGGCACGATATAATCGTTCTTTATCACGAACATCTCCAATAAAAAAACGAACACGCGGATCAGTAAATTCTTGTGACATTTCATACTGTTTTAACTCGTCCCGACTAAATATAATTATTTTTTTAGGGTTTAAATCTAATATTTTTTGTACAAATTTCTTTCCGAAAGAACCTGTTCCACCTGTAATTAATATAGTTTCATTCTCCATAAAATCACCCAATCATTTTTTTCTTTTTATAATCTTTATCTTTTATACGCTATCCAGTCATTAATTTACTCTAATATAACTAAAAATTAATTGGTTTTTAGCTTCAAATGCGTTACTTTTAGTCTCTTCTTTTTCCCAATCGATAATTTGGAACTAAAATACATTATCAAAAGCAATCAAATCATTATAAATACTAACTTTGGCAACCGATAAACAAAAATATTTCTATTTTGTAAAAACGTAATATTATTTTTTCAGAAGCTATTTTTATTTTTAAATTCATTATCTTTATGATAAGAATTTACTAGGAAATTTATTTTCAATACACTATATTCAGATAATATATTAAAAACATTATAATAAATTTTATTAATTTAAAAATCTTCTAAAAGTTCTATAAGATTTTTCATAGTATTTTCCATCAAATATATTACCTCGATTCTATTTGAATTAGTACTTTTATAAATATCAATCACTCTAATTTTGTTTTGAATATGAATAAATTGCGCAAGTTTTAAAGGAACAAGATACTCATCGAATTCTTTATTAAAAATTATTTTTTCCCATTCTTTTACAATTAATTTATATTCATTAATTGTAACAACATTTTTATCCAATTTTCTGCGTAATTTTTTATTTACTATTTTTAATTGATTCTTTAGAATATTAAATATTTCAAAAATATGATCTTTATTTTCCTCAAACTGTTTTTTCTCTATATCTGAAATAAATTCTGAAGACTCGAATACCAATTTATCTTTCTTTAATTTCATTAAAATATCATCTAACGACTTATATTTAACATTTCCAATTTTAGCTCCATACTCAGAAGTATTGTACATTCGATCCTCTAAATTTTTTATAATCTTAAACACATTTTTATAGTTTTCTAAGAATGATAGTAATATTGGGGTTGTTTTACCAAATTCGCCATTGTTTAGTTCTACATCATACATGACTTCACTTAATTGTCCGTCTGTCAAAGAGTTTCTTTTCACCGATTCACTATAATATGATTCACCTTTCAATGCTAAATCCTGTCCAATCAGTCCTATTGTTTCAAAACCTAAATGATAGGAAAACATTACTGCACTAATAGCTACAGTAGATGCTGAAAAAGACGTTGTTTTTATAAAAGGAACTAACTTACTATTTAATGGTGTATCACTTAAAGGTATTAATACTCCTGTTGAATTTTGTACAATATTATGATTAAGTTGTAGAGGAAAAACTAACGGAGTCTTATTCTCTATTCCTTTAAAAAAATGGTGATTGTCTTCTTTTGTATCGATTGATACTACATAATCAGGTATTATATCGTTCTTTATTAATACTTTTAATGTTTGACCTATTGCTATTATTCTATAAAAATGTTGAAACTTTTTTAAATATGGTATAGCGTCCTCTAAAGATGGCCCTCCTGCAATCATTAAAGCATGTTCACCTTTGTGTTTTTCGTGTAAGTTATCAAAATTAACAATCTTATCAATTTTATTCCTAAGAATTTTTTGATTCAAAAACGCTTCTTTATACCAATTTTCAGCATAAATTGCTCGAGTATTTAATTCTATACTAGTATTATTAAGTAATTTTTTAATTTTTTTTAAGATATCTGATATTTGGTGAACATTTTTATAATGGGGATGCAATACTACGCTAGTTTCAATTCCCACACATCTCAAAATAGTATTTTTTAATTTTTCATAAAATTCAAAATCTGACATTTTAAGTATATTATCTTCTTGTATTTCGTTAATTCTTTCACAGGGTTCGATTCCAATAACTTCATACTTTTGTAAAAGTTCATTATATAGTTCTTTTGTTCCAGTACCTAACAAAATTACAATTTGAGTAGAATCAGGTATTTTTTTTATAGACTCTTCAATTACTTGTTTATCTTCGAACAAACAAGTAATTGAATTATTACTTCTTAAAATTGCCATTTTCATAGATGAATATCGAAATTCTTTAATTACCCCACTTTGAGTATTTGGTAAAGATAACAACTCTGTGTATTCAGTTTTTAAGATATTTAAATTTTCTTTTAAAACTTCTCTAAACAGACTAATATCGTAGGTTTGGATTTCCCAAATCTCTAAAACATCTTCATCAGTTGAAATTCCATTCGATCCTATTTCCTCTCCCAATAACTTTATTAAATTCGTTATTTCTAACAACGTTTCCCAATGATAACCATGTATTAAATAATCTATTTTTTCTAGTATCCCGTTTATTTCTTCTAAAGTTTGAGCATATCTAATATTTTTTTGCATTTTTTTCACCCTTCATTATGTAAAAATTAATTCTTTAATTATACATTATAGAAAAACTATATATTCACTTTATTTTTTTATACGAAAAGAGGAACAGGTAAACAATCACCTGCTCCTCTTTTTATCTGTATAGAATTAACGTAATAATTGAAGAACACCTTGTGGTTGTTGATTTGCTTGTGCTAGCATAGCTTGAGCCGCTTGAGCTAAAATGGAATTTTTAGTTTGATTCATCATCTCTTTTGCCATATCAACATCACGAATACGTGATTCGGCAGCAGTTAAGTTTTCAGAAGAAGTTTTAAGGTTATTGATTGTATGTTCTAATCTGTTCTGATTAGCACCTAATTTAGAACGTTCTGCAGACACTTTTTCAATCGCATCATTAATAACTGTAATTGATGAATCCGCTCCACTTCTAGTAGTTAGAGTACCAGCTCCGCTAGCAGTAGTCCGAAGTGATTTGATTGATACTACACTTGAAGATGCTGATACTCCTGATGATGCTGGAGTATTAGTCACTGTTCCAAGACTATCACTATCCATAGAAGAAATATCTAAAGAAATATCTTGTCCAGCATTTGCTCCAATTTTAAAAGTAAAAGACTGAGAATTTCCTGTAAACGATCCCGATGCTTTTTCTCCTAAAAGATTCTGCGTATTAAATTCAGTAGTTCCTGCGATACGATCTACTTCGTCTACAAGTTGATCAAACTCTTTTTGGATTTCTCCACGATCAGAAGTGGTATTTGTGTCGTTCGAAGATTGAACTGCCAATTCACGCATACGTTGAAGGATATCATGAGTTTCATTTAATGCACCTTCAGCTGTTTGAATCAATGAAATACCATCTTGTGCGTTACGTCCAGCTTGATCAAGTCCGCGAACCTGAGCACGCATTTTTTCAGAAATCGCAAGACCAGCTGCATCGTCGCCTGCTTTGTTGATACGGAGACCTGAAGCCAGTTTCTCCATTGATTTACCTTGAGCCGCGTTTGCGCTCGAAAGTTTATTGTGTGTGTTTAAAGCTGTTACGTTGTGATTGATAATCATTTTAAGTTTCCCTCCATAGGAATGAATTTTTTGTCTCTTTGAAGATCCGTCTTCGCCGAGATGCGCCCCCTGGCCGGCCCAAGAGTAGCGCGGTGGTTGTAGTCGATGACTGCTTCCACTCTATATATCGTCGTCACGTCGAAATGTTTAACAGTTTCTCTCAAAAAAAATAAAAAACTTCAAACAAAAATCGCAGACGAAGATATCCGCCTGCGATTTCTGATTACAGACGCGTTGCGCCTGTCTCTTCCTGTAATTGTTCGGCAACGGCAACGAGCTCTTCCATCGCCCCGTTGACTTCACCAAGGGATGCCGCTTGATGACTAGATGCCTGTAAAACTTGCTCGGCATGTTTCGATGCTTCTTCGACCATCGCGAGGATGTTCGCCGTCGTCAAACCAACCTGATCGATTTCCTTATCTGACTTGATGACGAGTTGGTCGACCGACTGGACGCGCGAATAAACACTTTCCGTCGACTGGTGAATTTCTTCGAACGACGAACCGGCTTGTTCAACAAGGCCGACACCGGTCGCGACTTCTTTTTGAACATCGGTCATCGCCGTCGCTGTATCGTTGACGAGACGTTTAACACCGGAAATCAGATCGGTGATTTCTTTCGCCGACGTTGCGGTCTGTTCAGCGAGTTTCTTAACTTCTGCCGCAACAACGGCAAAGCCACGACCGGCGTCCCCGGCACGTGCTGCTTCAATCGACGCATTGAGACTGAGTAAGTTCGTTTGGGCCGAGATGTCACTGATGACATCGGTAATCCGTGAAATTTCACCCGTCATATCGGTCAAGCGACCGTTTAGTGTTGCCGATTGTTCCATCTTGCTCGAAATCATGTGCATTGCTTCAACGGAATCCGTTGCCAGTGTCTTTCCGTTCTCCGCTTCCGTCTGCATGACCGTCGCTGATTTCAAGGCTTCGTTCATCTCTTTTGCCACTTCATCCATCGTCCGTTTGACGGCGCCGAGCGCGTCCATCGACAGATAAGCTTGATCGACATTTTCATTCATCTTCGTTGACAATTCTGCCATCGCTGAACGGATGCTTTCGCCCGATGCATTGCCTTCCTGCACCGCAGCCGCAATCTCTTGCGCTGACGCGGTCAATTTGTCACTTGAACTGCCCATCTGTGTCGCTTGTTTTCGGATATGTAAGACCATGACTTCAAGTTCATGCATCAGTTGATCGACTTCGTCGCCGCGTTTCGCTTCCTCAAAATCAACGTTAAAGTTACCGTTTGCGACTTCACGCGCTGTTTCCGTCGCCTTTTCGATCGCTTTAATCGGTTGACGGAGAATCAATTGGATCAATGCCGAACCGATGACGGATAAAACTAACCCAATCCCGGCGCCTAACCAAATCGACGGTCCGTCAGCGACATTAAGTCCCCGGTTTAAGAACAACGTCAACTGTGCTGAAATCCCACCCGTAATGACTGAAATCGCCAAGACCCAGACAAACAACCGCATCTTTAAATTTTTCCGTAGCTTACTCATCTTCGAAACTCCCTTTCCTGTTTCAAATCTCATCACCTTCTTTATCGGTCACTTCTGAGAACGCTTTAATAGGATTGACCTGATTTTGTAGTTGCCGCTTATCACGCTTTTGTCACATCTGGAATCGACAGCATAAAAAAACATCCAGTTGACTTCTTTCTCATTAGAAAGAAGTCAACTGGATGTCAGTTCGTTTCATCTATTATTTACGGTCAATCTCGACATACTTATACGAAATATCCGTTCCGACATTGTGACGGGCCAGGTTTTTGACTTCCGTGTTTTGGAGGAAGGCATTTTTTCGTTGGTAGACCGGTGAGATTGCTTGATCGTCGAGCAACATCGTTTCCGCTTTGCTTAAGAGCGCCAGGCGTTTGTCCTGATCAAGTTCGTTTTCCGCTTGTTTCAACAGTCCATCGTACTTCTTGTTCGAGTAGTCCATCATGTTGAACGGGTTGCCGGTCATGAACAGGTTCAGGTACGTTGTCGCATCTTGATAGTCTGGAGCCCAGCTCGCGAGTGACAGGTCATAGTCTCCTCGTCCTTCGCGTGCCAACCGTTCTTTTTTCGGGAGAGACAACAGTTTAACGTCAACGTTTTGTTGTTTCAGCGAGCCTTGGATGTATTCGCCGATTTTCTTCGAGACATCGTCATCTTCAATGATCATCGTCAGCTCCAGGTTTTGATCGGCCAGGACTTGGTTTGCTTGTGCCGCATCAAACGATGACTCGATCTGACGGGTCTTGTCATAGTTCGGATCAAGGTCCTGCGGGACGATGTAATCCGCCGGCAGTGAACCGTTGCCAAGTAACGTTTCCGTCAGTGCTTTTTTATCGTAGGCAGCGTCAATCGCCTGACGGGTTTTCTGATCTTTGAGCGCGTCCGTTTTTTGATTCATCCGGATGAAGAACATCCGTGAGTCGCTGAACGTGTTGTACTCTTTTTTATTTTTGTACGTGACGACATTTTCCGAGTTCAGTGGTGCAACGTCGAGTTCGCCTGTTTCAAACAGATTGATCGCAAGCATCGGGTCTTTGATGATTTTGACATCCACTTCGTCAATCTTAACGTTTTTCCGGTCCGCGTAGTCGGCATTTTTCGCGAGCGTATAGCCTTGCTCAGCCTGGTATTTTTTGAATGTGAACGGTCCGTTGTAGACGTTTGTTTCCGGGTCCGTTCCGAACTTGTCGCCCTGTGCTTTGACGATATCTTCCCGGACCGGCATATATGTGCCGAACGTCGTCATGCTGAGGAAGTACGGTGTCGGGCGTTTCAGTTCGATCTGTAACGTCTGATCGTCAATGACTTTTGTTTCCTTGACCGGTTCGAGCAGGTACGCGAACGGTGAGTTCGTCTCGATGACGCGCTCATAGGCATACCGGAAGTTTTCTGCTGTAACCGGTTTGCCATCCGACCATTTAGCGTTCGGGTCGAGTTTAAACGTATAGACTTTGCCGTCTTCCGACACGCTGTGTGACTTCGCTGCTGCCGGGACCAGTTCATTCTTGGCATCAAAGCGGTAGAGTCCTTCGTAAATCTGATTGAAGATGTTTGACGTGATGGCGTCTGCCGGGTCGACCGACAGAAGGTCGTAACTTTCCATCGTGTGCAACACTTTCTTTTCATTCTTATTTGGTTTTGCCTGTTCTGTATCCGTT
>Ga0308171_1001466_pt1 | contig 31354 bp, 15 predicted proteins | sample PhyGR1_FD_202135 | JGI IMG/M metagenome (GOLD analysis project Ga0308171, IMG submission 202135) | Phyllosphere microbial communities from UC Gill Tract Community Farm, Albany, California, United States - DLSLSG.R1 | ecosystem: Host-associated > Plants > Phyllosphere > Unclassified | place: USA...
TGAATGATAATGATTGTCAAATGAGAAGGCGAACTAATCTTATGCTTTCTTGTTAGGTGTGAACCACGTCTCGCTCGTACCCGGCGACTAATTATTTGCCGGTGCCGTCCGTTCTTCTGGGTGACAGGTCCGTTAGCAAAACGGCCAAGGATCAGCACCCGCAGGAGGACGAAATGGGTTTTTATCGTGCATACAGCGTGTTTCAGTTTGGAGTCGTCACGCGATGAGTGCGCCGACCCGACTGCGCCTGTTCTGCCTGCCCTATTCGGGCGCCAGCGCCATGGTTTACGCGCGCTGGCGTCGGGCCCTGCCCGAGTGGTTGCAGGTATGCCCACTGGAATTGCCCGGGCGTGGCATGCGCATGGACGAGCCGTTGCAGCGCGACATCAAGGTGTTGGCGGCCCAGCTCGCCGATGAAATCAGCCGCGACCTGAACGGCCCCTACGCCTTGTTCGGTCACAGCCTCGGCGGCCTGCTCGCCTTCGAGTTGGCGCATGCGCTGCGTGCGCGCGACGTGCCGTCGCCGCTGGCCCTGTTCGCTTCCGGCACGGCCGGGCCGGCACGCCGCGACGTCAGCGAATACGCCATCGAAAAGACCGACGCACAACTGATCGCCCGCCTGCGCGAGCTGCAAGGCACCGCCGAAGAAGCCCTGACCAACCCCGAGTTGATGCAGTTGATGCTGCCGATCCTGCGCGCGGATTTCCTGCTGTGCGGCAGCTTCAGCTACGGCGAGCGCACACCGCTGGGCATGCCGATTCACGTGTTTGGCGGCAAACAGGACAGCGTGCGCGCCGACCAACTGCTCGACTGGCAACTGGATGCCGCCAGTGGCTTTTCCCTGGACATGTTCGACGGCCACCACTTCTTCCTCATACAGCACGAAAGCGCCGTGCTGCGCTGCATGCGGCGCTACGCCGAGGAACACCTGGCCCGATGGCGCAATGGCGTGGCACGTCCACTTGCCGTCGGCTGAGCCAGCCCCCCCGAATTCTCGAATTTCCCGTAAGCCGATTTCAGGCAGGAACCCCATGATGGACGCCTTCGAACTTCCCCGTACCCTGGTCCAGTCCCTTCAACGTCGTGCTGCGCAGACCCCGGACCAGGTCGCCTTGCGCTTCCTCGCCGAGTCCGCCGAGCACAGCGTTGTGCTCAGTTATCGCGATCTGGATCAGCGTGCCCGTACCATCGCCGCCGCCTTGCAGGCCAATGCGGACCTGGGCGACCGTGCCGTGCTGTTGTTCCCCAGTGGCCCGGATTATGTCGCGGCGTTCTTTGGTTGCCTGTACGCGGGTGTGATCGCGGTGCCGGCCTATCCGCCGGAGTCCACCCGTCGCCACCATCAGGCGCGCCTGCTGTCGATCATCAGCGATGCCGAACCGCGTCTGCTGCTGACCATCGCCAGCCTCGCCGATGGCTTGTCGCAGCTCGAAAATGCGCCGCCCGTATTGAGCGTCGATCGGCTGGAAGGTGCCGGCAATTGGGTCGCCCCTGACCTGCATCCGGACGACATCGCCTTCCTGCAATACACCTCAGGTTCCACCGCGTTGCCCAAGGGCGTGCAAGTCAGCCACGGTAACCTGGTGGCCAACGAAGTGTTGATCCGTCGCGGTTTCGGCATCGACCTGAACCCCGATGACGTGATCGTCAGTTGGCTGCCGCTGTACCACGACATGGGGCTGATTGGCGGTCTCCTGCAACCGATCTTCAGTGGTGTGCCCTGCGTGCTGATGTCGCCGGCCTACTTCCTCGGGCGACCGTTACGTTGGCTGGAAGCGATCAGTGAATACGGCGGCACCATCAGCGGCGGTCCGGACTTCGCCTATCGCCTGTGCAGCGAAAGGGTCAGCGAGACCGCGTTGGAGCGCCTGGATTTGAGCCGATGGCGCGTGGCCTATTCCGGCTCCGAGCCGATCCGCCTCGACACCCTGGAACGCTTCGCCGAGAAGTTCGCCGCCTGCGGTTTTACCCCGAACCATTTCTTTGCCTCCTACGGCCTGGCCGAGGCGACCCTGTTTGTCGCGGGCGGCAGCCGTGGCCAGGGCATTGCGGCGATGCGCGTCGACGATCAGGCCCTGGCCGCCAATCGCGCCGAGCCGGGGCAGGGCAGTGCGATCATGAGCTGTGGCACCCGCCAGCCGGAACACGCGGTGCTGATCGCTGACCCGCATACCCTTGCCGAGCTGCCCGACAACCACGTCGGCGAACTCTGGGCCACGGGTCCGAGTATCGCCCACGGCTACTGGCGTAACCCCGAAGCCACCGCCAAGACCTTTGTGCAACATGCCGGCCGTAGGTGGTTGCGTACGGGCGACCTGGGCTTCATCCGTGACGGTGAGGTGTACATCACCGGTCGCCTCAAAGACCTGCTGATCGTGCGCGGCCACAACCTGTACCCACAAGACATCGAGCAGACCATCGAGCGCGAAGTGGAAGTGGTGCGCAAAGGCCGGGTCGCCGCATTTGCAGTGAATGAGCAGGGCCTGGAAGGCATCGGCATTGCCGCTGAAATCAGCCGCAGTGTGCAGAAAATCCTGGCGCCCGAGGCGCTGATCAAGGCGATTCGCCAAGCCGTCGCCGAGGCGTATCAAGAGGCGCCAAGCGTGGTGGTGCTGCTCAACCCTGGCGCCTTGCCGAAGACCTCCAGCGGCAAGCTGCAGCGCGCGGCCTGTGCGCTTCGTCACAAGGACGGTAGCCTCGACAGCTATGCGCAGTTCCCGGACCTGCACGCGCAGGAGGGCGATGGGGCGCTGGAATCCGAACTGCACAACCAGATTGCGGCGATCTGGTGCGAGCAGTTGCAGGTGGCGACGGTTGCGGCCGATGACCACTTCTTCTTACTCGGCGGCAACTCCATCACCGCCACCCAGGTGGTCGCACGCCTGCGCGAACGCCTCGGCCTGGAGCTTAACCTGCGCATGCTGTTCGAAGCACCGACCCTGGAAGGCTTTGCCGCCAGCGTTGCGCAGTTGCAGCAGGACGGCGGCGTCGCCCAAGGCGCGATCCACAGCCTGTCGCGCCAAGAGGAATTGCCCCAATCCCTGGCACAGAACCGCCTGTGGATCACCTGGCAACTGGACCCCCACAGCAGCGCCTACACCATCCCCGGCGCCCTGCGCCTGCGCGGCGAGCTGGATGAAGACGCGGTGCGTACCAGCTTCCAGCAACTGATCCAGCGCCACGAAGCCCTGCGTACACGCTTCTACGAGCGCGACGGCCAGGCTTTCCAGTGTGTCGATACCAAGGCCGATTTCGACCTGCAAGTCATCGACCTCAGCGACCTGCCCGTTGCCGAGCGCGAAGCCCGTGCGCAACAGATCCGCGAAGACGAAGCGCGCACCCAGTTCGACCTGGAAAAAGGCCCGCTGTTGTGGGTGACCCTGGTGCGTCTGGACGATGAAGATCACCAACTGCTGGTGACGCTGCACCACATCATCGCCGACGGCTGGTCGCTCAATATCCTGATGGACGAGTTCTCACGCCTCTATGCCGCCGCCGTCCAGGGCCAGACACTGGAGCTGCCGCCCCTGGCCCTGCAATACGCCGACTACGGCACTTGGCAGCGCCAATGGCTGGCCGAAGGTGAAGGCCAGCGTCAACTGGCGTACTGGAAAGCGCAGTTGGGTGAAGAGCATCCCACCCTGAGCCTGGCGACCGACCACCCGCGCTCGGTACACCACCGTCACAGTGCCTCACGCCACACTGTGCGCCTTGGCGCGAGCCTCAACGAAGCCATTCGCCAGACCGCCCGTACCCACGAGTCCACCCCGTTCATGCTGTTGCTGGCAGCCTTCCAGAGCGTGCTCTACCGTTACAGCGGCCAACGCGATATCCGCATCGGCGTGCCCAACGCCAACCGCCCGCGCCAGGAAACCCAAGGCCTGGTCGGCTTCTTCATCAACACCTTGGTGCTGCGCGCCGAGCTGGATGGGCGCTTGCCCTTCACTGAACTGTTGGCCGCGACACGCCAGGCTGCGCTGGGCGCCCAGGCCCATCAGGATTTGCCATTCGAACAACTGCTGGAGGCCTTCCCGCAGGCCCGCGAGCAGGGCCTGTTCCAGGTCATGTTCAACCACCAGCAACGCGACCTCAGCGCCTTGCGCCGCCTGCCGGGCATGCTCGCCGACGAGTTGCCGTGGCACAGCCGCGAAGCCAAGTTCGATTTGCAACTGCACACCGAAGAAGACCGCAACGGGCGCCTGAGCCTGTCGTTCGACTATGCCGATGAACTGTTCGAAAGCGCGACCATCCAGCGCCTCGCCGAGCACTACATCAACCTGTTGCACGCCATCTGCGAACAGCCCCGGCAAGCCATCGGCGACCTCATGCTGATGCAGCACGACGAACAAGCCCTTTACAGCGAAGCACCCTGCGCACCGGCCCAAGTGTGGCTGCCCGAACTGCTCAACCAGCAGACCTCGGACACCACCGCGCTGGTCTGGGGCGGCGGCAGCCTGACCTTCGCCCAATTGCACACCCAGGCCAACCGCCTGGCCCATTACCTGCGTGACAAAGGCGTCGGCCCGGACGTGTGCGTGGCCATCGCCGCCGAACGTTCGCCGCAACTGTTGATCGGCTTGCTGGCGATCATCAAGGCCGGGGGCGCTTACGTGCCGCTGGACCCGGATTACCCCACCGAGCGCCTGGCCTACATGCTCAAGGACAGCGGCGTTCACCTGCTGCTGACCCAGACCGCGCTGCTGGAGCAGGTGCCGGCTGCCTGCGGCGTGTGTGTCATCGCCATGGACAGCCTGCACCTGGACAGTTGGCCCACCCAGCCGCCCGGCCTGCATTTGCACGGTGATAACCTCGCCTACGTGATCTACACCTCCGGTTCCACCGGCCAGCCCAAAGGCGTGGGCATCACCCATGCCGCGCTGGCCGAGCGCTTGCAGTGGATGCAGGCCACTTATCCACTCAACGAAACCGACGTGCTGATGCAGAAGGCACCGATCAGTTTCGACGTGTCGGTGTGGGAATGCTTCTGGCCGCTGATCACTGGGTGCCGCCTGGTACTGGCCGGGCCCGGTGAGCATCGCGACCCGCATCGGATCGCGCAGTTGGTGCAGGAACACGGCGTGACCACGCTGCACTTCGTGCCGCCGCTGTTGCAGTTGTTTATCGACGAACCGCTGGTGGCCGAATGCACCAGCCTGCGGCGCTTGTTCTCGGGCGGGGAAGCCTTGCCCGCCGAACTGCGCAACCGCGTTCTGGCCCAGTTGCCAGCCGTGCAATTGCATAACCGTTATGGCCCGACCGAAACCGCGATCAACGTGACGCACTGGCACTGTCGCGCAGAAGACGGCGAGCGCTCGCCGATTGGTCGGCCACTGGGCAACGTGATCTGCCGCGTGCTGGATGAGCAGCTCAACCCCGTGCCGCTGGGCGTGCCGGGTGAGCTGTGCATCGGCGGTATCGGCCTGGCCCGGGGTTACCTTGGCCGCGCCGGGTTGACGGCTGAGCGTTTTGTCGCCGATCACCAAGGCGCCCGCCTGTACCGCACCGGTGACCGCGCCCGTTGGAGCGCCGACGGTGTGATCGAGTACCTCGGGCGTCTCGACCAGCAGGTCAAGCTGCGCGGCTTCCGTGTGGAGCCGGAAGAAATCGAGGCGCGCATGCTCGCCCTGGAGGGCATCGCTCAAGCTGTGGTGCTGGTGCGTGACGGGCAGTTGATTGGCTACTTCACCGCCCATGGCGACCTGGACGAACAACAGGTCAAAACCGCCCTGGCCGCGGAGTTGCCGGAATACATGGTGCCCGCGCTGCTGATGCGTCTGGACGCCATGCCGTTGAGCCCCAGCGGCAAGCTGGACCGCCGCGCGTTGCCGGAGCCGGTGTGGCAAGTGCGTGAACACGTCGAACCCGAAACGCCGCTGCAACAGCAAATCGCCGCGATCTGGCGCGAAGTTCTCGGTCTGCCAAGCATTGGTCTGCGCGATGACTTCTTCGCTCTCGGCGGCCACTCGTTGCTGGCCACGCAGATCATTTCCCGCACCCGCCAGGCCTGTGATGTGGAACTGCCGTTGCGCACCTTGTTCGACGCCAGTGAACTGGGGGCGTTTGCCGAGCAGGTCGGCCTGATCCAGGCCTCGGGCCAACGCAACCAACAGACCGTCATCGCCAAGGTCGACCGCGGCCAACCCGTGCCGCTGTCCTATTCCCAGCAGCGCATGTGGTTCCTGTGGCAGATGGAACCGGACAGCCCGGCCTACAACGTCGGCGGCATGGCGCGTTTGCGCGGCGTGCTGGACGTGGGGCGTTTCGAGGCGGCGCTGCAAGCGCTGATCATGCGTCACGAAACCCTGCGCACGACGTTTCCGAGCGTCGATGGTGTGGCTTATCAGAACGTTTCGCCGCAGACCGGGCTGCGCATGGATTGGCAGGATTTCTCCGCGCTGAGCGAAGCCGACCGTCAACCGCGCCTGCAACGACTGGCTGATCATGAGGCACACACGCCGTTCAACCTGGAAACCGGGCCGTTGTTGCGTGCGTGCCTGGTCAAGGCCGGCGAGCAGGAACACTACCTGGTGCTGACCCTGCACCATATCGTCACCGAGGGCTGGGCCATGGACATCTTTGCCCGTGAACTCAGCGCGTTGTACGAGGCCTTTATCGACGAGCGCGACTCGCCGCTGGCGCCGCTGCCCGTGCAATACCTCGACTACAGCGTGTGGCAGCGCCAGTGGCTGGAGTCCGGCGAGCGCCAGCGTCAGCTGGATTACTGGACTGCGCAACTGGGCAATGAACACCCGCTGCTGGAACTGCCCGGCGACCGTCCACGCCCGCCTGTGCAAAGCCACCAGGGCGAGTTGTACCGCTTCGACCTCAGCGATGACCTCGCTGCCCGCGTGCGTGCCTTCAATGCCGAGCGCGGCCTGACCCTGTTCATGACCATGACCGCCACCCTGGCCGTGCTGCTCTACCGTTATAGCGGCCAGACCGACTTGCGTATCGGCGCCCCGGTTGCCAACCGTATCCGTCCTGAAAGCGAAGGCTTGATTGGTGCCTTCCTCAACACCCAGGTGCTGCGGTGCCAGCTCAATGGGCAGATGAATGTCGCTGAGTTGTTCGAGCACGTGCGCCACACCGTGATCGAGGGTCAGTCCCATCAAGACCTGCCGTTCGATCACCTGGTGGAGGCCCTGCAACCCCCGCGCAGCGCGGCGTACAACCCGCTGTTCCAGGTGATGTGCAACGTGCAGCGCTGGGAATTCCAACAGAGCCGCCAACTGGCCGGCATGACCGTCGAATACCTGGCCAACGATGCGCGGGCGACCAAGTTCGACCTCAACCTGGAAGTCACCGACCTCGACCATCGCCTGGGTTGCTGCCTGACCTACAGCACTGACCTGTTCGACGAGCCACGCATTGCGCGCATGGCCGCCCATTGGCGCAATCTGCTGGAAGCCTTGATCGCGGATCCGCAGCAACGCCTCAGCGAATTGCCGTTGCTGGGTGCGGATGAACAGCGTGTGTTGCAAGACAGCCTGGGCATTGAGAATTGCGAGCACCGTCTCGATCAGTGCATCCACCCACTGTTCAGCCAGCAGGTGGCAGTCCGTGGCGATGCGCCGGCGCTGACCTTTGCCGGCGTGACCCTCAGCTACCGAGAACTCGACGCCCGCGCCAACCGCCTGGCCTGGATGCTGCGCGAACGTGGCGTCGGCCCGCAGGTGCGTGTCGGCCTGGCGTTGCCGCGCTCCCTGGAAATGGTCATCGGCCTGCTGGCGATCCTCAAGGCCGGCGGTGCCTATGTGCCGCTGGACCCGGAATACCCGCTGGACCGCCTGCACTACATGATCGAAGACAGCGGCATCGGCCTGCTGCTCAGCGATGCGGCGATGTTCGAGGCCCTCGGCGAGTTACCGGCCACTGTTGCGTGCTGGTGTCTGGAGGATGACTTGCCGGTGCTGGCCAACTACCCGGCCGATGCGCTGCCGTTTATCAGCCTGCCGCAACACCAGGCGTACTTGATCTACACCTCCGGCTCCACCGGCAAGCCGAAAGGCGTGGTGGTATCCCACGGTGAAATCGCCATGCATTGCGCGGCGGTGATCGAGCGGTTTGGCATGCGCGCGGATGACTGCGAGCTGCACTTCTATTCGATCAACTTCGATGCGGCCACCGAGCGTCTGCTGGTGCCGCTGCTCAGTGGCGCACAGGTGGTGTTGCGGGCTCAGGGGCAGTGGGATGCCGAGGAAATCTGCGGATTGATCCGCACCCATGGCATCAACATCCTGGGCTTCACCCCGAGCTACGGCAGTCAGTTGGCGCAGTGGTTGGCGACCCGGCAGCAGACCATGCCGGTGCGTATGTGCATTACCGGCGGCGAAGCCCTCACCGGCGAACACTTGCAGCGCATCCGTGCCGCGTTCCAGCCCCAGGTGTTCTTCAACGCCTATGGCCCGACTGAAACCGTAGTGATGCCGCTGGCCAGCCTGGCGCCCGAGCACTTGGAGGAGGGCGCCGCCAGCGTGCCGATCGGCAGCATCATCGGTGACCGCGTGGCTTATATTCTCGACGCCGACCTGGCCTTGGTGCCGCAAGGCGCGACCGGCGAGTTATACGTGGGCGGTGCGGGTCTGGCGCAGGGGTATCACCAGCGTCCGGGCATGACCGCCGAACGTTTTGTCGCGGACCCGTTTGCGCGCAACGGCGGGCGCCTGTACCGCACCGGTGACCTCGTGCGCCAGCGCGTCGATGGCTTGGTGGAGTACCTCGGGCGTATTGACCACCAGGTGAAAATTCGCGGTTTCCGTATCGAACTGGGCGAGATCGAAACCCGCCTGCTGGAGCATGACGCCGTGCGCGAAGCGGTGGTGCTGGCGCTGGATGCGCCGAGCGGCAAACAGTTGGTGGCGTATCTGGTCAGCGATGCCGAGCACGTCGCGCTGCGTGATGCGCTGAAGGCCCATCTCAAGGCGCACCTGCCGGACTACATGGTGCCCGCGCACCTGATCGTGCTGGACAGCATGCCGCTGACCGCCAACGGCAAGCTCGACCGCCGTGCCTTGCCGCAGCCGGATCCCGAAGCCAACCGCCAACACTACGTGGCACCCCGCAACGAACTGGAAAGCACCCTGGCGGCGATCTGGTGCGCGGTGCTGAACGTGCAACAAGTCGGCCTGGACGATAACTTCTTCGAGCTGGGGGGCGACTCGATCCTGTCGATCCAGGTGGTCAGCCGTGCGCGGCAGGCCGGGATTCATTTCAGCCCTCGCGACCTGTTTCAGCACCAGACCGTGCAGACCCTGGCTGCTGTGGCTACGCGCTCCGAGCAGGTCACGGCAGAGCAGGGCCTGCTGACCGGCAGTTCGGGTCTCACGCCGATCCAGCACTGGTTCTTCGACACCGAGACCCCGAACCGTCAGCACTGGAACCAGGCGCTGGTCCTCAAGCCGCTGCAGTTGCTCGACCCCCAGCGCCTGGAACAAGCGCTGCTGGCGGTACTGGAACACCATGACGCCTTGCGCCTGAGCTTCTCCAAGCGCGACGCCCAATGGCACGCCGAACACAGGGCCGTGCCGCAGGGCGGCGTGCTGATGCAGGCGCAAGTGCGTGACATGGCGCACTGCACCGCGCTGTTCACCGACACCCAACGCAGCCTCGACCTGGAGCACGGCCCGCTACTGCGCGCCTTGCTGGTGGACGGGCCCGAGGGGCAGCAACGCCTGTTGATCGCGATCCATCACCTGGTGGTGGACGGCGTGTCGTGGCGTGTATTGCTGGAAGATCTACAAACGGTTTATCGCCAGTTGAACGATGGCCAGTCCGTCAGCCTGCCGGCCAAGACCAGTGCCCTGCGTGATTGGGCCGCGCGTTTACAGGCGTATGCCGGTAGCGAATCCTTGCGTGAGGAATTGAGCGTCTGGCAGCACCAGTTGGCCGGCCCTGACGCCGCATTGCCGGTGGCCCGCCCACAAGGGTCGCTGCGCAACCGCGATGCCGACACCGTCAGCGTGCGCCTGGATGCCGAACACACCCGCCAGTTGCTGCAGCAAGCCCCAAGCGCCTACCGCACCCAGGTCAACGACCTGTTGCTGACCGCCTTGGCCCGCGTGTTGTGCCGCTGGAGCGGTCACGCTTGCGCGTTGATCCAACTGGAAGGCCACGGCCGCGAAACCCTGTTCGATGACATCGACCTGACCCGCAGCGTCGGCTGGTTCACCAGTGCCTATCCGCTGCGCCTGACCCCGCAAACCGGGCAGGGCGATTCGATCAAGGCGATCAAGGAACAACTGCGCGCCGTGCCGCATAAAGGCTTGGGCTATGGCGTGCTGCGCTACCTCGCCGATGACCTGTGCAAGCAGACCCTGGCCGCACTGCCGAGCGCGCAGATCACCTTCAACTACCTCGGCCAGTTCGACCAGAGCTTCGGCGCCGATGCGCTGTTCCACCCGCTGGATGAATCCGCCGGCCTGGCCCATGACCCGGACGCGCTGCTGCCCAACGAGTTGAGCGTCGACAGCCAGGTGTATGGTGGTGAGCTGGTGCTGCGCTGGACCTTCAGCCGCGAACGCCACGATCAACAGAGCATCCATGAACTGGCCGATGCCTACCTCGCCGAGCTGCAAAGCCTGGTCGCGCATTGTCTGGAGGACGACGCCGGTGGCCTTACACCGTCCGACTTCCCGCTGGCGCACCTGACCCAGGCGCAACTCGACAGCTTGCCGATTGCCGCCAGCGCCATCGAAGATGTCTACCCGCTGACCCCGATGCAGGAAGGCCTGCTATTGCACACCCTGCTGGAGCCCGGCACCGGCCTCTACTACATGCAGGACCGCTACCGCATCAACAGCGCCCTGGACCCCGAGCGTTTCGCCCAGGCCTGGCAGGCGGTGATCGCCCGCCACGAAGCCCTGCGCGCGTCGTTCTGCTGGAACGTCGGCGAAGACATGCTGCAAGTGATCCACACACCCGGCAGCACGCCGATTGAGTACCTGGACTGGAGCGACGATCCTGAGGACCAGCAGGAGCCGCGCCTGCAAGCGCTGCTCAAGCAAGAGCGCGAAGCCGGCTTCGATCTGCTCAACCAGGCACCGTTCCACCTGCGCCTGATCCGCGTCGGCGCCGAGCGTTACTGGTTCATGATGAGCAACCACCACATCCTTATCGATGCCTGGTGCCGTTCATTGCTGATGAATGACTTCTTCGAGCTCTACATGGCCCTCGGTGAAGGCCGCGACGCGCAACTGGCCACGCCGCCGCGCTACCGAGACTACATTGCCTGGCTGCAACGCCAGAACCTCAATGAGGCACGCCAATGGTGGCAACAGAACCTGCAAGGCTTCGAGCGCACCACGCCAATCCCGAGCGACCGGCCGTTCCTGCGTGAACACGCGGACCACAGCGGCGGCATGGTGGTGGGCGATTGCTACACCCGTCTCGATGCCCGCGACGGTGCACAACTGCGCGAACTGGCACAGGCTCACCAACTGACCGTCAACACCTTCGCCCAGGCGGCGTGGGCGCTGGTGCTGCGCCGTTTGAGCGGCGATCGCGACGTGCTGTTCGGTGTCACCGTGGCCGGGCGCCCGGTGGAAATGCCCGAGATGCAACGCACCGTCGGCCTGTTCATCAACAGTATCGCCCTGCGGGTGAAACTGCCCGAGGACGGTCAAGCGTGCAGCGTGCGCCAGTGGTTGAGCGATCTGCTCGACAGCAATATGCAACTGCGCGAGTACGAGTACCTGCCACTGGTGACGATCCAGGAACACAGCGAACTGCCCAAGGGCCAGCCGCTGTTCGACAGCCTGTTCGTGTTCGAAAACGCCCCGGTGGAAGTCTCGGTGCTGGACCGTGCACAAAGCCTGAACGCCACCTCGGATTCCGGCCGCACCCACACCAACTTCCCGCTGACCGCCGTGTGCTATCCAGGTGATGACCTGGGGCTGCACCTGTCCTACGACCAACGCTACTTCGACGAAACCACCGTGCAAGGCATGCTCGGCGAGTTCAAGCGCCTGCTGCTGGCGCTGGTCCAAGGCTTCCAGGGTGACATGGCCGACCTGCCGCTGATTGGCGAGCAGGAGCGTGAGCTCCTGGTGGAAGGTTGCAACCAGAGCGAGCACGACTACCCGCTGGAGCGCAGCTACATCGAGCTGTTCGAAGAGCAGGTCGCCGCTCATCCGCAGCGCATCGCCGCCAGTTGCCTCGACCAGCAATGGACCTATGACGAACTGAACCGTCGCAGCAACGGCCTGGGCCACGCGCTGATGGCAGCGGGTGTCGGCCTGGATCAACCGGTGGCGTTGTTGGCCGAGCGTAACCTCGACCTGCTCGGCATGATCATCGGCAGCTTCAAGGCCGGTGCCGGCTACCTGCCGCTGGACCCAGGCCTGCCGAGCCAGCGCCTGCGCAGCATCCTCGACTTGAGCCGCACGCCATTGCTGGTGTGCACCGAAGCATCCCGTGAGCAAGCCATCGAGTTGCTGGACGGTTTTGACTGCCAGCTTCTGGTGTGGGAGGAAATACCCGCGCGTGGTGAAAACCCCGGTGTCTACAGCGCTCCGGATAACCTTGCCTACGTGATCTATACCTCCGGTTCCACCGGTCTGCCCAAGGGCGTGATGGTGGAACAGCGCGGCATGCTCAATAACCAACTGAGCAAAGTGCCGTACCTGGCCTTGAGCGACGCGGATGTGATTGCGCAAACCGCGTCGCAGAGCTTTGATATTTCCGTATGGCAGTTCCTCGCTGCGCCGCTGTTCGGCGCGCGGGTGGACATCGTGCCGAACACCATCGCGCATGATCCCCAAGGCCTGCTGGAACATGTCCAGGCCCAGGGCATCACCGTGTTGGAAAGCGTGCCGTCGTTGATCCAGGGCATGCTTGCACAAGACCGCATCGGCCTGGATGGCCTGCGCTGGATGCTGCCGACCGGCGAAGCGATGCCACCGGAACTGGCGCACCAGTGGTTGCAGCGTTATCCGGAGATCGGGCTGGTCAACGCTTACGGCCCGGCGGAGTGTTCGGACGATGTGGCGTTCTATCGTGTCGACCTGGCGTCTACCCGAGGCACCTATTTGCCGATTGGTACGCCCACCGACAACAACCGTTTGTACCTGCTGGATGGCGCACTGGAACTGGTGCCGCAAGGCGCGGTGGGTGAGTTGTGCGTGGCCGGCACGGGTGTCGGCCGCGGTTACGTCAGCGACCCGCTGCGCACCGCGCCCGTATTTGTGCCAAACCCCTTCGGCGCACCGGGCGAACGTCTCTACCGCACCGGCGACCTCGCGCGCCGTCGCAGTGACGGCGTGCTGGAGTACGTCGGACGTGTCGACCACCAAGTGAAGATTCGCGGCTACCGCATCGAACTGGGTGAAATCGAAGCGCGCCTGCACGAACAACCGGAAGTGCGCGATGCGGCGGTGGGCGTGCAGGAAGGCATGAATGGCAAGCACCTGGTCGGCTACCTGGTGGCGGCGGATGAAGCACTGAACCCAAGCGAACGCCTGGACCGCATCAAGCAACGCCTGCGCGCCGAACTGCCGGAATACATGGTGCCGCTGCACTGGCTCTGGCTCGACCGCCTGCCGCTCAACGCCAACGGCAAACTCGACCGCAAGGCGTTGCCGGCGCTGGAGATCGGCCAGCTGCAAAGCCAGGACTACCTGGCACCGCGCAACGAACTGGAGGCTACGTTGGCCGCCATCTGGGCCGAGGTGCTGAAAGTCGAGAGGGTAGGGGTGCAGGACAACTTCTTCGAACTGGGCGGGCACTCGTTGCTGGCCACGCAGATTGCCTCGCGGGTGCAGAAGACCCTGCAACGTGATGTGCCGCTACGTGCAATGTTCGAGTGCAGCACGGTGGCGGAATTGGCCGAGTATATCGACGGGCTGGCAGCCAATGAGGTCAGTGCCGAGAAGGTAGATCGGTTGAGTGATTTGATGGCGGAGTTGGAGGGGTTGTGAGAGGGCCGTTGGTCGGCAGCAACGTAGGGCTTCGTCAGAACTGTTAATTCTGACAGTAGGCAAGGCTCCTGTTCCGCGCGTTAGATGACCGTTATCTAACGTTGGACAGGAGTCTTATCGTGGCTAAAAAACCGATCCCAAGCAAACAACCCCTCACTAAGGCCGAAAGCACTGTGCTTGCCCCCTCGTCGGAGGTAACCCAGCCCGAATTACCCTTTGCGGTCATCGAGTACGCTGCGAACAACAGCGTGCTCTACCCTCTGGATGCAGCCCAAGGTACGACTGCGACACTGACGCTTCCCGAGGGTAGTACCCAGGTCGTTGTGCATTTCGCAATCAAAGGCTCGACCTGTGTGACATTTCCGCCGATCACCGTCGCGAGCGGCAATGTCGCCGATATTCCCTGGCAATGGATCAGTACCGGCATCGGGCATACGGTGCTGATCTGGTACGAGGCTGTTGTCGGTGGTGCACGCAAAGAGTCACTGGTACTTGAACTTGAGATTCAAGAGGTCCGCGAAGAGCATCTGCGTGAGTCAATGCCTGAGTTCGCGCATGCCGAATTGGAGTGGGGCACCCCGTGGTTGAACATGTTCAAGTTCACAGGGGATGAAACTATCCGGATCAAGGCCTGGCCGATGATTCGGGCAGGCTCGCGATTGTTTATTGTTGTCGCGGGTAATGAGCAACATATACCGCCATTATTTGAATGGGTGGCCTTTGATCATGTCGTGACTGAAGAGGAAGCGCATGAGGGGTTTGTATTCGAGTTTAGGCTGTCGCGGGCCTGGCTAGGGCGTTTGGATGACTACTCGTCCTGTACCTGCCATTCGGGGGTTATCTGGAGCGGTTGTCAACCTGAGGCGCCGGTGTCGAGTGTGAACCCGCTGCCTAGAAATGCTCAGGATTTCCATCAACGCTCTACGGTGCTGCTGCGTGTCGACCCTTCACTGAATTTGAATCCGCCACGTCTTCAGGAAGCGGTGCAGGTTTCCCCTGGTAACTGGCAGGTCAACCCGGTCAACACCACTCGGGGCGGACATGCAATAGTGGCCTACCCAGGCATGACCGAAGGCCATCAGGTTTGTGTGCAAGCCAGAGGGCCGAATTATGGGCCGATACCGCTCGGTTGCCAGGACGTAAAGCCGGGCGATCTGAGTCTTTCGTTCAATGTCCCCGCTGAGATTTTCGCAGCTCTGTTCTGCCAGAAGCTGACATTGATCTATAGCGTCCAATTAAACAATTCCCCGCCTCAGCACTCCCCCGAGTGTGTGATCCAGGTACTGAGTCCTCAATTGACCACGCCCTGCATCGAACAAGCAACGGGGCGCACCCTGGACCTCACGACATTCGAAGACGATGCAACCGTACTGGTGCCTGTCTGGGACTATGCTGAGCTTGGGCAAAGTGTCTGGGTTTGGATCACCGGCACTCAGGAGGACGGCAGTTCCTTTCAATGTTCTGTGCTGACGGATGAGCCGCTCCTGCCTGACTGGCTGACGAGCGGCGTCGACGCAGCGATTAGCCGGGTAGGGTTGCAAAAACTTGCGGACTGCAGCGAATTCGAGCTGCATGCAGCGGTGAGCTTTGATGGGAAACGCGATCTGTCGACGGCATTCCGGTTTCCGGTTCAAACGTTCAACATTGATCAGGAAGCACTGGCGTTGGATCCGCCGAATGTGTGCGAAGCTGTGGGCAACCAACTGACGATTTACAACGCCCGGAATGGAATGACCGTTCGGGTTGCCTACCCGCACATAAGTGCCAAGCACCAAATCCAGTTGAACGTGAAACTATCGGATGGCACGGATGTGCCGGTGCCACCTAAGCAGGGCAACTCCACTGCGGGTTATGTCGACTTCAGTATTGATCGCGAGGAAGTGATTCATGCTGCTGGAGAGACACTAACTATCAATTACACCGTTAACAGTGCCTGCAAGCTTCAGACATCGGGAGATTTGGATCTGGAGGTCAGCGTGCCTGTGCGCCTTACGGCTCTTAAAGTCGAGCAGGCTACATTGGACGTTCTGGATCTACGTGCATTTCCAGGCGATGCTAAGATCACGTTGGAACCATGGTGGTTTATTTTAATTGGGCAGATCGCTTGGCTGGAAGTCATCGGAACCGCGGAGGCGGATGGGGCTTCGTTGACAATTAAAATCGCTGTTGCCGAACCTCTGATTCAGAGCGATGTGACGAATGGGCTGCAGAAATCGATAAACCGTTTAGATCTTGAAAAGTTCCGAAACAACACGCTCCTGACTTTTGCGTTCAGAGTAACGACGAAAGTGGGTGGTGCTTTGGAGAATGCGATTGAGTTTAAGAAGCTCGACCTGACCTTCAAGAAAAAATACCGGGATCTAACAGTGTTTGATCACCAGACATTAGAGCCCTGGAAGGCGGGTGCGGGCGTGGGTGACCCCCGAGATCTCTCGATCGAACAAGTCAATGGCCCGGACGGGAAACTGAGTTATGCGGTTAAAAACTTCACGTACAGTAATAACTCCGCTGGACCGATTTTACAGAGAGCGTTCAGTGATCTTGAAAGCGGTCATACGTATAGATTCTCCGTCAAAGTTCGCCAGTATGGTTATGACGCTCCCGCTCCAAAATTGTCGTTGAGCTTGGGCGCGATACGGCAAACGTCCATCTTAACGCTTCCTGATCTTGCTTGGCATACGCTTGGGTTTACATTTGTGGCGAGCACTAACAGTGCGTTGTTGGATATTTTCAGTCATGAGGCAAACGGGGCCGGTAATGATTGGTACATGATTGATTTCCTGCTCGAGGAAGTTTAAGCCGCTCGATAAACAGAATGCCCGCATTGCGCGGGCATTCTTGTTTCAGTGACGAGGTGATAGATTATTTTGGTCCTAGAATTTTCACCAACTTCTCCGGCGAAGGTGCCCCCTGCTGTTGCTGCAACCCACCCTTGTCATCCAGATAGAAGATAGCCGGCGTCGCCGACAACTCCAGCCCATCCATCAATTTCATGTTCCCATCAAGCTTGGCCTCGATATCCGCCGGAATCTTCTCCAACGCCTGCAACTTGCTGCCCTTACCGGCGGCTTCGTGTTCTTCCAGGGCCTTTTGCGGGTCTTTGGCGGCAAACAGCGCGGCGGATTTGCCGGGGCTGTCTTCGCGGATGATGCCGACCATGATGTGGCGCAACTGCACTTTGCCGGCTTTTACCCACGGACGGGCTTGTTCCCAGAACATGTTGCAGTAAGGGCAGTTAGGGTCGCTGAACAGGTAGACGATGCGTGGGGCTTTAACGTCGCCGTCCTGGATCCAGCTGCTTTTTTCCATCTTGGCCCAGACTTCCTTGGCCATCGGTGCATACACCAGTTTTTCCAGAGGCGCGCTGCTCAGGTCATTGCCTTGGGCGTCGTACAGGCTACCGGCAATCACGCTTTTGCCGTCGGCGGTCAGGTACAGGGCCATGCCGCGGTTCTGGTACTGGGCGGCGTAGCCAGTGAGACCGCTGGGGGCGTCGAACTTGCCGAGGATCTTGGCGCCTTTGGCCTCGATCTGTTTGATCGGTGCTGGCCAGTCAGCGGCCTGGGCCAGGGTGGCTGCAAGCGTCAGCGGCAGCAGGGTCAGCAGGTGGCAGAGGCGGGGCATGTCGGTTTCCTTGTGGCAGCAGGAGCGGAGTCGAAGGGTTCCATGGCGCGGGCCAGGCTGGCCTGGGACAGTTCGCCGAGGTGGCTGTTGATCAGGCGTCCATCGGCTTGATAGAACAACGTGGTGGGCAAGGCCATCGAGCCCACGGCCTGGCCGAGGCGACCGCTGGCGTCGAACAGGATGTTGTCCAGAGTCAGGCCTTGTGTGGCGAGGAAGGTGCTGACGCTTTGCATGCTTTCGGCCTGGTTGACGAACAGGAAGGTCACGTCGGGACGTTGATGTTGGGCACGTTCCAGCACCGGCATCTCGCGGCGGCATGGCGGGCACCAGGTGGCCCACAGGTTGATCACCAGCGGGCCGCCTTTGTAATCGGCCAGTTGCACCACGTCGCCATCGGCGTTGCGCAAGGTGATGTCCGGCAGTTGCGAGCCTTTGTCGTACAGGCTCAGGGACAGGCTGGTCAGGCCCCAGAACACCAGGCCGGTGATCACCCCAGCGCCCAGCGGCTTGCGCAGGGCTGGACGCAGCCGGCCGTAGAGCAGCGCACCCAGGATCAGCGCGACCACGCCCGGCCAGGCGAGGAAACCGCCGTCGCGCAGGTCGACCATCTGCAGTGGGGCTTGGCTGTAATCGCTCCAGTACATCAGCACAAAGCTGACGCGGGCCACCAGCATGCCCAGCAGGAAGAGGCTGAACAGCACCGATTCCGGGTTTTCACCACCACGCTTGGCCACGCGCCAGCCCACCAGGGTGGCGAGAATCAGCGCGCTGATCAGCAGGATGTGATTCAGGGCGATGGCGAAGGTGCCGATGGTCAGGGTCAGCATTCAGAGGGCGTCCCGGGTTTGCGTCCAGCGTTGCAGGAAGGCGGCGGCATCCACTTCGCCAGTGATGCGTTGGGCGCGGCGTTCTTCACCGTCCGGGCCGATCCACACGAAGCTCGGTGGGCCAGGCACTTTGTAGCGGCCGAGCAGCTCTCGGCTGGCGGCATTGTCGGCGGTAACGTCCAGGCGCAGCAGGCGTACGTCTTTCAGGGCATCCATCACCTCGGGTTTGCCGAACACCTGCTTTTCCATGATCTTGCACGACACGCACCAGTCGGCGTAATAGTCCACCAGCACCCACTGGCCTTGAGCCTTGGCGCTGTCGAGCTGGCTTTGCAGCACGGCGGGATCGTTGATGGTCATGAAGGCATCGTGGGCGCTCGGTGCGGCGGCGGTCCGCGAAGCGCTGTAGACCTTCAGCGGTTGCCACAGGTCATCGCTGCCACCGGCGGCGCCCACCACCAGCAGTGTGCCCCACAGGCCGAGCACCAGGGAACCGGCGCCGAACACCTTGGCGGCCAGGCCGTATTCGCGGGCCAGGGTCCAGCCGCAGTAGGCCATCACCAGCGCGAGCGTGCCCCACAGGCCGATCCACAGGCTTTCATCGACCACCGGGCGGATCATCAGCACGGCGGTGCCGAGGAACAGGAAGCCGAAGATGCCCTTGAGCACATTCATCCAGGTGCCCGGCTTGGGCAGGAAGCGATTGCCCACGGTCACCAGCAACAACAGCGGAATGCCGATGCCGATGCCCATGGCGAACAGGATCAGGCCACCGTGTAACGCGTTGCCGCTCTGGGCGATGTACAGCAGGGCACCGGCCAGGGGGGCGGTCATGCATGGGCCCACCAGCAGGCCGGACAGTGCGCCGAGAATCCCTGCGCCGACCAGGCTGCCGCCGCTTTGCTGGCGGCTGACGTTGTCCAGACGATCGCGCAGGAACGCCGGCAGTTGCAGTTCAAAGAAACCAAACATCGGCAGGGCCAGCAGCACGAACAGGGCGGCGAAGCTGCCGAGAATCCACGGCGTCTGCAGCCAGGCGGCAAGGTTGCCACCCAGCAAGGCCGCCAGCACGCCGAGCGCGGCATACACCAGTGCCATGCACACGACGTAGCTGCTGGCCAAGGCAAACCCACGACGCGGGCTGGCGCCACTGCCAACCACCAAACCGGCGAGAATCGGCAGCATCGGCAATGAACACGGCGCAAAGGCCAACAGCAGTCCCAGGCCGAAAAATATCAGCAGGCTCCAGCCCAGACTGCGTTGTTGCAGGCCACTGGCCAGGCTTTGGTCCTGGGCTTCGGCGGTCGCGGCGACGGCCGGGTTGCCCCCCAGGTCCACGGTGATCGACTGCGGCGGATAGCACAGGCCCGCATCGGCGCAGCCCTGCCAGCCCAGTTTGACCTGGCCGGTGGCGCCGGCCGGAATCTTCACTTCCAGGCCTTGGCGATACACTTCCTGGTCGCCGAAGAATTCATCGCTATGGGCCTCGCCTTGCGGCAACGTGGGCTGTTTGGCCAGTCCATCGAACTTCATGCGCTGCTTGTACAGGTAATAACCGTCGGCAATCTGCCAATACAGCTGGGTCTCGCCACTTTCAAGACGTTCGGAGGTAAAAGTGAAGGCTTTGCCCACCGGCAGGAAGTCGGGTTTGGTCTCAAACGGGTTGCCCGGCGCGGCCTGGGCGAACCCCGCGAACAACACCAGCAGAAAGGTAAACAAATGCCGCATGGTCAAGCCTTAGTTCGATGCAAGTAGGCACACAATGTGTGGCGTTGATTAACCGATGATTAACCGAGGCTATTCTAGATTGAGTGTGGAGGGTTTAGCGGCATAATCTGCACTTAATCCGCCGCACTTTTAATCACCCGATCTTTTATGAAGGGTTCACCATGCACGTACTGGTCTGTGAAGACGACGAACTGATCGCCAGCGGCATCGTGGCCGGCCTGACCGCGCAAGGTTTTACCGTGGAGCGTGTGGCCTCGGCCGGTGCCGCGCGCGCGATGCTCAGGGCGGCCACGTTCGACATCATGGTGCTCGACCTCGGCCTGCCGGACGAAGACGGCCTCAAGCTGCTGCAGCAACAGCGCAGCCAGGGCCTGGAAATCCCGGTGCTGATCCTCACCGCGCGCGATTCGGTGACCAACCGTGTCGACGGCCTGCAAGCCGGCGCCGATGACTACCTGCTCAAACCCTTCGACCTGCGCGAACTCGCCGCGCGCCTGCAAACCCTGCTGCGCCGGGTGGCGGGGCGCAGCGTCAACCTGATCGAGCATGGCCGACTGGCCTACGACCCCAGCAGCCGTGAGACTTTCCTGGGGGGCGAGCCGGTAGACCTGTCGCGCCGCGAACAGGCGCTGTTGCAAGCCCTGCTGCACAACAAAGGTCGGGTGCTGTCCAGCGAACAACTCAAGGACAGCGTCTACGGCTTCAACGACGAGTTGGAAAGCAACGCCCTCAACGTGCATATCCACCACCTGCGACGCAAATTGGGCAATGGCATTGTCGAGACCGTGCGCGGTCTCGGCTATCGTCTGGGCCCGGCGGACGGGGGCGAGGACGCATCGTGAAAAGCCTGCGCCTGCGCCTGACGTTCAAGCTGGGCGCTGCTTTTGTGTTGATCTGGGCCCTGGCGGCGGCCTGGATGCTCAACGATCTGCGTAACCAGATGATGTTCTCCCTCGATCAACGCCTGGTGGCGTCGGCGCGCATGGTGGCGGGGCTGACCGAGCAGATGCCGGGCCTGGCCAGTGTGAGCGGTGGTGCGCATTTTCATGGGGCACAGCTGAATGTGCCGGGCGGCATGGCGTGCCAGGTCAGCTCCTTGCGCGGCGAAGTGTTGGCGCGCAGCCATGCCACGCCGGATGAAGGCCTGGAATCGCGCCAGAGTGGTTTTCGTGATCAGGTGATCGATGGTGTGAACTGGCGCAGCTTCACGCTTTCCCGTGGCGACCTGTTGATCACCACGGCCGACCGTCAAGTCGAACGTGAGGCGTTGAACCTGTCGATCCTGCTGGCCGCTTCGGTGCCAGTGGGCGTTGCCATGCTCGGCTGCCTGTGCCTGTTGTGGCTGGGCATCGGTCAGAGCCTGGTGCCGCTCAACCGCATGCGTGACGCCTTGATGCGGCGCAGTGCCGACTCCCTTGAACCGCTGCAGATCCACCCGTTACCCAGCGAACTCAAGCCGCTGCTCGACACCCAGAACCAATTGTTGCAACGCATCGCCAAAACCATCGAACGTGAACGTCGCCTCACCGGCGACGCCGCCCACGAGCTGCGCAGCCCGCTGACGGCGATCAAGACCCACCTGCAAGTGGCGCGCATGACCGACGGCGCAGCCCGCGACCAATCCCTCGCCCACGCCGAGGAAGGCGCGGACCGCCTGCACCGTACCCTGGAGCAATTGCTGTTGCTGGCGCGGGTAGAAGGCAACCTCTCATTTGACGATGGCATGCACTCCAGTGCCGAGGACGTGGCACGGCTGGCCATCCAGGATGCCAATGCCGGTGATAACACGCGCATCGACCTGATCCTGCCGGAAAACCTTTCGGCTACCCCGGTGGAAATGCCAGTGGGCCTGGCGGTCGCAGCCCTGCGCAACCTGCTGGACAACGCACTGCGCCACACGCCGGCGGACACGCGGGTGGCGCTCAGCGTGACGACCGACGCCGATAACGTCGTGTTTCGCGTGCGTGACCACGGCAAGCAGATTTCGCCGGAGGACCTGCAATACCTGACCCAGCGCTTCTGGCGCAATGGCAACAGCGAAGGCTGCGGCCTGGGCCTGGCGATTGTGCAAGCGATTGTGCAGCGCTGTTCTTGCTCGTTGAAGTTCGACAGCCAGCCGGATGGCCTGCGCGTCGACCTGGGGATGCCGCTGCGACGCTGATCACTTTTCTTTCACGCGCCACATAGTTACCGCCCTCTTGAGGATCAAGCCTTCAGGATGGCGGTAATTTTTTTGCGCTTGAACGGGCTGAACGACTCGGCCTGTATTGAAAAGGATGGTTCTCATGTTGGTCATCGATACCAGTTTCCCCGCCAAAGGCTTCAACGAACGTAACGGCGAGCCCGTGCGGCAGGTGATCCTGCATTACACCGCGGCCCCTTTTGCCTCCTCCCTGCGTACCCTGACCCAGGATGGCGTGAGTGCACACTATTTGCTGCCCGCCCCTGACGATCCCCGCTATCGCGACGCAGGCTATGAAGAATTGCGGGTGTTCCGGTTGGTGGAAGAAGACAAGCGCGCCTGGCATGCCGGGGTGAGCCACTGGGCGGGGCGCGACAATCTCAACAGTCGCTCGATCGGCATCGAGATCGTCAACCTGGCACGGGATGACGGCGGCGTATTCACCTTTCCAGCCTATGGTGAGGAACAAACCCAGGTGTTGATTGCCTTGGTGCGCGACATTCTCGGGCGTTACCCACAGATTGGGCCTACCGACATTCTCGGGCATTCGGACGTTGCGTTCAGCCGCAAGAGCGATCCAGGACCATGTCTGCCGTGGCGGCGTTTGCATGACGCCGGCGTGGGGGCCTGGTTTGATGAGGCGACCCAGGCGATGTATCAACGCCGCTTTTGCCTCGGGTTGCCGTCGGAAGTCGAGGTGGAGCGCGCGTTTCAGCGCTATGGGTATGCGCCTGCGAAGAATCGGCAGGGGTTTGAACAGCGCACGCGGGCGTTTCAGATGCACTTTCGCCCACGGGATTACTCGGGGTCCCTGGACGCGCAGACCTGCGCGATTCTTTATGCGTTGAATGAAAAGTATCTGGGGTTGTGTGGTTGACGGTATTTCGCGACCGGAGGAGTAAATCCTCCTGATGCTGGTGCGTTTCCAGAACAGGAAATCCGTGCGCATGCCCCTTGGGCCAGACGCCAGCGGATCGGCAGTTTGGTCACCATCATCAGCGTATTGAGGGATCGAGAAATGTCAGTCGCTACCAGCCGTATCGAAGACGTCCAGGTGCATGAAACGCTTTACCAGTTCGACGAGACCCCGCTGCTCGCCCGTCAGCGCCAGCAGGAATCCAACGCCCGCAGCTACCCTCGGCGTATCCCCCTGGCGCTCAAGCGCGCCAAGGGCCTCTACGTTGAAGATGTGGAAGGCCGCCGTTTCATCGACTGCCTGGCCGGTGCGGGCACGTTGGCGCTGGGGCATAACCACCCGGTGGTGATCGAGGCAATCCAGCAGGTACTGGCCGATGAGTTGCCACTGCACACCCTGGACCTGACGACGCCGGTCAAGGATCAATTCGTACAGGACCTGTTCGGCCTGTTGCCGCCAGCGTTGGCGCGGGAAGCGAAAATCCAGTTCTGTGGTCCCACCGGCACCGATGCGGTGGAAGCCGCATTGAAGTTGGTGCGCACTGCCACCGGGCGCAGCACGGTGTTGTCCTTCCAGGGCGGTTACCACGGCATGAGCCAGGGCGCCTTGAGCCTGATGGGTAGCCTGGGGCCAAAGAAGCCTTTGGGTGCCTTGCTCGGTAATGGCGTGCAGTTTTTGCCGTACCCCTACGACTACCGTTGCCCGTTCGGCCTGGGGGGCGCGGAAGGCGTGCGGGTCAACCTGCATTACCTGGACAACCTGCTGAATGATCCCGAGGCGGGCGTTTTGCTGCCGGCGGCGGTGATTGTCGAAGTGGTGCAGGGCGAGGGCGGTGTGATTCCAGCTGATCTCGACTGGATGCGCGGTCTGCGCCGAATCACCGAACAGGCGGGCGTGGCGCTGATCGTGGATGAAATCCAAAGTGGTTTTGGCCGCACCGGCAAGCTGTTTGCCTTCGAACACGCTGGCATCATTCCGGATGTGGTGGTGATGTCCAAGGCCATTGGTGGCAGCCTGCCACTGGCGGTGGTGGTGTATCGCGACTGGCTCGACACCTGGTTGCCGGGCGCCCATGCCGGCACCTTTCGTGGCAATCAGATGGCGATGGCGGCGGGTTCGGCGGTGATGCGCTACCTCAAGGACCACGACCTGGCCGGTCACGCGGCCGCGATGGGCGAACGCCTGGGCGAACACCTGCGCATCCTGCAGCGCGACTTCCCGCACCTGGGGGATATCCGCGGTCGCGGGTTGATGCTCGGTGTGGAACTGGTGGACCCGAATGGCCCGCTGGATGTCCAGGGCCACCCACCCGTGCATCGCCAATTGGCGCCGCTGGTGCAGCGTGAATGCCTCAAGCGTGGCTTGATCCTGGAACTGGGTGGCCGACACGGCAGTGTGGTGCGTTTCCTGCCGCCGCTGGTGATCACTGCCGTTGAAGTCGACCTCGTGGCGGACATCTTCGGGCGTGCGTTGGCGGCGGCGGTCGCCAGCCTCTAATTTTTTGCACGCTTGGTACGTTTCTACAGATATCAGTGCTGCGCGCGGTGCGCAGCCAGGCTTTCAGCGATGGAGAACAGCAATGACCTCAGTATTTGACCGCGACGACATCCTGTTTCAGGTAGTGGTCAACCACGAAGAACAGTATTCCATCTGGCCCGATTACAAGGCCGTGCCGGAAGGCTGGCGGACGGTGGGCAAGAGCGGCATGAAGAAAGAATGCCTGGCCTACATCGAAGAAGTCTGGACGGATATGCGCCCGTTGAGCTTGCGCCAGAAGATGGACGGGGCCGCGGTCGCGGGCTGATCCACCCAGACGCTCTGTAGGCGCGAGCTTGCTCGCGAAAATCGCAAGGGCACCGCGGGCACTCAGCATGCCCGCGTTTTCGTTAACGTTCTTTGCGAGCAAACTCGCTCCTACAGGAAGGTGGGTTATTGAGGTTGGCGGGCGTACAGGTAATCCGTCGCCAACGACGCCAGCGTCCTCACCCCCACCACCAACGCCGACTCGTCCACGAAGAACCCCGGATTGTGGTTCGGCGCCGCCTTGCTCATGTCCTGATCCCTCGGCGTCACCCCCAGGAACACAAACAGCCCCGGTGCCTCCTTGGCATAAAACGAGAAGTCCTCGGCACCGCCCACCAGCGGGCCCTGCACCACGTCATCCTTGGCCGCCCAGCGCAGGCTTGGCAGCATTTTCTCGGTCAGCGCCGGGTTGTTGATGGTGGGATCGTATTTCTCGATGATGGTGACTTCGGCCTTGGCGCCACCGCTTTCGGCGATTTTCTCCACGGTCTGCCGTACATCCGCGTGCAGTTTCTGGCGGATGCCGTAGTCGTACGAGCGAATGGTGCCGCTCATGTCCATCGACTCCGGAATGATGTTGTAACGCGTGCCGCCATTGATGGTGCCAATGCTCACCACCGACGGGAATGACGAGATATCGGTGCGGCGGCTGACCACGGTCTGTAGGCCGACAATGGTCTGCGCGCCCACGGTGATCGGGTCGATGCCATCCCAAGGGCGACCGGCGTGGGTCTGTTTGCCAAGGATTTTGATGCGCAAGTCATCCGAACTCGCCAGGGTCGGTCCCGAACGGTAGGCAATCTGACCGGCGGGCACACCCGCCCACACATGCAGACCGAACACCGCGTCCGGCTTGGGCGACTGCATCACGCCTTCCTGCACCATCATTTTGGCGCCCCAGGTGTTTTTGCCGTCGGGGATGAAGTCGCTCGGGCCTTCCTCGGCCGGTTGGAAATAGAACACCACGGTGCCCGGCAGGCGCTCGCGCATGCCGGTCAGAATCTTCGCAGTGCTCAGCAGGATGGCGACGTGGGCGTCGTGGCCGCAGGCGTGCATCACGTCAACCTCCTTGCCCAGGTAGGTGCCTTTGGCTTTGGAGGCGAAGGGCAGGTCGGCGACTTCCTTCACCGGCAGTGCATCCATGTCGGCGCGCAGGGCGACGGTGGGGCCGGGCAGGGCGCCTTTGAGCACCGCAACGACGCCCGTACGGGCGACGCCGGTTTTCACCTCAAGGCCCAGGTCGCGCAGTTGTTTTGCGACCAACTCGGCCGTGCGCGTTTCCGTGTTGCCCAGTTCCGGGTGGGCGTGGATGTCGCGTCGGGTTTCCAGCATCGCCGGTTCAAGGGCTTTTGCCTGGGCGGCGATTTCCTCACGGGCACTGTCCTGGCCGCTGCTGGCGGCTATCGCGGCACTGCTGGCAACCCCGCACAGCACGCCGAAAACCCATGGGGGTGTCAGACCGGTTAAACGCATAAGGACCTCTCCTGAGTTTATTGTTGTTGATCTTTCTCCTGCACAGTGCCGGCGGTCACTACCTGCACACTCAAGCGCGGCGTGGCCAGGTCCAGCCCGGCTTCATCCAGATGACGCTTGAGGGACAGGTTGAACGCCCGCGACACTTCCCACTGCTTGATCGGCGCGGTCTTGAAGCGCGCGCGCAGAATCGCGCTGCCCGACTCGAAACTCTCCACGCCTTGAATCTCCAACGGCGACCAGATATTGCGGCGCTGCAAGGGGTCGTTGCGCATTTTCTGGCCGACATCGCGCATCAGCTTGATGGCGTCGTCGATCTCCATGTTGTAGGGGATCGCCACCCGGAAGATCGCGTAGCCGAACTCCCGTGAGTAGTTCTTGATGCTCTTGATCTCACTGAACGGGATGGTGTGCACGATACCGTCGATGTCACGCAGGCGCACCGTGCGGATGGTCAGGCCTTCGACGGTGCCAAGGTGGCCGCCGACGTCCACGTAGTCATCGATGGCCAGGGAGTCTTCGATGATGATGAACAGGCCGGTGATCAAGTCCGCCACCAGGGACTGTGCGCCGAAACCGATAGCCAGGCCGATCACACCGGCACCGGCCAGTAATGGCGTGACGTTCATGCCCATGTTCGCCAGGGCGACGATGGCCGCGATGATGAAGATGGTCACGAACAGCACGTTACGGATCAACGGCATCATGGTCTGCGCACGGGCATTGGCCAGGCCTTTGCGCGAGCGGGTGAGGGCGTGGTGGATCGCGGTGTCGCTGAGGATCCAGATCAACCAGGCAAACAGCAAGGTCCCTGCCAGCCCAAACAGCTTGACGCTGACTTCATGGCCATCGCCTTCGGTAAAGCGGATCAGTGACAGGCCCCACACCCGCAAGCCCAACTCGATAAACGCCAGCCATACCACCAGGTGGGCCAGGGTGTAGACAAAGCTCTTCAGGCGTTCGGAATACAGCGCATGCCGCTTGTGCCCGCGCTGCGGCTTGAGGGCGTGACGGCGTACCAGGCCGTTGATCACCATGCACAGTACCAGCAGCACCGTGCACAGCAGCGACTGGCGCAATGCCGTGCTGGTATCGCCCGCCGAGACGAAGGTGGCGAACAGCGAGATGCCCACCAACAACAACGCCGGGATGTACCAGAAGGAACCGATGATTTCGATAGTGTCACTGAGGGCCCGGCGTGTGAGGCGACGCGACAGTGGCTGGTTGCGGATCAGGTGGGCGATGGGGCGGCGGAAACGCAGGATGAACACCCCGGTCGACAGCGCCGCCATCACATTGGCGACGGTCGCGGCGGTATGGGACAAGTGCTGTCCAAGCGCCGTGACCAACCGTGGGTCGCTCAAGGCTTCACCGAAGGCGGCGAAGCTGCCGATCCACCACAACGGGCGGAAAGCCTGATGACGCAGGATGTACAGCGCGCGATGGCGATGCGGGCCGTCGAGCACGGAAAATGCAATCACACAGATCGCCGAGAAACAGGTGCCTACCACCAGCGCATAGGCCAATACCATCGCCAAGGATTTGCCCAGGGATGAGGGCAGCGCATAGCTCAGGTAGACCGTGATCACCAGGGCGATCAGCCATGGGCCGAGTTTACGCAGGGCGAAACGCACCATGTCCCAGGTGCGTGGGTGTTGCGGCAACTCTTCAGGCAGGCCGAAGCGTTCGCGTACGCGGTGGCTGAGCCAGATCAGCGCGGCAGCGAGCAGGCTCCATACCGCAAGGATCAAAGCAAAACCGAAAATGATCGGCAGCCATTCGTTGGCCGGCAACATCAGCGCACTGAGTTCTTCCTTGGCCAGGTCGACTTCATTGGACCAGCGCCCCAGCGGGCTGTCGGCCCCGGAAAACTGTGATTCCAGGTTGGCCAGGGTGCCGCCGATCAACCCCAGCACGCCTTCTTCGGCGGCCGGTTGGGCTTTTTTCGTGGCTTCACGCAGCTTTTTCAGATCACTCAGCAGCTGGGTGCGTTGCTGGTCGTTTTCCAGGGTCTTGATCACTTCGTCCAATGACTGCCCCAACGGCACTTGGGCCTGGGGCTGGGTCTTGTTGGTGTTGCCGAGCAGGCCGGGCAAGCCCACGGCGTGGGCAGGCGTCAGCGGCAGCAGCGTCAGCAGGGCGATCAAGCAATAGCAGGGCAGGGCAAACAGACGGGAAAGCACGAGGCGGTCAACCTTGGAAACGACGAGTTGACCGAGTGTACGAGCGCAATCGTTATTCAGCCAGTTTTGCGAGGATCTTGTACACCACGGTGCCGAGAATCAGCAGCATGCCGATCCACATGCCAAACACGCCGAGTGGCTTGTCACGGAAGTTGAAGCCTACGGCAAGCATGATCATGCCGATCAGGATCGGGATAAGCATGGCGTGGAAGGAGGACATGGAGATCATGGTGCGACGGCCTTGTCGGAGTGGGAATACTGACAAGTCTAGGCGCGATTACGGGAAATGGAATTGATGTGAGTCAGATAGCGTTGTGGGTATCTGCAATCGTCATCGCGGGCAAGCCCGCTCTCACAGTTGAAATGCATTCCCCTGTGGGAGCGGGCTTGCCCGCGATGGCCGCGCCTCGGTCTCAGGGCAAGTCGTGGCTCGCGTAGAACGCGCCCAGCACCTTCACCAGATGCGCCAGGTCATGGCTGCCGCACAGCTCACGAATGGAGTGCATGGCAAACGTCGGCAGGCCGATGTCCACGGTGCGCACGCCCAGGTGGCTAGCGGTGATCGGGCCAATGGTGGAGCCGCAGCCCATGTCGCTGCGTACCACGAAGCTCTGCACCGGTACTTCCTGGGCCATGCACAGGTGGCGGAAAAACCCGGCGGTTTCGCTGTTGGTGGCGTAGCGCTGGTTGCTGTTGACCTTGATCACCGGGCCGGCGTTGAGCTTGGGACCGTGGTTGGCGTCATGCTTCTCGGCGTAGTTCGGGTGTACGCCGTGGGCGTTGTCCGCCGACACCAGCAGGGATTTCTGAATGGTACGTACGAATTCATCACCTTCCGGCAACAAGCGACGCAGGGTCTGTTCCAGCATCGGGCCATCGGCACCGCACGCCGAGCAGGAACCGACTTCTTCGTGGTCGTTGCACACCAGCACGCAGGTTTCTTCGCTGTCGCTGGTGAGCAAGGCTTGCAGGCCGGCATAGCAGGACAGCAGGTTGTCCAGGCGTGCACCGGCGATGAAGTCGCCGTTCAGGCCGATGACTGCAGCGCTTTGGGTGTCGTAGAAGCTCAGCTCGTAGTCGAGCACCACGTCGGCGTTCAAACCATGTTCGCGTGCAAGCTGCTCGGTGAGCACGGCACGGAAGTCCACGCGCTCGTCCCCGGCAAATTGCGCGAGGATGGGTGGCAGCTCAGTCTGGGCATTGATCGCCCAGCCCTGGTTGGCTTCACGGTTTAGGTGAATGGCCAGGTTGGGGATGATAGCGATAGGCAGCTTGAAGTCGATCAACTGGCTTTCGACCTTGCCGTCGCGGCGGAACGTCACGCGGCCGGCCAGGGACAGGTCGCGGTCGAACCATGGCGCCAGCAGTGCGCCGCCATAGACTTCCACGCCCAGTTGCCAGAAACCCTGGCGTTGCAGTTCCGGCTGGGGCTTGACCCGCAGGCACGGACTGTCGGTGTGGGCGCCGACCAGGCGGATACCGCCCTGCAGCGGCGAATGACGGCCGAGCTTGAAGGCGATGATCGAGGAATCGTTGCGGGTCACGTAATAGCGACCGTTGGCCTCGGTGGTCCAGGTTTCGCGCTCATCGAGACGCTGATAACCGGCCGCTTCCAGGCGCTGGGCCAGGGCGGCAGTGGCATGAAAAGGAGTAGGGGAGACCTCGAGGAAGTCGATCAGGCCTTGATTCAACGCTTCGCGCATAAATAGCTCCAGACAGCAATGCGCGGAGTTTACCGTTCGATGGCAAGAAGTGCACAGAACAAATGTGGGAGGGGGCTTGCTCCCGATTGCGGTGTGTCAGTGAGCAAATACAGTGACTGACACTCCGCCATCGGGGGCAAGCCCCCTCCCACATTTACCCGTGTTCGCAGCTTAAAAGGGGGCAGGGCACTCGAAGCGCAAGCGCTCGCCGCTTTGTGGATGGGTGAAACTGAGCATGCTTGCATGCAGGCACAGCCGCGGCCAGGCAGCCAACGCTTGTTCATGGGCATACAAGCCATCACCCAGCAACGGATGCCCGATGGACAGCATATGCACACGCAACTGGTGCGAGCGCCCGGTGATCGGCGTCAGCTCCACACGGCACCAGTCGCCACACCGTTCCAGTACTTTCCAGAAGGTCAGCGCATGCTTGCCGAATTCGTGGTCCACCACATGCCGTGGTTTGGTTGGCGGGTCGTAGCGCAAAGGCAAGTCGATGCTGCCGCTGTCCAGTTCCGGTTGGCCCCAGGCCAGGGCGGTGTAGGCCTTTTCGGTTTCACGGTCGTGAAACTGGCGGGACAGTTCGCGGTGGGTGTCGGCGTCACGGGCCAGCAGGATGATGCCGGAGGTTTCCCAGTCCAGGCGATGGACGATGCGGGCTTCAGGATAGCCGTTTTCCTGCAGGCGGGTGATCAGGCAGTCCTTGTTGTCGTCGGCGCGGCCAGGCACGGAGAGCAGCAGGGTGGGCTTGTTCACCACCAGGACAGCGTCGTCCTGATAGAGGATATAGATGTTGGACAGCGGCATTAAACAGCCTCGTAACAAACGCCAACGGCGGCTCGCCCACCCGGTTCCCGAAAAGGGATCAAGGTGTGTGAGCCGCCGTGGCGACCGCCTGTTCGATCAACGATCAGGCAGGGTGATATTGAGTTCCAGAATCGAGCAGCTGCCGTCATTTTCCAGAGCGACATGCACGTCATCGTTGCCGATATTGACGTACTT
>Ga0308171_1001469_pt1 | contig 31286 bp, 30 predicted proteins | sample PhyGR1_FD_202135 | JGI IMG/M metagenome (GOLD analysis project Ga0308171, IMG submission 202135) | Phyllosphere microbial communities from UC Gill Tract Community Farm, Albany, California, United States - DLSLSG.R1 | ecosystem: Host-associated > Plants > Phyllosphere > Unclassified | place: USA...
GGCGTAGAACAATGCCGGCGTGACCTCGCAGAGAATACTGAACCTGCCCACGCCCCGACCGCCCATGACGAAAGGATGTTTATGGCAAGATGAAACGGCGGGGCTTGACCACCGCAACGAGAGAATAGCCATGTACGACAGAACGATATTTGCGGCGGTTGCCACTGGCCTGATGGCTTTCACCACGCCCGCCTATGCCGCCGATCCGGCCACCGTGGACGTGGCCGGCATTCATCTAGGCGACACGCCGCAGCAGGTGAAGGCGTCCCTGCAGCAGGCCGGGTACAAGGTGACCGAGACGCGCAAGACCGAGTCCTTCGCCCAGCGCGTCGCGGTCGAGGTCGCGAACCGCAAGAGCGTGGCGCCACCCAATTTGACCTATGCGGGGATCGCCGAAATCGTCGCCATGGGGCCACATCAGGAGCGCGCTGACATCCAGTTTGCGCAAGCAGCCGGCGGCGACAGCGTGTCGCGCGTCGAAGTGACCATCCCAGGTACCACGATGGGCGAAGCGGCGATGAAGGCACAGCTCACCGCCAAATACGGCAAGCCCGATGCGGTCAAGGATCAGGGGCTTACCTGGCATTGGTGCGCACCGCAGGCGGCGAAGATCTGCGGCATGACCTATACCGGCGGTGAACTCGATACGTCGTGGCCGACGCTGCGAGGCAGCACCGCCATGGGCACCAATGCCATCATCCTGGAAGCGGGCACCGATGCCGACCGCCGCCTCAAGCAGGCGTTCGAAGCCGCCGTACTGGCGCGGGCGCCCAGGACCGATCGGGCCGCGTTCTGACGATCGAGCGGGGTGGCAGCGGCCACCCCGCCCATCGAATCAAAAGCCAAGTCGCACCGATTGGCCAGGCTTCACGGCTACCTCCGCGCGCAGCCGTTCAACCAGTTCCAGCGCATCCGCTGCTGGCCAGTGACGCAACTGGCGCGCGACCACCGCGAAGTCGCCGGGAGTCAGCCCCTCTACCATGCCAAGGCATGTCGGGGCGGGCTCTCCGAAAAAACGCAGGAAGGCGGCGGCGGCGCGCTCTGCCCCGAGCGGTTTCAGCCGGAGTTTAAAGACGAACCGCCGCAATGTCGCCGGGTCCAGCCCCGCCTCATGGTTCGTCGCCGCGACGACCGGCAACGGATGCAGGTCGAGCCACGTCAGCAGTTCATTGACCTGTCCCACTTCCCAACTGGTCCGCGCCGTACTGCGGTCGAACAGCAGCGAGTCCGCCTCGTCGAACAACAGCACCGCCTCACGCCGCCGCGCCTCGGCGAAGGCATCGGCGATCTGCGCCTCCGTCTCACCGACCCATTTGGACAGCAGGTCGGATGCGCGCTTGACCAGCAGCGGCCGGTCGAGCGCCCGTGCCAGATGATGCGCGAAGGCGGTCTTGCCGGTGCCCGGCGGACCCGTCAGCAGCAGCGACACGTCGCTTGCCCCGCCACCATCTGCCATGGCCGCGAATAGGCGATCGACCGGCCGATCGGTTTCAAACAGGTCGAGGTCGAACGCCGCCGGGCCGGGCGGTGGCAGCGTACCACCGCGTAGCGCCCGCACCAGCGCCTCGGCTGCGACGGTGCCGCCATCTTCTTCACCGGCCAGTTTACCCGCACGCGCCGCCATCCGCAGAACCGTCGCCGCCTCTGGTGCGGCGTCGAGCAACGTGGCGAAGGCAGGGCCGGGCGTCACCCGCTCCTCCCGCGCCACCCGGTCGAGCATCGCCGCCGCCGCCGCCCGCGACGGCAGGTCGAGCCGCAGCACGAAGCTCATCCGCCGCAGGATTGCCGCATCGACATTGCCGATCGCGTTGGTCGTCCAGATCACCGGCACTGGATTGGCCTCCAGCAGCCGGTTGACGAAGACCTTGCTGCCCTCGCGCCGACTGAACCAGTCGCCGCCCGCGGACGGACTGGCATCGCCGATCAGGTCCTCCATCTCGTCGAACAGCAGCACCGCTGGTCCCCGCCCGCCGAGCAGACGTTGTGCCAAGGCCAGCGCCGCGACGCGCTCCCACCGACGCGGTTCCTCGCCGTCTTCGTCCGCCTCGCCGACGCCGTGCAGCACCGCGCCTGCTGCCTCCGCCAGCGTACGTGCGAGTTCGGTCTTCCCGGTGCCGGGCGGGCCGTAGATCAGGATGTTGACCCCCGCCGCCGCCTCGCCCAGCGCACCGCGAAGCAGGCGGACGAGGAAGTCGATCGGTTCGACATGCGCAAAGGCGTCGAGCCCCAGCGTGGCCGCCTGCCGCCGACCGACCAGCGTATCGAGCATTGCCTCTTCGCTCGCCGGAGCTCGGTCGAGCAGACGTTGCAAGGTCCAGCGGATTTCGACATCCGCCTCACCCTCACGGGTTGCCGTGAAGCAGGCTAGGCCCAGCCGCGTGACCGCACCCCGCCGCGCCGCGCGGTCCGCGTCCTCCGCACCCGCCCCGGCCATCTCGCCGAGGAGTTGCGGCAGGTCATGCCCGTGACGGCTGAGCAATCGCGCCAAGGCACCGACGCGCGGCAGTCGGTCGCACGCGACCATCAGGCGCAGCAGCGCCGCATCGATCGGCGACAATCCCAGCAACCGCGCCAGCGTACTCGCGAGTTCGAGTGCCTCCGCCCGCACCGGTTCCCCACGCGGAGCAGCCGGACCGGCGAGTAGGGTTTCCCAGTTCCATTCGCCTTCCATGTCGGGCAGCAGCCAGGGCCGATGCGGCTCCGCCCATTCCAGCACCGCCTTGGCGAGCGGTGCCGTGGCGGGCAACGCGCCCGCCGTCCGGAGCATCAGGCCCCGAACGATATCCAGTTCGTCCATGTCGTATCCACGCGTCTCTCGGGCCGACGGCGCAAGCGCGCGCGTCGACGTCATTCCTGTCGAATGGGTGAGGTGCGGCGGGGGCGGATGCCGGCCCGCCGCCAACGTCGTAGGACGTTTACGCGAAAGGCCGGAGACCGCCGACCCGTGCACCGCAATAGGCGGCAAGGTCGAACACAGCATGTCTCCGTATGGCCCGCCAGTTGGTGCGGGCTCGCAGTGTTGGTAGCAGAAAGTCGTTACGCTCGCAATCCGTCAGGCGATCGTCACGGCATGCGCTCCTCCCGCCTGCTGCTCGAACCGGGTGCATCGCCCGGTGAAGCGCTCGATCACCGCCGCCGCTGTGCGGGCATGCTCGCTCGGCTTGACCGTGGTGAACACGCCGCCCCCCGCCAGGGCCATTGGCAACAGCAACTGGTCGGCGAGATACGGTCCGGCGAAGGCCTCGCACGTCAGATAGCCGCGCATCCGCCCCACCGCCTTCTTCGCGACGCGTTCCGCCGCCACGCCCAGTTGGGCGAAGCCGCTCACGATCTCGGTGACATGCTCGAACTGCGCCTCCAGCAGCAGGATGTTGCCGGGCCCCTGATCGACCGGCAGTTCCCGCATGAAGCATTCGCGCTCCGACCAGTCGAGCGCCTTGCGAACCAGTGCGATCTCCCGCTCGGCGATCGCCATGGGCAGTCCGGCGATTAAGGCGCAGGCCGAGACGCCGACCGCCTCGCCGCGCATCAGGCATTCAATCGGCCGGAGCGGACAGGGGACAATATCCACCTCTATCCACCCGCCGCCACGCGGGTAGAAGCCATGCCGGACCAGCCGCGCCTCGACCTGCCCGCCCATCCGCCGGACGATTGGCAAGAAGCAGCGTTCGATGAACTCGAACGGCGGGGCCAGCATGTTGTGGGTGCCGCCCTCCAGCACCAGCCGCGACGGAGCGCCAGCGAGCAGCAGCGGCATCAGAACGGTCTGCAACACCAGCCCCGTCGATCCCGCCGTTCCGACCGAAAAACGATAGTCGCCCGCCATAACCCGGCCGGGACGGAAGGTCAGGTCGGACGATCCGACGACCAGCCCCTCGCACGTCGCGCTGCCGATCGCACACGCCGCCTCGATCGCGGTGACATGCTGACGCATCAGTCCCGGCTTCGATCGCTTGGCGCGGACGTTGGTGATACGGACCGGCTCCCCGGTAACAAGCGACAGCGCGCACGCATTGCGTACGACCTGTCCGCCGCCTTCGCCCTCGCTGCCATCAATCTCGATCATGATATTCACTCTGACCAATGGTGTGCGTCACCCTTTGACGCACACCACCTGTTTCAACGTGTGGACGATCTCAACCAGATCGGCCTGGGCGGCCATCACAGCTTCGATCGGCTTATAGGCCTTGGGCGTCTCGTCGATCACGCCCTCGTCCTTGCGGCATTCGACGCCGGCGGTGTCGGCGATATGCTCGTCGAGCGTCACCAGCTTCTTGGCCGCCGTCCGGCTCATCACCCGGCCCGCGCCATGGCTGCAGCTATCGAACGAGTCCGGGTTACCGAGCCCACGGACGATGAACGACTTGGCGCCCATCGATCCGGGGATGATCCCCATCACGCCCTTCGCCGCGCGCACCGCGCCTTTGCGGGTCACCAGCACGTTCTCGCCGAAGTGGTTTTCGCGCGTGACGTAATTGTGGTGGCAGTTGACCGCCTCCAACTCCGCCTCGAACGGCTTGGCGATGACCTTGCGCATCGCGGCGATGACGTTGGTCATCATCATCCGCCGGTTGAGCGCCGCATAATCCTGCGCCCAACCGACCGCCTCGACATAATCGTCGAAATGGTCGGTCCCCTCCGGGAAATAGGCGAGGTCCTCATCGGGCAGGTTCAGGTGCCATTTGCGCATGTCCTGCTTGGCCAGCTCGATGAAGAAACTGCCAATCGCATTGCCGACGCCACGCGACCCCGAGTGCAGCATCACCCAAACCCGCGCCTCTTCGTCGAGGCACAGTTCGATAAAGTGGTTGCCGGTGCCCAGCGTCCCCAAATGCACGAGGTTGTTCGTGTTCTTGAGCCGCGGGTGCTTCTCGCAGATCCGGTCGAAGCGCTGGACCAGCGTCGCCCACGCCGAGACGATCGCAGGCGGCGGGCTGCCCCAGCTGCCATTATCGCGCTTGCCACGCCCGACGCTGCGGCCGTGCGGCACCGCCTGCTCGATGGCCGAGCGGACCCCCTCAAGATGATCCGGCAGGTCGCTCGCCATTAGCGAGGTTCGCGCCGCCATCATGCCGCAGCCGATATCGACCCCGACCGCTGCCGGGATGACCGCGCCCTTGGTCGGGATCACCGAACCCACCGTCGCGCCGATGCCGATATGGACGTCGGGCATGGCGGCGACATGCTTGAAGATGAACGGCATCTGCGCCGCCCGCGCCAATTGCGCCCGCGCGCCGTCCTCGACCGGCACGCCGCGGGTCCACGCCTTGATCGGCACGCCGCCGGGGACGTCGGTGTATTCGTAAGCGGTGGCGGTCATCGTCTAACTCCTCGGACTTACCTGTGAGGCGGCCGGCCCATTCCGGCCGCCTCTGCCGCGTGCCGGATCGTTCGATACCATGCGATCCGACGAACATGGCTTAGCGAGGATCGTGCCAAATGCCGCCAGACGGTCGAAAAACTTGCCTATCCACTTCGTAATTAGGGATTTTCTCGGAACTTCGATCATGAGCGGGTTGATCCGCTCCTCAAGCGGTTACGATCGACATGGATCGTAATTTATCCTATAGTATCGCCATGAAACCTACTGTCGCTATCGGTTTTCTCGGCTCGACGCTCGATGCCGCTAAGTTCGACGCCGGGCGGTGGAGCCGATGGCGGCCGACGGTCGGCCTCACCATGCACGAAGACCTGCGGGTCGACCGGCTCGTCCTGATCCACGGGACCCAGCATGCGCGCCTTGCCGCATTCGTGGCGCTCGACATCGCCTCGGTGTCGCCGGAAACGCGGGTCGAGATGCAGGTGATGGACTTCGCCGACCCATGGGACTTCGAGGAGGTCTATGGAAAGCTGCTCGACTTCGCGCGGGCCTATCCGTTTGATCCCGATGCGGAAGACTATCTCGTCCACATCACGACCGGCACGCATGTCGGGCAGATCTGCCTGTTCCTGCTGACCGAGGCGCATTATCTGCCGGGGCGCCTGCTTCAGACGCAGCCGGCTCGCGGGTCTGGCGGGGCGGCGGGGACGTGGAACATCATCGACCTCGACCTGTCGCGCTACGACAGCATCGCCACGCGCTTCGCCGCCGACAGCGCCGAGAGCACCAGCTTCCTGAAATCGGGCATCGACACCCGCAACGCGGCCTTCAACGCGATGATCGACGAGATCGAGCAGGTCGCCGTCCGCAGCCGCGCGCCGTTGCTGCTGATGGGGCCGACCGGAGCGGGCAAGAGCCAGCTCGCCCGGCGCATCTACGAACTGAAGCGGATCAAACGGCAGGTGAAGGGGCCGCTGGTCGAGGTGAACTGCGCGACGCTGAAGGGCGATAGCGCGATGTCGGCCCTGTTCGGCCACCGCAAGGGCGCCTTCACCGGCGCAGCTGCGGACCGCGCCGGGCTGCTGCGCACAGCGGACACCGGCGTGCTGTTTCTCGACGAGATCGGCGAACTCGGCCTCGACGAACAGGCGATGATCCTGCGCGCGATCGAGGACAAGCGCTTCCTCCCCGTGGGCGCCGACCGCGAACTCGACAGCGACTTCCAGCTGATCGCCGGCACCAACCGCGACCTTGCCGCCTGCGTGGCGGCGGGGACGTTCCGCGACGACCTGTATGCGCGGCTCAATCTCTGGACGTTCGCGCTGCCCGGCCTTGCCGAGCGCCGCGAGGATATCGCACCCAATCTCGACTATGAGCTCGATCGCCACGCCGAGCGTGAGGGCGACCGCATCACCTTCAACAAGGAAGCGCGCGATCGCTATCTTGCCTTCGCGACAAGTGCCGAGGCGCGCTGGCCGGGCAACTTCCGCGACCTCGCCGCCAGCGTCACCCGAATGGCCACCTTCAGTCCGTCGGGACGGATCAACGTCGACTGCGTTACCGCTGAGATCGCACGGCTCAAGCGCCTATGGACGGGCGGGGCGGACGCGCCCGATGTACTCGCCGATCTGCTGTCAACCGAGCAGTTGGACGCGCTGGACCCGTTCGATCGGGTCCAACTGGCGCATGTCGTCGCGACATGTCGGGCCAGCCGCTCGTTGTCCGACGCTGGCCGGACCCTTTTCGCCGCCTCTCGCCGCCAGCGTAGGTCGACCAATGACGCCGATCGATTGCGCAAGTACCTCGCCCGCTTCGATCTGAGCTGGTCCGACGTGATCGACGGCCGCTGATCCAGTGTCATACGGGGCGGCCGATGCCGCCCCGTGCCGCTCAGGCCGCCGCCGTGATCCTGCTCCATCCCGTGCGGAAGGCGCTGATCTCATCCGCCCAGAGTTGATGGGCCGTGTCGACGAGATCGGGATGCTCGCCGGCCCATCCGCTCGGCAGGTGCTGGCGCGCCAATACGCAGAGGTGGACATGCTGCCGGGCGGCGCTGAGACCGTCGCCAGGCACGTGCAGCACCGCCATCGTCGACAGGCGACGACCGCCCGCCAGATGAACAGCCGCATAGGCCGACGCCATGTCGAGCAGGTCATGCGAAGGCATGTCATACTCGCCTTTGATGGTCAGGATCGCGGCGAGCAGCCGCTGATGCGGCCGGACGTTCGCATCATAATCCTCCAACAGCCGCCACAGCGGGGTATCGGGCGCCCCCTGCGCCAGGATCAGCCGATGATCGCGGGCCGTGACGGGCAGACCGCACGGTGTCCGCGGCGCATCGGCATCCGGTTTGAACGGCGCCAGCTTGCTGCCGAACGCCGCCATGACGTGGTTGACGCTCTGCCGGGATCGCGGGCGCAGCAGCGCATAGCCGACGGCCTCGCAACCGGGTTCGCGCACGTCATAGATCATGTCCATGACCTCGGCCGGGCTGTGCCACGGTACCACAGCCGCATTCTTGCTCTTCATTGTCGTTGTCACTCCGGCAGCGTGGGCTGCACACGCGTCGCCTTCTTTTTCACCCTGACGGTACAGCCGCCAAGGCGCACTCCAGCTTCTCTCCCTGTGCTTCCGGCGCGCGCCTAGCGCCCGGCCCCTCGCCCTTGAGGCGGGAAACCGGGGGGAAAATCTATATCGCTCGGCCCTTTGCTCAGGCGGGGCGGGTTCGCATCACGCGTTCTTCGGCGCCTGCTTTGGTCCACGTCGGGCAGCGCCAAGTCAGGCTCGGTTGATGCCGGTCGAAGCACCTTTGCGTGCGGCACGGGCTCGGGCATCGCCGTTCGTTTCGCGATGGGCATCGGTCGTTTGATCACGTTCGCCGATGGTGGAGCCGCCGGAACGGCCTCGACCGGGCTAGCAGGCCCCCCATCCTTCGCACCTTGGACCTGCCGAACCGTAGGGGCGAGCGATGGCGATGGACCAACGGCAGCAGCGGGGAGTGGGGTCGCTCGCCCAGCGAGAGCATGATGGGGCACAGTCGCGTGCGGCACGGGTTCCGGCACCGCAGGCGATTTCGCTTGGGGCGTCGGTCGCTTGATCACGTTTGCCGATGTTGATGCCGCTGGAACAGCCTCGACCGAGCTTGCGGGCACCTTATCCTTCGCACCCTGAACCTGATGACTCGTCGGGACTGGCGATGGCGATGGGGCAACCGCAGCGGCGGCCGGTGGGGCAACTCGCCCAGCGAGAGCATGATCTGGCTGCGGGGACGACGGCTGACGCGCGCGCCACCGCTGCGCTAGGTCAGGGTCCGCCAATGCATCGGCGAGGCCATATCTTACGGCCATGGCGAAGGTACGCTCGCGAAATTCGGGATCGCCGGCCACAATCACACGACCATCCGATTTTTGGACGGCAAGACGAAACGCAGCGAGCATGGCCGCCTCGTCCCGTGCGATTACGTCGATTGCCTCACCCCTGTCGAGGAAGGCTGTGGGACCATCGGCTTTCCGGGCGTAGCGGACGCCGTCCGAGCAGGGATAGGCATGAAATCCATCGATCGACGGCAGATCGGCCGGGCGCTTGCCGCCCCCTACTCCGAAGCTGGGGAACGCCCTTGTGCTATGGCGATGACGCCACGCTTCGGCAAAGGGCCCTTCCCCCTGCTCATAATACCAGCTTTCCAGATTTGGCGGGGGCCGTTTGGGCGCCTTTTGCTTGGCGAGGGCAGCCGCGCGTGCACGATCGGTGGTATGCTCTGACGGTGCGGCGTCGCGCTTGGCTTTCTGCCACCTCTTCCACCGCTCGAGCTCGCCGCGATATTCGTCAGCCCTGAAGGCCTTCGCTAACCGCTCCCCCTTCACGTCACGGGCCGCGATTTTCACAGCGGCCGCTCGCGGGACGAAATCCCCAAGGCGCTTTTCCAAGGGCACGCGGGTGATCGACCGATCGACGTCCGACGCTCGTACCTTCTCGTTTCCAACCGACAGGATGACGCCGTTCGTCCCGATGGTATCATAGCTGATACCGGCCTCAGCGAGCGAGCGATGCAACTCGTCCCACGATCGCGCCGCCCCGATCAGGGGCACGGCTTCCTCTTGGGCGATGCGTTGCGCGGAACGATAGCCGGTCCGGTTCTCGAACGCCGCCGCCTTGATACCCAGCGGCTTGCGTCCCTCCTCCTGCCTTGCCGCGGCGCTCGGCGCCATGACCAACCTGCCGTCCACGACGGTGTAGCGAGCATCGGCTTCGGCCTGCCAGCCGAACCGATCGACGATCAGGGCAACCGCCTGATGCGCTGCCTCGAGCGTGAAGCCGTCGTTGATCTCGATCATCCGCCGGGCAAGCGGATCATAGCGGTTGAGCGCGATATGGACGTGACGATTGTCGGTGTCGCCATGGCAAGCATAGATGCACGGCTGGTCGCTGACGCCGAGATGCTCGAGGAACATGCCGACCGCTGCGTCGATGTCGGCGCGCGTCGGCAACTCGCCCTCACGCCAACTCAGCAGCCAGTGGTCGATCGGATTGGGACTGCGGGTTGCCGCCTGCGCGACGGCGATCATCTCGGCGCGTTGCCCCTCGATGGCGGTGCTGACAAAGTTGCGACCACCGATATGGAACAGGCGCTCGCCTTTCGTGCCGCCGAGCTTCTCGCGCAGCATATAAGCGACCTGATAATCCTTCTCCTCGCTCTGCTTCTCGGGCTGCCGGAGATAGTCAACGAGGTTGCGGGCATGCCTCGCCCGCTCCGTGGTCGCATTGCGCCCGGCCGGGCGCGCCGGGATGCGTTTCACGATCACGGGGTGTCGGCCTTTGCATCGCCATCCACCACATCGTCCAATTCGTCGACCAACCCCAGAATCGCGGTGCACACGTCGCCGAGCGTCGTGGCGATCACGAACTCGTCGACATCGTGCGTCTCGGCCAGCTGCTGGATGCGGCGACCCGCGACGTGCAGCGCGGCGATCTTGCGCAGGGCATCACGATTGCGCACGCCGCCACCGAAAAGACGGGCGCGAACGTAGGTGGAAATCCCCACTTCGCCGGCCTCGCTGACCAAGCGCTGCCGCTCCTCGGCAGTCACCCGGAAGACGATGCGGTCGCCGGAATCCTTCCTCGGCGGACGCTTGCCGCGCGCCTTCCGAGGAGCTCGGCCCGCGTCATTCTGGCTCACGCCGTTTCTCCTGCGACAAGCCTTCGGCGCGGAGCAGGCCCCGCTGCGCGGCCGGTGGTGTCATACACCACCCATCCTGCTACCCTATTTCCTCCCTCTTCAGCGCGCAGGCGAGAGCCGGAGCGCGTGCTCCTTCTCACCTGGGTGCGCACCCTCGTTCTTCTGTTCTGCCCAGCCCGCCGGAGCTGCTTCGAGCACGTCATGCGCGGTCCCCCTTCGCGCGCGTCGGGCGCGCCTGCCGCAGTTTCTGCGGCAGGAGGCAGATGGTCCGCTGGTCGGACAGATGGCCGGTCACGATCGGGATCTTCGCTACCGTCGCCTTGAGCTTCTCGAGCGAGGCACGGCCTGGATAGCGGGTCATGCCCTCGCCACCGGTCCCCTTATGGCCGAGCAGATCGTTGCGGAACTCGATGAAGACCTCTTGGTCCTTCAACTCGTCCGACACGGTATGGCGGGCGGAGTGCATCGCCTGACCGCGCTTCCGGTCGGGCACGCTCGGCGCAATATAGATCCACCACAGCTTGTAGAAGACGTCGCCCAGCTTTCGCTTGGTATCGCCGCCGGGCACGAATTCGGGGAACAGCAGCGTCTCCCCGGCCGCGCGCATCGCCTCGACATAGCGCAGGAAGCCAAGCCGGATCAGTTCGTCGGCAATGACGATCACGCGCCGGGCGGACTTGTTCTTTAGCCGCCCGGTGATGGTGGGGCGGATCAGCAAATAGTCGATGCCATGCCGCTCCTCGACATCGTCAAGCATGAGCTTGGCCAATTCCTCGCGCCGCGCGCCGGTGTACCAGACCAGCAGCAGCAGGTAGTACAGGCCGTCGTGGATGACCTTGGAGCCGGGCTTCAGTCGCTCCTCGACGCCGACGCAGCCGGTCCATGGCGGCAGGCGGAAGATCGCCTCGCCCTGCTCACGTGTATAGCGCAGCCGCGCCTCGCGTTCGTCCTTGTCGATCGGGGCCGTGAACTCGCCGAAGTCGATCGGTTCGGCGATGGGCACCGCCTTGCGCGTGAAGCTGTGGATTTGGCCCAGTTTGTTGAAATGCTTGTTGGCGGTCCCGGTGGACAAGCCGATCTGATCCATGGGCACGTCGCCATTCTCGACCCGATCGGCGAACACGGCTGCGGCCTGTTCCAGGCTCTGCCCGAGGTCGTGGTCGCCAGCCGCCTTGCCAAAGTTGACGGAGAGCTGATCGAACCATTTGTCGAGCTTGACGATGTCCGCCTTGGTAACCCGCCACATCGGCGTTCCAGGGGGCAACGACTTCTGCAGCAGCACGGCGGCCCAGCGGATCTGGCGCAACGTCTGTTCGCCGACACTGTCCTTCTCACGCTTGCCGCCCTTGCGATGCTCCAGCAGGCGGGGCGTTGTGGCGATCATCCGTTCCGCCGCCTCGACGGGGGTGCAATGCAGCCAGTCCTCTGGCACCCCGGGAGCCGTACCGACCCGCGCAGGATGAACGCCAGCAACGGGCGAAGGCGACGGCTGCGCCGGTGCAGGCGTGGCCGAATTGCCAGGCGCCATCGTCCCGGGCGTGGCCGCACTTCGAAGCTGCGCCTCTGCGGCGGCATAGGCGTCGCGGTAGGCCGGATAGAGGGCTAGCTCCAGCATCCAGCGCAGCCGGTCATCGACCGCAAAACCGGCGGCGGCAAGATGGCGATCGATCTCGTCCTGCCGGATCGGGTCGATCCCTTGCTCCTCCCGCATGGCGATGATCCTGCGCAGGTCGGCGATCCGCTGCGCGCTCCAGCCCTCCGCCTGCAACTTTCGCTCTTCGGCCGGCAGGAAGGACATGCGACCGCCCTGGTTCTTCAGCCGCTCGAAATAGTCGACGAACGCCAGATTGGCGGCCGAGTGGTCCTCGACATCGTACGGCGTCGATCGCTGCAGGGTGCAGACCTCCGCCAGCCGCTCTTCGTACATCGCCTTGGCGATCGCCTGGAGCTCCTGCTCGGTGATATCGGTCTTCTGCTTGGCCCGCCTGTCAAGCATCTCCAGCACCCTCGGCGTCACCGCCGTGAGCGCCGCCCCCATGTTGCGCGCTGCCTTTCGGTCGGTGGTCCGCAGCGACAGCCGAATATCTAGGGTGCCATTATCCAATAAACGGTGAATTCGGCGCCACCAGAAAATGTGCCCGCGCCGATATACATGTTGAAGACAGTCCAAAACCGCGGCCTTCCCGGCCAGCGCATTGGCACAATCCGATGCACAATTGTGCAGGTGCCAACGGCCGACCCTGATAGTCAGCCAGCGTCTTCAAATACTTAGCAGCCAATTGGCTGGGATTTCAGGCAGATGGCTGGGGCGGCAGGAGTCCCACCCAACTAATACACTTCCAAGTGCTTGATTTCATTGACATGCAGGGACCGCCTGCACACCGCATTGCTACAATGCATTGGCACAACGCGCAATCGTTATCTGGTCGGTGCTTGTAGGCGCATGCGATGACCAGATGGCGCTACGCAGTGCCGAAGATGGGCCATCAATCGATGGTCAGCTTGTTGTGCGCCATCACGGCCGCCAACCTGAGATCGCGCCGCATCAACTTGGCGGCAGCAAACAATCTCGGCGTGTTGTCGGCGAACCACTCGCGGCCCGGACGCCAGTCGATCATCACCGCGGCGTAGCAATCCAGGGCGGACGCCTGCTCTCCCAGCACATAGGGGCCGACGACTTGCTCCTCGAGCCAGCGATAGAGGCGCTCGCGATGGGCGTTGGTGGCATTGGTCAGTTCGTCCTGAGCCGACGGCGCCCATCGCTTGGGGTAATCGCCGTAGGTGAAGGTCGGATAGACGTTCGCCACGATCCAGATCAGCAGATGCAGGAAGCGGCGATGTTCGGCCGATCCCGACGCGGGCGCCAGCCCTGCGTGTCGCTCCGCCAGCCACAGCGCGATCGCGGCGGTTTCGGTCAGGACGTCGCCATCGTCCAGCACGAGCGTCGGAACCTGCCGCAGCGGATTGACCCCTGCCAGCCTGTCCTGCGCCGCGCCCGGATGGTCGAAGCCTTCGACATCGACGAAGTCATAGGGCTCGCCGACCAGTGCCAGCATCGTCTCGACGATCGCCGAACCCCAGGCCGGTACTCCGTAAAATTTCATGTCACGTCGCCATTTCGGCGCAGAAACATGGCGGATCGGCCTACAAGCCTGCTTAATCGCTACTCTGCGCGATTCCGTTCGGTGATGCAGCTTCGGACCTCGGCAACAACCGATCAAGTTCCGTCTGCACGCGCTTGCACGCGACATGATACGCCTTGTGGCGGATGTCATCCGTTACTGGCCAGCAATTTCCATCAGCCGTTAAGCCGGCAAGAGCCCGACCTCGCGGTAGCTGGTGATCATCGAATCGAAGAGCGCGATGTCCGATCGGCCCCTCGCGAAAAGTTGCGCGCCCGCGACCGCTGCATAGATGGCCCGTGCCCTGACTTCGCTTTCCCCCGGTTCGACAACCTTGGCGTCGATCAGCAGCTTACCTAACCAGGCGACGTTGACGTCGGCAAAGCGTTGTACCTCGGTTTTCACCGGATCGGGAAGGTCGTCATATTCCGCCGCCATGAAGCTCGACAGGCAGATGCGGTTGTCGTTCGACAGCGAAGCCCGAAAAATCTCCGGGTAGCGGCGCAGGGCTGTGATCGCGTCAGGCGCCTCCCCCGAGATCGCATCGAGTTGTCCGACCGTGTCTTCCCAATAGCGCCGCGCCACCGCCGCACCGAGATCGGCCTTGGTCGTAAAATGGTGGTGGATGCTGGGCGCCTTGATCCCGACTTCGGCGGCGATATCGCGGAAGTTGAGGCCGTTATAGCCACGCGCCATCGCCATCCGCCGCGCCACGGCGAGCACTGCCTCCCTGGATGTTGAAACCGCCACTTCTCCACCCGTGTTACCAACCCGACCAAGTGGTAGATAGACCTTGACGCCCATCACGCAAGCGCGCATTTACACGCCTACCGATCACTTGGTAGGTGCACTTATGACGCTCCAGTCGCCGCTCCCCACGAAACTTCGCCTCTTCACCTCCCCCTCGGCGTTCCCTAATCCCCAGCGGCTGCGCATCTTCCTGCACGAGAAGGACATTGCCGACCGCTTCGACGAGCAGGTCTACAATATGTCGCCGGTGGGCGAGCAGCGGCAGTGGAAGCATCTGAAGATGAACCCGTGGGGTGAAACCCCGACGCTCGAACTGGCCGACGGCAGCTTCATTTCGGAAACTGCCGCGGTCGTGCGCTATCTCGACCAGGCATTTCCGGGTCGCCGGATCATGGGCGAGACGCCCGAGGAGCAGGGGCTCGACGCCATGTGGGACAACCGCATCTGGGTGCATATCCTCTACCGCATCACCACCGCGTTCCATGTCCTGCACCAGGGACTCGGCCCCAAGCTCGAACTGACGTCGAACCCGGCATGGGGCGAGCATTGCCGCAAGGAAGCGCTGGCGCACACCGCTCTGGTCGACCGGCACTTCGCGGATGGCCGCGACTGGCTGCTCGGCGGTGCCGAGCCGACCTTTGCGGACATCACGCTGGCGACCGCGATCGCTTTCTCCAAATTCGAGGTGAATGCGATGCCGCTCGACGAACGCTATGAAAATATCGATGCGTTCTGGCAGCGGTGGCAGCGCCGCCCGACCTTCCTCGCCGCCTATGCCGATCGGAGCAGCGGCGTGCCGGAACTGGATAACCGTCCGTAGCAATCGCTCGACCCCAAATGCGCTTTGTAAGCGTTTGAGAGATACCCTGAGCCGGAGAGAACAAAATGCTGTTTCACACGATGGTTGGATCGAACGACATTGAACGATCGAAGCGCTTCTACGACAAGGTGCTGGGCACGCTCGGCGTCGGCGAACCGGCGCGGAATATCGCCGACAGCGGCCATACCCGGCTCATCTACAATAATGGCAACGGGACCAACTTCATCGTTAGCCAGCCGATCAACGACGAACCGGCGACCGTCGCGAACGGCAGCACCGTCGCCTTTTCGTGCAAGTCTCCCGAGCAGGTGAAGCAGCTTCACGATACGGCAGTTGCCAATGGTGGTACGTCGATCGAAGCCCCGCCCGGCCCGCGCCATACTGCGTCCATGGGTACGATCGAACTCGCCTATTTTCGTGACCCCGACGGCAACAAGCTTTGTGGGATCCATTTTCCCGAATAATCGGGCGCCCAAATAATCGGACGCACCGTATAATGGCCTGACCGTGTTGCCCGTCCCTCTCGTGGGCGGGCAACGCTTGGTCGATCTGACTGCACGGGGATTAGAAGAAACCGTCTGCCGGGTCGATGGGTCTGGTCAGCCGCAGCAATGCTTACGCTTCTTACCCGATCCGCAAGGACACGGATCGTTGCGGCCGATCTTTGCAGCCGCAATCGCATCCACGGCGATCGGCTTCATCTCGCCAGCGTGCGCACGGGCCGCATAGAGGCACTGGATCGTATCCTTCAGCTCGGCCACCGCACGATCCTGGAAGGCGTTGACCTCGACGCTGTCGAGTTCGCTTTCCCCCCGCGCTATTGCGATCAGCGCCAGAAGGCGTTGCCATGGATCGGTCCATTCGGCAGCGGCGGCCGCCCCGCCCCATGCGTCTGGCCGCAATGCGATCGCGTCGGAAAAGCCGTCGACCCAATATTCCCACAAAACCTCGCCATCGCGTTCGTCGACGTCGAGGATCGGCTGCAACTTGTCGCGAGACAGATCGCGCGCGATCTCGTCACGCCGCGCCGCGACCGCCTTGACGAACCATTGCACGTCGAGCGGGTCCTCGAAGGGTGGGACGCCATCGACCTCGACGCCCCATATGACCGTCATCCATTCATCGACGGGGATCGGTTCGGGACAGACGATAAGCCCAGTGAGGAAACCGTCGAGTTCGGTGAGCAGCATCGGCTCTTCGACCGGAAGTTCCGCCAGCGCGCCATCGAGCCGCCGGAAGCGAGACGGCATTTTCCTCACAGGCTGATACCGCGTCGGCGCATCTGTTCCTCCGCCATGGCACGCAGCGGCGTCGGATCACCCCCGACAAAGATGTCGGCAAAATCGAGCAGATCCTCGTCGCCCAATGCCGCCACCGCCGCCTCGATGGCGGCAAGGCGCCGAAGGTCGAGTTCCGTCTGGGTGGCGAGGCGCTTCATGCGGGTCTTGAGCATCGCCGTCCGTTAACAGGGTCGAGCGCCTTTGGCATCGCCCGATCTTCTGGCAAGCGCGTTGGAGGCAAGATCGGTGGGCACTTCCGCCCGCCACGGCGCACGGAACCAGTAGCGCTCATCACCCCCCGCAAGCCGAATGGCCCAGACCCGACCTTGAAGAAGTTTGACCGAATGCCGACGTCCATCCATGTCAGGAGACGCATGATGGCGGAAGCACGATGGAACGGCGTACGGATCGCCCATAGCGACGATACGGTGATCGTCGAGGGCAACCATTATTTCCCCGTGCAGAGTGTGGACGCCGCGTTCCTGCGACCAAGCAGCACGACGACCATCTGCCCGTGGAAGGGAACGGCGCATTATTACAGCCTGGACGTCGCGGGCGCCGACAATCCCGACGCCGCCTGGTATTATCCCGACCCCAAGCCCGAAGCCGAAAACATCCGCGGACGCATCGCCTTTTGGAAGGGGGTTACGGTTAGCTGACCCGAGTGGAGTCGCATCTTGCATCCGGCGGCATGGTCCTCCGTGTCGGCATTAGCTATCACCAACCGGACATTGGCCCGATGCGCCGGGTCGAACGTTGACCGCCACATGAAAACGATCCGCTTTCCGGACGGGACGACCGTCCCCGCGCTTGGCCAAGGCACCTGGATGATGGCGGAAGACCCCGCCAGTCGGTCGGACGAAATCGCCGCGTTGCGCGAGGGACTGTCGCTCGGCCTGACCCTGATCGACACCGCCGAGATGTATGCCGATGGCGAGTCCGAACGCCTCGTCGGCGAGGCGATCGCGGACGTGCGCGACGAGGTGTTCCTCGTCAGCAAGGCCTATCCCCAGAATGCCTCGCGCGACCGATTGCCGCGAGCTTGCGAAGCGAGCCTCAACCGGCTGGGTACCGACCGGCTCGACCTGTACCTGCTGCATTGGCGCGGCAATGTTCCGCTGGCTGAGACGGTTAAGGCGATGGAGCGGCTGGTCGCGGCGGGCAAGATTTTGCGCTGGGGCGTCAGCAACCTCGACACCGACGACATGGCGGAACTCATCGCCAGTGGCGGCGAGGGTTCCCAGACCGACCAGATCCTCTACAATCTTACCCGTCGTGGTCCGGAATACGACCTCATCCCCTGGCTTGCGCAGCGTCAGATACCGGTCATGGCCTACAGCCCGGTCGAGCAAGGCCGCCTTGTGGCCCATCCCGGCCTTGCCCAAATGGCCGTCGAGCGCGACGCCACGCCTGCGCAACTCGCTCTCGCCTGGCTGCTTGCAAGGGACGGCATCCTCCCCATCCCCAAGGCGGGGTCCATCGCCCATGTGCGGGACAACCGGGCGGCGTTGGACCTCACACTATCCGACGCCGAGCTACGACGCCTCGACGACCTGTTCCCGCCGCCACGCGGCCCTGAGCCGCTCGCGATGCTCTAACCCCGGATGAAGTCGACGAACGCGCGCAGCGGCGGCGGTACGAGGCGGCGACCGGAATAATAGAGGAACGGGCCGGAAAAGGACTGCCACCAGTCGGGCAGCACCGGTTCGAGCGCGCCGCTCCCCAACGCCGGCGCGAGCCAGTCCTCGAACAGGTAGATGATCCCACCGCCCGCCACCGCCACATCGACCAGCAATTCCACCGCACCGGCGACACCGGCGATCAACGGCCCTTGCGGCTCGATCCGTACGATCTCGCCGTCGCGCTCGAACTCCCACGGGCTGGCGAGCGCGCCGCTACTGAACCGGCCGCGCAGACAAGCATGGTCGAGCAGGTCGCGCGGATGGTCCGGCCGCCCGCGCGCGTCGAGATAGGCCGATGCCGCCGCTGTCGCGAAGCGCTGGACGCGTGGGCCGATCGGCACCGCGATCATGTCCTGCTCCAGCCGCTCGTCATAGCGGATGCCGGCATCGCAGCCCGACGCCACCATATCGACGAAACCGTCCTCGGCGACGATCTCGACCTGAATGTCCGGATAGGCGGCAAGGAAGCCGGGCAGGATTGCCGGCAGCACCAGCCGCGCCGCGCTGACCGGCACGTTGAGCTTGAGCGTCCCCGCCGGCCGGTCGCGGAACAGGTTCACGACGTCGAGCGCCGCCTCCACCTCGCCGAGTGCCGGCGCCAGACGTTCGATCAGCCGGGTCCCCGCCTCGGTCGGCACGACGCTGCGCGTGGTGCGATGGAGCAGCCGGACGCCCAGCCGCGCCTCCAACCGCCGCACCGCTTCGCTGAGCGTCGAGGCGCTCGCCCCGATGGCGCGTGCAGCGTCGCGAAACCCCCGCGCCTGCGCGACCGCCAGGAACGCATTGAGATCGGCAAGGTCAGCCTTCATTGTTCGGTTTTCCGTACAGCCCGTGCGGATCACTCCGGCTTATCGCTATGATCCGCAAGACGTATTTCGGTGCCAGCACAGGAGATAAGATGATGACGATCGATCAGGCAGGCACCTATTCCTTCGCCGGACGCGACGTGAAGCGGCTCGGCTATGGCGCGATGCAACTTGCCGGCCCCGGCGTGTTCGGTCCACCGCGCGACCAGGAAGCGGCGCTCGCCGTGCTTCGCGCCGCTGTCGAGGCTGGGGTCAACCACATAGACACCAGCGACTTCTACGGCCCCCACGTCACCAACCGGCTGATCCGCGAAGCGCTGTCCCCCTACCCCGGCGACCTGCTGATCGTGACCAAGATCGGCGCGCGGCGCGGTGACGATGCATCCTGGCTCCCCGCGTTCGCGCCAGACGAACTGGCCCGTGCGGTCGAGGACAATCTGACGAACCTCGGGCTGGAGACGCTCGACGTCGTCAACCTGCGCCTGATGTTCGACGTCCATGGGCCGGCGGAAGGATCGCTCGCCGCGCCGCTCAAGACGGTGGCCGATCTCCAGCGACAGGGTCTGGTGCGGCATATCGGCCTCAGCAACGTGACGCCGACACAATTCGAGGAAGCCCGCGACATTGCCGCGATCGTCTGCGTGCAGAACCAACACAACCTCGCCCACCGCGACGACGATAGCTTCATCGATGCGCTGGCGGCGGAGGGCATCGCCTATGTGCCGTTCTTCCCGCTCGGCGGGTTCAGCCCGCTTCAGTCGGCGACGTTGTCCGACGTCGCGGCGCAGCTTGAGGCAACGCCGATGCAGGTTGCGCTGGCATGGCTGCTCCAGCGATCGCCCAACATCCTGCTGATCCCCGGCACCTCCTCGGTCGCGCACCTCCACGAGAATCTCGCTGCTGCCTCGCTGACGCTGCCTGAAGACGTTGTGGCCGAGCTCGACGCGATCGGCCGCTAATCAGGCCGGCCGGTTGGCGAGCACCGCGTCGAGCAGACCGGGAAACCGCTGGTCGAATTCGTCACGGCGCAGCGTGTTAATCATTTCACGGCCGACCTGCGTCGTCTCGATCAGCCCCGCCGCGCGCAGCAGCTTCAAATGGTTGGACAGCGTGCTCTTCGGGATTGAGTCGCACGGCGCGGCATCGGTGCAGCTCAGCCGCTCGGTTTCGGCGAGCCGCGCCACCATGGCCAGCCGGTTGGGATCGGCCAGTGCGTGCAGCGCCAGATCGAGCGGAACGTCCTCCAGCCGGGGGTGAGTGAAGCGGGCCATTGAACCGATATAGGGCACCACCTCCATTTTAATAGTTCGGCATTCTTGAACTGTTGAAGCGTCATCCCATTTACCGCCTGCCGACAGCGCACGACGGCGTGATCGCGGGCCAGCATTTTTGGAGAATATCTATGTCGATTCAGGGCAGGACAGCGCTCGTCACCGGCGGATCGCGCGGCATCGGCTCGGCCATCGCCAAGCGGCTGGCGGCGGATGGCGCGACCGTGGCGATCACCTATGCCGGCAACAAAGCCGCCGCCGACGCTACCGTGTCAGCGATCGAGAGCGCGGGCGGCGCCGCCTTCGCCTTCCAGGCAAACGCCGCCGATCCCGCGTCGCAGCGGGCGGGCGTCGAACAGGCCGCCGCCGCTTTGGGCGGGATCGACATTCTGGTCCACAATGCCGGCGTGGCGGAATTCTCGACCGTCACCGAGGACACCGACGAAACCTATGATCGCCAGTTCGGCGTCAACGTTAAGGGGCTGCACGTCGGCACCCGCTCGGCGCTGCCGCACCTTCGCGACGGCGGGCGGATCATCCTCATCGGCAGCATCTCGGGCGAAATGGCCTTCCCCGCGACCACCGTCTACAGCGCGACGAAGGCCGCGGTAGCGGCGCTGGCACGCGGCTGGGCCAAGGACCTCGCCCCACGCAACATCCTGGTCAACACCGTGCAGCCGGGTCCGATCGACACCGACATGAACCCCGCCGACAGCGAATTTGCCGGGCAAGTGCTGCACGCGATCCCGCTCGGCCGCTATGGCAAGGTTGAGGAGATCGCGAGCGCGGTCGCCTTCCTCGCCGGTCCGGATGCAAGCTACATCACCGGCACGACCCTCAACATCGACGGCGGTGCAACGGCTTAAGAGCAGTGGTCGCACAGCCTCGATAGTTGGACCCGCTGAAGCACGGGCGAGTATACGCGGACGCCTGTACCCGTTACTCGCCCGTCCCTCGCGGTGATGACCGAGGCCATGTAATTTCAACACGCGCCCCTGTTGTTGCGACGGCGGGCCGCGTCGAAATCATATCCAAGCCCCCTCCCCCGTGGCATGTGGCGGACACGTACGGCATGTGCCTCGTTTACAGGCGACATTGCCTGCAAAAGCCGGAGCGCACCCCATCTTCAATGTCGTCTTTGCCGTACCGGCCCTGATCGTCCTGACACGCTGGCTCTGGCCCTTGCCGCTGCCGCTCTGGGCAAAGATACCCGCAGGCATCCTGATGCTCGCTGCGTCGCAGTTCCATTTCTGGAGCCGATTGTCGTCGGGTTCGGTCTTCGCGCCCGAGTTCCCGCGTCTGATCGTGATCCTCTTCAACTGGGCGTTCGGCGCGCTGGTCCTGCTCGCCGTATTGCAACTGGTGATCGATCTGGGGGCGCTGCTGACCATGCTGGTGCGACGGGAGGTGATCCGGGAACCAGACGCGCTACGCTATACCATTGCCGGCGTGGCCGCGGCGTTGGCCGGGATCGGGGTCGCCAACGCGCTGCGCGTTCCGCCGATCAAGGACGTGACGGTGGCGATCCGCGACCTTCCGCCATCCTTCGACGGATATCGGGTCGTCCAACTTACCGACTTGCATATCAGCCGCCTCTTCACGGCCGATTGGGCGCAGGCCGTCGTCGATAGCACCAACGCGTCCGGTGCCGACCTGATCGTCGTGACCGGCGACTTCATCGACGGATCGGTCGAAATGCGGCGCCATGACGTAGCGCCCCTGCAACTGCTGCGCGCGCCGGACGGGGTCTACGCCATCCCGGGCAATCACGAATATTTCTTCGATTACGGCGCGTGGATGCGGCACCTGTCGGGCATGGGGTTCCGCATGCTGCCCAACGCGCATGCGGTGATCGAACGCGGCGGCCGACGGCTGGTACTGGCCGGTGTCACTGACCTGTCGGCACCGAGCGTCGGCGCGCCCGGACCCGACCTTGCTCTCGCGCTGAGAGGTGCACCCGCCAAGGTGCCGATCCTTCTTCTCGACCATCAACCCGGAAAGGCACGCGATGCCGCCGCACGCGGTGTCGCGCTTCAACTGTCCGGACACACCCATGGCGGCATGATCGCGGGACTCGACCGGATTGTCGCGCGGGCCAATGCCGGGTTCGTGTCGGGACGGTACGAAGTCGGCGGCATGACGCTCTACGTCAGCAACGGCACCGGCCTATGGCCGGGCTTCGCGCTCCGGTTGGGCGTGCCGTCCGAAATCACGCGGTTCACGTTGCGGCCGATGAGATAAGTTTGCAGGATTTGGCGGCAAATATCGGGAGACAGGATTCCTGACCTATTTTTTCCGCGCGCTAAGTCATTGATTTTGCGTCACCGTGCAACCCGCCTATCAGCGAGTTGCACATTGAGGGGTACAGCAGGGGGCACACGTAAACAAGTGCTGGAATGCTACGCAGCGGATAACCGAAGGCGGCACGAAGACCCACAATCGGTCATTAAACGCCCCCTGCCCGCTTCCCAGCACCTGCCGTTCGTTCAGGCGATAGGCTCACCCCCTCGGCCATTTCGTGCAGGCGTGTGGAAGGGGGGGACTTGCCGGCAAGGCAGCTATCAGCAACCCCGAAGCGGATATTCCGCCGACATGCGGCGGAACGGTTCGGTGAAAATACGGAAGAAGCGATCCGCCAACGGCGACCGCTGCTTGTTCATACCACCCGGCGCGGGGGGCCAGGGCCTGCGTCCATCGAACGGCGTAGATTCGGCCTTGATATACAAGTTGATCGAGCGGCGGACTGATATGATCCTGACGGGACACGAGGCTTGTTGGCCGAACGCGGCCTGATCACCAACATGGCCGCGCCCGTGTTCTGCCATGCCAAAGGCAAACCGGCCTATCCGCGATGAAGTTGTCGTTTCTTTGCCGGCCTTTAGGATGGAAACTAGCCGGCGTCAAAGACCAGATAACTTGACACTGGAAATGTGAATGCGAAGCCGTGCTGCCATGCGAACCACGTCGACTGGTGTTCGCGCCAGGTCACCGGCAAGCTTCTCTAGCGTAGCCCCCAACAGCGCTAGACCACGTAGGTCTGTGATGTCGCTTTGTGTCCAGCGGCGCTGATCGTTCATCTCGGACCTCCGGTCGAAAGCGGGCACCTCGCCACCACCATTCCTACACGGCCCCGATCAAGATTTTCGCCCCGATCGTCGAGGCCGCGAGCGTCACGCTCCATCGCGGCGTGCAGATCGGCGGGCCGTAGGACACGGGTACTACAGCTCCCAGGGGACTCAACCATCAGGTCAATGCTGGTCGCGACGTACACGGGATCGAACGATCCCTGATGCACCTCCTCACGCGTGTGGATGGCATAGCGTCCAGCCGGAAGAACTCGGGGATCGCTTCCGATCCTTGCGTTACCGCGAAAGTGCACGGTCGAGGACCGTGTACGGGTCAGGCCAGAATGGGTCAGCATCTAGAGCGCCCAGGTCCGCAGTGGTGTACGCCGCACGGTACCCGTCAGCAGCTTTCGGCCGAAAGCGGCCCGCATCGTCTCGGCGGCGATGATGTTCATCAGGACGACGCGTGTCCCGCCGGATGCCAGCGTCTCGATAGCGCTGATCGTAGCACCGTACCGGGCGCAGGACTGGATTACTTCGGCTTCGGTGGCGTTGACGTTGATCGCGCGAGACATGGCGGCTCCTCATTCAAGCGGGAGCGCGAGTAAGTCTCTCAGCCAGGTCTTTGCTAGAAGGGCAACCCGGTACGCAAAATATGGTGCTGAACCGCCGATACGACAAGTGGCACAGAAGGCTTGTGTGTCGCTATCTTGTGCAGCAGGCGAGGAAACACCACCTATGCTGCAATGCACAATAGGGCGCGTGCGGCAGCATAGCCTATCCATTGCTTTCCTCTGCCAAAAATGAGGCGCCGCCATGCGCTCGATTTCCGATACGATCTCCCATCTCCGCACCATGGCGGCCGCCGAGCCCCACCCAGACCAGCGGACGGGGCCCTTGATCGCCATGGATGATTTCGGGCGCAATCCCGGCGGCCTGCGGGGGTATCTGCATGTTCCGCACGATCTGCCCGCCCATGCTCCGCTCGTCGTCGTGCTGCACGGCTGCACGCAGACCGCCGCCACCTACGATCATGGATCGGGATGGTCGACGCTGGCGGACCGGTTTGGCTTCGCGCTCTTGTTTCCCGAGCAGCAGCGCGCCAACAACCCCAATCTCTGCTTCAACTGGTTCTCGGTCGAAGACACGCGCCGCGGTAGCGGCGAGGTCGAGTCGATCCGCGAGATGGTCGCAACCGCGGTCGAGCGCCACGGCCTCGATCCGGCACGGGTCTTCGTCACCGGCCTGTCGGCGGGCGGCGCGATGACCTCCGCATTGCTAGCCTGCCATCCCGAACTTTTTGCGGGAGGGGCGATCATTGCCGGTCTACCGTTCGACACCGCCCATAGCGTGCCCGAGGCGATGGAGCGGATGCGTGGCCGCGGCCATGACCGCACCAGCTTAAGCGACCGGGTGCGAGCGGCGTCTGCGCACAGCGGTCCCTGGCCGATGGTGTCGGTCTGGCACGGTACGGCGGACATGACGGTCGCCCCCGTCAACGCCGCGCTGATCATCGACCAGTGGCGCGAGCTGCACCGCGTCGGCGAGCCGGACATCGCCGAGCATGTCGGTGGTCATACCCGCCGCGTCTGGCACGATGTGGCCGGACGGGTGGTGATCGAGGAGTATAGGGTCACGGCCATGGGGCATGGCACGCCGCTCGCAACAGATGGCGATGAGGCCTGCGGTGAGCCTGGCCCACATATGCTCAGCGCAAATATTTCCTCCACTTATCGGATCGCGGCCGCCTGGGGCATCGTACCCGCCGCGGCGCCATCCCGGCCGGTCGCTACCGTAGCAACCGAACCGCAGCGGCCGGAAACGGCACGGCCATCACGGTTCGACCCGACGGCGACGATCAACGATGCACTTCGGGCGGCCGGGCTGATCAAGCCATGAGGCTGCGCATCCGGCATCGCACCGTCTATCACTATACTCAACCGGTCCGCTTTCTGGATCATCGCCTGCTGGTCACGCCACGCGCGACCCGCGACGTGGCGATAATCTGGTCGAGGCTGCGGATCGATCCCGCCGCCTCGCTGGTCTGGAGCGAAGACGCTGCGGGCAATACCAGGGCGCTCGCCCTGATCGCCGAGGCCGCCGCGACCCTGACCATCGAAGCCGAGCATGAGGTGCTGCACAGCGCGGAGCCTTACCCGGTGTTCCGGCTGGACCCGGCTGCCCATCGGTACCCTTTTGCCTATGCGTCCGATGATCGGGCCCTGTTCGGGCCGGGGCTGCTCAGCGGGGACGCGGATCAAGACGAAGATCAGGTGCGGTGGCTGGCCGGGTTTCGGGCAACCGCGCCGGACGATACGTTGAGGCTGCTCAACGCCCTTAACGAAGCCATCGGGGCCACCATCGCCTATCGCACGCGCGACGAAGAAGGCACGCAATCGCCCTCGCGCACCCTGGCGCTGCGCAGCGGATCGTGCCGTGACTTGGCGGCGCTGTTTCTCTGGGCGGTGCGGCGGCTGGGCTTCGCCGCGCGAGCGGTGTCGGGCTATCTGTTCGATCCAGGAATGGCGGCAGGCGATGTCGGCGCGACCCATGCCTGGTGTGAGGTCTTCCTGCCTGGCGCAGGGTGGATCGCGTTCGACCCGACCCAGCGACGGATCGGCGGAGCCGGGCTCGTCGCTACGGCGGTTGGCGTGACCAGCGCGGCAGTGCTGCCAGTAATCGGCGGGTTCGTCGGCGATGCGGCCGCTTTTGCTAGTTTGGATGCAAGTGTCGTCGTCGAAGCCCTCGATGCCACCGCTTCCGTGTAACGGTCTTTGTAGGTCGTTTTAGACGTGCTAGGCCGCCTCCCACGCGGGAGCGATCGAGATTGCTGCCGATCCTGTGGAGCGCGCATCCCGCTATGCCTATCGAACCAACCATGTCGGACGGCTCCCCTTCGCAAGCGACCGTACTGGACACGCTTAACGTCCGCATCAGCGCGGGGACCGGGCGTACCATGATGTTCGCGCACGGGTTCGGATGCGACCAGAATATGTGGCGCTTCGTCGCCCCCGACTTCGCTACCGATTTCCGCACGATACTGTTCGATCATGTCGGCGCGGGCGGCTCCGACCTCGGTGCCTATGATGCCGACAAATATGACAGTCTCGACGGCTATGCCGATGACGTCATCGAGTTGGCCCGCACTTTGGATGTTACGAATGGTGTGTTCGTCGGCCATTCCGTCAGTGCGATGATCGGCCTCGTTGTCGCACGCCGAGCGCCCGAACTCTTCTCGACGATCGTCCTGGTCAGCCCTTCGCCCTGCTATATCGACGACATAGATTATACGGGCGGCTTCACCCGCGACGAGATAGACGAGCTACTCCAGTTCCTCGACAGCAACCCTATGGGCTGGTCGCAGGCGATGGCGCCGGTCATCATGGGCAACCCCGATCGGCCCGAACTGAGTGAGGAACTCGCCGCCAGCCTCTGCCGCACCGATCCCGAAATCGCCAAGCGCCTTGCTCGCGTCACGTTCCTGACCGACAGTCGGGGCGACCTTGGCCCTATCGATGCCGATGTCCTCGTTCTGCAATGCCGGGAGGATGCGATCGCGCCACCCGGCGTCGGAGCGTATGTCCAGCGCGCGATCCCGGGAAGCCGTCTGGTAACGTTGGATGCCGTCGGCCACTGCCCGAACCTCAGCGCCCCGGCATCCACCATCGCGGCGATACGCGCCTTTGTCTGATCCCGACACGCCCGCCATCGCCGCCGCCACTACGATCGACTTCGAGGCGCTGTTCGAGACGGCTCCGTGCGGCTATCTCGTGTCCGATCGCGATGGCAGGCTCGTTCGCGTCAACCGAACCTTCGCCGGATGGTTGGGCGTGACCCCGGACGATCTGCGTGGCCGACGTTTGCCCGACCTGCTGACCGTAGCGGGCAAGATTTTCTACGAAACCCATTTTGCCCCGACGCTGCGCATGCAAGGCCGCCTTGACGAAGTGGCGCTGGAGTTGGTCGCAGCCGACCGGCGTCGGTTGCCCGTCTTGGTCAACGCCAATACCAACGAAGGCGATGCCGATGCCGATCGGCAGGTCCGCTTTGCGGTGTTCCTGGCCGCCGGGCGCCGCGGCTATGAGCAGGACCTGCTCGACGCGCGCGATCGGGCCCAGGCGACGATTGTGAGCGAACGCGCCGATTCTGAGCTGCGCGAACAGTTCATCGCCGTGCTCGGGCATGATCTGCGCAATCCGCTGGCCTCGATCAACAGCGGTCTGCATCTGCTGGCCCGGGAAACGCTGAGCGCGCGCGGCACCAAGGTGACGGAACTGATGAGTGGCAGCGTGTTGCGGGCCAATGCGCTGATCGACAATGTGCTTGATTTCGCGCGGGGGCGGCTGGGGGGCGGGATCACGCTCGCCTATGACGCGCACACGCCGCTGGAGCCAATGTTGCAACAGGTCGTGTCGGAACTCCGCTCCATCGCACCAGCACAGTCGATCGTCACCCATTTCGCGCTGCACGAGCCCATCTCATGCGACCATGTACGTATCGGCCAGCTATTGTCGAACCTCCTGGGCAATGCCCTGACCCATGGTGCCAAGGACCAGCCGGTTCGGGTCGATGCCACGACGTCGCTGGGAGAACTCGTCATCGCAGTCTCGAACGGTGGGACGCCGATTCCAGAAGCGGTGCTCGAGCGGCTGTTCCAGCCCTTTTATCGAGGGCATGACCGGGTCCGCCAAGGCCTTGGCCTGGGCCTTCACATCGCCTCGGAGATCGCCCTGGCGCATGGCGGCACGCTGGTGGCGCGATCCGACGCGGTCGCGACCACCTTCATTTTTACCATGCCGCTCGCGAATTAATGTAATGGGGGCTGATGAATCGCACCCGATCTCTGCGACCGAGCGTTGAGAGTTATTAGCGGCAGCCGGGCATGTTCCGGGCGGAGACCCGGCAATGACCGATGAATTTCACACCATGACCGTTCTTATCGTCGAGGACGACGCGCTGGTGCGCATGCACGGCGTTGGTATTTTTGAGGATGCCGGATTTCGGGTGCTCGACGCGGACAGCGCCGACGAGGCGCTCGTCATACTGAGCGATGGCGGCAAAATTCACCTTATGTTCTCGGATGTTGACATGCCGGGCACCATGGATGGGCTTGCCCTGGCGCGCGTGGTGCATGAGCGATGGCCCCGTATTCATTTGCTTATGACGTCAGGCCACCATCGCCTGCGTGATGACGACGTACCGGGGCCCGGCAGGTTTGTTCCCAAGCCATGGCAGGCAAACGGGCTGCTGGATGAGGCACGCGCGCTGATCCAGGCCTGAAGCGGCATATCAGGGATGGCGGCAATCTGCGGTGCTTCGCTTGCCGCGTATCGCTAGCGCCAGCAACTAGGCTTCCACCGAAAAGATCAAAACTATCCGTACCCAAGTATTCGCTCCCACGATATGATGGTGTGATCGTGTCGTCCAACTGGAGGGATCCCGTGCCGATATTGGCGTCACGCGACGCACTTGACGAAGACGCGATAGGGAAATTAAAACTGTCTTGTATAATTTAAGACTAGGCCTTTAGACATTCAATAGAATTCACAACATAACTCCAAGCAAAATTGATTTCACGAACATAATAACGTACAGTGCTTTGCATTCAGCTCTTTAAATTATGGTGCATCTTGGTTTTGTCAAAAGCTAACGATATCAATTTACGTCCGTCATCATGCCGCACGAATTTTGACTGATCAGGCTGCCTCGCGTTCATTAAGAGGCCGCTCGGCCAGCAACCGTTCAACACGCTTCAGGCCCGCATCGCTTGCGATTCCTACGTCAATTGGTCGAGCGGATAGTTCAGCGTGGTGGCTGTTGAGAAAGGCCTTTACTCATTCAGGCGTGCGCAATGCGGCCCAGGCAGCCGAAGTGAGACGGAGTTGCCGCGCGGCGGCTTCACGCGGCATGGCGGTGCGTCCCGGACGAAATTGTCGCCGCTTTTTCTGTTGATTGACTGTGCCGTCACTGGCAGCCTCTGGGGTGACAGTCTCGGTCAACTTACGCGCGAGCCCATGAGAGCAACGCCACCCGTGCCGGCACGCAACATACCAATACAGCGTGCATAGGCCGCGGCAAGTCCACGATGGGCAAGGCGCGCTTCCGCAGACCCGGCAGTCGACGCCGCAACCAGTGAAATCTGATGACGGTGAAAGAGGTAGTTGAGATCCATATGCTAATCCCGTTTGTAAGCGGGAGCGCGCAAGTCTCTCAGCCAATGGCGCCTACGATCGGATGCCAGTGATAGCTTACATATAGGCTCAATGCGCCAAATTGTAAGCCGGCATGACCTGCGACCGACGCGATCGATCGCGCCCAATGTAGAAACGGTGGCTTGGACTCAGAAGCGGTCGTTTGGGACACCCGTCCCTTTTCCCAATTTCAGAAACTCGTTCATGTTGCACCGAATGACAGATGGGAACGGTATGGATCGGTGAAAACGGACGTCGCAATAACTCACAGTTAGCCGAAACTCACTCCTTGCCTCTCACTTGCGATCTAACATTCCATCGGAATGTCCGTTGCCACCTGACGCTCAGATTTCTACCTACCGTGTAAATAGGCCAACCGGACCAAAAGCCGCAACCTATCGACCCTGAAACTGAGGTAGGTTGGTGACCCCACGGCAGCATTAATGAGATCGGCGTCTCAAGGAGGCCGCCTTATGCGCAAATATGCCCGAGATTGCGACACGACAACTTGGCTTGATGGCCTTGCCGCCGGATGCGACCCAAATGCAACGGCAGACGAAAACCCCTTTGAAAAAGACTGGCAGGACGCCCATCTTTGGCATTCTGGCTTTCTACGGGGAAGGAACGCTTTCTTCTTAGAGGATGTCGGAATCGTTACGCCATACCACGACTAAATTTTGGGTGATTTAGAAATAATTCGTCTATTGCGATAACGCCAACCTCTTCGAAAAGCCACCGCTTGCTTTCTTGGCATTCGAGCAGCGTTCGTGACGGAATGCCCAAATCTGGACGGTTTCAGCCATTCTTGAGCCACGGCAGCATCGCCCGTGCATCCCACTTCGCCGCATCAGCGCTCGCATACAGCCCGGAAACTTGCGTCGGAGCAAAATACGGGCCGGTGTACTTGTCACCTTCGTAATGGCTGTCCTCGGCAAAGCGCCACATTCCGTTCGCGTGGCCAATCAGTGCCAGCTGCCTAATCGCGGTTTCGGCGATAAGGCGGGCGTTCTCCTGCATCGTCGGGATGTTCGCCAACGAATGCTAGGGTGCAAGCCCGAATGCCCGCAATTTGGGCTGAAGCAGCCACCCTGTCCTACCGTTACTATGACCCATAATCGGTCATTGGGCGCGCCTCACCGGCTTCCCGTATTCTGCCATTCGTTCATATCAGAATCAGCGCATCTTCCGCCGTCGCGCTGGTTGGATGAACGTCCGGCGTGGGTGGAAAGCTGCCATGCCGTGATAGACCGGTGCTGGAAGCGCAGGGGTTAGCATGAACGACTTCGTGTTAGTGTCGGCAGCGTGGATGCTGAACCAAATCGTGACCACCTATGACGCTGCGGGAAACAGCGTCCCTGACAACGGCGAATATCAACGACGTAGCGCTGAAGTCGTCTATTTGTTTGCTGCATTCATGAAGGACAAAGGACTTCTTCAGCCAAATGTAAATGTGTCGAGAACGCCTAATATGGAGTTGCGCTTTTCACAACTTACGCTGACAGGGCAGTAATTCGCGAAGGCGGAATTAGGGATGCAGTCGCTTGACCGCGCAGGCCCGGCGGAAAAGCTCGATGCGAGCGGCCTAGAACGAAGATGGGCCAAGTTCGCTGACAGCCAAGCTCGATAGTAATGTCCGCAATTGGGCGTAAGCAGCCGCCCTACCCTACTGCCGCAACGACCCAGAAGCGGACACTCGCAGCTTCCCGCCTGCTTACCAGGATCCGACATTCGTTCAGGTTGGAGGTAGCCGATGCCGCGAGTATTCCTCATGTCGCTGCAGCCAACCGAAATCCTCATCCATCT
>Ga0308171_1001473_pt1 | contig 31190 bp, 26 predicted proteins | sample PhyGR1_FD_202135 | JGI IMG/M metagenome (GOLD analysis project Ga0308171, IMG submission 202135) | Phyllosphere microbial communities from UC Gill Tract Community Farm, Albany, California, United States - DLSLSG.R1 | ecosystem: Host-associated > Plants > Phyllosphere > Unclassified | place: USA...
CGACAAGGCGATCGACCTGATGGACGAGGCCGCCAGCCGCATCCGCATGGAGGTGGAGTCCAAGCCCGAGGAGATCGAGACGCTCGACCGCCGCATCCTGCGCCTGAAGATCGAGCGCGAGGGGCTGCGCCGGGAGAGCGACGCCGCCAGCATCGACCGGCTCGGTCATCTGGAGGAGGAACTCGCCAACCTTGAGGAACAGTCGCACACGCTGACCCAGCGTTGGAAGGCCGAGAAGGACAAGATTGCGGGCGAGGCGAGGCTGAAGGAACAGCTCGACCAGGCGCGGATCGAACTCGAACAGGCGCAGCGCGCGGGCGACCTCGCGAAAGCGGGCGAGCTGTCCTACGGCCGCATCCCGCAACTGGAAAAGCAACTCGCCGAAGCCCAGTCCGCGACCGAGGGCGCGATGCTGCGCGAGGAAGTGACCGCCGACGATATCGCGGGCGTGGTCAGCCGCTGGACCGGCGTGCCGGTCGACCGGATGCTCCAGGGCGAGCGCGAGAAGCTGCTCCGCATGGAGGAGGTGATCGGCAAGCGCGTGATCGGCCAGGAGGATGCGGTCCGCGCCGTCTCTACCGCCGTGCGCCGCGCGCGGGCCGGGCTACAGGACCCGAACCGGCCGCTGGGCAGCTTCCTGTTCCTGGGCCCCACGGGCGTCGGCAAGACCGAGCTGACCAAGGCGCTTGCCGAATTCCTGTTCGACGACCCTAGCGCGATGGTGCGCATCGACATGAGCGAGTTCATGGAGAAGCACAGCGTCGCGCGGCTGATCGGCGCCCCTCCCGGCTATGTCGGCTATGAGGAAGGCGGCGTGTTGACCGAGGCGGTGCGCAGGCGGCCCTATCAGGTCGTGCTGTTCGACGAGGTGGAGAAGGCGCATGGCGACGTGTTCAACGTGCTGCTCCAGGTGCTGGACGACGGTCGCCTGACCGATGGCCAGGGGCGGACGGTCGACTTCTCCAACACGCTGATCATCCTGACCTCCAACCTGGGCAGCCAGTATCTGGCGGCGGTCGAGGACGGGCAGAGCGTCGAGAGCGTCGAGCCGCAGGTGATGGAGATCGTGCGCGGCCATTTCCGCCCCGAATTCCTCAACCGGCTGGACGAGATCATCCTGTTCCACCGGCTGGGCCAGAGCCATATGGGCCCGATCGTCGACATCCAGGTGGGTCGCGTCGCGAAGCTGCTGGCGGATCGCAAGATCAGCCTGCACCTGACCGATGCGGCGAGGGATTGGCTGGGCCGGGTGGGCTACGACCCGGTCTACGGCGCGCGGCCGCTCCGCCGCGCGGTCCAGCGCCACCTCCAAGACCCGCTCGCGGAAGAAATCCTGCGCGGGAACGTCAAGGATGGCTCGACCGTCACCGTCGACGAGGGCGACGGCAAGCTGGCCTTGTCAGTAGGGTAAGCACAAAAAGGGGCGGCTCCCGAAGGAGCCGCCCCCGATCAGGGTTCCCGAGCGAACCCCGGGGTTAGAAGTTGACGCCGAACTGGATGCGGGCCGAACGGCCAGCATTATACGAGGTCGGGAGGGAATAGACCGGCTGCGGCGCACCGGCGGAGGTGGTTCCCGTTTCCGCCACCCGCAGCACCGGCTTCGAGTTGAAGACGTTGAAGACCGAGATACGGACGAAGCCCGTGAAGGCATCGGTCGGCACCGCGACCGTCGCATCGAGGTTGAGCAGCGCGAGCCAGTCCGATTTCAGCTGCGAACCGCGGTTCACGACCTGCAACGTGCTGGGGCGCACACCGCCGACACGGTTGAACGGGTCGTTGATCACCGTAAAGCCGCTGGGATTACGGACGACCGAACCGTTGACGACGTTACAATAGGCGCCGCTGGTCGTGTAGTAGAGGCCCGTGATACCGCCCGGCGCCGTGGCGTCGAAATCGGCACTCGCGGGCGGACGACCATAGCAACCGAACTTGCGCGGTGCGCTGACCGAACCGGTGAAGCCCAGCGTCAGCCATTCCGCCGCCCTGTACGAACCCCAAGCCTTGAAGTTGTGACGACGGTCGTTGGGCAGATAGCCATAGGTGCCGTTGACCAGCACGGGCAAGTCGAACGCGGTCGTCAGACCGGCGTCGCTTTGCGCGTTGTCCGAACGCACGCCACCCTCGATATTCCCGTAGTTCTTGGAATAGGTATAGTTCGCATTCAGCGACCACACGCCATCCCATTCACGTTCGAACGTGAAGTTGACGGCGCGATAGACGCGCTTCGCCTGCGGATATTGCAGCGAGGCCGCCGACAGCACCACCTGACGCGGTGTCGTCTCACCCGGCAACGGATCGCTGAGCGTCACTGCGACATCGCGGCCCGGATTGATCAGCGCGAACTGATGGACGCCGTTCCAAATGTCGCGGCAATCCGCCGCCGCCTTGCCCTGCGCGATGCAGTAGGGAACGATCGCCTGGTCGAGCGCCGCATCTTCCAGCGAGTTGTTCAGCTTCGTCTGCGTGAAGTTGAACCCGACCTTGATCCGGTTGGCGACACGCTGTTCCACACCCAAGACGATTTCATCAACCGACTGCGGCTTGAGGTTCGACGCCACCACGGAAACCGTGCTCGGTACGGTTCCGTCGTTGCGCAAGGTGCACGCCGTGCCCGCCGGCGAATTTCCGGGACATGCCGTGAAGCCAGACCCGGTCGTGATCGGTGCGCCAAGGATCGGCGTGTTATCGGCCATCAGTCCACCGAACTGATAATAGGCGTCATAGTCGAGTTCACCACCGGCCAACCGGACATTGGTGTTCACCGCGACGGGGATGAAATAACGGCTATAGGAACCAAAGAACTTGGTGCGGCCGTCACCCAATGGATCGACACTTGCACCCAAGCGGGGGCCCCACTGGTTCTTGGCGAGGAAGAAGGTCTGCCCATCGCCATTCTTGTTCTCGAACCGATCGTTACGGATGCCGAGGTTCAGATTCAGGCGATCGTTAAGAAGATGCCAGTCGTCTTGAACGTAGAAGGCCGTGTTACGAGTCGAGAACTGACCACCCGTGCGGAAGACACGTCCCTTGATATAGCTCGTGCCGCCGGGCAGCCCGATGACCGGATCGATCGTCGCCGCCGTACCTGAAGCGGTCAGAAGCGTGTATTGCGCACCACCATTGGCGACGCTGATCGAATCTTCGTCCAAATCTTCCCGGTCGTAACCGCCGCGAATGTGATGCGATCCCAGAAGTTCGAACCGGACATCGGCATCCGCGCGGTAGAAGGTGCGCTTGTCGAAATTGAACGAAGCGTTGCTCAGCGTGTTACCGATGCCGCTATTGGCCCCGTTCCGCTGGTCGGTCACCGACGGCAGGTTGGGCAGGCTGGATTCGGTCGTGTCTCGGTTCTTGTTGACACCATAGGCCGCCGACAGGGTCAGCCACTGCGTAAAGCTGCCCGTGTAACGGAAGACGTAGTTTTCACCGCCCGACTGGTAGATGTTGGTGGCGATGTAACCGCCCGGATTGTTGGTGTTCAGATTGTAACGTTGGCCGCTCGCCAGCGTGTACCGGCTGGTGCCATAGACATTCTCAACGGTCCGGCCCGTCGTGTTCCAATAGGTCGCTTCCAATCGCTGGCCATCGACGATCACTGCGTCGATCTTGCCGCCCCAGAACGGGCTGGTGTTACGGTTCTGGCTGTAAGAGGTGCCGACGATCTGCTGACCAAAGGTGTTGAGGTCCGCAAAATTCGCGCAAAGCGCGGGATTGCTCGCGCAACCATTGGCGCCGGTGCCCGTCGCAGAGACGGCACCCGTATAACCTTGCCCACTGCGAATATCGCGCGCGTTGTAGAGGCCGTAGAAGAACAGATGGTCCTTGATGATCGGACCCGACAGTTGCGCAACGAACTCGTGGCGATCGGAATAGGCCGAATCATTGTCGGCGGCATAGGTGTTGCGCGTCTTGGAGACCAGGCTGTTCGGCTGCCAGTTGAACATGACGCCGCCATGCCACTCGTTGGAGCCCGACTTGGTGGTCGAGTTGATCATGCCGCCGGTGAAGCGACCGAATTCGGCCGGAATGCCGCCGATCTTGGTCTGCACCGTCTGGTAGAATTCGAACGGCACACCCGCGGCACCAAGGCCATTGCGGAACTGGGTGACGTTCAAGCCATTGATGTAATAGACGTTTTCCGAAATCGACGCGCCGTTGATCGAAGGCAGCGAAGCAAAACGGTTGTCACCGCCGACTGCGCCCGGCGCCAACAGCACGACCGAGGTCAGGTCGCGACCGATCGGGGTGCGCATGGCGACATCGGCCACGTCGATCGTCTGGCCGATCGTGTTGCTGCTGAAATCGACGACCTGCACGCGGCCCGCGGTCACGACGATATCGCCGCTGGTGCCGGCATTCACCGGTTGCAGGTTGAACTGGTTCGCGGCGCGGCCCTGGATCAGGCGGACGGCCGGATCGGTGAAGCTGTCATAACCCTCGGCGGTGATCGAGAAGCTATAGGTTCCCTGCGGAAGCGCCGAGATCACATAGGAGCCGTCGGCCTGCGTCGTCGCGCTGCGGGTAAAGCCCTGCGCCGTCGACGTCACGGTGACAGTCGCACCGCCGATCGCCTTGCCATCGGTGCCGATCACGCGGCCGGTGGCGTTCACCTGCGTATAGTCCTGCGCGGCCGCAGGCGCCGAAAGGGCCACCATGGTGGCCCCGGCACCCAGCAGGGCGACGGCGTGCAGCGCCGCGCCATGACGCAGGAAGGTCTTCGAAAACAGCCCTTGTTTGCTCATTTTTATTTCCCCCTCGAAAGGCGCCCGATCGACACCTTTTCGCCACCCTGAACGGGCGATGACCAACATATGTCAGGAAGATGACGTACTCTTACAAAGGCTTTTTGACACTTTATACGTTTTTCACGGCACGATGTGCGCAAAATGCAACACTTGTTTCAGTCGTTGTAAATGATTGCATCAATTGTCGGCAGCAAAGGTACGGCATGCCAACAACTTAGCTCCACCCGTACTATTGATATATATGTGTAATACAGCAATACACCCCAAAATTGGCAGCGGCGGGGCGTGGTTATTGATGGCGAATAGGCAGGCCATTCTCCTGCGAATCACGATCTGTAGATTCTCAAGGCTGCAGCATGAAAAAGGGGGCGGCTCCCGCGAAGGAACCGCCCCCTTTAGTTGGGTCCGCAAGCGGACCTGGGGTTAGAAGTTGAACTTGGCGCCCGCGCGGAACTGGCGGCCGAAGATGCCGTCGCCGCCCTGCACCGCGTTGTACAGATACGCGCCGTACGTCACCGGATCGATCGGAGGCAGGCGGTTGAAGACGTTCAGCACGTTCACGTAGAAGGTGAACTTGTCGTTGACCTTGAACGACGCGTTCGCATCCGCCGTGATGTAGCTCTTCACCCGGCAACCGAAATAGGCCGGGGCCTGGCCGCAATCCTTGTACGCATCGCCCTGGTCCATGGCCGACAGGTCATAGCCCGAGGTGTAGTTGACCGTACCCGACAGCGCGAAGTTGCCGAAGTCGAAGGTGTTGACCCAGTTGCCCTTCCACTCGAACGTGCCCGAACCGGCGGTCAGGTTGAAGTTGCCCAGCGTGTCGACATAGGTCTGACGCACGCCGTCCACCGTCGTGCTCAGCTCCAGGATCAGGCTGGCGTTCAGGTTGGTGGTCCAGCGGACCGCACCGAAGTCGTAGAAGCCGTTGACCCCGAAATCGATACCTTCCGACTTGATCGTCTGGGCATTGATCAACTGCGAGCGGACGAAGGCGATCTTCGGCGTCGCGGTGGGGTTGTTGACGTCGACGGCATCCGGGATGACCGTGAAGCCGGCCGGGATCGCGGTGCCCGCGTAATAGGCCGCGATGGCGGGCGACAGGTCGGGCGTGGTGATCGCCCCGGTCTTGCGGATGTTATAGTAATCGACCGTGAAGGACAGGCCGCGCACCGGATCGACCTTGATCCCGGCGGTGAAGCTGCGCGACTTTTCCGGGTCCAGATTCTGCGACGCCAGCGTCGTCTGGCCGATCGAATAGTTCGAGATATAGCCCGAGCAGTTGGTCGGCGTGTTCTGCGAACAGATCTGTCCGGCGCCCGGATTGATGCTGTACTGACGCAGGAAGGCATCCGGAATGCTGCTCAGCGACTGGGTCACGTAACCGGTCGTGGGCAGCGCGTTCGCCTCGCCGAAGGAGGGGATGCGGAAGCCGCGCGAATAGGTGCCGCGCAACGAGACCTGGCGGATCGGCTTGAAGATCGCGCCGAACTTGGGCGAGAAGGCGCTCTGGCCGCTCGAATAATGGTCGTAACGGCCCGAGGCGTTCAGGGTCAGCTGGTCGAACACCGGCGCATTGACCTCGTAGAAGGCCGACGAAACGGTGCGATTGCCCTTGGTGCCGAAGGCGTTCAGGCGGAAATAGCGCTGGGTCGGGCCGTTCTCGTCCGAGTTGGCGCTGGGCGCATCGATCGCTTCGTAGAAGATCGAGCCGCCGACCGCGAGGCGAAGATCGCCGCCCGGCAGCGTCATGATCGCCTTGCCCAGGGTGAACTGCGCCTGCAACAGGTCCGAACTGTCGTTGGTGATGTTGGTCGGCGTCAGATAGTTCAGCGTCGCCTGGCTGTTCTGGCCGGGGTTGATGAAATTGTAGCTGCCGTCCTTGATCACATCGAGCAGGTGCTGGATGTAGACATAGCCGTTCTGCTCCAGGCGCAGATCGGTGTGCATCGCGGTCGCGTCGAAGCGATAGTCGACATCATCGAAGATCGTCCCGTTGATCCCGAAGGCGGCGCGATAGACGCGGCTGCGGGTCCGGGTCGATTCGAAGCTGTTCGGCAGCATGCCGACCAGACGCGCGACCTGGCCCGCCGCGGCGAACGGGTTGTTCGGGTTCAGCGTGCCGTTGGTCGCGGTGCAGGCGCCGACGGTCGTGCGCGGGCAGATATAGACCGGCAGCGCCAGGATCGCCGAGTTGGGATCGATCGCGGGCGTGGCGTTCTGCGACGTCGAATATTGCGGGAACAGGATACCGGCGGGCGCATTGGCGCGCAGCACCGTGGGGGTGCCGGTATAGCTGGTCGTTGCCTGCTGGAAATTGACCTGCAGATAGGCTTCCGACGTGTCACCGATCTTGGCGGTGAAGCGCGCCGAACCGCCGACACGCTCGATGTCGGGCGTGATGTTGCCGTACAGACGCTGGCTGTCGACCTGACAGACGGTGCCCGGCGCGGTCGCGTTGATCGGCAGCGCCAGTTCGGCTGCGGTCGGGTTGTACGGAGTGCCGGTGAGGCAGCCCGCCGTCGGGTTCAGCAGCTGATAGCGACCGAGCGCCGTCGTGTTGGTCGCATCCGCCGGGCGCACAAAGAAGTTCGGCGTGTTGATCGCGAAGCCATTGGTATACTGGTTATTGGCGTCCAGCCCGTTGGCGATGTTGTTGGGGCCGCAGACCAGCGAGCCGGTGCGGTCGGAACAGATGCCGCGCTCGTCGCTGCTGTTGTACGGCGACGGTACCTGACGCGCCTTCACGCCCTCGGAGCGATAGTAGAAGCCGCTGATATAGGCGTTATAGCCCTGCTCATCGAGGTCGCCGGTACCGGCGGTCAGCGACAGGCGCTGGTTGGCGTTATAGCCGCGCTCGGAAATACCGGCCTCGGCGCGGCCCATGATGCCCTTGACCGAACGCTTGGTGATGATGTTGACCACGCCCGCGATCGCGTCCGCGCCATAGCTGGACGACGCACCGTCGCGCAGCACTTCGACGCGGTCGACGATGTCGTCGGGGATGGTGTTCAGGTCGACGAAATTGCGCGTGCCGTCATCCGACAGCGGATAGTAGGCGGCGCGCAGACCGTCGAACAGGACCAGCGTCGAGTTGGTCGACAGACCGCGCAGCGACACCGACGACGCACCGGACGCGAACGCGCCATTGGCGGTGAACGAGTTGGTCAGCGCCGGGCCGTTGTTCGACGCCAGCGCCTGGATACCCGCCTGCACCGTGTTGATGCCGCGCGCGTCGAGATTCTCGGTGGTGATGGTCGACACCGGCGACGGGCCGACATCGGCGCCGCGGATGATCGAGCCGGTGACGACGATATCGCCGCCCTGCCCGGCATCGGCCTGCTCGGCACCCTGCGCGACCTGGGCGTTGTTCTCGGCATTCTGGTTGGCGTCGGGCACGCTCTGCGCCCAGGCCGGAGAGACGAGCGCCAGGGAAAGCGGCGCGACCGTCGCGAGCAGGCCGAGCCTGCGCTGACCGATCCACGAATTGGTCATGTTCATTACCCCTTTTTCTCTTCCTGCCGACCTTCTGGCCGGAAGGGACACCGTTCGCACGAAACAAAAATCTCATTTGCTAACGGAATGTTGCTTGATTGAGACGAACCATGGCTCGTGTAAAGGTCAGAAATCAGGGGAAATCATCACAACCGTGCGCCTGTCTCATAAATGACACAAGCACTGTCTCATATGACAGGATCGTCACCTGGACGTCAGAATGACGCGAACATGACGCGCGGGTGACATGCAAACGATGTCAGCGTTGCTGACATATGTTATGAAATCGAATGGAGATCATAGGCGCACGAATGGACGCCGCCGCCCAAGGGCAGTCGATAAAATCGCCTCCGAAAACGGTGTTAGTTTATTGTCGCTGACTCCCGCGGCGGCACGGATTGACCGAGCAGCGCGATGGCCGTTTCGCAGATCATGACAAGGTGGTGACGCCGACCATAACAGCCGGAATCACGTCGAATGCGAATGAAGCCCCGCTCCGGGGCTATTCGGCCAGCGCGGCGAGCGTCTTCGCTCCCTCGATCTTCCCGAGTGCGACGAACAGATTCTGCAGCATCCGTCGCTCGTCGTCGGTCAGATGCGGGTTCCAGGCATCGAGAATCAGGACCGCCCGCAAGGCCGCGCTGTCGTTCCATGCCTCGTGCTCGATCGTGTCGTCAAAGGCGAAGGCCCGCCCCTCGACCCAGGCGCGCGTTTCGCCGCCGACGCGGAACCCACACCCCTGGGGTACGATCAGCGGCAGGTGCACGATCGCCCGAACATTGCTGACCCCCGTATGCGCAGGCAGGCGGGTGCCGGGTTTCAGGACCGAGAAGAAGGCGGTCGGCCCCTTCCCCGGAATATGCGCCAGCGGCAGCCGATCGAGCAACGCCATCGTCTGCGGGCAGGCCGCGGCCATGTCGGCGTCGCGCACGCCGTAGCGCCAGAGATAGCGGGCGCTCCAAGCCTCGGAATGGTCGAGCGCCGTCCATTTATTCTCCGGGGTTCCGGCCTCCATCGCGACATAGGGCGTGAAACCGCTGTCGGGCCGCGCGAGCAGCGCCTCCAACTCGGTCCGGATTGCAGGCGTCGCCGCTTCCAGTTCCGCGAACCAGGGGAAATGCGCGGGGTCGAAAAACTCGTCGGCGGGCAGAAAGGGGAAATGCACCCCGTGGCAGACATTGTGGTAGATCGCCCGCCGTCCGAGCAGCGCATCGACGCACCGATCGAACCGCCGCCGCCGACCGGCAGGCATATCTCCCCAATCCGGCGCCAGCGCGGCGTCGAGTTGATCGCCGAGTGCCTGAGCCCGTGCGGCTATCCGCGTCTGGGCATGAGCGAGCAACTGGTCGAGGCCCGCCGACCGTTCGGGCAGGGACTGCAGGACCGTCGCGACCCCATGCCAGCGGAACTGCGCCTGCGATTCCTCCCCGGCCCGGTCGTGCCATTCAGCCATGCGGACATTGGCCATGACGTGCCGTTGATCGCGGTGGAGCACCTGGAGCAGCGCCTCGCGCTCGCCCGCCACGTCGCCTTGGTCGCGCCGCGCGGTCGCCAGGTTCATCCACAGGGGCGGCGCTTCGGCGTCGCTTTGGATCGCCCGCTCGAACCAGCCGGCCGCCCCCGCCGGGTCGGTCGACAACAGGCTCATCCCCATCGCGTTGCACAGGATCGGATGATCGCCCGCCTGCGCCAAGGCCTGTTTCAACAAACGACGCGACCCCGGTCCGTCGCCCTGCGCCTGCGCGGCCTGGGCCTGCTGGAGCAACGATATGGCGGGGGCGGGAAGCGGCTGGGTCATGGTGCCGTTATGCGGGGGGAACCGGGCGGGTTACAAGCGCCGTCCGCGCTGTTTCGGGGATTAACAGCCTGCAATTCCCAACGAAAAAGGGCGGCCCTTGCGGACCGCCCTTTCCCTTGGCGATTGCGATCGCGAACCGGCCCTTAGAAGTGGACGCGGCCCTGAACGCGGAACCCGCGACCGACCGTGTCGTAGGTCGACGGATAGGTGTTGCCGCTGTTGAACGAGGTCGAACCGGCGTTCGACCCGACGATCGGCGGCTGCTTGTCGAGCAGATTGGTGACCAGGATCGACAACTCGAAATTCTCGGTGGCACGGATGCGCGTGCCGAGATCGAGATAGTTATAGGCCTTGATCCGGTTGAAGTTCCAGACTTGGCCGGCGATCGGGGTGTTGCCCGTGATCGTGCCCGAGAAGAGCGGGGTCAGGCCCGGCTCGTAACGGACAGCGTCGATATGACGCCACAACAGCGACAGGTCGACATCACCAAAGGTCAGCGTGGTGCGCTGGTTCCAGGCGAACTTCGGCTGGATGGTCAGGCAGTTGGCGCTGTAATAGCCGACGCATTCGCGAACGACCGAGCTGGGCGAGGCCTGGAAGGTGTTGCTGTTCGTCCAGGTGCCCTGGAAGTTCAGGTTCAGCTTCGCGAAGCCCAGGTCACGACGGTAATCGGCGGTCAGGTCGATACCATCGGTCGCGATCCGGCCAGCATTGGTCAACGGCTGCGGCAAGCCCGCCACCGTCGCCGACGAACCGCTGAGACGGCCCGTGGTGGTGCTGCGACGGATGCTGGTGCAGGCCGTCGAGGTGGCCGAGGCCGCCGTGATGTTGCCGAAGCAGGCAGACAGAATGTCGGCCGGTGTCGCTTCGGTGATCGCCTGGTTGATCTTGATGTTGAAGTAATCGACGCTGAGCGTCAGCCCCTCGACCAGCGTGCGCGGGGTCAGGATGGCCCCGACGGTGAAGGTATCGGCGACTTCCGGACGAATGTTCGGATTGCCGCCGCCCGTGGCGTTGGGCTGGCCCGAAGCCGGGTTTGCGATCGAACCGATCACCGCCGCCGGAGCGCCCTGTGCCAGACAGATCGCGGCCAGATTGGCGTTGCTGGTCGGAGCGGTGCCCGCGCACGGATCGACGGTCAGGTTGACCAGATAGGTCGACACCGGCGCGAACAGTTCGCTGATGTTGGGCGCACGAACCGCACGCTGGTAGTTACCACGCACCTTGAAGTCGGCGACCGGTTCCCAGCTGCCGCCTGCCTTCCAGGTGGTGGCATTGAAGCTGGGGTTGCCGGCGGCGTCGATCTTGTAACGCGACTGGCGGATACCGCCTTCGATGGTCAGGCTGCGGAAGAACGGCTTGTCTTCGACCAGCGGGGCGATGACCTCACCGAAGAATTCGGTGACGTTGAAGCCGCCATTGACCGGCAGGACGGCGCCGCCCGCGCCGCCCAGTTCGCCCGGAACCAGGGCATAGGCGTCGGGAATACGCTGCGCGCCGTAATCGCGATATTCCGCACCGACCGCGAAGCTGATCGGGGTGGATGCGGCGGGCGATGCGAAGCCGAAGTCACCGTTCAGCAGCGCATGGACCTGCGACAGCTGGGTCTTGGTGGTGATCGTGCTCTGACCGTTCAGGAACGCGGCCTGCTGCGGGGTAATGCTGCCCGCCTGACCGAACAGGTTGAGCGGTACGCAGCCATTGGTCTGGTCGATGCAGGTCGTGGCGTTGTTGGCATTCAGCGCCTGCTGGACGCGCGAACGCAGAACGTAGCCCGACTGGGTCTGGGTGTTCTGGCTCTCGCCATAGGACCCGTAGACATCGAGGCTCATCGACTTGGTCAGGTTCAGGCGGACACCGGCGGTATAGTCGAACAGCGTCGTCTCATACTCGCTGATGCGGGGCCCGAGTTCGACCGTACGGCGATAGACTTCCGGCATCGGAATGGCGGCGTTCGCCGCGCAAGCCGCCGCATCGGTGATTCCGGCGGCCGCGCAAAGCTGGCTGCGGATGCCCGTCGGCAGATACGGATTGTTGCCCGGAATGGTCAGCGACTCGCCGAAGATGCCCGACGGTGCGATGATGGTCGACACCCGGTTCTTCGAGAACAGACCGCGCGTATAGACGGTGACGGTATCCGACACGTCATAATGCGCCGCGCCGTACATGTTGTAACGCTTAAACGGCGTGAAGAAGATGTTGTACGGGCTGAAATTGAAGTCCTGATACGGCGCGACCAGCAGGTTGCTGCCCGGATTCACCTGCAGCAGGTCCGACTGCCCATCCAGGCCGAGCGAGGTCGGCACCGAGGTCGGCGAACCGGCGGCGGCGCTACCGGTGGTCGAGCTGATCGTGTTCGACGAGTAACGGCGATCGCCCTGGTAGATGGGATCGGCTTCCTGATAGCCGACGCTGAACACGGCATTGCCGCGGCCATCGTCGAAATTCGCACCGATGGTCACGTCGGCACGGAAGTAATTGCCGTCGCCGCGCTGCGAAATCTGCTGGCTCGCCGAGGCATCGACGCCGGAGAAGTCCGAGCGGGTGACGAAGTTGACGACGCCCGACACCGCATCGGCGCCGTACGAGGTCGATGCACCGCCGGTCAGCACGTCCATCCGCTCCAGCAGGGCGAGCGGAATGTTGTTGAGGTCGGTCTGGCCGGTCAGACCGGCGGTCGCGATGCGCTTGCCATCGATCAGGACGAGGTTCCGGTTCGAACCGAGGTTGCGCAGGTTGACGTACGACGCGCCGCCATTGCCGTTATTGACCGCCGTGCCGATGCCGGGCACCGCGCCGGGCAACTGACGCAGCACTTCCTCGGCGGTGTTGGTCTGACGCAGCGTCAGTTCCTCGCGACCGACCACCGCGACCGGGCTCGACGAGACCAGGTTCGGGTTACGAATCAGCGTACCGGTGACGACGATATCGCCCTGGCTGGACTGGCTGGTAACGGGCGTGCCGTCGCTGTTCGTCTGTTCGGCGGCCGGGTCCTGCGGCACGACCTGCGCCTGACCGGGAGCAGCGAAAATGCCTGCCCCCATGATCAACGTGGACGCCAGCAGGCGCACGCGAGCATTTGTTTTCATAGACTTAACCCCTTTTGTCGGCCTTGTGACCTGACGTTTTCGACCCGAATTTAACCGGGTGCTGCCATTTTATTACAAAGGCGTTAGAGTCAGTTGCAAACCTAAACCCCTGAATTTGGCCCCATATCTTCAGGTTTATCGGGGCTGTGACATAACCGTCACAGAACGTGCATTAAAATTTCATCAAACCCGCCGGAAACGCACGAAGGATACCGAAGTCGATGAAACGCCTGATTATTTTGACGGTTTGCCTGTCGTCGGCTGCTGCGGCGCAGCGTGTCGAGGATCGTTCCAGGACGGTTGACGAATTAACCGCCTGCCGCGAAGTTCGCGGCGATGCAGCACGGTTGCGCTGCTACGATCGGGCGGCGGACGCGCTGGCGAATGCGCGGGCATCCGGCGATCTGATGGTGCTGGATCGGAAAACGGTCGTGGCGCGCAAGCAACAACGCTTCGGGCTGACCACCCCGACGGGCGAGATGTTCGGCGGTGGCGCGTCCGACGATGCGACCGCGGTGCGCCAACTCGACAGCAAGATCGTCGCGATCGCCCCGGCCAAGGCCTATGGCCGCTTCGACATCCAGTTGGCCAACGGGTCGGTGTGGCAGACGCTGGAGGCGCTGTCCTTCCCGCCCAAGCCAGGCACCGGGGTAACCGTCAAGGAAGCGGCTATGGGCGGCTATCGTCTATCGATCGCCGGCGAGCGTTCGGTCCTGACCAAACGGATTCGCTAGGGCGCACCCGCCTTCGTCCGCGATCCATCACCGCATCGGCCCCGTCGCCAGCAGCGGGTCAAGCTTGCGCCCACGCCATTGCAGGCTCCAGTGCAGGTGCGGCCCCGTCGCGGGGCCGGTGGCGCCGACCGCGCCGATCGGTTGACCCTGGCGAACGTGATCACCGACGCGGACGTCGATGCGCGACAGGTGCAGAAAGGCGCTGTTGAGCCCCTGGCCATGGTCGAGCATCAGCAGATGCCCCTCCAGCGTGAAAGGCTGTTCGGCCGCCAGGATCACCACGCCATCGGCGGGCGCGCGGACGACGGTGCCGGTGGACGCGGCGATATCGGTGCCGGAGTGATAGCTGCCCGGCTCGCCGCGATAGACGCGCTGCGCGCCGAACAGGCCCGAGATGCGCCCGGTCAGCGGCCATTGCAGGTTCTGGCGCCAGCCGGTCGCATCGGTCGCCATCGCGCGGGCGGCGCGGATCCGGTCCAGTTCGGGGGGCCGCAGGCGCTGGAATTCGGGATCGGGAACCGGATATTTGGGCAGGCGGTCGAGCCGCTCGATCCGCCAGGCGCGCGGGGCAATGACCAGGGTCTGGCGAAAGAGGCTGCCGTCGGGGAAACTGGCGGCCAGTTCGGCCGAGGGGCCGGCATCGCGGTCGAAGCCGGCGAGGAAGCTGCCGTCCGGGGCGAGCGGCAGCGCTTCCCCGTCCAGCGTCACCGATACCGCGCCGGTCGGGGCCTGTCCCCGGATCAATCCGCCCTGGCTAAGCTGGCCGGTCCAGCGAAAGGACATGGACGTTGGTGCGACGGGTGCCGGCGCGGTCTGGGGCATGGCGTCCGCCACGAGGCGCGCCGCCTGCCCGCCAGACGCCATGCACGCGGTCAGCACCAGCAGCGCGACACCGCCCGACGCCCTCATTGCGGGCTGAGTATCTTGGCCGTCGCCTCCGCATCGGCATAGGCTTCCTGCCGCGCCGCGCTCCAATATTTCAGGTCTTCCAGCGGAATGCGCCGCCCGGTCACCGCGCAGACGACATGGTCGCCGGGCGACAGGACGCGAAAGCCATTGGCCATATAGTGCAGCCGCGCGGGGCGATCGGTGTTCGACATCAGCATATTCGTCACTTTCGGGGTCAAAGGAGCGTCGGCTGGTCCGGCCTGTCCTGTTTCGCCTGGGGCTCCCGCTTGGGCTTGTCATAGGTTCGGGGCGCGGGGCGCTCAACCCCGTCCCTGTCGACCGCCACATCGACCGTGCCGTCGCGGAAACGCAGGGTCAGCATGTCCGCCGCCCGCGCCGCGTCCGCCGAGGACAGGGTCTCGCCGCCCGGCCGCGCGGTGATGCGGGCATAGCCGCGCTCCAGGATGCGATCGGGGTTGAGCGACTGGACCAGCCGCCAAGTCGACGCCAGCCGGTCGCGCCCGCGCTCGACCTGCCGCTCCAGGATCGCCGGGCGCAGCGCAGCGCCCGCCCGGTCCAGCCCGCCGCGCGCCAGCGTCACCCGCCGCTCCAGCCCCCGGTCGAGCCGCGCGCCCGCTTCGTCGGCGCGCTGCCGCTGCGGCCCCAGCAACTGGTCGCGCTTGGGCAGCAGCCGCGCCATCGCGTCCAGCCGCTCGCGCCCCCGTTCGACATAGCGGCGCGCGCAGCGCTCGGTACGCTGGCGATGGCTGGCGACCGTCAGGCGCAGGTCGGCGAGCACCGGCACCGCGATCTCCGCCGCCGCCGTGGGCGTGGGCGCGCGCAGGTCGGCGGCATAGTCGCAGAGCGTCGTGTCGGTTTCGTGGCCCACCGCGGAAATGATGGGGATCGCGCATTCGGCGACCGCGCGAACCACGATCTCCTCGTTGAACGACCAGAGATCCTCGATCGAGCCGCCGCCGCGCGCGACGATCACCAGATCGGGGCGCGGTACCGGACCGCCCGGCTGAATCGCGTCGAAGCCCTGGATCGCGGCGGCGACCTCCTTCGCCGAGCCCTCGCCCTGCACCTTGACCGGCCAGACGATGACATGGGTGGGGCAGCGATCCTCCAGCCGGTGGAGGATGTCGCGGATCACCGCACCCGTCGGCGAGGTGACGACGCCGATCACCGGCGGCATGAAGGGCAGCGGCTTCTTGCGATCGCGGTCGAACAACCCCTCGCCCGCCAGCTTCGCCTTCAGCTTTTCAAGCAGCGCCATCAGCGCGCCCGCGCCCGCCAGTTCCATCCGCTCGACGACGATCTGGTATTTGGACCGGCCGGGGAAGGTGGTCAGGCGGCCGGTGGCGATCACCTCCACCCCGTCCTGCGGCTGGAAGGGCAAAGTGTTCGCCGCCCCCTTCCACATCACCGCGTCGATGACCGCATTCTCGTCCTTCAGGCTCATATAGACATGGCCGGAGGCCGCGCGCTTATAGCCGGAAATCTCGCCGCGCAGGCGGACATGGCCGAACTCGCCCTCCACCATTCGCTTCAACTTCAGGCTGAGTTCGCCGACCGATAGCGCGAGCGCGTTGTCGCCGGCGATCTCCTCGGCTACCAGCCTCGCACTTTCGTCATAGGGATAAGGATCGGGCATGAACGTCCTGTTGCTGGGATCGGGTGGCCGCGAACACGCGCTGGCATGGAAGCTGGCACAGTCGAACGGGTTAGATACGCTCTACGCCGCGCCCGGCAACCCCGGTATCGCGCAGCACGCGACCTGCGTAGGCTTGAACGCGACCGATCACGCCGCAGTGGTGGCGTTCGTGAAGGATCACGATATCGGGCTGGTCGTGGTCGGGCCGGAAGCGCCTCTGGTCGATGGCCTGGCCGATTCGCTGCGCGCCGAGGGTGTCCCGGTGTTCGGACCGAGCAAGGCCGCCGCGCAACTGGAGGGGTCGAAGGGCTTCACCAAGGACCTCTGCCGCCGCGCCGACATCCCGACCGCAGGCTATGTCCGCGTGAACACGCTGGCGGAGGCGCAGGCCGCGCTCGCCAGCACCTTCGGCCTGCCGGTGGTCATCAAGGCCGATGGGCTGGCGGCGGGCAAGGGCGTGACCGTCGCCTTCACCAAGGCCGAGGCCGAGGGCGCGATCACCGACCTGTTCTCCGTGCCCGGCGCGGAGGTGGTGATCGAGGAATTTCTGGCGGGCGAGGAAGCCAGCCTCTTCGTCCTGACCGATGGCGAGGCCTTGCTCCCCTTCGGCTCGGCGCAGGATCACAAGCGGGTCGGCGACGGCGATACCGGGCCCAATACCGGCGGCATGGGCGCCTACAGCCCGGCGCGCGTCCTGACCCCCGAGCTGGAGCAACAGGCGATCGACCGGATCGTGCGGCCCACGGTCGACACGCTGCGGGCCGAGGGGACGCCCTTTTCGGGCGTGCTCTATGCCGGGCTGATGCTGACCGAACAGGGGCCCAAGCTGATCGAGTATAATGCCCGCTTCGGCGATCCCGAATGCCAGGTGCTGATGCTGCGCTTCCAGGGCGACCTGCTGGCGGTGATGCTGGCGGTGGCCGAGGGACGGCTGGCGGAACTCCCTGCGCCCAGCTTCTCGGACGATCCGGCGCTGACCGTGGTGATGGCGGCGGCGGGCTATCCTGGCACCCCCAAGGCGGGCGGCACGATCCAGGCAATCGACGCCGCCGAGGCGACCGGCGCGGTGGTGTTCCAGGCGGGCACGAAGATGGCTGGCGAGCAGTTGGTCGCGAGCGGCGGCCGGGTGCTGGCCGTCACCGCCAGCGCAGCCACGGTGGGCGAGGCGCAGGCCGCCGCGTACCGCGCGGTCGACGCGATCCGCTTTCCCGATGGCTTCTGCCGCCGCGATATCGGTTGGCGCGAGGTGGCGCGCGAAGCGGACGCGACGGGAACCGCAGCGTAACTCCGTCGATTGGGCTCGCGATCGGGGCGATGGGACAATAGGGTGAGGCGATGAACGACACGACGGCAGCAACTGGGGGGACAGCATCGGCTGAAAGCCTGATCCCCGATGGCGTGGCGACCATCACCACCATCCACTTCGTCCTGATCGGACTGGTCGCGCTGGCGGCGATCGCGGTCATCATCATCGGCATGCGACTGAAACGTCGCCGCACCCATGCCGCACGGCAGGTGGAGGAGAATGCCCAGGACGCGGGGATGACCGTCCGCGCGCCTGATTCCGCACCGCTGAACGAAGCGGCGCTGACCCAGCCCAAGGCGGCACCCACGCCCGCCCCGGCCCCTTCTCTCGCACCCACCCCGGTTCCGCCACCCGCCGCACCGCCGGTCATGCCCGCCCCCGCCGTGCCGGAGGAGCCCGTGGCCGCGCCGGAACCGCTCAGCGACGAACCGGTCGCGGCCGCCGCGCCGATGACCGCCAGTCCGGCGGCGGAGGCCGCTCCCGCCGCCGCTTCCGCAGAGCACCCCGAGGATCAGCCGATCACGCTGCTGAAGGGCCTTGGCCCCAAGCTGACCCAGAAGCTGGCCGAACATGGCATCACCACGGTCGGCGACATGGCCGCGCTCAGCGACCAGCAGGCACAGGCCCTGGATGCACAGCTCGGGCCGTTCTCGGGCCGCATGGCGCGCGACCGCTGGCTGGAGCAGGCGCGCCTGCTCGCGGCGGGCGACCGGGCGGGGTTCGAGGCGGTGTTCGGCCGCCTCTGACGGAACGGCGCACGCTCTGACCGGTTGAGGCGCGATGACGACGCTCGATCCCCGGACCACCGCGCTGATCCTCATCGACCTGCAACAGGGCATCGTCCCCCATGCCGGGGGTCCACGCTCGGGCGACGATGTGGTGCGGACCGCCAGGACGCTGGCCGACCGGTTCCGCGCGGCCGGTGCGCCGGTGGTCCTCGTCCATGTCGGCTTCACGGCGGACGCCATGCCCAGCCGGAATGTCGACCGCCCCAGCCTGCCCGCCCAGGGCACCCCGCCGGAGTTCAGCGAGTTGGTGCCCGATCTGCGCCAGCCCGGCGATATCGTGGTGCTCAAGCATCATTGGGGTGCGTTCACCGGCACCGACCTAGACCTTCAACTGCGCCGGCGGGGCGTTCGGACCGTGGTGATCGCGGGCATCTCGACCAATATGGGCGTCGAATCGACCGCGCGCTCGGCCTGGGAGCTGTCCTATGACGTGGTCATCGCCGAGGATGTGTGCGCGTCGCGCTCGGCCGAGCTTCACGCCTTTGCCGTGGAGCATATCCTGCCATTGATCGCGCGGGTTGTGGCGACGGGGGATATCCGGCTGGAGGCTTGAGCATACTCACTGCCCCGATCTAGCAGCAATCGACATGCAGGCTGCAGTATCTTCATTCCTCCCCTGCAAGGGAAGGGGGACCAGCGAAGCTGGTGGAGGGGCGTCTCCCCTCTCGATAGCTGGACACCCCTCCGTCAGGCCTTCGGCCTGCCACCTCCCCTTTCAGGGGAGGAATAAAGTAAATATCGATCGGCCCTAATTCTCACCGAAAGCGAACAGGGGGAGCGATGGAACTACTGTTCGAGGTCGTCCTTCAGTATGGCGCCGAGTTGCTGATCCAGCTTCTGGCCGAGACCAGTGCCGAAATCGGCATGCACAGCCTGGGCGAGACGTTCCAGCAGCCGAAGAACCCCGTCGTGGCCACCATCGGATTTGCGCTTTGAGGGCTGATCGCAGGTGGGATCAGCCTGTTTCTGTTTCCCCACTCGCCCATCACCGACCCGGAATGGCGCAGGCTCAACGTGATCGTCACCCCGATCGTCGCGGGCGCGGCTATGGCAGTGATCGGCAGCCTGCGGCGACGCCGGGGCCTGCGCCTCGTGCGGCTGGACCGGTTCGGCTATGCCTATGTCTTCGCGCTCGTCATGGCGCTGGTCCGGTTCCACTGGGCGGCGTGACCGGGTTCGTCCGCCATAATCATGGCGTGCTCTTCCCCTCCGCCTTGGCCTCGGCTGCGGCCTCCTCGGCCAGGGCCTGCCGCCTTTTGTCCTGTTCGGCCAGCGACGGTACGCGGAGCGCCTGGCGCAGGGCATCCGACACCAGCGTCTTGTCATAGGGCTCTTGCGTGACCGGGCCGTCGCGCGGGATCATGAACTGCGTCCCCAGCACCTGCGGCTTGCCGATCGACTGGAGATAGCGGTCGAGCGTGGCCGAGGCGATCCATACCGCCTGGGGCTTGCCCCGCGCCGCCGCGATCATCGCCAGCAGATGCGCCTTCAGATAATCGTTCGGTCCGTCACCATGCTGGAACAGGAAGGCCGCGTGGTAGAAATCCTCGCCGCTCTGCAGCCCCCCCGAATCGAGCAGCTCCTGGGTCCGCGCCTTGCGCTTCCGGTCGGCCGCGCCGACCACCGCCCAGTCGATCGAGGGCGTCATACGGTCCTTCTGATCCGCCTCGAAGATGGCCGTCATCTCGGCATTGGTCGGGCGCGAGGAGACGACCGGATAGGCGCGGGCCACATCCCACGGCCCCAGCTTCGCCCTGGCGCCCGGCGCGCGGACGAGGCGCAACGGATCGACCAGTAACCCCGCATAGGCGGCGGTCAGCGTCCCGTCCTTCTCGCAGTGCAGGCGAAATACATCCGGCACGCTATTCGGTTCGGGATCGTCGAAGCTCAACTCCAGGTCATCGCCCACCGGCCGCACCGATCGCGCCATGCGCCGGACGATGGGACCACGCACCTTCGTGACGCTTTCCCTATCCGATTCAAAATGTTGCGGCCGATCCCAGCTCGCCTCCAACCCCTTGGGCGAGGAATGCACGCCGAACTGGAACAATGTCGTATTCCCCGAACGGAATATCCAATCCCCATCGACGCAGGGCGCGGCAGAAACGGACGCGGCGGCGAGCAGTAAAGGCAGGACCATCGGCATGGTCCGAGCATGTCAGCATTTGCCGGGAACGACAATCACCGCGATGATATTGCCGATGCCAAAGACGACTGATAGCCTCCACTTCATGAGGATTTCGTCGATCATCGCCATGGCTGTCCTGGCCGGCCCCGCTCTTGCCGCCGTTCCGCCCGACCAGAAGGCCGAGCCATCGCTGGCGATCACGATGACCCACACCCCGCCCGACGCCTGCACGCTCACCGTCGCGGGTCAGTCCTTTGCCCTGCCGAAAGACGATGCAGCGGCAACTTCGGCGTTGCGGGCATTGCGCGGAAGCTGGACCTCGGCTTCGATCGGCAGCGCGGTCGACATTCCCTATCGCTGTACCGCCGCCGTCCTTTTCGTGGCCCAGCAAGCCGGGTTCGAGCGGATCGGTTTCGTAGGGCTGGCGGTCCCCGCTCCAAAGCGGAAACCGCTCAAGCCTCGCTGACCAGCAGCTTGTCGATCCGCCGTCCGTCGAGATCGACCACCTCGAAGCGCCAGCCCTGTTCGACGAAGCTTTCCCCCTCGCCCGGCAGATGGCGGAACACCGCCAGCGCCAACCCCGCGACGGTCGCGTAATCGCGGTCGTCGGGCAGGTCGATGCCCAGCCGGTCGGCCAGCGCATCCGCCGCCATGGTGCCTGCGACCAGCAGCGATCCGTCGTCGCGCTCGACCACCGAGGGTGCCTCGCCCGGATCGGCGTCGGAGGCGAATTCGCCCGCGATCGCGGCCAGCAGGTCGGACGGGGTCACGATCCCCTCGAAATGGCCGTATTCGTCATGGATCAGCGCCATCGGCACTTCCGCCTGTCGTAGCGCCAGCAGCACGTCCATCGCGTCGATCCGGTCGATGACGACGGGGGCCTTGCGCATCAGATGCTTCAGGTCGAGCGGCTCGCCCCGGAAGAGCGCCATGGCGATGTCTCGCGCCTGGACGACGCCGACCACCGCGTCGATCGAGCCCTCGCCCACCGGCAGGCGGGTACGCGGGCTTTCCAGCAACTTGGCGCGAATCGCCTCGTCGTCCAGCGTACAGTCGAGCCAGTCGATCTCGGTCCGCGGCGTCATCACCTCGCGCACCGGACGGTCGGCGAGACGGACGACGCCCGAGATGATCGAGCGCTCATGCTCCTCGATCACGCCGGACTTGGACGCCTCCGCGACGATCAGGTGCAGCTCTTCCGCCGTCACCTGATCCTCATTGTCGCGGTTGAGGCGCAGCAGCTTGAAGATCACCCCGCTGGTCGAATCGAGCAGCCAGACGATCGGCGCGGTCCCGACCGCCAGCCAGCGCATGGGGACGGCGACGAAGGCCGCGATCGGCTCCGGCTTGCGCAGCGCGAACTGCTTGGGCACAAGTTCGCCTAGGATGAGCGAGGCATAGGTGGTCAGGCCGATGACCAGCGCGAAGCCCAGCGTGGCGGCGGTCGCGGCGGGCACGCCCAGCGCCTCCAGCCGTGCCGCCGTCGGCGTGCCCAGGCTCGCGCCCGAATAGGCGCCCGCGATGATGCCGGTCAGGGTGATGCCGATCTGCACGGTCGAGAGGAACTTGCCCGGATCGGCGGCCAGCGTGAGGGCGGCCTGCGCGCCCTTGCGGCCGCTGCGCGCCATCGCCTCCAGACGGGCGCGACGGGACGACACGATCGCCAGCTCGCTCATCGCGAATACCCCGTTCAACGCGACAAGCGCGAGGATGATGAGGACGTCGATCCACGGAAAGGGGGGCAGCGGTGCCATCGTTATGGGGTGCTCATAGCGGGCCGGACGGGGTTTCGACAACTCCCGTCGTCATGTTCCGTTCAGATCGCCTGCGGAACAAGCGCGATCGGGTTCGCGTTTCGGGGTGCGAGACGCGACAAACTAACAAGGGTTATCCGCATGAAGACGTCCGCCAAGTTCCTCGCCGCCGCCGCGCTGTCGGCGCTGGTCGCCACCTCGGCCTGCACCACCGATCCGGAAACGGGCCAGCAGCGCCTGTCCAAGGCCGCGATCGGCGGCATCGGCGGCGCGGTCGGCGGCTATCTGCTGGGCGATCTGGTCGGCGGGCGGCGCGACCGGACCGAGAAGATCCTGGGCGCCGGCATCGGCGGCCTCGCCGGGGCCGGGATCGGCGCGTACATGGACAAGCAGGAGCGCGATCTGCGCGCGCGGACCGCGGGCACCGACGTGCAGGTGGTCCGCCAGGGCGACGACCTGCTGCTGAACCTGCCCTCGGGCATCACCTTCGCCTATAATTCGTCGCAGGTGCAGCCGCAGTTCCGCCAGACGCTGGATCAGGTCGCCGACATCCTGTCGCAGTATAAGCAGACCTATATCGACGTGTACGGCCATACCGATTCGACCGGCAGCGATGCGTATAACCAGCGCCTGTCGGAACAGCGCGCGGTGTCGGTGGCCGACTATCTCGCCTCGCGCGGGGTGCAGCCCGCCCGCATCGGCACGCGCGGCTTCGGCAAGTCGCAGCCCATCGCCTCCAACGACACCGAGGAAGGCCGCGCCGCCAACCGCCGCGTCGAGATCAAGATCGTGCCGATCCGCGAGGGCGATCTGCGCTGATACCGGCTCGTTGAAAGCGGAACGGGGCCGTGCGGAATACCGCGCGGCCCTTTTCCGTGGGGGTCGTCACGCCATCGTCATGCCAGTGTCAGCCGCGATCGGGCATATCGATTGCTAGCATGAGTGAGGAACGGCATGGCGGCACGGGAGGCATGGCGTAGGGGACTCACCTCCCCATGGACGCCCGCCCTGCTGACGGGACTGTTCGTGTTCGCCGCGTCGATGGTTCTGGATGCCTGGACCATCGCCCCGCATTCGCCATGGCGCGCGGCGCTCTCCGGCGGGGCGCGCGGTTTCCGGGCCACGAGCCTCACCCGTGGCTTCCAGAAGCCTCCCTCGCAGAAGTGATCGCTATCGCCGCGACGCGAAGAAATCGCGCAACAGGGCGGCGGCTTCCTCTTCCCCCATCCCGCTATAGATGTCGGGCCGGTGGTGACAGGTGGGCTGCGTGAAGAAGCGCGGGCCATGTTCGACCGCGCCGCCCTTGGGGTCGCTGGCGGCGTAGTAAAGCCGGGCGATCCGGGCATGGGCGATGGCCCCCGCGCACATGGCGCACGGCTCCAGCGTCACCCAAAGATCGCAATCCTCCAGCCGGTCGCGACCGAGTCGCGCGGCGGCCTCGCGAATCGCCTGGATCTCGGCATGGGCGGTGGGATCGTGCAGGCGGCGCGGCGCATTGGCGGCAACCGCGACGATCGCTCCGTCCCGCACCACCACCGCGCCGACCGGCACTTCGCCCAGTGCCGCCGCCTGGGCAGCGGCATCAAGCGCGGCGCGCATCGGGGCGGGGAGCGGGAACACCGCCCCTCCCTGCCCCGCGTCCGTCATGCGAACAAGGGTGGATGAGCGATTCGCTTATTGCGCGTTGTCGGCGGGCTTTTCGACCGAGACGGTGGGCACATCGACGGTCTTCTGGGTCGTGCCGACCGACACCTTGGGCCCTTCGGCGCGGAAGGCCGGTGCCTGGACGACGGCGGGGCGGGTCTGGTCGATGCTGATCCAGCCCATCGCCATGGCACCCGCCGCCAGGAGAAGGACGATGCCGATAAGGACGAGAAAGGCGCGCATGGCTCTGGCTCCAACAGGTTCGTGGCCGTAACAACGCACCTTCCGACGACGCGGTTGCACGAGGGCAAGCGGGGAATCGGTTGACGTGCCTGCCGGGACGGGGTATCGGCGCGGCCTTTCCGGGCACTGCCTGAAACCAGGATAACGATCATGTCGCGCATTTGCGAGCTGACCGGCAAGGGCCGGCAGGTGGGCAACAATGTTTCCCACGCCAACAACAAGACCAAGCGGACGTTCCTGCCGAACCTGCAGAACGTGACGCTGATTTCCGATTCGCTGGAGAAGAGCGTGCGTCTGCGCGTCTCGACCCACGGCCTGCGTTCGGTCGAGCATAATGGCGGCCTGGACAACTGGCTGGTCAAGACCTCGGACGATCAGCTTTCGCTTCGCGTGCGTCGCCTGAAGCGCGATGTCGTGAAGAAGCTGGCCGCCGCCAAGACCGAAGCCGCCGCGGCGTAATTCGCGACAGCCGGTTGACGGGTTGAAGCCCGCCGCTCTTCGGAGCGGCGGGTTTTCGTCGTTGGCGTTTTTGGGGGTGTGGGGTGTGGCCTTCGACTTCGCTCAGGCTGAACGGATGTTAGTAGGAATTCCAGCCCCCCAACCCCGTTCAGCCTGAGCGAAGTCGAAGGCCAAGGCCCCCCCGCGAATCACCGCCCGGCGAACCGCCGATCCAACCGGAATTTCAGCAGATAGCTGCGCTCCAACAGCGTCTGGTTATCGTCCGACACCAGCCACAGGATCGTCTCCCCCGCCTCGCGGGTCACCGCCACGCCCTCGAAATTGTCGTGGATCAGCGGCGCGTCGAGTTCGGCGAGCAATTGGCCCCGCGCCGTCCTGCCCGGCGCGACATCGGCGGCGAGGACGAACATGATTCGGTTGGAGAAGCGGAACGGCAGGCGGAATCGCCGCTCGACGACGATCAGCGACCCATCGGGCAGCGCGGCGACGTCCGCAACATCGTGATGGGGGGATACCCGATAGGCGAAGGGCCGGGGCCGGTGGCGGAGCGGATCGCCCGCGAAGATCAGCCCCTGGCGGCTCCAGCGCCGCGTCTCCTCGCTGCCCCGCCAGCGCGGACGGTCGATCTTCGCCTCTTCGGAAATAGTGACGAATCGGCCATCGGGCATCCGCACGAGCGATTCGGGCCCGCCATTGCCCGGCCAGTCCGCCATCGCCGGGGGCGCGACATAGCCCTCCGCCCGCGTGAAGTCGGGGGCGTAGCGCCAGATCTGGTTGAAATTCTCGAACCCCACCCACAGCGTGCCGGTGGTCGGATCGACCGCCAGCGACTCGCTGTCGCGATCCGATTTCAGCCACCCGGTCGCGGGCCCCGATGGCAGATTGTCGAAGCGCAGCCCGTGCGGCTTCCAGTCCGCCCCTATGGTAAAGCGGACGATATTGCCCCCGTCGCTGAGCAGCAGGAAATGCTCCCCCGACACGGTCAGCGACGAAAAGCCGCCGAACGCCGGGGACCGACCGGTCAGTTCGACCCCGCCTAGATAGGTCAGCGCCCCGAGTTGTCGCCGCGTCGTATCCCGCGGATCCAGCGCCACCCGCCGCGCATCCATCTGCGGCGCGCCTTCATAGAGCGCCAGTCGATCGCGCCCCGCCCATCCCGGCACGAAAGCCAGTATCATCAGGCAGGAAAGCAGGATGCGCATGGCGCCTCATACGCGCTGCGGCGCAGCACGACAGCCTGATTCGCTTGGGGTGCCAGACCGTATCGCTGCCTTAACGAAAGATAACGAGGGCATTCAGGAAGCGCTCAATCCGAATCGCCCATTACCGGATCAACGACGACGGACGGGACCGTCGATCGAGAAGTTTCGGGAGTGAGACGATGATGAAGACCCTGACCCTGGCCGCGACCACGCTGGCGATGCTCGGCGGCGCCGTCCTGCCCGCCACCGCCGCGGACGCGCACCGGTATCGGCGGGCGCATCATGCCGACCGCTATGACCGCGGCTATCGCGACGGGGCGGCGGCGGAATATCGCGACAGCAAGTGCCGCCGCTCGGGTACGACCGGCACCATCGTCGGCGCGGTGGCGGGTGGCCTGCTGGGCCGCACCATCGACACGCGCGGAGACCGGACGCTGGGTACGCTGATCGGCGGCGGCGCGGGCGCGCTGGCGGGCCGCGCGATCGAGCGGTCGGGCCGCCCCGGCTATTGCCGCTAAAGGGTTAGGGCGGGCGGGCCTGTATCCTGCCCACCCGCCCCAGTCTTCCTCGCGTAGCGTATTGAGGACGGAACGCCGATCTCCCCCACCGGAGGTCGGCGTTCTTGTAAGCGGGCAGCACCGGCTCGATCGACATTCAAACGGCTCTTCCTCTTCCCTCTCTCGGAGGAGAGAGGGAAGAGGACGCGAAATGAAGGTCGATACGCCTTAGTACATATGCTGGCCGCCGTTGATCGACAGGGTCGAGCCGGTGACGAAACCCGCCTCGTCCGAGCAGAGGAAGGCGACGCCGCGCGCGATCTCATGCGCCTGGCCCAGGCGGCCGACGGGGATCTTGGCGACGATCTTTTCCAGCACATCGGCGGGGACGGCGGCGACCATGTCGGTGTCGATATAGCCCGGCGCGATCGCGTTGACGGTCACACCGAACCGCGCGCCTTCCTGCGCCAGCGCCTTGGTGAAGCCATGGATGCCCGACTTGGCGGCGGCATAATTGACCTGGCCGTACTGGCCCGCCTGGCCGTTGATCGAACCGATATTGACGATACGCCCCCATTTGCGCTCGCGCATGCCGGGGAACACCGCCTTGGCCATGTTGAAGCAACCGCCCAGATTGGTGTCCATGACCTCCTTCCACATCTGGTAGGTCATCTTGAGCAGCGTGCCGTCGCGGGTAATGCCCGCATTGTTGACAACGATATCGACCGGCCCCAGTTCCTCGGCGACCTGCGCGACGCCCGCCTGGACCGCGTCGTGATCGGCGACGTCCCACTTATACGCCTTGATGCCGGTGCGCTCCGAAAACGCCCGAGCGCGTTCGTCATTGCCTGCATAATTGGCGGCGACGGTGACGCCCGCCTCCTTCAGCGCCAGGCTGATCGCCTCGCCGATACCGCGCGTACCACCCGTCACAATCGCGACCCGTGCCATTCAACCTCTCCCATTCTCAGATTGTGGCATAAAATGGGCACGCGCCATCCGCAATGCCCAGGCCGGACCGAAATGGAATATTACGTTACGGCAACCAGCCCTGGAGTTCGCGTTCGATCAATCCGCGCAGCATCGCGACCCCGACCTCGCTATCGTTGAGGCAGGGAAGATAGGCGAAATGGGTGCCGCCCGCGCCCTCGAAGCTCTCGCGACCCCGGATCGCCAGTTCCTCCAGCGTCTCGATACAGTCCGCCGAGAAGCCGGGCGCGAGGATCGCCACCTTGCGGATGCCGCGCGCGGGCAGCGCCTCCAGCGTCACGTCGGTCGCGGGTTCCAGCCACTTGGCCCGCCCGAATCGCGACTGGAAGGCGACCAGCAACTCGCACCCCTTCAGCGTGTCGGCCATCGCTTCCGCCAGCAGCCGCGCGGTCTTGCGGCAATGACAATGATAGGGGTCGCCCAGTTCCAGCGTCCGCTGCGGCATGCCGTGGAAGCTGGCGACGATCGCCTCGGGCTCGAAGTCCAGCGTGGCGAGCTGCGTCTCCACCTGCGTCTTCAGCGCGTCGATATAGAGCGGATCGTCATAATAGGGCGGCAATGTCCGGATCGCGGGTTGCCAGCGCATCGTCGCCAGATGTGCGAAGGCGCGGTCCTTGGCGGTTGCGGTCGTCGCCGCGCAATATTGCGGATAGAGAGGGGCGAGCAGGATGCGCTCGCATCCCGCATCCTTCATCGCCCGTATCTGGTCGGCGATGGCGGGGCGACCATAGCGCATCGCCCAATCGACCATGACGCCCGGCCCGAACGCATCCTTCAACGCCACCGCCTGTGCTCGCGTGATCGCCGCCAGCGGCGAGCCGTCGTCCGACCATACCAGCGAATAGGCATGGGCCGACTTCTTCGGCCGGGTGTTCAGGATGATGCCGCGCAGGATCGGTTGCCAGAGCAGTGCGGGAATCTCGATCACCCGCCGGTCGGACAGGAATTCGCGCAGATACCGCTTCACCGCGCGCGGCTCGGGCGCCTCGGGCGTCCCCAGGTTCATCAGGAGCACGCCGATCTTCGGGCGCGGCACGGGGACATGGTCGGGGGGCAGCATCAGGCGGACAACTCCATCGGCAGGCTTCGTATCCGTGGGAAGCCGGGCAGGGTGGCGAGCGCATTGGCGATGGCGGGCGCGACCGGCGGCACCGCCACCTCCCCTACCCCGCCCGGCGCTTCGTCGGAGGCGATCAGTTCGACCGTGATGTCGGGCGTGTCCGCCAGCCGCGGCAGTCGGAGCGCGCCCAGCCGCACCGGCTCGGCCAGCCCGCGCGCAAAGCCGATATCCGCGCCGAACAGATGGGCGAGCCCGAACAGCAATCCGCCCTCGATCTGCTGGCGGACCAGATCGGGATTCACCACCCGCCCGCAATCGACGGCGGCGACCAGCCGGTCGACCACCGGCCGCCCGGCCTCGCCCCGATGCGCCTCGGCGAGCACCGCGACATGGCTGCCGCGAAAGCCGTGCGCCGCGACACCCTGCCCGCTGCCCGCACCCCCGCCTTCCCACCCGCCAAGCGACGCGGCGGTGGACAGGCAGCGCGCCAGACGCGGCTCCCCGCCCAGCATCGCGATCCGCCACGCCAGCGGATCGGCTCCCGCCCGCGCGGCGAGTTCGTCGATGAAGGACTCGCGGGCAAAGACATTGGCGACATGCGCGCCGCCCCGGACGTGCCCGGTCGGGATAAGCAGGTCGGCGACATGATGCTGCACCGCCAGCGCGGGGATCGCATAGGGCGGCACCGCGCCGCCCATGGCATAGGCGTCGCCCCGTCCCGCTCCCCGCATTTCCCAGCGCGCCGGTCCGCCCGGCATCACCCGCCGCGCGAGGTCGGGGCCGGTCGCGGGGGTCGCGATCCGGCTGCGCCAGCCGGCGATCCGCCCCTGGTCCACCCGCGCGGTCAGTCGGGCGAGAGCGGGTGCGCGAAAGGCGTCGCGGCGCAGATCGTCGGCGCGCGACCATTGCAGATTGACCGGGCGCTTCAGCTTGGCGGCGATCGTCGCGGCCTGCACCGCCGCCTCGGACTCCAGCGCGACGCCGAACGAGCCGCCGATCGGCATGGGGTGGACGATCACCCGGTCGAGCGCGATCCCGACCGCCTCCGCCGCCAGCGTGCGGACCTGAGCGGGGACCTGGGTCGGCACCCAAAGTTCCAGCCCGCCGTCACGCCATGCCGCCACCGCCGCACGCGGCTCGATCGCGGCATGGACCCCGACGCCGATGCGATACCGCGCCTCGACCAGCCCGCCGCCCGCCAGCGCCTCGGCCACGTCCCCACGCGCAAAGGCCAGCCGCCCTTCCTCGCCCAATGCATGGTCGAGGCCCTGCGCGATCGCGGCGCTATCGACGCCCGGCCCCCGGCTCACGGCCTGCGGTGCCGCCGCGTCCAGCCCCTTCTGCGCGATCCACCAGCTCGCGGCGGCCACCGCGACCCAGTCGCCGCCCTCGATCACGTCGACGACGCCGGTGACCTTCATCGCGGCATCGCGGTCCAGCCGGATCGCGCGTACCTCGCCCAGCGGCGCGTGGCGGATCGCGACATGCACCATTTCGGGCAGGCGGATATCGGCGGTGAAATTGGCCGAGCCGTCGATCTTGGCGGGCGAATCGAGCCGGGGCAGGTCAACCCCCGCCAGCCGCCCCGCGCCCCCGCTGCCCAGCGGCAGGGGTTCGGGCACCGTCTCGCTCACTGCCGCTTCGGCCAGTTCGGCGAAGCGCAGCCGCTGCCGCCCATGCGTGACGAAGCCGTCCTTCGCCTCGCACTCGGTCCAGTCCACGCCCCATCGGCGCGCGGCGGCCTGCGCCATCAGCGCGCGGGCGGTCGCGGCGGCGGCGCGAGCGGGCCCCTCGAACATGCGGATCGTGCTGGAGCCGCCGGTGAGCATCACCGTGTCGCGCCGCAGCCATTCGGTGCGCAAAGCCTCGGGCACCCGGTCGAACGCCCCCTCGAACAGCGAATCGACGCCGACCGGATTGGCGTAGAGCGGATTGATCGGGGCGGGCTCCACCGCCACCGTCCGCCAGTCCGCGCCCAGTTCGTCGGCGACGACCTGGGCCAGCGCGGTGACGACGCCCTGGCCATGCTCGGCCTGCGGCACCGCGACGGTGACGATCCCGTCGCGCCCGATCTTCAGCCATGCACCGAACGCCTGCTCGCCCGGATTGACGGTCAGATTGGGCCCATAAGCGCGCGGCCACAGGCTCCAGGCGACCAGCAACCCGGCCCCTGCCCCCCCGCCAATGAGTATGTTGCGCCTGCTGAACTCCATCATGGGCGAGCCTTAACGTCGAAGGCCGGTCAGGCAAGCCGGGGGTTTCGCTGTGTGAAAGCGAGTGGGTCGATCGTTCGCGCGAAGGCGAAGGTTTTTGCGCGCAGAGGCGCAGAGGACGCAGAGAGGGTTCGGCCGCACCGCCAACCCGCCCTCTCGATCGGGAGACTTCTTCGCTCGAGATGGGCAGACCGGCCTTGCGGCCGGACCGGACCCCTCCGCGCCCTCCGCGCCTCTGCGCGAAACCAAATTCTTCGCGGCCTCGCGGCTTCGCGTGAATCCAATTTGGCGACCGTCATGGCGTGGCCTTCGACTTCGCTCAGGCTGAACGGAGATTCGTACTGAACACCGTTCGCGCTGAGCGAAATCGAAGGCCACGTCCCGCCCGTACCCCACACCCCGCCCCCCAACCCATGGTCTTGGTGTTGACGCGCGACCACTCTATGGAAGCCGGTCAGAGATAAGGGAAACGCGCTTGATCCTGCCCATGCTCGCGGCCG
>Ga0308171_1001474_pt1 | contig 31185 bp, 32 predicted proteins | sample PhyGR1_FD_202135 | JGI IMG/M metagenome (GOLD analysis project Ga0308171, IMG submission 202135) | Phyllosphere microbial communities from UC Gill Tract Community Farm, Albany, California, United States - DLSLSG.R1 | ecosystem: Host-associated > Plants > Phyllosphere > Unclassified | place: USA...
CGAGCGAAGCGAAGCAATCCAGGGCAGTCTCGCGTCGCCCTGGATTGCTTCGCTTCGCTCGCAATGACGAATCCTTCCGCGCACAAGGCTACGATCAGCCCTGATGCGGGACGACGCCTTACAATGCCCGGATATACTGAAGCGGATTGACCGGCGCCCCGCCCTGCCGCAGCTCGACCATCACGCGCGGATCGCCCGGCCCGGTCACGCCGATGGGAGACCCGGCGACCACTTGCGCACCCACTGCCACGTCCAGCCGCGCCAGGCCCGTGACAAGCGAGGTCCAGCCGCCGTCGTGCTCGATGATGACGATGCTCTGGAAGCCGCGATACGGCCCCGCGAAAGCCACTCGCCCCGGCGCCGGAGAGACCGCCTGCGCATGCGCGCGCGGGGCCATGACCAGCCCGTTGGAGCGCGCCTGCCCCGGCGCATCCTCGCCGAATCCGGTCACCAGTCGCCCGGTCACCGGCAGCATGTAGCTGGACAATCCCTCGGGCAGCGGCGTGAACTGCCCGGCGCCGATGACTTGCGCATCCTCCGGCCGGGCGGGCCGCATGATCGGCCCCGGCAGCGCCGCGAGGCTCGCCCGCAATTCCCCCTGCCGACCGACCTGCACCACCAGATCGCCCAGATCGCGCGCCTTCTCCGCCAGCGCCAATGCCCGGTCGCTTTCCCGCGCGGCAATGCCGCTGGCCTCGCGCCCGGCCAGCCGCTGGCGCGATTCGATGGCGGCGAGTTGCCCGCGTCGCTCGCGCATCTGTGCCTGCGCCTGCGAGAGCCCGGCCGCGGCGGCCTTGGCCTGCTGCTCCAGCGCCCGCCCACGCTCGATCGCTACCCGCAGGCCCGCCGTGCGCGCCTCCACCTCGGGCAGCATCGTATCGAGCAATGCCCGCATGTAAACCGCATCGCGCACCGATCCCGGCCGCAGCAGGGCCAGCAACGGAGGCCGCCGCGACAGCCGCTGCAATGACCCGGTGAGTCGCGCCAGAGGCCCCTGCTTTTGCGCCAACTGCGCCCTCAGGCCCTGCCGCTGCGAAGCGATCAGCCGGATCTGCGCGCGCTGCACGGCGATCTGCGCATCGGTTTCCTGAATCCTCGCGGCGATAGCGGCGGCCTCACGCGCAGTGGTTTCGGCCTGCTCGGTGACTTCGCGGGCACGTGCCTCCAGCTTTTCCGCCCGCTTGCGAGCCGCTGCACCTTCGCGCCGGGCGGCGATCATGTCCGCCTGCGCCTGCCGCGCATCGACCGCCGGGTCGAGCACCGCAAGCCCGCCCTGCTGCGTCAGCGCCTGCGTGGCAAACGCGACGGAGCCGAGCGCGGCGACGGTCAGGAGAATGCGGTGGGCGGGCTTCACGGCGTCGTGTTAGGACAGCCGGAGTCAGGCGGGAAGAGACGAAATGCGCCTTTATCCTCCCTGTTCCGCAGGAATGGGGAGGGGGACCGCCGACGAAGTCGGTGGTGGAAGGGGAGAAGACCCCTCCGTCGGCGCTTCGCGCTGCCACCTCCCCATTCCTGCGGAACAGGGAGGATAAAATGCCTTCACCTTGGATGGCGCGCGGCCAGCGCAATTCCGGCAAGGTTCTGCTCACGCTTGATCCACCGTATGCGCGCAGGACGAACCTGAGCCGCCAGCGCAAGGAAGCGCGCCGCGTGCCGCCCCGGGCCATGCCCGTCGCGCAAGGCCCGGTTGGCCTGACGCACAACCTCCACCGCATCGCCGATCAGCTCGACCTGTTCCAGCCCCTGCTCCCGGCAGAGTTCCAGTGCATGGATCAGCGCCAGCCACTCGGCATCGCTGTTGGTGCCGCAGCCGCAATCCTCGAAGACATGCGCCACCCCGCGGATCACCACGGCGACCTCGATGGGGCCGGGATTCGGACGGCAGCCGCCGTCGAAGAAGACCTTCAGGCGCTTCATCAGCCCGAGCGGTGGTAGGGATGCCCGGCCAGGATCGCGGTGGCGCGCCACAGCTGTTCGGCGAGCATCGCGCGGACCATCAGGTGAGGCCAGGTCATGCGGCCGAAGCACAGAAGGTGGTCGGCCTGCGCCCGCGCCTCGTCACCGTGGCCGTCGGCGGCGCCGATCAGGAAGCGGCATTCGCGCACGCCCTCGTCGCGCCAGCGGCCGAGCAGCGCGGCGAACTCTTCCGAGCTCATCAGCTTGCCCCGCTCGTCGAGCAGGACTTCACGGACCGGGGTATGGGCGGGAGGAGGCACCTTGCCGCCGACATCGGGCAGCTCGCTGTGCCTGAACGGCCAGGTGATGCGCTTCGCGTAGCGATCCAGCATCTCACCCTCGGGCGAGCGGGCGATCTTTCCGCGAGCGATGATGTGCAGCAGCATGGGTTCAGGGTGCAATCAGGCCGGAACGCGGGGACGGAGCAGGACCCCCGCGTGATTTCCTTGCGATTTTCCGGTCACCGTCGCGACCGGAGGATCATCCTCTAGGCAGCGGTCAGGCTGCCCCGGACGGGCCGTCGAAGCCCCACATCCGCTCGAGGTTGTAGAACGTGCGCACTTCGGGACGGAACAGGTGGACGACCACGCTGCCCGCATCGACGAGCACCCAGTCGGCCGCCGGAAGGCCCTCGATACGCGGATGACCGAAGCCGTTCTGCTTCAGTCGCTCGCCGAGTTTCTGCGCCATGGACGCAACCTGGCGGGTCGAACGGCCCGAGGCGATCACCATGAAGTCGGCGATGCTCGATTTGCCGTCGAGGTCGATCGTCACCAGCTCCTGCGCCTGATCGTCGTCCAGCGACGAGAGCACGAGGTTCAGCAACGGATCATCGCTTTCGATCGTGACCGGAAGCGGGGTGGCGCCGGTTGATTCCGGCTGTAGTTCTGCCTGTGGCATCTTGGTTGGGTTCTGCTCCTTTCAAAACCGACCGGGCAGGATGAAGGCCATCCTGCCGCGTTCGATCGTTTGCCGTGTAAGCCGGGTATGCGGGAAGATGGCCTGAAAGCCGATCATTCCGCCGTTCCGGGGATCAAGTGGTACGTGACCGCGTCACGCGAAGGTCGATCTGAGAACCTTCGTGCCCAGTCCGGATCGGCCTGGCGTATCGCCGTTGCCGACCGCGTATCGGGGTCGAATCGCAATGTCACCAGCGCGGGTGCGCTCCACTCTTCCGGACCGCGAAGACTGGTCAGGGGTCTCCGGAATTTCCCCAGCCAGGCCATCGCGGGGCTCGCGAGGGCAGCGCCATCATACCCCGGACGCGCGATTACCGCAATCGGCATGAGTCGGCACAGCGTCCGCCAGTCCTTCCAGCGGTGCAACTGGGCGAGGTTGTCCGCCCCCATCAGCCATACGAAGCGCCGTTTCGGGTAGCGGTGAAGGAGCGCGCGGAGGGTGTCGACGGTGTATCGGGTGCCCAGTTCGCGCTCGATCGCGGTGGCCCGGATGCGGGCGCCCCGCGCCTGCCGCTGCGCCGAACGCATCCGCGCGGCCAGCGGGGCCATCCCGGCCTTGGGCTTGAGCGGATTGCCCGGCGAAACCAGCCACCACACTTCGTCGAGCGCAAGCGCCTCGACGGTGAACAGGGTGACGCGGCGGTGTCCACCGTGGGCCGGGTTGAAACTGCCGCCGAGCAGGCCCGTGACGGGGCCGGGGCGGGTTCGGGTCCGCCTCAGAACCAGATTCAGGGCCGGGCCTGCCCGGTTCCGCGCACCTGCCACTTGTAGGTGGTCAGACCCTCCAGCGCGACAGGTCCGCGTGCGTGCAGGCGGCCGGTGGCGATACCGATCTCCGCGCCGAGGCCGAACTCGCCACCGTCGGCGAACTGGCTGGAGGCATTGACCATCACGATCGCGCTGTCGACTTCGGCAAGGAAGCGCTCGGCCGATTCCGCGTCTTCGGTAACGATCGCATCGGTGTGGTGCGAGGAATGCGCGGCGATGTGCTCAAGCGCCGGTTCGATGCCGTCGACCACGGCCACCGCCAGAACGGCGTCGAGGTATTCGGTGTCCCAGTCCTCCTCGCTGGCGGGCAGCACGCGCGGGTCGAGCGCCTGCGCGCGGGCGTCGCCGCGCAGTTCGCAGCCCGCGTCGAGCAGGCCGGCAACGACCGATTCGCTCTCGGGGAACTGGGTGTCGAGGAGCAGCGTCTCCATCGCCCCGCAGATGCCGGTGCGGCGCATCTTGGCGTTGAGCGTCAGATCGCGCGCCATCCCGGCATCGGCCGAGGCATGGACATACGTGTGGCAGATGCCGTCGAGGTGGGCGAGCACGGGCACCCGCGCATCGGCCTGCACCCGCGCGACGAGGCTCTTGCCCCCGCGCGGCACGATCATGTCGATGAGGCCCGCCGCCGTCAGCATCGCGCCGACCACCGCGCGGTCCTGCGTCGGGACCAGCTGGATCGCCGCCTCGGGCAGACCCACGGTGGCGAGACCCTTCGCGAAGGCGGCACGGATCGCGTGGTTGGAATGGATCGCCTCGCTGCCGCCGCGCAGCAGCACCGCGTTGCCCGAGCGCAGGCACAGCGCGGCAGCGTCGGCGGTGACGTTCGGGCGGCTTTCGTAGATGATGCCGATCAGGCCGATGGGAATGCGCACGCGCGACAGCTTGAGGCCGTTGGGGCGTTCGCTGGAAGCGATCACCTCGCCCACCGGGTCGGGCAGGCCCGCGACCTGATCGACCGCACCGGCAATGCCGGCCAGCCGCGCGGCATCGAGCCGCAGGCGGTCGAGCATCGCACCTGACAGTCCCTTAGCCTCGCCAGCCGCGATGTCCTTCGCGTTGGCTTCGAGAATTTCCCCTTCAGCCTCGCGCAGCGCCGTGGCGGCGGCGCGCAGGGCGGCGGCCTTATCGGCGTCCGTCAGCTTCGCCAGTACGCGCTGCGCGGCCCGGCCGTCGCGGGCCAGTTGCTCGACAAGCGCCTCGGGCGAGAGCGCTGCAGGTTCGGCGGTCAGGGTGCTCTGCAAAGTCATGGGCGCGGCCTATCATTCCAGCGTGCAGTTGTCACCGGAATGCAGCCGCCAAAATGCACGCATGCAATCGATTCGTATGTCATCTCGCGGTCGCGCAAAGGTAAGGTTCCTCGGCTCACCGCTATCTGTTTTCGACTCGCCCCGATTCCGCAGAGGTTCGGGCCAAGCCGATTCGCTTTGGTAACTACCGCCTGCTACCGGCGCGATCCGGGACTGAGACATAGATTTCAAGCGGGGTCGTTTTGCTTTCCAAGTCAACCGGGGCGCTCATCCAGCGCCTCAGGACGGCGTTCCCCGACCGCGAGTTCATCATGCGGTCGCAGGGACAGGTCCGTTTCATCCGCGTTTCCGCGCGGGCACAGAAGATCGCCGCAGGTGCGGCCGTCGGCGTGCTCGGCATGTGGGCCGCATCGGTGGGCGCTCTTGCGCTCTCGCAGGCATCCGTCGGCAGCGAAAGCGCTGCCCTCGCCGAGCGCGCGGCCAATGTCGCCAAGGCCGAGAAGAGCGTCGCGCAGTACCGCCGCAACGTCGATTCGGTCGCGTCCGACCTCGCCCGCCGCCAGCAGTTCATCGAACAGATGGTCGATGCGCATATCCAGGAACTCCCCGAGGAGTCCGGAGATACCCGACCTACCGCGCAGACCGAAGCGACCGCGAAGAAAGTCAGCGCCGCCGTTCCCGGCGTCGGCAACCTTGCCGACATCGAGGCGAAGCAGCTGGCGCTGGTCGATCGTCTCACCCGCTACGCCGACCAGCGTTCGGACGCCGCGATGGCCTCGATCCGCAAGCTGGGGCTCAATCCCAATGCGATGATTTCGCGCGCGCGCATGGCCGAGGGTGGTCCTCTGGTGAAGCTGGCGACCGGGGCCGACGGCAGCGTCGATCCGCGCTTCCTGACGATGGGCAAGAGCCTTGCCCGCATGGACGCGCTGGAGAACGGCCTCGCCTCGATCCCGCAGGTGAGCCCGGCGCATGTCGCCTACGTCTCGTCCAGCTACGGCTATCGTTCGGACCCCTTCACCGGCGGCGCCGCGTTCCACGCGGGCCTCGACTTCCCGGGGCCGATGGGCTCGCCGATCTACGCCGCCGCCAAGGGGCGCGTCACGTTCGTCGGGCAGAAGTCCGGTTACGGCAACTGCATCGAGGTGACGCACGGCAACGGGCTGATGACCCGCTACGGGCACCTTTCCGGCTTCCGCACCCGCGTGGGTCAGGACGTCGATGCCGGGGCGCTGATCGGTGCAATGGGCAGCACCGGGCGCTCGACCGGCCCGCATCTCCACTTCGAGGTTCGCGTGAACGACCATCCGGTCAACCCGCGTCCGTTCCTCGAAGCGGCACGTCTTCAGGGGGCGAACAACAGCAGCAACAGGGGCCAGGAGGAGAACCACTGACATGGCCAAGGCCTTCATAAGCTCGCGTGCGAGCATCAACAGTTCGAGCTTCTCGATGCTGGGCGGCGACACCGTCATCAGCGGAGACATTTCGGCAAGCGCCGACCTGCACGTCGACGGCAGCGTCAACGGCGACATTTCCTGCAAGGCCCTGATCCAGGGCGAAGGCAGCGAGATCAACGGCGCGGTGCGGGCCGAATCGGTACGCGTCGCGGGACTCGTGCGCGGATCGGTTTCGGCGCGCGAAGTCGTGATCCTCAAGACCGCGCGGATCGAGGGCGATGTGTCCTACGACACGCTGACCATCGAACAGGGCGCGCGCCTCGAAGGGCGCCTGTCGCCCAATGGCGGACAGATGCCGCCGTCGATCGCTCGCCTGCCCGCTTCGGCGCCGATCGAGGTCGTCGCCGAGGAAGACGAAGAGGAGCTTTCGGCGGCGGCGGAGTGAAACCGTCGTCCCGGACTTGATCCGGGACCGCTGGCCATGAACGGCCTTGCTTTCAGCTGGGCGCCGTGACGACAGCACGCACCTAAAGACCGCCACCGGTCCCGGATCAAGTCCGGGACGACGAAGGCTCAAGACACGAAAAAGGGGACATGGGATCGACTCCCATGTCCCCTTTTCGATTCAGCCGTCAGGCCAAAGCGAAGTTACTCGCCGCGAGCCTCGGCGGCTTCGGCAGCGCGCTTGGCTTCGAGCCAGGCGGCAACTTCGGCTTCCTGCGCGGCTTCCGACGCGGCCTGAACCTGCGCCTGACGCTCTGCGCGCAGTTCGTCGATCAGGGCCTGGCGATCATCGACCAGGCGCTCATCGCCCTCGCCGGTGTCCTGGATGCCCGCCTTCTTCGCGGCCTTGGCGACGAGGGCGTCCAGCTCGCGCTGCGAGCACAGGCCCAGCGTGACAGGGTCCTTGGGGGTGATGTTGGCGATGTTCCAGTGCGAACGGTCGCGGATCGCCGCGATGGTGTTGCGCGTGGTGCCGATCAGCTTGCCGATCTGCGCGTCCGAAACCTCGGGGTGGTTGCGCAGGATCCAGGCGATGCCGTCCGGCTTGTCCTGACGCTTCGACACCGGGGTGTAGCGCGGGCCCTTGGTACGGTTCTGCGCGAGCGGCACCTTGTGCATGCGCAGCTTGTAGTCAGGGTTGGCCTGCCCCTTCTCGATCTCTTCCATCGTCAGCTCGCCCGAGCGAACGGGGTCGCGGCCGGTATACTTGCTGGATGCCAGATCGTCGGCCATCGCCTGCACTTCGAGCATGTGCAGGCCGCAGAATTCTGCGATCTGCTCGAAAGTCAGCGAGGTAACGTCGACCAGCCACGAGGCGGTCGCGTGCGGCATCAGCGGAGTGGGCTGGCTCATTCTCTATCTCCGGCGGAAACAATAAGGGCCGCCCCTTCGCGGAGCGGCCTCACCGGGTCGATTTAGGGAATTTTTGCCGAAGGAGCAAGCAAAAGGGGCCGAAAATTGCGTCATTCCGTCGATGCGTTTCACGTGGAACGCGCATTTCATCATGATTTGACGGCACTCAAAGGCACCCAAGGGTACCATAAGTGCACCTTCACACCTCCAGCACGATCTTCCCGACGTGGTCTCCGGCCTCCATCCGCGCATGCGCGGCGGCGGCTTCGGCGAGCGGAAAGCGCGTGTCCATCACCGGGCGCAGCAGACCCTCCTCGACCAGCGGCCAGGCGCATTCGAGGATCTCCTGCGCAACCGCTTCCTTGAACGCGTCCGTGCGCGGGCGCAGCGTCGAACCGGTCAGCGTGTAGCGCCGGGTCATGACCACCGCCATGTTCACCTCCGCCTTCGCGCCGCCCTGCACCGCGATGGTGACGTGGCGGCCATCGGGCGCGAGGCACTTGAGGTTGCGCGCGACGTAGCTGCCCGCGACCATGTCGAGCACCACGTCGACGCCGCGCCCTCCGGTGATCCGCGCGACTTCCTCGACGAAATCGGTGGCCTTGTAGTCGATCGCGTGATGCGCGCCGATCTTCAGCGCCGCCGCGCACTTGTCGGGCGAGCCGCAGGTGACGATCACCGTCAGCCCGAAGTGCCGCCCCAGCATCGCCGCCATCGTGCCGATGCCGCTGGTGCCGCCGTGGACGAGCAGCCACTCGCCCTCACGCGCCAGGCCGCGCTCAAAGACGTTGTGCCAAACGGTGAAAAGAGTTTCCGGCAGCGCTGCGGCTTCCGCAAGGGACAAGCCCTCGGGCACCGGCAGGCAGTGCCCGGCCTTGGCGATGCAGTATTGCGCATAGCCCCCGCCCGAAACGAGCGCGCAGACTTCCTGACCGGGGAGAAACTGACTCACACCTTCGCCCAATTCCGCGATGGTGCCGGAAACCTCCAGCCCCGGAATCGGCGAGGCGCCCGGCGGCGGCGGATAATTGCCAAGCCGCTGCACCACGTCGGGGCGATTGACGCCCGCGAAGGCGACCTTGACCAGCACTTCGCCGGGGGCGGGCCGGGGCGCGGCGACGGTTTCTGGGCGCAGGACTTCGGGGCCGCCGGGTGCATCGTAACCAACGGCGGTCATGGTGACAGGAAGGTCAGCTAACATGAACCTCCCTGTGCCACAGGATGCGGGGGGTGGGGAACTCCCTTTCTTGGCCCTGCCTCCCGAAGCGGGACGGTGCCTGCGGCCGCACTGACAAAGTCTCTCGATTTTATGATGATAGTGGTGTTCACTCCGCTTCGGGTCGCAGCCGTACCGTGCGGATGGGTTCATCAGAGGAAGTACGGAAGTGGGCGTGTCGACTATAGCTCTGTCCGTTCTGTTGGCGGGCGGCGGAGCCAACCTTCAGGATCACCCGGCGATCGGGACGCCGGGCGCGGTGACGACTCCCGTGCCGGAAGTGGCGGCGCAGCCTCTGCCGGACGTGGCGCCGACCATTCACGCTCCTGCCCCGCCTGCGGGAACGCCCCCGCCCGGCAGCGTGCCTGCGGCGGAGGACGAGAACGTCATCATCGTCAGTTCCAGCCCCCGCCAGATAGAGGCCGACCCGTTCTCGGGCGTCAATGCGGCCAGCTTTGCGGTGGTGGAGGCGGTGGACAAGGTGGTCGTCGCCCCGGTCGCGGGAACGTACGAGCGGATCGTGCCCAAGCCGATCCGCAACGGCCTGCGCAACTTCCTCATCAACCTCGCGGAGCCGATCGTCTTCGTGAACTACCTGCTGCAGTTCAAGCCGGGCAAGGCGATGGAGACGGCAGGCCGCTTCGTCATCAACAGTACGGTCGGCGTCGCCGGGCTGTTCGACATGGCCAAACGCAAGCCGTTCCGCCTGCCTTACCGCGAGAACGGTTTCGCCAACACTTTCGCCTATCACGGCATCGGCAACGGGCCGTACCTGTTCGTGCCCGTGCTGGGTCCGACGACGGCGCGCGATCTGGTCGGGCGCGTGCTCGATCTGGCAGTGTTGCCCACGCTGGTCGGGAAGCCGTTCAACAAGCCGGTCTACGGGCTTTCCACCGGCATAGTGAAGTCGATGAACGACCGAGTCGCCTTCGACGAGCAGATCAAGGCCAACCGCGCCGCCGCCGACCCTTACGTGGCCACGCGCGATTTCTATCTCAAGCGTCGCCAGGCCGAAGTGGACGCGCTGCACAGCCCGGAATACCGCGCGCGCAAGGGCATTGCGGAGCCGGGGGTGGGTGATGAAAAGCCCTTGCACGAGCCGAGTGCCCAAAAGCCGTAACCCTCCTACCTTCGTCAGCTCAACACACCACATTCGTCATTGCGAGCGCAGCGAAGCAATCCAGGGCAGTCTTGCGCGGCTCCTGGATTGCTTCGCTGCGCTCGCAATGACGATGGGTGGGGACGAAGGGTTCGATCCCCGGGTGAAGCGAAAGACGTGACGGTAGCAACCCGGCATCGATGGGTCATATCCCCCGCTCTTCCAGAGCCAGTCGAAGGACCCATTGACAGCCTCGCATTCCAGTCCGATGCTGCACCGCAATGGACGAAGAAGACCGACCTCTGCGGCGGTCATCCGAGGGCGACTTCGGAGCCGCCAGCCACCTCGCCGGTGAAAGCCTCGATCGCTATTCGCTGGACGAACTCGACGCGCGGGTTGCGCTTCTCGAAACCGAGATCGCCCGCATCCGCGCGCACCGGAACGCATCATCGGCTCACCGCCTCGCGGCGGACGCCCTGTTCAGGCCGCGATCATCTTGAGAATCGCAGCCTCCTCTGGCAGCCTTCGGGCGACCTCGGGCGCTTACCCCCATGGCCACCCTCGCAACCATCCTGAACGTCCCTATATCAACCTCGTAACCCTGACCCGCCAATCTCCCCTGCGGGCCGGGAACCTCCCGGGAGAGCCGTCCCTCACGATGAAGGTCGCCTAAATGCCAAGTTTCGCCCAAAGCCTTGAAAAGACCCTGCACTCGGCTCTGTCTCACGCGTCTGAGCGGAGCCACGAGTACGCGACGCTCGAGCACCTGCTGCTCGCGCTTATCGACGACACCGACGCGGCGCAGGTCATGCAGGCCTGCGGCGTGGACCTCGGCGATCTGGGCGACGTGGTGCGCCAGTATCTCGACCAGGAATACCAGTCGCTCAAGACCGAGGAAAAGGGCGATCCCGCCCCGACCGCCGGTTTCCAGCGCGTGATCCAGCGCGCGATCCTGCACGTGCAGTCGTCCGGCAAGGACACCGTGACCGGCGCCAACGTGCTCGTCGCGCTGTTCTCGGAGAGGGATTCCTACGCGGTCTACTTCCTGCAGCAGCAGGACATGAGCCGCCTCGACGCCGTCAGCTACATCAGCCACGGCATCGGCAAGGGCGGCAAGCGGATCGAGGATCGCACCGCCAAGGGCTCGTCCGACGAGACCCCGCCCACGCCCGAGGACAAGGCGGAGGCAAAGGCGTCCGCCAACAAGAAGGACTCCGCGCTCGACCAGTTCACCGTCAACCTCAACGAGAAGGCGCTGGCGGGCAAGGTCGATCCGCTGATCGGCCGCGGCCCCGAAGTGGACCGCACGATCCAGATCCTGTGCCGCCGCTCCAAGAACAACCCGCTCTACGTGGGCGATCCGGGCGTTGGCAAGACCGCCATCGCCGAAGGCCTGGCGCGCAAGATCGTTGAGGGCGAAGTGCCCGAAGTGCTGACCGAGGCGGTGATCTACTCGCTCGACATGGGCAGCCTGCTGGCCGGCACCCGCTATCGCGGCGACTTTGAAGAGCGTCTGAAGCAGGTCGTCTCCGAACTGGAGAAGATGCCGCACGCGGTCCTCTTCATCGATGAGATCCATACGGTGATCGGCGCGGGCGCCACCAGCGGCGGGGCGATGGACGCCTCGAACCTGCTGAAGCCGGCGCTGTCGGGCGGGACGATCCGCTGCATCGGCTCGACCACCTACAAGGAGTTCCGCAACCACTTCGAGAAGGACCGCGCCCTGCTGCGCCGGTTCCAGAAGATCGACGTGAACGAGCCCACGGTCGAGGATACCATCAAGATCCTCAAGGGCCTGCGCACCGCGTTCGAGGATCATCACCGCGTCAAGTACACGCCGGATGCGATCAAGACCGCCGTGGAGCTTTCGGCCCGCTACATCAACGACCGCAAGCTGCCCGACAAGGCGATCGACGTGATCGACGAAGTCGGCGCGATGCAGATGCTGCTGCCGCCCAGCCGCCGCAAGAAGACCATCACCGCGCGCGAGATCGAGCAGGTCATCGCGACGATGGCCCGCATCCCGCCCAAGTCGGTCTCGTCCGACGACAAGAAGGCTCTGGAGAACCTCGAACGTGACCTGAAGCGCGTGGTGTTCGGCCAGGACAAGGCGATCGGCCTGCTTGCCACCGCGATGAAGCTGAGCCGCGCTGGCCTGCGCGATCCGGACAAGCCGATCGGCTCGTTCCTGTTCTCCGGCCCCACCGGCGTCGGCAAGACCGAAGTGGCCCGCCAGCTGGCCAGCATCATGGGCATCGAGCTGAAGCGCTTCGACATGTCCGAATACATGGAGCGTCACTCGGTCAGCCGCCTGATCGGTGCGCCTCCGGGCTATGTCGGCTTCGATCAGGGCGGGTTGCTGACCGACGCGATCGACCAGAACCCGCACTGCGTCCTCCTGCTCGACGAGATCGAGAAGGCACACCCCGACCTGTTCAACATCCTGCTGCAGGTGATGGACAACGGCCGCCTGACCGATCACCACGGCAAGACCGTCGATTTCCGCAACGTGGTGCTCATCATGACCACCAACGCGGGCGCTTCGGACATGGCCAAGCAGGGCATCGGCTTCGGCGACACCTCGAAGGAGGATGCCGGCGAGGAAGCGGTGAAGCAGATGTTCACCCCCGAATTCCGCAACCGCCTCGATGCGATCGTGCCCTTCGCGTACCTCGCCAAGGACACCATCAGCCGGGTCGTGGACAAGTTCATCCTCCAGCTGGAACTGCAGCTGGCCGACCAGAACGTCCACATCCAGTTCGACTCGGACGCACGTAGCTGGCTGGGCGACAAGGGCTACGACAAGCTCTACGGCGCCCGCCCGATGGGCCGCGTGATCCAGGAGAAGGTCAAGCAGCCGCTGGCGGAAGAACTGCTGTTCGGCAAGCTGGCCCACGGCGGCGAAGTCCACGTCTCGGTCAAGGAGAACGCGCTGAACTTCGAACTGACTCCCTCGGCACCCAAGGTGTCCAAGACGAAGAAGAAGGTGCCGGTGAAGCGGGCGAAGAAGCCCGGTCCGCAGGCGGATACCAACGCGGACGATTGAGGCTCGCCTCGCTCGTCCCCCGTTCCGTTCGTCATTGCGAGCGTAGCGAAGCAATCCAGGGCAGTGCCACGCCGCTCTGGATCGCCACGGACCTTCGGTCCTCGCGATGACGAAAGCGGGGACGAAGATGAGATCGAAACATTGGGGCGGGAACCACGCGGTTCCCGCCCCATTTTCATGACATGCCCCGCGATTTCTCTTGGATCAGACCCGAACCCTGGGGCATCCACGTCGTCCCCGCCGACTGCTGGATCGACCCGGCCCGCCCCGTCGATCGCGCACTGGTGACGCACGGCCACGCCGACCACGCCCGCGGCGGCCATGCCGCGACCTTCGCCACCCCCGAAACCCTCGCCATCATGAAACTGCGCTACGCCACCGAGGAGGGCGCGGTGCCCGTCCCCTACGGAACGCGCATCGCCCTGCCGGGCAAAGTCCACGCCACCTGGATTCCCGCCGGACACGTCCTCGGCTCCGCGCAGATCCTGCTGGAGCACGCGGGCGAGCGGATCATCGTCACCGGCGACTTCAAGCGCCGCGCCGATCCCACCTGCCCGCCCTTCGAGGTCACCCCTTGCGACGTGCTCGTCACCGAGGCGACCTTCGGCCTCCCCGTCTTCCGCCACCCGCCGGTGGAGGAGGAGATCGCCAAGCTGCTCTCCGCCCTCGCCGCCAATCCGGAGCGCTGCGTGCTGGTCGGTGCCTATGCGCTGGGCAAGGCACAACGCCTGATCGCCGAACTGCGCCGCGCCGGGCACCGCGACACGATCTGGCTCCACGGCGCGATGGAGCGGATGTGCCGACTGTATGAAGAATGGGGCATCGATCTGGGCGACCTGCGGCTGGTGTCGGATGCCACTAAAGAACAGCTGACCGGCGCGGTGATCGTCGCCCCGCCCTCGGCACTCAACGATAGGTGGAGCCGCCGCCTGCCCGATCCGATCACGGCGATGGCCTCCGGCTGGATGCGGGTACGCCAGCGCGCGCGGCAGCGGATGGTCGAACTGCCGCTGGTGATCTCCGACCATGCCGACTGGGACGAACTGACGCAGACCGTGGTGGACGTGAACCCCGCCGAGACATGGATCACGCACGGGCGCGAGGAAGCCATGCTGCGCTGGTGCGAGTTGAACCAGAGGAAGGCGCGGGCGCTGGCTCTGGTGGGGTATGAGGATGAAGATGATTGACCTTCCGTCATTCCCGCGAAGGCGGGAACCCATCTCCTGCGGCTCCGTATTACGCGGTCATCAGATGGGTCACCGCCTTCGCGGGGATGACACGAAAAAGGAAGTGAGTGCGAAAAGAAGCTGCGCGCGTACCCTCGACGGTATGGGGGTCTGGGGCGATGGCCCCAGGACTTCTACTTTCTAAATGGAAGCGTTCGCCGCTCTTCTCGACGCGCTGGTCTACACCCGCAGCCGCAACGCCAAGCTCAAGCTGCTGGCCGACTACCTGCGCGACACGCCCGATCCGGATCGCGGCTGGGCGCTTGCCGCGCTGACCGATGGGCTCGATTTCCCGGCGGTGAAGAGTTCGACCATCCGCAATCTGCTGACCGAGCGGATCGACCCGGTGCTCTGGACGCTCAGCCGCGAATATGTGGGCGATTCCGCCGAGACCGCCAGCCTGCTCTGGCCCGAACCGGCGGAGGCACCCTCCCCGCCTACGGTGTCCGAGGCGGTGGATGCGCTTTCCCGCATGACGCGCGCCAACGTCATGGTGGAATTGCCGAAGCTGCTCGACCGGCTGGATGCGAACGGCCGCTATGCCCTGCTCAAGCTGGCCACCGGGGCGATGCGCATCGGCATTTCGGCGCGGCTGGCCAAGACGGCTTTCGCGCAGGCTTTCGACGTCGCAGTAGAGGATGTGGAGGAGCACTGGCACGGCCAGACGCCGCCTTATGCTCCGCTGTTCGACTGGGCCGCGCACGGCGCCGAGCCTCCCAATTCCGACGATCTGCCGCTGTTCCGGCCCTTCATGCTGGCGCACGGGCTGGAGGACACGGAGGTCGATCTGGCCGACTATGCCGCCGAATGGAAGTGGGACGGCATCCGCGTGCAGGTGGTTCGGGCGGGCGGAGAAACGCGCGTCTACTCCCGCTCCGGCGATGACATTTCCGCCACCTTTCCCGAGGTCGCCGAGGCGCTGCATATCGACGGCGTGCTGGACGGCGAGTTGCTGGTACGCGGTGCCCATCAGGGCGGTGAGGAGGGCGGCGCGGCCAGCTTCAACGCCTTGCAGCAGCGCCTCGGGCGCAAGACCGTCTCGAAGAAGATGCGCGAGGAATATCCCGCCTTCGTACGCCTCTACGACGTGCTGATCCTGGAGGGGCAGGACTTGCGCCCCCTCCCCTGGAGTCAGCGCCGCGCCGCGCTGGAGGCGCTCTTGCCGCGCCTGCCCGCCGACCGGTTCGACATCTCCACCGTGATACCCGCCATCGACTTCGCCGACCTGTCCGCCATCCGCGAACGCGCGCGCGACGATGCGATCGAGGGGGTGATGCTCAAACGGCGGGACAGTCCCTATGTCGCGGGGCGCAAGACCGGGCTGTGGTACAAGTGGAAGCGCGATCCGCTGCTGATCGACTGCGTGCTGATGTATGCCCAGCGCGGCTCGGGCAAGCGCTCCTCGTTCTATTCGGACTACACTTTCGGCTGCTGGGACGGCGATCCCGATGCCGGCGCGGAGCTGCTGCCGGTGGGCAAGGCCTACTTCGGTTTCACCGACGAGGAACTGAAGTGGCTCGACCGCCATGTGCGCAACCACACCGTGGGCCGCTTCGGCCCGGTGCGCGAGACGGACAAGTCGCTGGTGTTCGAGGTGGCTTTCGATTCGGTCCACGCCAGCAAGCGCCACAAGTCCGGCGTCGCCATGCGCTTCCCCCGCATCAGCCGCATCCGCGCCGACAAGCCCGCGCACGAGGCCGACCGCATCGAGACTTTGCGCGCCCTGATCCGCGATTGACCGCGATCAATGCGTGCGTGCGGACGATGCGCTAGAGGGGCAGCATGGAACAGCCCTCCCCCGTGCCGGACACCCCCTACCACCGCCTCGGCGGCGCGCCGGTGTTCGAGGCGATCGCCAACCGCTTCTACGACCTGATGGACAGCGATCCGGCCTATGCCGAGCTGCGCGCGATGCACGCGGCCGATCTGGCGCCGATGCGGGCCTCGCTGCCGAAGTTCCTCGCCGGATGGGCAGGAGGCCCGCGCGACTGGTTCGAGGAGAACCCCGGCCGCTGCATGGTGAGCCTGCACGCGCCCTTCACCATCGAACCGCTGACGGCGAACCAGTGGGCCGAGGCGATGGAGCGCGCCATCGCAGAGGTGGCGCCCGAACCTGCAGACATCGCCCGCTCGATGAGCGAAACGCTGGCGCGGATCGCACGCAGCATGGGGCGATAGCCCCTTCCACTGGCGGGAGAGGACCATCGCGGCTGTGAATTCAGAGCTTCGTGCCCGCCGTCGGGCCGGAGCGCAGGGTGTAGATGTCCTCGATGTGGATCAGCACCGCGAACTTGGGGGTCTTCATGCCCGCCGTCGCCGCGAAGGCCTCGGCGTTCTCGAAGGCCGCGCCTTCGGAAAAGATCTCGGGCTTGCCGACGAAGCGGTAACCGTCGAGCGCTTCGCGATCGATCACGGCGATCGCCATCTTCGATCCGTCGCGAATGTTCTGCAGCGTCTGGCCGCCGGTGTTCTCGTTGTAGATCAGCGTGGCCTCGTCATAGACCCGCAGCGAGCGCTTGGGGCCGATGTCGGGCAGGCCGTCCTTGCTGACGGTGGCCTGGATCGGAAGCTGGACCGAGAGGATGCGCTTCATCTCTTCGTTGAGCATGTCGTCTTTCTGCTTTTGCCGGAAGGAAAGCGGGCACGGGCCCGCAGCGTGGTGCGGCGCAGCATGGCATATTATATATTGATTCTCAATTGCAATAACATGCAGAGCAAAGGCGAAGCGGTTAGCCGGATACCCTGAACTGCTTCTCACGCGAGGTAGCGCCGCGCAGCAGTTCCAGCCGCGATGGCGCCACGCCCAGCGCGCGGGCGAGCAGGTCGCGCACGGCGGCGTTGGCCTTGCCGTCCTCCGGCTGAGCGCGGACTTTGGCAGTGAGGCGGCCCTCTACGATTTCCAGTGCCTCGACCTTTGCGCCCGGCGTTACCCGCAAGGCCAGCGCACCGTCGGCATCGACCATGGCCCGCAGCGCCTCGGCATCCGGCAGCATCGCCCTGGGCCGCGCCATCAGCCCTTCAGCCCGAGCGCCTCGGCATGCAGGCGGCCATTGAGGACATAGCCCTTCACGCCCGACTGGTTGGCGACGACGGCCTCGTCGGTCAGATCGCGCAGGTACTTCGCCGGGCGGCCCATCCAGAGCTGGCGAGCACCGATGCGCTTGCCGGTGAGTTGCGAGCCCGCCGCCAGCATGCCGTCGCTCTCAACGTAACTGCCGTCCATCACGATCGCGCCGAGGCCGATGAAAGCGCGGTCCTCCAGCGTGCAGCCGTGCAGCATGACCATGTGGCCGATCAGCACGTCCTCGCCGATGATGGTGGCGTAGCCTTCGGGGCGATGCGGCTTGGGGCTGTCGCAATGGACGACGGTGCCGTCCTGGATGTTGGTGCGCGCGCCGATGACCACGCGGTTGATGTCGGCGCGGATCACGCAGTTGTACCAGATGCTGGCGTCGGCGCCGATCTCGACGTCGCCGATGATGCGGCAGCCGGGCGCGATGAAGGCGCTGGAGTGGATGCGCGGCGCCTTGCCGTTGAAAGGCGCGATCGTGATGTCGTTACGGTCGGTCATGGATTCCCCGTCAGCCTGCTCCAGCGGACATACGGCAGGATGGAAGCGTGATCGTCCGTCCAGGGTTCCGGCGCCCGTTCTTCAAGCTTGCTCCATGGGGCATCGGGGCGCTGCCTTGCAAGCCTGTCGAGCACGCTCCGATCCGCCGAAAGCGCGATCCAGCGCGAGGGGGTGTAACGCACTTCGTCTTCGGGAAAGTCCAGCCGCGAAAGCGCCATGAGCCCGCTCGCTCGCGCATTGGCGCCGACCACCGGCGCAAGGTCGATGTAGCGGTTGGAGATGTGCAGGATCAGCAGGCCCCCCGGGGTCAGCGCGCGGCGGTAGACCGCCAGCGCCTCGGTCGTCAGCAGGTGCATGGGGATGGCGTCGGAGGAGAAGGCGTCGATCACCAGTACGTCGAAGCTGCGCGGCGCGACGTGTGCCAGTTCCAGCCGGGCATCACCGATCACCACGCGGGCCTTCGGGGTGCAGTCCTTGAGGAAGGTGAACTGCCGCGTCGTGGAGAAGCGCAGCACGACCGGGTCGATCTCGAAGAAAGTCCAGTCCTGCCCCGGCTGCGAACGGCAGGCGAGCGAGCCGGTGCCGAGCCCGACAACGCCCACGCGCGCCTGCGGCCCCTCGATCGCGGGCACTGCCGCCAGCGCGAGGGCGACGCCCGAGCCGGGGCCGTAGTAGGTCAGCGCATCGTGGGTGTGCGCGGGATCGAGCGCCTGCATGCCGTGCAGCGTAGTGCCGTGGGCGAGCGTGCGGAACCGCCCTTCCGCATCATCGCGCAGGGTATAGATGCCGAAATAGCTGCGGGTGCGCTGATGCTCCAGCGTCGCGCGCATGGTCCAGAAGCCGCCCTGTCCGACCATCGCGATCAGCAGCACCGCCGCGAAGCCCCAGCGCCAGGCCATCACCATGATGCCGAGGCCGACGAGGAATACCGTCAGCATCAGGCTGAACAGCGCCTCCTCGGGGTCCAGCACGGTCTGCAGCAGTTCCCAGCCCAGGAAGCCCGCGAAGAGCAGCACCACGGTCAGCGCGATGCGCGCCATGCCGGGCTCCATATCGGTGCTGTCGCGCCAGTTCAGCAGCGGGCGCAGCGGCATCAGCAGCGCGGCGGCGAGGACCAGCAGCGGGTGCTCCCAGGCCCAGTCGAACACCAGCGGCGCGATCAGCGCGGTGAACACCCCGCCCAGCGCTCCGCCCGCCGACATGACGAGGTAAAAGCGGGTGAGCTGCGCCTCTCCCGGCCTCAGGTCATAGAGCCGCGCGTGCAGCGTCGTCGCCACGCAGAGCAGCAGCAGGCAGGTGCCCGCCACGGCCCACAAGGTGCCCGAGCCGTTTGACAGCATCGCGTAGCTACCCATGAACAGCACGACGATCGGCGCCACGCGGCTGACGATGGTGGCAGGGCCGCGCCGGTCGGAGAACGCGATCACGAAGCTCAGCAGGTAGAGCCCGAGCGGGATCACCCAGAGCAGCGGCATCGCGAAGATGTCGGTGGTGAGGTGCGTGGTGGTCGAGAGCATCAGCCCCGAGGGTACTGCCGACAGCAGCAGCCACAGGCCGATGGTGCGGGCGGGGATGCGCTCCGAAGCGTGGGCCTGTGCGATCGGCGCAGGGGTATTGCGGCGGCTGAATCCGGCCAGCGCGATCAGCAGCACCAGCACGGCGAAGCCGCCGGACCACGCGAGGCTCTGCAGACGGACGCTCAGCAGCGGCTCGGCCAGCAGCGGATAGGCGATGAGCCCCGCGAAGCTCCCGAGGTTGGAGGCGGCGTAAAGCGCCCATGGCGCCCCGGCGCCCGGCGCGGCGGCGAACCAGCGCTGCATCAGCGGCGCCTGCGCGGATACGACGAAGAATACCGGGCCGATGCTCGCGCCCAGCAGCAATGGCACCCATGCGGCCTCGGGCAGCCCGGCGATGCGCGGCAGGTCGATCAGGCCCACCGGCAAGGTCAACGCGGCGACCAGCAGCAACGCGAGGTGAATCACCGCCTGCCGCTTCAGCGCGAACCGGCCGAGCCAGTGAGCATAGGCGTATCCGGCCAGCAGCAGCGCCTGATAGACCAGCATCGCGCTGTTCCACACGTTCGGCGCGCCGCCGAGCCGGGGCAGCGCCATGCGCGCCACCATCGGCTGGACGAGGAACAGCAGGAAACTGCCGACGAGGATCGTGGCGACGAACAGTCCGCGGCGCGGCGGGGTTGTCTCGGCGGTTTGCAGCATGTGCTCGGCGGTGTCGGTCATTGCGGCAAGACAGGTACGTGGTGCCGGCAGGGAAGGATAGACCTTCACTCGTCATTGCTTCGCTGCGCTCGCAATGACGAAGGGTGTGGTGATGACCTACGGCTAGCGCCCCGCGCGCCCAATGCTCCGCCACGCCTCGGCGGTGATCGAATGGACGATCGTATCGCCCACCGGCGGCTCGAAGCGCGCGTCGACGAAGTCCAGTTCCGCGCGCCGCACCATGCCGAGGCGCAGCATCAGGCCCCAGCTGGCGGTGTTCTCGATGTTGGTGATGGCGAAGATCTCCTCCGCCCCGAACCGCTCGAACCCGGCATCGAGCGAGGCGATGGCGGCTTCCTTCGCATAGCCCTGCCCCCAGGAATCCTCACGAAACCGCCAGCCGATCTCCATCTCGCCGGGGAACGTCGCCCCCGGCGCATCGATAACCTTGAGGCCGCAGAAGCCGAGCACCGCGCCGTCGTCCTTGCGCTGGGCGATCCAGAAGGTGTGGCCGAGACGGTGCTGAAAACCCAGCACGCGCTCCTCGAACAGCGCGACCTTGGTATCGTCCATCACCCCGCCAAGGTGGCGCATGACGGCGGGCGTATTGGTGCCCTCGGCGAAGCGCGCGATGTCGCCCTCACCCCAGTCGCGCAGGATCAGGCGGTCGGTCTCGATCCTAACCACGCAGCAGCCGCGCCGCATGGGCAGCGTGATATGTCAGCACGCCCGAGGCGCCGGCGCGCTTGAAGGCGGTCAGCGTCTCCAGCACCATGGCATCGCGGTCCGCCGCGCCCGCCGCAACGGCATGCTCGATCATCGCGTACTCGCCGGACACCTGATAGGCGAAGACGGGCACCTCGAAAGTGTCCTTCACCCGGCGGATGATGTCGAGGTAAGGCAGGCCCGGCTTCACCATCACCGTGTCGGCGCCTTCGGCGAGGTCCATCTCGACTTCGCGCAGCGCTTCCTCGGTGTTGCCGGGGTCCATCTGGTAGGTCTTCTTGTCGCCCTTGAGCAGCCCGCGCGAACCGACCGCGTCGCGGAACGGGCCGTAGAACGCCGAGGCGTACTTGGCGGCGTAGCTCATGATCTGGACGTTGATGTGGCCCGCGTCCTCCAGCGCGTCGCGGATCGCGGCGATGCGGCCGTCCATCATGTCCGAGGGGGCGATGATGTCGGCACCCGCGTTGGCCTGATTGAGCGACTGGCCGACCAGTGCCTCGACCGTCTCGTCGTTGAGGACGTAGCCCGCATCGTCGATCAGCCCGTCCTGTCCGTGGCTGGTGTAGGGATCGAGCGCCACGTCGGTCAGCAGGCCGATTTTATCGCCCAGTTCCGCCCGAATCGCGCGGATCGCGCGGCACATCAGGTTGTCGGGATTGAGCGCCTCGGCCCCGTCCTCGCTACGGCGATCGGGCTGGGTGTGCGGGAACAGCGCGAGCACCGGGATGCCAAGGTCCACCGCTTCCTTCGCCCGCTCGACGATGAGGTCCACCGACCAGCGCGACACGCCCGGCAGCGCGGCGATGGGCTGCTCCACGCCTTCGCCCTCGGTGATGAAGAGGGGCCAGATGAGGTCCGCCGGGGTCAGCACCGTCTCGCGGTGGAGCGCGCGGCTCCAGGCGGTGGCGCGGGTACGGCGGAGGCGGGTGTGGGGATATGTGCCGGTCATGGCGGGGTGCTTGCCGGAAAACGAAGGCGGGGGCAATCGGGGGAGGGTTGCGAAGGACGCCACGGTAATTGCACCAGCCCTGACACCCACCCCACTTTCGTCATTGCGAGCGTAGCGAAGCAATCCAGGGCAGCACAAACCGCCCTGGATTGCTTCGCTACGCTCGCAATGACGAAACTTGTGGGTCGAACCTGCTACCGCCCCAGCTTGTCGATCTCGCGCGTGGTCTCGACCGGATCGCTCGCCACCGGCTCGATCGAGCCCAGCGCCGCCCCCGGAGTCACGCCCAGCAGCGCATTGAGCCGGGCCTTGAAGGCATCGCGCTCGCGCCCGTCGATCTCGGGCCGCTGGATCACCGCGATTCCCGCCGGGTTGATGGTGCGGCCGCCGCGATAGGCCTCGAAGTGCAGATGCGGCCCCGTCGAGAGCCCGGTGGAGCCCACATAGCCGATCACCTGCCCGGCTCGCACATGCGTACCATTGCTGACGGCGATGCGGCTCATGTGGCCGTAGCCGGTGCCGAGACCGCCGCCGTGCTGCAGCCGCACGTAGTTGCCGTGCCCGCCATGCCGCCCGGCGAACGTCACCACGCCGTCCGCCACCGCATAGATCGGCGCTCCATAAGGCGCGCCGAAGTCGATACCGGCATGCATCCGCACATAGCCGAGGATCGGATGGCGCCGCCCGCCATAGGGCGACGTGATCCGCGTGCTCGCCACCGGCTGGCCGATCGGCACCGCGCGCGGCTGGCCGATGGAGCTGGCGGCGAACATCTGCCCGTCATTGCCCCAGCGCATCAGCTGCAGTTGCGGCTTCCCGCCCCGCGCGACGCCTGCATAGAGCAGGTCGCCCACCTCACGCTCGCCCTTGGCCGAGCGCTTGTAGGACAGGATCATGTCGAATTCGTCGCCCGAGCGCAGGTCGCTGTCGAGGCTGAGATACTTGTCCACCGCGCGCAGGTACGACTGGATCGCCCCCACCGGCGCCCCGGCATTGCGCGCCGAGCGGTAGAGGCTGGAGCCTACGGTGCCGCGAATGCGCAGCGGGGTCTCGTCTACCCGGATCGGATGGCGCACCGCCATCAGGCCCCCGGCGCCGCGCTCGATGGAAAGATCGAGGTCGAACCGCGCCCGGAACGACAGCGAATCGAGTGCCCGCGCCGCGCCCTCGGCGGGACGGCGGCCCAGCGTGATGTCGAACTGCGTGCCCGAACCGATCTCTCCGGCCGGCACGACCTGGCCGACAAGCTGCGTCACTTGCGCGACCTCGGCCGATCCCAGCCCGGCGCGCTGGAGCAGGCCAGGGAGGGTGTCGCCTTGTCCCAGCGTCGAGGTCAGCTGCATGGTCGGCCGCTCTGGCACGCCGGTCAGCGGACTGACCAGCGGCGTCGCGCCCATATGGCGGCCGGTATCAGCACCCAGCGCAAGAGGCGCGATCGACTGGCTGCGAAATTCGCCCTGCTGGCTGGCGCCCAGCGGCATCGTCGCCGCCGCCTCCACAGCGCTGAAACCGGGGAGCAGGGCCAGCGCCGCGCCGCTGAGGCCCAGCATCGTGGCGAGCCCGCGCAGCCACTTGCGACTGCCGATGTCGGCGGCAAGGTCGGGGGCCAGTTCGATACGGTCGCACCAGCTCTCGACCCGGGCGCGCAGGGAAGGGCGGGGTGAAGCTTCGTCGTCCCGGACCTGATCCGGGACCGCTGGCCGAGAACGGCCTTGTTCGGCGGGAAACACCAGAAGCACGGCATCGTCGCGCCGCGTGGCCGCAGGCGTCAGCCCGTCCGGGTTCTGAGTTTCAGCGCGATCATCACGATCGCGCTGCTGCGGCTTGAACACCTTCGCGCGATTCCCTCGTTGCAACCCTTTGGTCCGCGGCGGCGGACCTCGCGCAATTTCCCTGCCCGAACAAGGTTACGAACATCCTAAGACTGTGGATTCAGGGGGGTCTGCGGGATACCCCGAGTCTTGCGAGCGGCGGGCTGCGGTGCCACATTCACCGGCATAATGGTTCAGCACCGGAACGGCTCGGCATTAAAGGACGCTCCCGGCGCGGTGAAGGCGGTGCTTGGCCCCACCAACACCGGCAAGACACACCTCGCGATAGAGCGGATGTGCGCCCACTCCAGCGGCATGATCGGCTTCCCGCTGCGCCTGCTGGCGCGCGAGGTCTACGACCGCGTAGTCAAGATCAAGGGCGAGGCCAGCGTCGCGCTCATCACCGGCGAGGAGCGGATCGAGCCGAAGAACGCCCGCTACCTGCTCTGCACGGCCGAGGCGATGCCTGTCACCGAGCGCTCGATGGCCTTCGTCGCCATCGACGAGGCGCAACTGGCGGCGGATCGCGAGCGCGGCCATGTCTTCACCGATCGCCTGCTGCACGCACGGGGCAGGGAGGAGACGATGATCCTCGGCTCCTCCACCGTCGAGCCACTGGTGAAGGCACTGGTGCCCGGGGTGGAGGTCGTCACCCGCCCGCGCTTCTCCACCCTGACTCACGCGGGCGCGAAGAAGCTCAGCCGCGTGCCGACCCGCAGCGCCATCGTCGCCTTCTCGACCGAGCAGGTCTACGCCATCGCCGAGATGCTGCGCCGGTTCCGGGGCGGCGCGGCGGTGGTGATGGGCGCGCTCAGCCCGCAGACGCGCAATGCGCAAGTCGCGCTCTACCAGTCGGGGGAGGTGGATTACCTCGTCGCCACCGACGCGATCGGCATGGGCCTCAACCTCGATGTCGAGCATGTCGCCTTCGCGGGCCTCTCCAAGTACGACGGCCGTCGCCACCGCCGCCTGACGCCGCCCGAGATGGCGCAGATCGCCGGGCGGGCAGGGCGCCACCAGAAGGACGGCAGCTTCGGCACGCTGACGGGAACGGGCGGCCACGATTCCGAATTCGATCCCGAAGAGATCTACGCGATCGAGGAGCACCGTTTCGCGCCGCTGACCAAGCTGTTCTGGCGCGAGCCCGAGCCACGCTTCGACAGCCTCGCCACCCTGATCGCCGACCTCGAGACGCCGCCGCTGCGCCCCGAACTCGCGCCTGCGCCCGAGGCCATCGACCTTGCCGTGCTCAAGCGCCTCGCGGACGAGGGGCCGGTGGCCGACACCGTTCGCGGATTCGGTCAGGTACGCCGCTTCTGGGACGTGTGCCGCCTTCCCGACTTCCGCCAGCAGGGCGTGGAGACGCATTCGCGCTTCGTCGCGCGGCTGTGGCAGGACCTCCGCAGCGGCGAACTCGGGGCCGATTTCGTCGCCGGGCAGATCGCGCAACTGGACCGCATCGGCGGCGACATCGACACGCTGCAGGGCCGCATCGCCGCGATCCGTTCGTGGGCCTACATCGCCCAGCGTCCCGATTGGGTACTCGCCCGCGACGAAATGGCCGCCCGCGCCCGTGCGGTTGAGGCTCGACTTTCGGACGCACTTCACGGAAAGCTGACGGAACGATTCATCAACCGCAGGACGGCCGTTCTGATGAAGAAGCTGGGACCGGATACCGGACTGCTCTCGGTCCGGCTGGAAGACGAGGAAGTGCTGGTCGAGGGCGAGCACATCGGCTCGCTGCGCGGCTTCACCTTCCAGGTCGATCCCGGCGCGCGCCTGTCTGATCGCAAGCTGCTGCTGGCGGCGGCGGAAAAGCACTTGTCCACGCTGCTCGGCACGCGTGCGGATGCGCTGGTCACGGGCATTCACGAAGGCACCGCCGCGATCACCCTGGCCGACGGCGCGCTTGTCTGGGACGGGCAGAAGCTGGCGAGCCTCGCGCCCGGCCGCTCGCTGCTGGCGCCGGTGATGGTGCCCGACCGTGCGCTCGATGCCGTGCCCGACGTGTCGCGCAAGGCGCTCGTCGCCGCGCTGGAAGTGTGGCTGGAGGCGGCACTGAAGCCGCTCGCCCCGCTCGCCAAATTGGACGAGGCAAGCCGCGCGACCGACGCCGGGTCGGACTTGCGCGCGCTGCTCATCACCCTCGTCGAGCACGGCGGCATGACCGCGCGCGAGGAATCGGGGCTGGACCGACTCGACAAGCAGCGCCGCACGATGCTGGCGCGGCTGGGCGTGCGGGTAGGGGCGCTCGACCTCTTCGTGCCCGCCATGCTGCGCACGCCGGTCATCGCGCTGTGGCGGCAGCTGGCGAAAGTTTCGGGCAAGAAGGAGGGCGGAGCGCCCGCTCCCGACATGCCGCCGGTGCTGCCTGCCGGAAACCACCGCCCGCCGCCCGGCTACCGCGCGCTGGGCAAGCAATTGCTGCGCCTCGACATGGCCGAGAAGCTGCTGCGCGAAGCGCATGAACTTCGTGCGGCGGAAAAGCGCGGCAGCTTCGCGCTCGATCCGGCGCGGGCGGTCTCGATGGGACTGACGACGTCCAGCTATGCGCGGCTGCTCCGGCTCGGCGGATTCCAGCCGCTGATGCCGCGCGCGCTGGCGGAAGGACAGCACGGGCCGCCCGCCCCGGTGCGCTGGCGCTGGCGTCCGCCCCGCCGCCAGGCCGAGCCCGAGCGCGCGGCCCCGGTGCGGCGCGACGGCGCCTTCGCGGCGCTTGCGGACATGGTGCGGTAATAAAGGAGGACCGATGGCGACAGGGATGCGCGTCGACAAGCTGCTGTGGTTCCTGCGCCTCGCCAAGACCCGGCCGGTCGCGCAGACGCTGGCCGAAGAGGGCCACATGCGGCTCAATGGCCGCCGCATCGACCGCGCCCACCAGAAGATCGCGGCAGGCGACGTGCTGACGCTTCCGATAGCTGGAGGCGTGCGGGTGATAGAAGTCCTATCCTTGCCCGAACGGCGCGGACCCTATAGCGAAGCTGTCAGCTGCTACAGAGTGCTTGACGGCAGGCCCGTCGATCCCATAGCTGCGCCCGAATCGAATGACGCCTGAAGGAAGGATACCGCACTCATGACGTATGTCGTCACCGACGCCTGCATCAGGTGCAAGTACACGGACTGCGTGGAAGTCTGCCCCGTGGACTGCTTCTACGAAGGCGAGAACATGCTGGTCATCAACCCCAGCGAATGCATCGACTGCGGCGTGTGCGAGCCCGAATGCCCGGCGGAAGCGATCCTGCCCGACACCGAGAGCGGCCTTGAGCAGTGGATGGAGATCAACGCCAAGTATTCGGCGGAATGGCCCAACCTCACCACCCGCAAGGACGCGCCGGACGATGCCGACGCGATGAAGGCGGAAGAAGGCAAGTTCGAAAAGTATTTCTCGCCCGAGCCCGGCGAAGGCGACTGATCCTGCTGCGGCGGGCCTGAGGTTCGCCGATCAAAACCCGCAGATTCCCGTGGTTTGCGCTTTGTGCAACAGAGCCACGGAAGACCCATGAGGCGCGAAACGGAAACGTTTACGCGCCTCTGGATTTTTTGGCATATTGCTGCTATATAATCGTTCAACTGCCCGAGCCTTCTGCTCGTTCGGCAGGCATTTTCATTGCGAGGCAGGGTTCGAAAGCAGACGGTTGGGAGAGTGATCTGACCGGGCGCGGAGACGATTCGTCTCCCTGTCGCACCCCCGGTTATCTCCCGATTTGAACAAACTGGAACCCTGCAGGTGAAAGGACGATACATGGCAACCAGGATCGATGCATTCGATGTTGGAGATTACGTCGTTTACCCGAAGCACGGTGTTGGTCGGGTTATTGAGCTGCAGAAGCAGGAAATCGCCGGGATGCAGCTCGAGCTTTACGTGTTGCGGTTCGAGAAAGAGCGCATGACGCTGCGCGTTCCCGTCAACAAGGTCGAATCGATCGGCATGCGCAAGCTGTCTTCGGACAAGACCCTGCGCGAAGCGCTCGATACCCTCAAGGGCAAGCCCAAGGTGAAGCGCACCATGTGGTCGCGCCGTGCCCAGGAATACGAAGCGAAGATCAACTCGGGCGACCTCGTGTCGATCGCAGAAGTGACCCGCGACCTGTTCCGCGCCGACGACCAGCCCGAACAGAGCTATTCGGAGCGTCAGATCTTCGAAGCCGCTTCGTCGCGCCTGGCCCGCGAACTCGCGGCGATGGAAAAGACCGACGAGCAGGCCGCGCTCAAGAAGATCCTCGCGATCCTCAACGAGCACGCGCCCAAGTACTACGACACCGCCGAGACCGCCTGATCCTTTCAGGCGTTCCACGTGGAACCATGGGGCCGCTTCCGCAAGGGAGCGGCCCCTGTCGTTTGTAGTCCGGCGTTTTGGAGACGATTGTTCATTGCGCTGTCATCTGGTGCGTGTGAAGCTGGCGGTATGAAGCGTCTTGTCGTCCCCTTCGCCGTGTTGATGGCCCTGCCGATGCTCTCGGGCTGCGTTCGCACCGCCGCCAGCATCGTCACCGCTCCGGTACGCGTGGCGGGCAAGGCGGTCGACTGGACCACCACCAGCCAGTCCGAATCCGACGAAAAGCGCGGCCGCGCCCTGCGCAAGCGGGATGAGGAACTGGGCAAGCTCAACCGCAGCTACGAGAAGAACACCCGCGACTGCCAGCGCGGTTCCGAAGCCGCCTGCGACCGTGCGCGCAACGATTACGGCGCGATGCAGGACTTGCGCGAAAAGGCGATCTGATCGCGCGCGGGGAGGGCGGTGGCTCCTTCCGTCACTACATCAACAAACTTCGTCATTGCGAGCGTAGCGAAGCAATACAGGGCAGTATCAAACCGTCCTGGATTGCTTCGCTACGCTCGCAATGACGAGGGGGTGGAGATGCGCCGTATCGGAGCCCCGATTTAGTCGAGCCTCAATGCACCGGCGGATCGACCGGCGGCACCTTGCCGACCGGCGACACCGGCTCACCCGGTTCGCGCGGAGGTAGAGCGTTTTCCGGCACTTCGTCGATCTGCATCGCCGGGGTCGGCACCTTCTCCAGATTGCGCGCGGTCACCCGGATCTGGTCGCCGTCGATCACGATCTCGTTGAAGCTAGGCGGGGTGGAGCGAATGCGCTTCGACAGCGTGCCCGCACCGATCATCCGCAGCGGCCCGGCGGATGTCTGCTCGGTCAGGTCGAACGGGTCGTGGATATGACCCGAGAGCACCGCCATGACCTTGCGCCCGGCCAGCACTTTCATCGTGCGGGTGCCGTTGATGGTCAGCAGCTTACCGTCCGCGCGGCGCTCAGGCAGCGGGTGGTGGCAGGTGACGAGGACGCGCGTGCCTTCGGGCAGGGCGTCGATCTGCGCCAGCGTCTGCTTCAGGGCATGATCGGTCACCCAGCCATTCGACCAGGGGAAGCGCTGATACTGCGCGCGCGTGGTCGTGCGCAGCGGCACGATGGCGAGGTTGGGCAGGTCCAGCTGGGTCTCGACCATCCGCTCGATCGCCTTGAACCGGCGATAGGGGTCGAAGAAACGCTGGTAGAGGTTGAAGTAGGGAATGTCGTGATTGCCCACCTCGACCGTGACCGGCACGTCGAGGCCCTGAATCCACTCGCACGCGGCCTGGAATTCGGGGTGGCGGGCACGCATGGTCAGGTCGCCGGTGATCGCGACGGCATGCGGCATCTCACGATCGATGCAGGCCTTGGCCCAGTCGATGGCCTGCTGATCGACCAACCCGAAATGGATGTCGCTCAGATGGAACAACCGCAACGGACCGTTGTACATCGAGGCCGTCTTGCCGTGCATTATCCGTCGAACTCCTTCGTCGTCACCAGGTCGACCTCGCAGGTGCCCAGTTCGAAAATTTCCTCGGCGGCGCCGTCGAACGGCTCGCCGTCTATCAGCAGGCCCATCGGCTCGCCCGTGGGGCAGACCAGCCGCAGCCTGGGGTGACGGCCCAGTTCGTCGTGCGGGCCGTCGCGAAAGTTACGGTTGAGCAGGGCGATGCCTTGCCCGGCGTAGTCCCCCAGCGACTCGGCATAATAGCCGTTCGCTCGCAGGCCGTCGTCCTTGGGAACAACCGTGATCGCGGCATAGCCTTCCTCTCGTCCCCCGTCGACCTCCGTACTACCGACCTCTGCGCAGACGACTTTCGGGCCGTTCGCGGACTGGGCGATCGCCTCGCGCGTCGAGGCGACGAAATCGATCACGTTCATCGCGCGCATCGCCTCGCGCACTTCGTTCCACACCGTCCCCGGCCCGGCGAGCGCGCCGGTGAGGCCGATGCCGTGGCGGGAGACGATCACCGGCGGACGCACCGTGCTCAGGGCCGCGCCGGAAAGTCGCGCGACGATCTCGGGCGCAGGTACGTCGCCGTGCATGCGCTTGGCCAGCAGGTTCATCGTCCCGCCCGGCAGCACCAGCACGGCACCGCCCCAGCCATAGGCCTCCATGACCACCGAGTGCGTCGTGCCATCACCGCCGAATACCGCCAGCATATCCACGCCCGCCGCATCGAGATCGGCGGGCTGAGGGGCGGGATCGTCGGGAAAGCGCAGCACCCGGTCAGGGCCGAGGCCAGCCGCCTCGAAGGCTGCGAGCAGTTCCTCCACCGCCGCGTCGTTGTTGCTGCCGCTGGCCGCATTGCAGACGAGCCAGACCTTTGCCGAAGATGTGCCGTTTGAAGTCATGCCCGCACAAGCGCCCGAGCCGGGGCAGGGTTCCCCGCCGAAGCTCCCTTCAAACGCGCCCGCTGAAGACCAGCCATGCGGATACGCCATTGAGGGCGGTATAGAGCGCGTAGAGCAGCGCCCAGCCGGTCGACCCCGACGCCGCGACGATCATCACGCCGACCAGCATTACGAACTCGACGATGAGGCTCAGCCGCCCGCCAAGCGCCTGGAAGAACCACGGCACATGCATCAGCATCGGGTGGTTGCTTTCGAGCAGCGCCTTGTGCGCGGCGAAATTGACGATTCCGAGGCAGAATACGAGGATCAGGGGGGTCATGTGCGGCCAGTCTATCGACTGCGCGGCGGCAGCGCCACCGCCTTGCGCACGATTCGATCGCCCGTGGCGCACGACGCGTCATCATCTTGCATGTCGTTCGTCGACTACAAATGTCGTTGGTCTGTCTGCCTGCGCCTTCGTCGGATCACTTCTGCCCGCAATCGACCTTCGCGTGATCGTGTGCCGGATGTGAGGCACATCACACTCATCGAGCCGGACGGAACACAGTTCTTCCCCACGGCTCACACCGTGAGGAGGAAAATACCATGTTCAAGACCGCACCCAAGACCGCCATCTTCGCCGCCGCAGCCCTCTGCACCGTCGGCCTGTTCTCGGCCCCGGCCGCCTTCGCCAAGAGCGTCGAAGTCCGCTACGCCGACCTCGACCTCGGCACCGTCGAAGGGCAGGGCATGCTGCAGAAGCGTATCAACAAGGCCGCCCGCAGCGTCTGCCGCGTCAGCCGCCCGACGACGGGCACCCACATCGACAGCAACGTCGACACCGAGTGCTACCGTCAGGCCCGCCTGAACGTGCAGCAGCAGGTCGCCGCCGCGATCGACAAGGCCGACGACACCCGCCTCGGCGGCTAAGGCTTAAACCCCATCAATCCAGGTCCCAAAAGAAGAAAAGACCCGGAAAAATCCTGATGGCGGGCTTAG
>Ga0308171_1001475_pt1 | contig 31171 bp, 30 predicted proteins | sample PhyGR1_FD_202135 | JGI IMG/M metagenome (GOLD analysis project Ga0308171, IMG submission 202135) | Phyllosphere microbial communities from UC Gill Tract Community Farm, Albany, California, United States - DLSLSG.R1 | ecosystem: Host-associated > Plants > Phyllosphere > Unclassified | place: USA...
GATCATCTATACGACGAATTCCATCGAGGCGCTCAATTCGAAGCTGCGTCGGGCCGTGCGTGCACGCGGGCATTTCCCCAACGACGAGGCCGCCACCAAGCTGCTCTACCTGATCTTGAACCGGTCGGAGAAAGAGTGGAGAATGCCGCCACGCCAGTGGACCATGGCCAAGGCCCAGTTCGCCGTCATATTCGGCGAACGGTTCATCAGGGCCATGGCGGCGTAATGTGCATCCGCCCGCCCGCACACGAAATTCCTGACACTCCCACGGCGTACAGCCGCCGGCATCGGCGTGTCGTCGCATACCATGTGGGCGATAACGGCGTCGGAAGCGCGACCGCCATGGACGCTTTGGCCAAGGCTGCCGTCGGCCAGATCAGCGCCATCTTCACAGACGCCAATTCCTGCTACCATCTCGCCTTCGAGCGGATCGGCGCACCCGAACCTCACCAGCAGACCAAGGCGCAGACGCATCTGATCGTATCGTCCAACGCCTCGTTCCGCGACATGCTCGCCCGCTTCAATCGCCGAACCAAGCGCGCCTCCAAAACCCAACAGATGCTCGAGGTCCCCCTCGACATATTCCTCGCAAGAAAACGACTGCAGAGTCCAAGGTGAACACTCCCCCTGCGGGAGGGCACGGTGTCTCACCGAGACCAACACGCGCTAACACCCCACTGGCGTCCAACGCCCACACCCCCTATCTTGCTCCCATGTCGTTCTTCGGCCGCTTCTCCCCCGTCCGCGCAATCCGCGACCTGCGACTCTTCCTGTCGCACCGCCAGCCCTATGAGCTGGTTTTCCTGATCATCGCGATGGGGATCACCGGCTTCTTCATCTACGCCTTTGCGCGCGACGATTATGTGCCGGTGCCGTACCGGCCCGACATCGTCTATGTCGAACAATGGCCCGCCGATCGCACCGATGCGCAAATTCGCGCGCAGCAGAAGATCGACTATGTGAAGAAGAAGCAGGAACTGGCCGAGGTGAAAGCCGCCGAGGACCAGCGCCGTGCCGAATTCAAGAAGGTCGACGACGCGCTGAGCAAGTGGGGCTTCTGACCGACCGTCGCTTGATGGGGGTGGCCCTGGCGCTCGCGGATCGCGGTGTCGGGCGAACCGCGCCCAATCCCAATGTCGGCTGTGTCATCGTCCGTGACGGCCGGGTCGTCGGGCGTGGCTGGACCCAACCCGGCGGTCGCCCCCATGCCGAAGCGATGGCGCTGGCCCAGGCGGGCGAAGCGGCACGCGGCGCCACCGCCTATGTCACGCTGGAGCCCTGCGCGCATGTCTCGACCCGCGGGCCCGCCTGTAGCGACCTGCTGATCGCGCACGGGGTCGCGCGCATCGTCGCGGCGATGGGCGATCCCGATCCCCGCACCAACGGCCAGGGTTTCGCCCGCGCCCGGGCCGCCGGGATCGCGGTCACCACCGGCCTATGCGAGGGCGAGGCGCGGGCCATGATCGCGGGCTTCCTGACCCGCCGCGCCAAGGGCCGCCCCTTCGTCACGCTGAAGCTCGCCACCTCGCTCGACGGCAAGATCGCCCGGCCCGATGGGACAAGCCGCTGGATCACCGGGCCCGGGGCGCGTGCGCATACCCATTTGGAGCGCAGCCGCCATGAGGCGATCCTGGTCGGGCGCGGCACGCTGGAGGCCGATTCGCCCAGGCTCGATGTGCGGCTGCCCGGCCTCGAGTCGCGCTCCCCCCGCCGAATCCTGTTGTCCCGCACCGCCGAACCCGGCTGGGAAACCATCGCCTCCTCCGCCGCCATCGCCGGGCTGGCGGGGGTCGACCGGTTGATGGTCGAGGGGGGTGCGCAAACCGCCTCCGCCTTCCTTGCCGCCGATCTGGTCGAGCGACTGCTGCTCTACCGCGCGCCCATCCTGATCGGCGAGGGCCGCGCGGCGCTGGGCGAGATCGGCTTGTCTTCTCTGGCCCAGGCGCATGGCCGCTGGCGGTTGGCCGACGCGCGGATGCTTGGCAGCGACCGGTTGGAGGTCTACGAGCGCGACTGATATGTTTACCGGGATCGTCACCGACATCGGCTCCGTCACCGCCGTGGAGACACGCGGCGACACGCGAGTCGTCATCGCCACCGCCTATGATACGGCGACCATCGACCTGGGCGCGTCGATCGCCTGTTCGGGCGTCTGCCTGACCGTGGTCGAGAAAGGCCCCGGCTGGTTCGCGGTCGACGTCTCGGCCGAGACGATCGGGCGCACCGCCGACCAATGGCATCAGGGCCGCCCCCTCAACCTCGAACGCGCGATGAAGCTGGGCGACGAGCTGGGCGGGCATATCGTCACCGGCCATGTCGACGGTGTCGGCCATGTCGTGTCGGTCGCGGTGGAGGGCGGATCGCACCGCGTCTTCGTGAGCGTGCCCAGCGACCTCGCCCCGTTCATGGCGACCAAGGGATCGGTGACGGTCGACGGCGTCTCGCTGACCGTCAACAGCGTCGAGGACGGCACGCCAGAAAACGGGGATGGCACGGTCATCGGCCTGAACATCATCCCCCACACCGCCGCCGTCACCACGCTCGGCGGCATCACCCAAGGCCAGCGCGTCAATATCGAGATCGACGTGCTCGCCCGTTATCTGCAGCGCATGGAGCATTATCGTGGCCGCTAATCCCGACGCCCTGGCCGGTCTGCGGCGCGGGTTCCTCTCCAGCCCCGAAGAGATCATCGACGAGGCGCGCAACGGCCGCATGTTCATCCTGGTCGATGACGAGGACCGGGAGAATGAGGGCGACCTGGTCATCCCGGCGCAGATGGCGACGCCCGAGAAGGTCAACTTCATGGCGCGGCACGGGCGCGGGCTGATCTGCCTGGCGATGACGCGCGAGCGGGTCGACACGCTCGGCCTGCCGCTGATGAGTCCGAAGAACGGGACACGGCACGAAACCGCCTTCACCATCTCGATCGAGGCGCGCGAGGGCGTGACGACCGGAATCTCCGCCGCCGACCGCGCGCGCACCATCGCGGTGGCGATCGACTCGAGCCACGGTGCGGACGCGCTGGTGACGCCGGGCCATGTCTTCCCGCTGGTCGCCCGCGACGGCGGCGTGCTGGTGCGCGCCGGGCATACCGAGGCGGCGGTCGATGTCGCGCGGCTGGCGGGCCTGAACCCCTCGGGCGTGATCTGCGAGATCATGAACGAGGATGGGACGATGGCGCGGATGGACGACCTGGTGTCGTTCGCCCAACTCCACAACCTGAAGATCGGCACGATCCGCGACCTGATCGCCTATCGCCGCCGCTACGACCATCTGGTCGAGTTGCAGTCCGAAGCCACGTTCGAGAGCGAATGGGGCGGCACCTGGACCGCGCGCGCCTATCGCAACAAGGCGACCGGCACCGAGCAGGTGGCGCTGGTCAAGGGCAAGCTCGACACCGCCCAGCCGGTGCTGGTGCGGATGCACGCGCTGTCGCCCTTCGCCGATGTCTTCGGCGAAGCGGGGTCGCGCGGCGCTTTGCTCGCCAAGTCGATGCGGATGATCGCCGAGGAAGGCTCGGGCGTGATCGTCGTCATCAACCGCCCGCGCACCGACGCCTTCACCACCGCCGTCCGCCTGAAGGCGGGCGAAGAGGTGCGGATCGATATGGAGGAACTGCGCGATTACGGCGTCGGCGCGATGATCCTGGCCGAACTGGGCGTGCAGGACATGGTGCTGCTGACCAACACCCATCACACGCTGATCGGGCTCGACGGGTACGGCCTGTCGATCGTCGGCGAACGTCGCATCGAAAATTTTGAGGGAGACGCCTGATGGCGCATGTGTTGATCGTCGAGGCGCGCTTCTACGAGCATCTGAACGACCTGCTCCTGGCGGGCGGGCGCGCCGCGATCGAGGAAGCGGGCCACAGCCATGAGACGATCACCGTCCCCGGTGCCCTGGAAATCCCCGGCGCGGTGGCGATGGCGGCGGACACCGGGCGTTACGATGCCTTCGTCGCGATCGGCGTGGTGATCCGCGGCGAGACCTATCATTTTGAGATCGTCTCGAACGAAAGTGCACGCGGGCTGATGGCGCTGACCATGGATGGGCTGCCCATCGGCAACGGCATCATCACCACCGAGAACGAGGCGCAGGCGCTGACCCGCGCCAAGCCCGATGAAAAGAACAAGGGCGGCGAGGCGGCCAAGGCGGCACTCGCCATGCTGGCGCTGAAGGGCCGGTTCGGGTGACACAGCCCATCCTCCAGACCGAGCGGTTGACCTTGCGGCTTCCCTCGGCGGAGGATTTCGAGGCCTGGGCGGCCTTCCATGCCGAGGAGGACACGATGCGCTTCCTCGGCGGCGTTCAGGCGCGCGGGGCGGCCTGGCGTAACCTGTGTACGATGGTCGGCGCGTGGAGCGTGCGCGGCTTCGCCATGTTCTCGGTGATCGAGCGCGACACGGGCCGCTGGGTCGGGCGGATCGGGCCGTGGCAACCCGAGGGCTGGCCGGGGCGCGAGGTCGGCTGGGGCGTGGCGCAGGAGTTTGCCGGACGTGGCTACGCCTATGAAGCGGCCTGTGCGGCGATGGATTATGCGGTCGACGTGCTCGGCTGGGACCATGTGATCCACACCATCGACCCGGAGAATAGCGGCTCGATCAAGCTGGCGCAGCGGCTGGGATCGGTGAACCAGGGGCCGGTCAGCCTGCCCGCGCCGCTCGAATCCTTTCGCGTCGACGCCTGGGCACAGAGCGCCGACCAGTGGCGCGCGCATCGAGGACGCGTCGCCGCATGACCGACATGCCGCCCACCCGCTTTCGCGTCGTCGAACGGGGGCGGCGACTGGAAGTGATCGACACCCAGGCGGGCCAAGCTTCGCCGACCCGGCGCATGACGCCGCCGCGCGCTAGGTTGCCCGGAGCCAAGCCGCGCTTCCGGCTGCCCGAAAAGCTGCGCTTCGATGGCGGCGGGAGTTGGACGACCGACAGCTTCTACGACGCGAAGGGGCCGCGTACCCTGACGCTGGACGCCAGCGCGATGCAGACACTGCGCCTTGCGGGCGCGGGACTGGTCATATTGCTCGTGATGTGGGTGCTGGCGGGGTCGTTCCTGCCCATCCTGTGGGGGGTGCCGGTGCTGTTGTTCAATCCCAAGGTGCGCGGGATGGTGCGGGATCAGGCGACGTCGTGGCTCGATGGGTTGGATAATCCGAGCAGATCCTAACCTCCGTTCGCGCTGAGCCCTTCGGCTGGCTGGCAAGCCAGCCGCTCAGGATAAACTTCGGCGCAAAGCGCCGAAGTCGAAGCGCACGCCCCGCGCTCGCGGATAGGGTTCCTCTTGGCCTTCGACTTCGCTCAGGCTGAACGGGGATGGGGGGAGAAATTCTCTCCCCCCATATAGCACCACCCCGGCGGAGGCCGGGGTCCAGGTGCCCCCAAGCCAGTTGCTCACCCGGCCAGCGCCTTCGGCAGCCCACCACATCTGGACCCCGGCCTTCGCCAAGGTGGACCGCCGGGCGAAAGGGGCGGGAGGAACCCCCGCCCCCGTATCTCACGCTGCGCGATTTTGCTCGGCGAGCGTGGGGTAATCGATATACCCCTCAGGCCCCTGGCTGTACCAGGTCTTCATATCGTCCTTGTTCAGCGGCGCATCGGTGCGCAGCCGCTCGGGCAGGTCGGGGTTCGCCAGGAAGGTCCGGCCGAACGCGATGCCGTCCGCCACGCCCGAATCGAGTGCCTCCTGCGCCTTTTCGCGGCTGTCATAGTCGCTGTTGAGGATCAGCGGGCCCTTGAAGACCTCGCGGATCTGCGGCGACAGCTTGGGCACGTCGGTCTTGCCGAAGGTGCCGTCCGGGCCGGGCTCGCGCAGTTCGAGGAAGGCGATGCCCAGGTCCGACAGCATCTTGGCGGCGGGCACGAAGACCGAGGCGGGATCGCTGTCGTCCACGCCCTGGCTGTCGCCATTGGGCGAGAGGCGCACAGCCACCCGCTCCTTGCCCGCGACGGCGATCACCCGCTCGGTGATCTCGCGCAGCAGGCGGATACGGTTCTCCGGGCTGCCGCCATATTCGTCCTCGCGATGGTTGGCACCGTCGCGCAGGAATTCATCGACCAGATAGCCATTGGCCGCATGAATCTGCACCCCGTCGAACCCGGCGGCCAGCGCATTGCGCGTCGCCCGCTCGTAATCCTCGAGCAGACGCGGGATTTCCGATAGCTCCAGCGGGCGCGCCGTCTCGAAGTCCTTCTTGCCCTCATAGGTATGCGCCTGCCCCTCGGTGCGGGTGGCGGAGGACGAGACCGGCTGGACGCCCGTCACCGAGCTGTGCACCTGACGGCCCATATGCCAGAGCTGGGCGACGATCCGGCCGCCTGCCTTGTGCACCGCGTCCGTGACAGGCTTCCACGCCTCGACCTGCTCGTCGCTCCACAGGCCCGGCGCAAACGGCCAGCCCAGGCCCTCGCGACTGATGCCGGTGGCTTCCGAGATGATCAGGCCCGCGCCGGCACGCTGGGCGTAATATTGCGCCATTATCGGTGTCGGCACCGCCTCACGCGTGGCACGGGCGCGGGTGAGCGGCGCCATCAGGATACGGTTGGGGGCGTGGATCGCCCCGAGATCGATGGGGTCGAAGAGCGTTGGCATCAAAATGCAATCCTTTTGCGGCCTTTCCGGCCTGACGCAACGCAGATAGGACGTTAAGGGACCCCATGCCCGTGTCCGCCCCCCCAAGAAAAAGTGCACGCGCTGAAAGCGCTGGTCTATCGGACCGGAGCGGGACCACCCCATTGCCTTCCCCATTGCCGTCGACGCCGCCGCTCGCCTTTGCCGCGGTCATCATCGCCAATATCGCGCTGGCCTTCGGGCCGCTGCTGGTGCGCATGGCCGATACCGGGCCGGTCGCCTCGGCCTTCTGGCGGATCACGCTGGCCGCGCCCGTGCTGGTGCTGATCGCGCTGCTCGGGCGTGCGCGGCCTCGTATGCCGGGCAAGGGACAGGCGGGGCTATGGGCGCTGCTGCTGATCGGCGGGGTCGCCTTTGCGGGCGATCTCGGCACCTGGCATATCGGTATCCGCCAGACGACCATGGCCAATGCCACGCTGTTCGGCAATTCGGCGACCTTCATCTTTCCGCTCTATGGCTTTCTGGTCGCGCGGGCCTGGCCTTCGCGCACCCAGGGGATCGCGCTGATCCTGGCCGCGATCGGCGCCGGGTTGCTGATGGGGCGCAGCTATCAGGTCGATCCGCGCCATCTGGTCGGCGACCTGCTGTGCGTGCTGGCGGGCATCCTCTACGCGCTGTACTTCATCCTGATGTCGCGGGTGCGGGTGTCGATGCCGCCGGTGCCCGCGCTCGCCTGGTCGACCATGGCCAGCATCGTGCCGCTGTTCGTGTTCGCCACGCTGCTGGGCGAGCGGGTGTGGCCCGGTCACTGGAGCGCGTTGATCCTGCTTGCCTTGGGGAGCCAGATCATCGGCCAAGGGTTGATGATCTATGCGCTGGGCCTGCTCAGCCCGCTGGTCGTCGGCCTCGCCCTGCTGGTGCAGCCGATCGTGGCGACGGCGATCGGGTGGGTGGTCTATGGCGAGACGCTGGCGCTGCCCGATCTGGTCGGCGTGGCGATGGTCGCCATCGCGCTGGTGATGGTACGGCGCGGATCGACCAGGACGGTTGCCAAGCCGGGCACCAAAGCCGAACGACAGGATGACGGGTAAGATGATGACCGAGGCTGCCATGACCGATGTTCAGGACCTGACTCTCGACGAGGTGCGCGTGGCGCTGGCCGAGGGGGTCGCCGCCAACGCCGCGTTCGACGGCTGGGGCGACGATGCCCGCGACATGGCGGCGGATGCGGCCGGGATCGACCGCGACATTGCGCGACTCGCGTTCAAGGACGGCGCCGTCGCGATGATCGACGCGTGGTTCTCGACTGTCGATGCGGCGATGGTCGCCGCCGTTCCGCGCGAACAGGCAGCGGCGATGAAGATCCGCCAGCGCATCACCGCGCTGGTCGAGGCACGGCTGGCCGCCGTCGCCCCGAATCGCGAGGCGTTGCGCCGCGCGCTGACCATTCTGGCGATGCCGCAGAACGCCGGGAGCGGGGCGCGACTCGGCTGGCGCACGGTCGATACGATCTGGGCGCAGGCGGGCGATACCGCGACCGATTACAACCACTATACCAAGCGGGCGACGCTGTTCGCGGTCTATGCCTCGACCATCGCGGTGTTCCTGAACGACGAGAGCGAGGATCACGCCGACACGCGCGCGTTCCTGGCGCGGCGGATCGACGGCATCATGCGGTTCGAGAAGTGGAAGGCGGGGATCGCCAAGCGCGGCGAGAATATGCCCAGCCTGTCGCGGTTTGTCGGGCGGTTGCGGTATCCGGCGGTGTGAGGGGATTTCTTTGGCCTTCGACTTCGCTCAGGCTGAACGGAGTTTGTGGGACACGGGATACTGAAAGCCGTTCGCACTGAGCGAAGTCGAAGTGCACGCCCCGAACCCCGCCCCGCACCAAACCCGTCACCCATTTCATCAACGGGTAATTGATAATCAATCGCACCGTGGTTATGTACACCCTATGGCGATGTTCAGCAGTCTCGAAACCCTTCCCCGGCGGCAACCGGCGACCGTGGCCGCGATCGACTGGACGCAGCTGGCGCTGCCCGAGGCACGGCGTCTGCGCGAACTGGGTTTCGACGAGGGCGTCGGGGTCGAGGTGCTGCACCGCGCGACCCTGGGCGGCGGGCCGATCGCCTGCCGGATCGGCCGGATGACCGTGGCGCTGCGCCGCCGGGTCGCGGCCTCGATCCGCGTTGCGACGGGCGCTTGAGGTCCAGCCTGAGATAATGAACGCCGCACCGCTGGTTGCGCTCGTCGGCAATCCCAATGCCGGCAAAAGCGCTCTGTTCAATGCGCTCACCGGCGCGCGGCAGAAGGTGGGCAATTATCCCGGCGTCACCGTCGAGCGGCATTCGGGCCGACTCGTGCTGGACGACGGTCGCCCGGTCGAACTGGTCGACCTGCCTGGTGCGTACAGCCTCGATCCCGGCAGCCTGGACGAGCAGGTCACGCGCAACGTCGTGATGGGGTCGCAGGCGGGCGAGCGTCGCCCCGATGCGATGGTCGTGGTGGTCGACGCCGCCAATCTCGACAATCACCTGCGCTTCACGCTTCAGCTGATCGCGCTCGGCCTGCCGGTCGTGGTCGCGCTCAACATGGTCGACCTGGCCGAGCGGGACGGGCTGACGCTCGACGCCGACATCCTCGCGCGCGAACTGGGCGTGGCGGTCATCCCCACGGTCGCCGTACGCCGTCGCGGGCTCGACGCGCTGAAGGTCGAGATCGACCGGCTGGTCAGCCAGGAGCGCGCCCATGCCGTCGCGACCGCCGACAAGATCGACGACATCGTCACGCTGCAACGCCGCGCGCGCCAGATCGCCGCGACCGCGACGGTGGCGGAGACGCCGACCCGCCGCTGGACGCACATGCTCGACTCGGTCGCGCTGCATCCCATCGCAGGGCCGATCCTGCTGGTCGGACTGCTCTTCATCATGTTCCAGGCGGTCTTCGCCTGGTCCGAAGCGCCGATCGGCTGGATCGAACAGGGCTTTGTCTGGCTGGAGGCGCAGGTCGGTGCCGCCCTGCCGCAAGGCTGGTTCCGCAGCCTGATCACCGACGGCCTGATCGCCGGTGTCGGCGCGGTCATCGTCTTCCTGCCGCAGATCCTGATCCTGTTCCTGTTCATCCTGGTGCTGGAGGCGACCGGCTATATGGTCCGCGCCGCCTTCCTGATGGATCGGCTGATGGCCCAGGTCGGGCTGTCGGGGCGCGCCTTCATCCCGCTGCTGTCGTCCTTTGCCTGCGCGGTGCCGGGAATCATGGCGACGCGGACGATCGATGACGAGAAGGACCGGCTGACCACCATCCTGATCGCGCCGCTGATGACCTGCTCGGCGCGGCTACCGGTCTATACGATCATCATCGGCGCATTCATTCCCGACCGCCAGGTGATGCCGTTCGTGGGCCTTCAGGGGCTCGTGCTGCTCGGCCTCTACCTGATGGGCATCGTCGGCGCGTTCTTTGCCGCGCTGCTGCTCCGTCGGACTGTGACCAAGGGCGCGTCGTCGGGCTTCATGATGGAGATGCCGAAGTACCAGTGGCCGCATCTGCGCGACGTCCTGCTGGGCCTGTGGAGCCGCGCGCTGATTTTCCTCAAGCGGGCCGGGACCACCATCGCGCTGACCACGGTCATCCTGTGGGCGCTGCTGTCCTTCCCGAAGCCGCCCGAAGGCTCAGGAATCTCGCCAGTCAATTATTCGATCGCGGGCCGCATCGCGAGCGGGATCGAGGTCGTCGTCCGCCCGATCGGCTTCAACCGCGACATCGCGCTCGCGCTCGTCCCCGCCATGGCGGCGCGCGAAGTGGCGGTCGCGGCGATCGGCACCGTCTATGCGATCGATGATACCGAGCATGAGGGCGGCCAGAAGGCGATGACCGACAAGCTCAAGCGCAACTGGTCGATTCCCACCGCGCTCGCCTTTCTGATGTGGTTCGTCTTCGCGCCGCAGTGCATTTCCACCATTGCGGTGACCCGTCGGGAAACCAATGGCTGGAAGTGGCCCGCGTTCATGGTGGGCTACCTTTTCGTGACCGCCTATGTCATGGCGGGCATCACATATTGGCTGGCTGTTTTCGCCGGCCTCTAGACCAAGCACAGGACTGATACATGGCGGGCAGCGTCAACAAGGTGATTCTCGTCGGCAATCTGGGACGCGATCCCGAGAGCCGCTCCTTCCAGAACGGCGGCAAGGTGGTCGAGCTGCGCATCGCCACGTCCGAATCGTGGAAGGACCGCAACAGCGGCGAGCGCAAGGAAAAGACCGAGTGGCACACGGTCAAGATCTTCAACGAAGGTCTGGCCAATGTCGCCGAGCGTTTCCTGCGCAAGGGTTCGAAGGTGTATATCGAGGGCGCGCTGACCACCCGCAAGTGGCAGGACCAGCAGGGTAACGACCGTTACTCGACCGAGGTGACGCTGCAGGGCTTCAACTCGGTGCTCACCATGCTCGACGGCCCCGGCGGCGGTCAGGGTGGCGGCGGCCGTGGCGGCAGCGATTTCGGCGGCGGCGATGATTTCGGCGGCGGCGACTTCGGTGGCGGGTCGAGCGGTTATGGCGGCGGCAACCGCGGCGGTGGCGCGGGCAGCCCGGGCGGCGCGGCGCCGAGCGGGAACGGCGGCAATCGTGGTGGGTTCGGACAGGGCGGCGGTTTCGCCGACGATCTGGACGACGACGTTCCGTTCTGATCGGGCGCGTCCCATCAGGTAAAGAGCATGCAGCATACGGGGTTACACGAGGATCGGATCGCGGAGCATGGTGATGGGGGGATGGATATGCTCGACCCCCTGACCATCTCAGAAGAGCAGCGCGCAGCGGTGATCCATGCCTATGACCTGTCGGGCTATCGCGACAGCGGTTGCCTGGACGATCTGGTGGCCTTCGCCGCCGAATTGTGCGGCACCCCCGTCGCGCTGATCAGCCTGGTCGAAGAGGAAACCCAGCAATTCCTGGCGGCGATCGGCTTTGACGAGCCCCAGACGCCGCGCGACACCTCCTTCTGCGCCCATGCCATGGTTGCCGGTGACCCGGTGATGGTCATCCCCGACGCCAGCACAGACCCGCGCTTCGTCGACTTCCCGCTGGTCTTGGGGCCGCCCCATATCCGCTTTTATGCAGGTGCGCGCCTCTTGTCGCGCGAGGGTGTCCCGCTGGGCGCGATCTGCGTCATCTCGCCCGACCCCCGGCCGGAAGGGCTGACCCATTTCCAGTATCGGGGGCTCGAGATTCTGGCGACCGCCGTCATGGGCCGATTGCAGGACCGTCGCGCCCAATTGGAGCATGAGCGCACCGTCGAGGCGTCCGAGGCGCGTGTCGCCGATAGCGAGCAGCGCTTCCGCACGCTGGCCGACACCATGCCGCAAATGGTCTGGTCGACGCTGCCCGACGGTTTCCACGATTATTACAATGCCCGCTGGTACGAATTCACCGGCATGTCCGACGGCTCGACCGATGGCGAAGGCTGGAACGGTGTGTTCCATGCCGATGATCAGGACCGGGCCTGGGCGCGCTGGCGGCACAGCCTGGCGACCGGCGAGCCCTATCAGATCGAGTATCGCCTGCGGCACCGCGACGGCACCTATCGCTGGGTGCTGGGCCGCGCCCTGCCGATCCGCGATGGCGCGGGGCGGATCGTCCGGTGGTTCGGCACCTGCACCGACATTCACGAACAAAAGCTGGCGCTGGAAGAGCGCGAGATCGTCAGCCAGGAACTCAGCCACCGGATCAAGAACATCTTCGCGGTGATCTCGGGCCTGATCGCCTTTGCTGCACGCAGCCATCCGGGGTTTTCGGATATCGCGCGGGATCTGCGCGACCGGATCACCGCGCTGGGCCGCGCGCATGACTTCGTCCGCCCGCATAGCGCGCAGTCGCAGCCCAAGGCGCGGCAGGACTCGCTGCACGGGCTGCTCGGCGACCTGTTCGAACCTTACCGCGAGGACGAGGCTACCTCGCGCATCCGAGTCACGGGCGACGATGTGCCGGTCGACGACCGCTCGGCGACGCCGCTGGCGCTGCTGTTTCACGAACTGGCGACCAACGCCGTCAAATATGGCGCATTGTCGGCAATCGGCGGTCATGTCACGCTATCGGTCCATCGCCGGGGCGAGATGGTCGAACTCTGTTGGCAGGAACGCGACGGCCCGCCGCTGGACGCCACGCCCGCCCATCCCGGTTTCGGCTCGCAACTGGTCGAATTGTCGGCGGTCCGCCAACTGGGCGGCACGGTACGGCGTGACTGGCAACGTGAGGGGCTGGTGGTGACGATCGAAGTACCGCTGGCCGCTTTCAGCCGTCCGCCAGGGACCGGGCCCTGCCGCTAGGCCAGGCTATTCCTTCCCTTGCCCCATGGAAAGGGGAAAGGGTTACCGGCGCTTGCCAGTCCTGTTGGCAGGAGTTTTATCGACCTGGTCCTGAATTAGGGTCCTGCCACCCCGACGGAGGCCAACGTCCAGTTGGGCGCGCGATCGTAATGGTCCAGTGCGCTTCATCAATGAAGCATTCGCTACGGGGCCCTGGCCTTAGCCGGGTTTGGTGCCTCGACTTTGCCGAATGCGCCTCAGCAAGACATGGATGAGGGGCGAAGGCATCGCAGCCCGAAACAGAAATATCTTGGGAAACACGCCAAACCCGGCGCTCCAGCCAAAAAATTCAGTTCAACTGTCCAACGCGCCGGTCACATCACCATGCCGAGAGGAATGACGTCCTCGGTCACCCCCTCCGCTTGGCCCGCCGCCATTGCGGCCGCCGCCAGGATCGCGCGTTCGCTGAACGGCTTGCGGATATAGCCCAGCGCCTTGATGTCCGATCCGATCTGCGACGGATTGGCAGTGACGAACACGATCTTCACGCCGAAGTCGTCGACTAGCCGGCGTGCGATCTCGGGACCCGTCGCGCCGTCACGCAGGTTCACATCGACAAAGGCAAAGGTGCAGCCGGGCGCGGTTTCGAAAGCGGTGCGGCTATCCGCCGCGATCCCGGCCACGTTATAGCCGGCATCGGTCAGAATGCGCTCCAGATCGAGGGCCACGAATATCTCGTCTTCCACGATCAGGGCGGTTTGGCTCATGTCAAATTCCCGTCACTTTTACCCACAACAGTCTTGATCCAGATAAAGTTCCGCTACTGTTGTGGTTTCAGCGACGTAATAGGAAGACCGCATGTTCGGCGCGGAAATTGGCTGCTGCCGCGCTGGTCGGGCGGCCGCGCGACAAGAACCAGCTGCCCTCGACGGTGATCCGGCGTTCGCGGACGAAGGCGCGGAAATCGTCGATCGTCACATGGTGGATGTTGGGCGTGTCATACCATTGTTCGGGCAGCAGCGGCGTCACCGGCATCCGCCCGCCCCACAGCAGCGACAGTCGCACCCGCCAATGCGCGAAATTGGGAAAGGAGACGAAGGCGCGCTGGCCGATACGCAGCAGGTGATCGAGCACATGATCGGGTGCGCGTGCGGTCTGCAGCGTCTGGCTCAGGATCGCATAATCGAACCCCTTGTCGGGATAGCCCGCCAAATCGACATCGGCGTCCCCCTGCACCACCGCCAGCCCACGCCCGACCGCCGAGGCGACATTGGCCGGATCGATCTCCAGCCCCCGCGCATCCACCCCCGCGCCGTCGCGCAGCGCCGCCATCAACTGGCCGTCGCCGCAACCGATATCCAGGACGCGCGCGCCGCGCGCGACATGCCGCGCGATGATCGCCAGATCGGGGCGAAGCGCCTCACTCATGGCTCGGCCCGCAGGAAGCCGTCGATCACCCGGTTCATCTCGGGCGCTTCGAGCAGGAAGGCGTCATGGCCATAGGGGCTGGACAGCTCGACGAAACTCGCCGCCGCGCCCGCCGCGTTCAGCGCCTGCACGACGGCGCGCGACTCGGAGGTGGGATAGAGCCAGTCGGTGTCGAAGCTGACCAGGCAAAAGCGCGTCCTCGTTCCCCGGAAGGCGTTGGCAAGCAGACCGCCATGCTCCTCGGCCAGATCGAAATAATCGAGCGCGCGGGTGATATAGAGGTACGAGTTCGCGTCGAACCGGTCGACGAAGCTCAGCCCCTGATGCCGCAAATAGCTCTCGACCTGAAAATCGGCGTCGAAGCCGAAGCTCTTGGCGCCGTCGGGCCGGTCGGGCCGGGCCTGGAGCCGACGTCCGAACTTTTCGGTGAGACCAGCTTCGGACAGATAGGTGATGTGCGCCGCCATCCGCGCGACCGCCAGGCCCGCGGCGGGGGGATCGTTCGCCTCGTAATAGGCGCCGCTGCGCCATTTCGGGTCGGCCATGATCGCCTGTCGGCCGACCTCGTGGAACGCGATGTTCTGCGCCGAGTGTCGCGCGGTGGAGGCGACCATGACGCAGGCGCGGACCCGTTCCGGATAGGTCGCGGCCCAGCTGATCGCCTGCATTCCGCCCATCGACCCGCCGACCACCGCCTTCAGCTGGCCGACGCCCAGATGGTCGAGCAGCATGGCTTGCGCGCGCACCATGTCGCGGATGGTAATGACCGGGAACCGCATCCCCCAGGGCTCGGCCGTAGAAGGGTCGATGGTCGCGGGGCCGGACGATCCCATGCAGCTGCCGATGACGTTGGAGCAGATGATGAAATGCCGCGCCGGGTCGATCGGCTTGCCCTCGCCCACCAGCCGGGTCCACCAGCCGGGCTTGCCGGTGCGCGGATGGGGGCTGGCGACATGCTGGTCGCCGGTCAGCGCGTGGCAGATCAGGATGGCGTTGGAGCCGTCGGCATTCAGCGTGCCATAGGTCTCGTACCCGATCTCGACCGGGGACAGCAGCCCGCCGCCGTCAAGCCGAAGCGGCCCCGGCAGCACGACATGGCGCGACAGACCGAAACGCCGGTCGTCGCTGTGGGATAAAGCGGAAACGGAAGCGGCCATGGAGCAATATCCGCTAGGCCGCGATGCTTGGCAACGCAAGGGCGGGGCCGCTATGGCGTTCGCCATGACCGAGCTCAAAGCCCCCGAACCGATCTCCTGGGTCCAGGCGATCGCGCCCTATGTCCCCGGCCGCGCGACGACCGATGACGGACGCAAGGTCGTCAAGCTCTCGGCCAACGAGAATCCGCTGGGGACAAGCGAAAAGGCGCGCGCCGCCTTCGCCGCCGCCGCCGCGCATCTGGAGCGTTACCCCGATCCGGGCGCGACCGCGCTGCGCGAGGCGATCGGCGCGGTGCATGGCCTCGATCCGGCGCGGATCATCTATGGTACCGGCTCGGACGAGATCCTGCACCTGGCCGCAGGCGCGTTCGCGGGGCCGGGGGACGAGATCATCCATGTCCGCTACGGCTTTGCGGTCTATGAGATCGCCACCCGCCGCGTCGGCGCGGAGCCGGTGGTGGTCGCCGATCATGATTACGCGACCGATGTCGACGCGATCCTCGCGGCGGTGACGAACAAGACCAGGGTGGTCTTCGTCGCCAATCCCAACAACCCGACCGGCACCTATGCGGGCGCGGACGAGATCGCCCGGCTACACGCTGGCCTGCCGAGCCATGTCCTGCTGGTCCTCGACCAGGCCTATGCCGAATATCTCGAGCCGGGCGAGGATGATGGCGGGCTCGCGCTGGCCGAACGGGCGGGCAATGTGCTGGTGTCGCGCACCTTCTCCAAGATCCATGGCCTGGCCGCCGAGCGGATCGGCTGGGGCTATGCCGCCGCCCCGATCATTGACGCGCTGCACCGCATCCGCGCGCCTTTCAACGTGACCATCGCCGGCCAGAACGCCGCGATCGAAGCGATCCGCGACCGCGCCTTCGTCGAGGCGTCGCGTGTGCATAATGCCAAGTGGCTCGGCTGGTTCGAGGAACAGGTCGCAGGCCTCGGCAATGCGGGCCTGCGCTGCGTGCCGTCCAAGGCGAACTTCTCGCTGGTGCTGTTCGAAGGCGCGCTGACCGCCGAGCGCGCCTATAACGGGCTGATGGAGGCGGGCTATATCGTCCGCTGGCTCCCCGGCCAGGGCCTGGGCCATGGCCTGCGCATCACCATCGGCTCCGAGGACGAGGTGAAGGGCGTCATCGCCGCCTTGCGCCAGATGGCGTCGGCCGACTGATGCTGCCCTTCGCGCGGATCACCATCATCGGGCTTGGCCTGATCGGCTCCTCGGTCGCACGGGCGACGCGGAAAGCTATGCCGACCGCACGGATCACCGCATACGACGCCGATCCGGACGTGCGCGAAACGGTGCGCGCGCTCGACCTGGCCGATGACGTGGCCGACACGGCGGGGGCGAGCGTCATCGACGCCGACTTCGTCATCCTGTGCGTGCCGGTCGGCGCAATGGGCGCGGTCGCCGCCGAGTTCGCCGACGACCTGCCCGACGACGCGATCGTCTCCGACGTGGGTAGCTGCAAGGCCGCCGTGCTGACCGCGCTGACCGAGGCGCTGCCCGGCACGACGATCATCCCGGCCCACCCCGTGGCGGGCACCGAGCGGAGCGGGCCGGAGGCGGGCTTCGCCACGCTGTTCCAGAAGCGCTGGTGCATCGTCACCCCACCCGAAGGCGCGGACGCGCTGGCGGTCGAGCGGGTCGCGGAGTTCTGGCGGCGGCTGGGCGCCGATGTCGAGCTGATGGCCCCCGACCATCACGACCGGGTGCTCGCCGTCACCAGCCATCTGCCCCATCTGATCGCCTATACGATCGTCGGTACCGCCAGCGACCTGGAAGAAGTGACCCAGTCCGAGGTCATCAAATATTCCGCCGGTGGTTTCCGCGACTTCACCCGCATCGCCGCGTCGGACCCGACCATGTGGCGCGACGTGTTCCTGACCAATCGCGAGGCGGTGCTGGAGATGCTCCAGCGCTTTTCCGAGGACTTGAGCCAGCTGCAACGCGCGATCCGCTGGGGCAAGGGCGACGAGCTGTTCGAGCTGTTCAGCCGCACCCGCGCCATCCGCCGTTCGATCATCGACCAGGGCCAGGACGATGCAAGAGAGGATTTCGGGCGGAACCACGAGGGTTAAACCCATTTCCCCCTTGCAGGGGGAGTGTTCACCTTGGACTCTGCAGTCGTTTTCTTGCAAGGAATATGTCGAGGGTGACCTCGAGCATCTGCTGGGTTTTGGAGGCGCGCTTGGTTCGGCGATTGAAGCGGGCGAGCATGTCGCGGAACGAGGCGTTGGACGATTCGATCAGATGCGTCCCCGCCTTGGTCTGCTGGTGAGGTTCGGGAGCGCCGATCCGCTCGAAGGCAAAATGGTAGCAGGAATTGGCGTCTGTGAAGACAGCGCTGATCTGGCCGACGGCAGCCTTGGCCAAGGCGTCGATGGCGGTCGCGCTTGTGACGCCGTTATCGCCCACATGGCATGCGACGACACGCCGATGCCGGCGGCTGTACGCCGTCCAGATTACCGCTCGCGGCCGTTTTTTGGACGCAGGCGTAGATCTCGTCCATCTCGATGACGTCGGCCTCCCCGGTGTCGACCGGAGCGGCATGCGCCAGTTTCTGCTGCAGCAGCGCCTGCTCTTTGCGGATCCCCTTCAGGACCGCGGCCGGTGACGCACCCGGCACACGGCCGATCGTCCGGATGCCCATGCTGTTCATGGACATCTCGATCGCCATGGCCTTGGTCTCGGCACCGAATTTGGGCTGGCTATCGGTGCAGTACCGACCGCACGTCCGCCACACATGGCGCTGATGACCCGACTTGCAGCCTCGCTTGATCAGGTCCGTCCCCTCGCACTTCGGACAACGCAGCCAAGCCTCCTTGTTCCAAATCACCGCAACGAGGGAGGATTCAGAAAGCGGCACTTGTAAACAGTTCTCTCCCGCAGGCGTGGGGGAGGGCAGGGCCACGGGCGACGCCGCTTCGATCGGCCCACCTCACCCGTCCCATAGAAAAAGGGCGGCCACCGCAGCGACCGCCCCCTTACCTGTTCCCGCGAAGGAAAACGTCAGCGAATTACGCGACGGTCTTCATCTTCTCGGCGGCCACCGCGAAGCGATTGCTGATCGGCTGAGCGATCTCGCCGGCCAGCTTCATCATGTGCTCGGTCGAGCGCGAGGTCTCGGCGACCATCGAGTCGAAGCTGGTGCGGGCGAAGTCCGACTGCAGTTTCATGAACTCGGTCGGCGACTTGACCGACGACAGGGTCTGGAGCGTCTGGCTGGCGGACTCGAACGAGCGCTTGGCATAGTCGGCGGCGCTCTGGCCCAGCGTCTCGGCGCCCTTGGCGGCGATCTTCGACGATTCGACGACCGCTTCCAGGTTTTCCTTGTTGAAGGCAATCATGTCTTCGAACAGCTTGGCGCTCTTTTCCAGGCCAGCCTGCGTGCGGGTCTGGGCCTCGCCGAACATCGCCTGGGTCTTGGCGGCGGTATCCTTGGTGGCGTTTTCGATGGTGCTCGTGGCGTCCATGATCTTGTCCTTGGGCTTTGAGTCCGCCGAAACCGCGGCGGTCGGGGAAGAAACTTCGGGGGCCGTCGCCTTCTCGGCGACGGGTCTGGGCGCTGGCGCCTTCACCTCGGCCTTGATCTCCGGCTTGGCGTCCTTTGGCTCAGACGCCTCCGCCTTGGGGGCGGGGGTCTTGGCCGCAGGCGCCTTGGCGACCGGTGCGAACTTCGCCTCGACGGCGGTCTTGGCCAGGGCCTCTGCCACAACCGGCTCCGTCTGGGCGGCGGGCGGGGTCAGCGGCGGTGTCGGAACGGCGGGCTTGGCCGCCTCGACGACGGGGGGCTTGGGCGAAGGCACGGGCTCGGAGGGCAGGCCCGGCAACGTCTTGGCTGCGACCGGCTTGGTCGCGCGCGCCTTGGGGGCTGCTTTGGCAGGCGCCTTGGCAGCAGGCACGGTCGGCTTGTTCTTGTCCAAGAGCGCTCTCCCGATTTGTTGCGCTGCACAATAGCGATTCGCGGCATCGGAATCAAGTCTATTGTGCAGTGCAACAAAACCGAAACTAACGCTGTCGGACGTAGCGTCCGGGCGCTTCGTCGAGGGCGGACAGCTTGCCCTCGCCGGGGATGCGCGCGCCTTGCGCCGGGACGGTGGCCGGGTCGCGCTGGCGCAGCCAGGCGGCCCAGTCGGGCCACCAGCTGCCCTTGGTCTCGGTCGCGCCCGCGACGAAATCGGTCAGGGTCGCGGCGGGCTGATCGTTGGTCCAATATTGATATTTGCCCGCCGCGGGCGGGTTCACCACGCCCGCGATATGCCCCGACCCCGCCAGTACGAAGCGAATCGGCCCGGTGAACGCCTCGGTGATCTTCCACACGCTTTCGGGCGGCGCGATATGATCCTCGCGACCCGCCTGAACATAGGCGGGGGTGGCGACCCTGGTCAGGTCGAGCGGTACGTCGCCGATGGTCATCGCGCCCGGCGTCATCAACAGATTGTCGCGGTACAGGTCAGTCAGATAGGCGAGATGCCACTTGGCGGGCAGGTTGGTGACGTCGCCGTTCCAGTGGAGCAGGTCGAACGGCACATAATCGTGGCCCAACAGATAGTTGTTGGTGACGTAGTTCCAGATCAGGTCGCGCCCGCGCAGCAGGTTGAAGGTCATCGCCAGATAGCGCCCGTCGAGAAAGCCGTCGGGAGACAGCGTGGAGATCATCTTCAACTGTTCGTCATCGACGAAATGGAGCAGCTCGCCGGCCTTCGAGAAATCGACCTGTGCGGTGAAGAAGGTGGCGCTGGCGACCTTTTCCGCCTGATCCTGGGCCGACAGATAGGCCAGCGTCGCGGCCAGCGTCGTACCCGCCACGCAATACCCCACGGTATGGACCGAGGGCACGTCGAGCAGGTCGCGCACCGTGTCGATCGCATCGACCTGGCCTGCGACATAATCGTCCCACATCACGTCCTTCATCGTGGCGTCGGCGGACTTCCACGACACCATGAAGACGCTGAACCCCCGGTCGACCAGCCATTTGATCAGGCTCTTCTCGGGCGCGAGGTCGAGGATGTAGAAGCGGTTGATCCAGGGCGGAAAGATCACGATCGGCACCGCCGCCACCTGTTCGGTGGTTGGGGTATAGTGGATCAGCTCGTACAGATAGTTGCGCTTCACCACCTTGCCCGGCGTCGCGGCCAGGTTGCGCCCGACCTCGAACGCGCTCGAATCGCTATGGGTCAGCTGGCCGCGCCCCATGTCGGCGAGCATGTTCTGCAAACCCTTCAGCAGGTTTTCGCCGCGCGTCTCGGCGATCTTGTCGAGCACCTCCGGGTTGGTCGCGGGGAAATTGGTCGGGCTCATCGCGTCGATGAAGCCTTGCGCGGCGAAGCGGATCTGCTCCTTCTGCTTCGGGTCGACGCCCTCCAGCGCATCCACGCCGCGCAGCATATGGTCCGACACCATCTGGTAGCTTTGCCGGATCCAGTCGAAGAGCGGTGACTGCCACTGCTCGGCCTTGAACCGGCGGTCGGGCTTGAGAGGCACGCTCGGTTCGGCGGCGGGGTCGACGAAACGCTGCCACAGCTTCATCGAATCGGACCAGAAGTCGCGGACCCGGCCGATCGTCGCGGGATCGTTGAAGCCCGGCACCACCGGCACGCCCTCGGGCGGAGAGGTCAGCGCGGCCTCCATCATCATCTGCTGCGCGCGGCCCATCACCCAAGTCCAGTGCTGCAACTCCTCCAAGGTGGGAAGGGTGCCGGGTGAATGGGGGGCTTTCGTCTCGCCGGGGGTCATCCGCATCCTCTCGTTCGTCGCGCGCCATTCTAGCGTCACGATATTGCGCCGTCATGTCGGGTCGCGTTGCCAAACGAAAGACGCTAAGGTCCGGGTCCCAAATCGTTACATTGAGGGACCCATGTCCGAAGAGTTCTACCGCATCAAGCGCCTGCCGCCCTATGTCATCGCCGAAGTCAACGCGATGCGGGCGGCGGCGCGCGCGGGCGGCGAGGACATCATCGACCTGGGCATGGGCAATCCCGACCTGCCGCCGCCGCCGCACGTTCTCGAAAAGCTGATCGAGGTGATCCAGAAGCCCGACGCGCACGGCTATTCCCAGTCGAAGGGGATTCCGGGCCTGCGCCGCGCCCAGGCCAATTATTACGGCCGCCGCTTCGGCGTCGATCTCGACCCTGAGACCGAGGTGGTCGTGACCATGGGCTCGAAGGAAGGGTTGGCCAGCCTCGCGACCGCGATCACCGCGCCGGGCGACGTGGTCCTGGCACCCAATCCTTCCTATCCGATCCACACCTTCGGCTTCATCATCGCGGGCGCGACGATCCGCGCGGTGCCGACGACGCCGGACGAGGCCTATTTCGAGAGCCTGGAGCGGGCGATGCACTTCACCGTGCCACGCCCTTCGGTGCTGGTGGTCAACTATCCGTCCAATCCGACCGCCGAGACGGTGGACCTGGCGTTCTACGAACGACTCGTGGCCTTCGCGAAGAAGCATGAGCTGTGGGTGCTGAGCGACCTCGCTTATTCCGAGCTCTATTATGACGGCAATCCGACGCCCTCGATCCTGCAGGTGAAGGGCGGCAAGGACGTGGCCGTCGAGTTCACCTCGCTGTCCAAGACCTATTCGATGGCGGGCTGGCGCATCGGTTTCGCGGTCGGCAACCGAAAGCTGATCGCGGCGATGACGCGGGTGAAGTCGTATCTGGATTACGGCGCCTTCACCCCGATCCAGGCGGCGGCGTGCGCGGCGCTCAACGGGCCGCAGGACATCGTCGAGAAGAACCGCCAGCTCTATCACAAGCGCCGCGACGTGCTGGTCGAGAGCTTCGGCCGGGCGGGGTGGGACATTCCCAGCCCCAAGGCCTCGATGTTCGCCTGGGCCCCGCTGCCGCCCGCGCTCGCGCATCTCGGCAGCCTGGAATTTTCCAAGCAATTGCTGACCGAGGCCAAGGTCGCGGTCGCGCCCGGCGTCGGCTATGGCGAGAATGGCGAGGGCTTCGTGCGCATCGCGCTGGTCGAGAACGAACAGCGGCTCCGCCAGGCGGCGCGCAATATCAAGCGCTACCTCCAGTCGATGGGCGTCAATACGCCGGGTTCGGCCAAGGCTTTGTGATTCGACCGAGGGCGGTGGCGTTCGTCGTCGCCCTTTGTTCGGTGCTCAGGCCCGATCATCCTCCCAGCCGCACGCAATGAATTCCTCCCCTTCCAGGGGAGGAATTGGTGGATACGTGGCGCCTGGGGGCGCAGTTCGACGCAGACGGAAACCGGTCGGCCATCGGGCAGGGCAGGGTGAAAGTGCAGCCCGGACATCATTAGCTTGATTCTGCACCGCCCGGCCAGCGTGGCGTCGACCGACAGGCAAGCGGCGTCACGCCGCCCTGGCGTGCCGCTCCCGCAGATGATGCTGACGCTTGATCGCGTACATCGCGCCGTCCGCCTGCGCGATCAGCGCGTCCAGCGATCCCGTAACCATGCCCCGCGCCAACCCGATGCTGAGTCCCGGATAGCAGGGGCCGTGAACCAGCGCCGGGACCGCGCGGTCGAACCGGTCCGACAACATGCCCGCGATTCCCCGCGCCACAGCCTCCGGACAATCGGGCAGCACGCATAGAAACTCGTCGCCGCCGATCCGGACCAGCGTGCCCCGTTCGTCCATCTCGCGCTGCGCCAGGTCCGCGAGCAGCCGCAGCACCGTGTCGCCCACCCCGTGTCCCTGCCCGTCGTTCAGCGCCTTGAACCGATCGATATCGATCAGCAGCAGCGTGACCGGACCGCGCAGTTTCGATTCGATCCCCTGCAACCCGAAACGGTTGAGCGCACCGGTCAGATGGTCGCGGCTGGCCTGTTCGGACAAGGCGCGCTGAACGCGCTCGGCATCGATCAGCAACAGCGCCAGGTGGCTGAGCGACACCAGGATGATCGCGATACCGACGCTCCAGTCGGCGGTGGCCTGGGCGGCGCTTTCCCAGACGGGATCGCTCCAGGCCACCAACAGCAAGGCCGTCCGCGCCAGGAACAGCGGCACCGAGGCCGCAAACATGATGCCCATGACCCAGGCGGTGCGGATATTCTCGGTTCGCGCGATCTGGATCAGCATCCAGGCGGCGGTGAAATTGAACAGCGTGCGCGTGCCGCCCAGCAGCATGACCGTCAGGCGCATGTCGTGGTCGCCGAACAGGATGAACGGCACGGTCAGCACGACCATGACGGCCAGCGGGACCAGCAGCGCCATGGGCGGGCGACGGCGCGCGAAGATCGCCATGGCGTGCACGCACAGGCACAGCCCGACCAGCAACACGACGTCGATGACCCGCTCCAGCGGGGATAGCCGGGTGCCGTCGAAACACAGTCCCGCGGCGTTGGTCACGCCGATGATGATCTTGCCGGTCCCCCACCAATAGGGCCAGCGACCGGACTCGCGGCTGGTGAGTCCGGGAAAGAAGTGGAGCAGCCCGGACAGGACGCTGCCGAGCGCGGCGACGACCTGTAGGCTGGCGATGTCGAGTATCATAGTCGCGGATCCCGCACGAGCAGCAGGTCTCCGGGACCGGCGGGCGGGGCAGTAATATGATATATGTTACGACTTGGTTTCGCGTCGGCAATGATACGGTGCGTCGTGGCTAGCCGCACCGTATGACGGCGAGTGCGTCTGAAGGATTGATCCGGAGCGTTCCTAAACGCTACGGCGGGGGCAGACCCGCAAACCGGCCGGGTGCTCCCCTTTCGGGGACGTGCCGCGACCGACGGAGTGAAGAGTGAGCAACGAACTAGACCATATGCGCGAGCATCTGCTGGCCGCCATCGCCGCCGCGCCCGCGCTGGACGCGCTGGAGACGGTGCGCGTCGATGCGCTGGGCAAGCAGGGCCGCATCACCCAGCTGCTCAAGACCCTGGGCAAGATGAGCCCCGAGGAACGTCAGGTCGAGGGACCGCGCATCCATGGTCTGCGCGAGGCGGTGACCGAGGCGCTTAGTGCCCGCAAGGCCGGGCTGGAGCAGGCGGCGCTCGACGCGCGGCTGTCGTCCGAGCGGCTGGACATGACCCTGCCGGTCGACACCGCCAGCTTCGGCACCGTTCACCCGGTATCCCAGGTCATGGACGAGCTGGCCGAAATCTTCGCCGACCTCGGCTTCGCGGTCGCGACCGGGCCGGAGGTGGAAACCGACTGGCACAATTTCACCGCGCTTAACATCCCGGAGACGCATCCGGCGCGCGCGATGCACGACACCTTCTATCTGGCGGGTGTCGAGGCGGGCGGCGACGAGCGCACCGTGCGCCGCGTGCTGCGCACCCACACCTCGCCGGTGCAGATCCGCACCATGCTGGACAGCAAGCCGCCGATCCGCATCATCGCGCCGGGCCGCACCTATCGCTCCGACTCGGACGCGACCCACACGCCGATGTTCCACCAGGTCGAGGGGCTGGTGATCGACAAGGGCATCACGCTGGGTCACCTGAAATGGACGCTGGAGACCTTCCTGAAGGCGTTCTTCGAGCGCGACGACATCGTGCTGCGCCTGCGCCCGAGCTATTTCCCCTTCACCGAACCTTCGGCGGAGGTGGATGTCGGCTACACCATCGAGAAGGGCAAGCGCGTCATCGGCGGTTCCGGTGGCGGTTGGATGGAGGTTCTCGGCTCCGGCATGGTCCACCCCAAGGTCATCGAGGCTTGCGGGCTTGATCCGAACGAGTGGCAGGGCTTTGCATTCGGCTGCGGCATCGATCGCCTCGCCATGTTGAAATACGGGATGGACGATCTGCGCGCCTTCTTCGACGGCGATATCCGCTGGCTGAAGCATTACGGGTTCGCGAGCCTCGACGTACCCACGCTGTCGGGAGGAGTCGGCGCATGAAGTTCACCCTGGGCTGGCTGAAGAGCCATCTGGACACCGACGCCTCGCTCGACACCATCGTCGAGGGGTTGACCCGTATCGGCCTGGAGGTCGAGGGCGTGCACAATCCGGGCGAAGCGCTGGCGTCCTTCCGAGTCGCGCGTATCCTGTCGGCCGAGCGGCATCCGCAGGCGGACAAGCTCCAGGTCCTGTCGGTCGATGCGGGCGACGGCCCGATGCAGGTCGTGTGCGGCGCGCCCAACGCCCGCGCTGGCCTTGTCGGCGTGTTCGGCGCGCCGGGGGCCTATGTCCCCGGCCTCGACGTGACGCTCAAGGTCGCGGCGATCCGCGGTGTCGAGTCGAACGGCATGATGTGCTCGGCGCGCGAGTTGCAGATCGGCGAGGGCCATGACGGCATCATCGAACTGCCCGAGGATGCGGTCGTGGGCACGTCCTTCCCGGACTATGCGGGGCTGAACGATCCGGTCATCGACGTGTCGATCACGCCCAACCGTCAGGACTGCATGGGCGTCCACGGCATCGCGCGTGATCTGGCCGCCGCCGGTCTCGGCACGCTGATCGCGCCGACCGTGCCGGACGTGGCGGGCGAGGGGCCTGGTCCCGATGTGCGGATCGAGGACGCGGAGGGCTGCCCCGCCTTCTACGCGCAAGCCGTGTCGGGCCTGACCAATGGCGAGGCCCCCGAATGGATGCGCCAGCGGCTGACCGCGATCGGGCAGAAGCCGATCTCGGCGCTGGTCGACATCACCAACTACATGACGGTCGATCTCGGTCGTCCGCTGCACGTCTATGACAAGGCCAAGCTGACCGGCGGTCTGGTCGCACGCAAGGCCAAGGACGGCGAGACGGTCGAAGCGCTGAACGGCAAGACCTACGCCCTGTCGGAGGGCATGACCGTCATCGCCGACGAGGCGGGCGTGCACGATATCGGCGGCATCATGGGCGGCGAGCATTCGGGCGTGTCGGAGACGACCACCGACGTCATCATCGAATGCGCGTATTTCACCCCCGAGGCGATCGCCCGGACGGGCCAGAAGCTGGCGCTGACCAGCGATGCGCGCACCCGGTTCGAGCGCGGGGTGGACCCGGCCTTCCTCGACCATGGCCTCGCCATCGCGACCTTCCTCGTCCAGCATATCTGCGGCGGCAAGGCGAGCAGCGTCACGCGGGCCGGCGAGCCGCCGGTCGTGGCCAAGACGATCGCTTATGACCCCAGCCTGGCGGAAACGCTCGGCGGCCTCGCCATCGAGACGAAGCGCCAGCAGGCCATACTCGAGTCGCTCGGCTTCACCGTCACCGCCGACTGGCAGGTGACCGCCCCTAGCTGGCGTCGCGATATCGACGGCCCCGCCGATCTGGTCGAGGAAGTGATCCGTATCGAGGGGATCGACCATGTTCCCCCGGTCGCGCTCCCCCGCGCCCCCGGCGTCGCGCGTCCCACCGCCACGCCGCAACAGAAGCTGGAGCGCCGCGCCCGCCGCGCCGCCGCCGCACGCGGTCTGGACGAAGCGGTGACATGGAGCTTCATCAGCGAGGCGCAGGCCGCGCCCTTCGGTGGCGGTGCGTTCACGCTCGCCAACCCGATCAGCGAGGATCTGAAGGTCATGCGGCCCTCACTCCTCCCCGGCCTGCTCGCCGCGACCGAGCGCAACATCAAGCGCGGCGCGACCTCGGTCCGCCTGTTCGAGATCGGCCGCCGCTATCTGGCGGAAGCCGAGCGGCCGACGCTCGGCGTGGTGCTGGCGGGCGACAAGACGCCGCGCAACTGGCATTCGGGCAAGGCGCAGGGCTATGACGCGTACGACGCCAAGGCCGAAGCCATCGCCCTGCTCGCCCAGGCGGGTGCGCCGGTGGATAACTTGCAGGTGATGGGCGAGGCGGGCGACGCCTGGCATCCCGGCCAGTCGGGCACGCTGCGCCTGGGGCCCAAGACGGTGCTAGCGGCGTTCGGCATGGTCCACCCCTCGGTGCTCAAGGCGTTCGACCTCGACGGCGCAGTGGCGGCGGTGGAGGTGTATCTCGACGCCATCCCGCCCAAGCGGGCAACCGGCTTCATGCGCCCGGCCTATACCCCGCCTGCGCTGCAATCGGTCCGCCGCGACTTCGCCTTCCTGGTGCCTGCCGATTTGGCCGCGGACCAGCTGATCCGCGCGGTGCGCGGCGCGGACAAGGCGGCAATCACCGCCGCGCGTGTCTTCGATGTGTTCGCCGGGCAGGGCGTGCCCGAGGGCCACAAGTCGGTCGCGGTCGAGGTCCTGCTGCAACCGTCGCAGAAGAGCTTCACCGACGAGGACCTGAAGGCCATCGCCGATAGAATTGTCGCATCGGCCGCCAAACAGGGAGCCCAACTGCGTGGCTAATGAGGAAAACTGGGTCCGCATCGGCAACGGCCATCTGTCGGCGGCGATCAATCCGTTCGGCGCCGAGCTGTCCTCGCTGACGGACGCCGACGGCCACGAGCTGATGACGAACGCAGACCCGGCTTTCTGGATCGGGCGCGCGCCGCTGCTGTTCCCGGTGATCGGCGTGACCCGTGACGGCATCCGCCTGAACGGCCGGCATTATCCGATGGCCAAGCACGGCTTTGCCCGCCACTCGACCTTCGAGCTGGTGACGCACGAGGCCAATCGCGCCGTCTTCTCGCTGGGCGACAGCGAGGAGACGCGCACCTCCTATCCTTTCGCCTTCCGGCTTGAGGCGGAATTCCGGTTGGAGGCAGCGACGCTGGTGATGGAAATCCGCGTCCTCAACCGGGGCGAGGAGCCGATGCCCGCCAGCTTCGGCTTCCACCCCGCCTTCGCTTGGCCGTTGCCCTATGGCGAGCCCCGCGCCGATCACCGTATTGCCTTCGAAAAGGACGAAACGGCCCGGCTGCGCAAGATCGCCCCCGACGGCCTGATCGCCGAGGACCGCCGCGACAGCCCGCTCGACGGCCGCGTGCTGCATCTGGCGGACGATCTGTTCACCGAGGACGCGCTGGTCTGGGACCCGGTCGAAAGCCAAGCGCTGACCTATGGTGCCGAGGGCGCGCCGCAGTTGCGCATCGCCTTCCCCGACACGCCCAAGCTCGGCATCTGGACCAAGCCCGGTGCGGCCTATGTCTGTGTCGAGCCCTGGCACGGCATCGCCGACCCGGAAGGGTTTGACGGCGAGTTCACCGACAAGCCCGGTGTCTTCATCGTGCCGGTCGGTGGCGAGACGCTGATCCGGATGTCGGTGACGCTGGCGGGGTGAACCCCGCCAGTCTTTTTACATACCACCCCGGCGAAGGTCGGGGTCCAGTTGCTGCGACCTTTGGGGTCGAGACCGTCGCGCATCACGAGCCTTCCGGCATCTGGACCCCGGCCTTCGCCGGGGTGGGGCAGATGTATGACGTTCGGCACCAACGGTCACCCGCAATCCGGGGCCTGTCTTGTGCCGCAATTTGCTGTAACAGGCGCAAGCTTGCGGGCCGCTCGACGCCCGATCTCCTTATCTGACAGAGCCGCCCATGACTTCCCCCCGCCGTACCTTCGCGATCATCTCGCACCCCGACGCCGGCAAGACCACGCTGACCGAAAAGCTGCTCTATTTCGGCGGCGCGATCCATCTGGCGGGCGAGGTCAAGGCGCGCGGCCAGAACCGGCGCGCGCGGTCGGACTGGATGAAGATCGAGCAGCAGCGCGGCATTTCGGTCACGTCCTCGGTCATGACGTTCGAGAAGGACGGCGTGACCTTCAACCTGCTCGACACGCCGGGCCATGAAGACTTCTCCGAGGATACCTATCGCACCCTGACTGCGGTCGACTCGGCGGTCATGGTCATCGACGCCGCGCGCGGTATCGAAGCGCAGACGCGCAAGCTGTTCGAGGTGTGCCGCCTGCGCTCGGTGCCGATCATCACCTTCATCAACAAGGTCGATCGCGAAGGCCGTCCGCCCTTCGAGCTGCTCGATGAGGTGGCCGACATTCTGGCGCTCGACGTCGCACCGATGAGCTGGCCGGTCGGCATGGGCGGGCTGTTCGAGGGCATCCTCGACCTGACCACCGGCAAGGTCAGCCGTCCCGAAGGCGACAGCCGCGCATTCCTGGGCAAGGTCGATGCCGATCCGACCCTGCCCGCCGACATCGCCGAAGAGGTCGAGCTGGCGCAGGCGGGGTACGCGCAGTTCGACGGCGAGGCGTATCGCAATGGCGACCTGACGCCGGTCTATTTCGGCTCGGCGCTGAAGGATTTCGGCGTTGCCGAGCTGATCGACGCGCTCAGTCGCCACGCGCCGCCGCCCCGGCCGCAACCCGCCGAGCCTGCGCCGATCTCGCCCGAGAACAAGGAAGTCACCGGCTTTGTGTTCAAGGTGCAGGCGAACATGGACCCGCAGCATCGCGACCGGATCGCGTTCATGCGGCTGTGTTCGGGCACCTTCAAGCGCGGCATGAAGCTGACCCCGACGGGCCATGGCAAGCCGATCGCGGTCCATTCGCCGATCCTGTTCTTCGCGCAGAATCGCGAAGTGGCGGACGAGGCGTTTCCGGGCGACATCATCGGCATCCCCAATCATGGCACGTTGCGGGTGGGCGATACCCTGTCCGAGCGGGCCGATATCCGCTTCACCGGCCTGCCCAATTTCGCACCCGAAATCCTGCGCCGCGTCGCGCTGAAGGACCCGACCAAGACCAAGCAGCTTCGGAAAGCCCTGGACGACATGGCCGAGGAGGGGGTGACCCAGGTCTTCTACCCGGAGATCGGATCGAACTGGATCATCGGCGTGGTCGGACAGCTGCAGCTCGACGTGCTGCTGTCCCGGCTGGATGCGGAATACAAGGTCGCGGCCGGGCTGGAGCCCGCGCCGTTCGACACCGCGCGCTGGATCACCGCCGAAGACCCCGCCGACCTTAAGGCCTTCATGGACCTGAACCGCGCGGCGATGGCCAAGGACCGCGACGACAACCCCGTCTTCCTCGCCAAGAGCGCCTGGGAAGTCGGCTATGTCGCCGATCGTTATCCCAAGGTCCGCTTCGCCGCCACGCGCGAACGCTAGGTCAAACGCTGGGCCCCTGGGCCTCGTTACGGAACCGGAGACCGGTGTCGCGGCTTCATGGCGCATGACCGTACAGGGATTTGCCATGGACCGCGCCGCGATCGACGCCACCTTCGAAGCCAATGAAAAGCTGATCCGCCGCCGCGCGCTGAAGGCCGGGGCCAAGGCGCTGACCATCGGCACCGAAAAACTGGCCGACACGATCGATGCGATCGCCGATGCCTACGGCCTGACCGGGGCGCAGCGTCGCCAGCTGGAGCCCGGCATGGCGATCGAGGCGCAGGAACTGGCGGGCAAGCTGAAGGGCTTTGTCGGCCGTGCCGCGCTGCTCCGCGACCTGCGCGGTGGATCGGGTCTGTTGTCGCAGGCCAAGGCAGCGGGACGAGTGGCCAAGACGGCGCGCAAGATCGGCCAGGGTGGCCTGGCAGCGGGCCGGGTCGCGGCGCGTGGCGGGCGCGCGGCGCGCGGACTGCCTTGGGCGGCGCTGGGTGTGGCGGCCTGGGGTGTCGGAAATGGCGGTTGGTTCTGGTGGAAGGCGCATGCCTATAACCGGGTATGCCGTGATCTGCTGCTCGCCGAGAAGGGTGGAGTGGTGCAGCCTGCTTCGGTTTGAGGTGGGGCGTGGCCTTCGACTTCGCTCAGGCTGAGCGGGGTTTTGGAATACCGTGACCCCCTAACCCTGTTCAGCCTGGGCGAAGTCGAAGGCCATGGAGCGAACCCGCCAATGGCTCTTCTCCCCCTTTGAAGAGCGCAGCTCAAAGTTGGATCTAGTCACCTGAATCCGAAGTTCGGCTCATTGTTTTTTGGCAGAAGCGCCTGACCGAGGCGAGGATATCGTCTGCGGATTTGACCCATTTGTAGGGTTTGGGTTTTTCGTTGTGGGCAGCGATGAAG